>Ga0209988_10000664_pt1 | contig 21853 bp, 14 predicted proteins | sample N075metaG_FD_183115 | JGI IMG/M metagenome (GOLD analysis project Ga0209988, IMG submission 183115) | Deep subsurface microbial communities from Kermadec Trench to uncover new lineages of life (NeLLi) - N075 metaG (SPAdes) (version 2) | ecosystem: Environmental > Aquatic > Marine > Ocean trench... | reverse complement strand
GAGCCCGAAACCGGCGTGCGGCACGCTTCCGAAGCGCCGCAGGTCGAGATACCACCAATAATCATCGGGATCGAGGCCCTGGGCACGGATCGTATCCTCGAGCGTATCGAGACGATGTTCACGCTGGGAACCGCCGATGATCTCCCCTACCCCCCCTAACAAGACATCCATCGCTGCGACCGTTTCCCCATCGTCATTGCGATACATATAGAAGGCCTTGATCGCCGCCGGCCAATCCGTCACGACGATCGGCCGTCCCACATGCTGTTCCGTCAGCCAGCGTTCGTGTTCACTTTGCAGGTCGAGCCCCATGCCGACCGGAAACTCGAATTTCTCGCCGGAGCGTTCGAGGATCGAAATCGCCTCGCGGTAGGGAATTCGCTCGAAGGGCTCCTCGATCACCGTCTTCATCCGCTCGATCACCTGGGATTCGATCCGCTTCGCGAAGAAGGCCATGTCGTCCTCGCAGCGATCGAGCACATCGGCGAAGACCGATTTGAGGAAACGCTCGGCAAGATCGGCGAGCCCGTCGAGATCACAGAACGCGGCCTCCGGCTCGACCATCCAGAACTCGGCGAGGTGGCGCCCGGTATTCGAATTTTCCGCCCTGAAGGTCGGCCCGAAGGTGTAGACACGGGACAACGCGAGTGCGCCGATTTCCGCTTCGAGCTGGCCGGACACGGTCAAGAAAGTCGGTCGTCCGAAGAAGTCCTGCGAATAGTCGACTCCGCCCTCTTCGTTTCGCGGTGGCTCTGTGTCGGAAAGCGTCGTCACTCGAAACATTTCGCCTGCCCCCTCGGCATCCGAAGCGGTCACGATCGGCGTATGCAGGTAGATGAATTCCTCCCGCTGGAAAAAATCATGAATGGCCATCGAGGCCGCGTTCCGAACACGGAAGACCGCGGCAATCGTGTTCGTGCGGGGGCGAAGATGTGCGATCGTGCGCAGGAATTCGAAACTATGGCGTTTCTTCTGGAGCGGGTAGCCCGCAGCCACTGCCCCTTCGAGGGTCACTTTCGTCGCATGGAGCTCATAGCGTTGGCCCTTGCCGGGGGATTCGACAACCTCGCCCTCCGCGCTGATCGCGGCGCCGGTCGCCAACTTTCGAACGACGGATTCAAAGCCCTCGGTCTCGGGATTCGCTACGACTTGCAGACCGTCCAGACACGAGCCGTCGGACACATCCAGGAAGGAGACCGCCTTCCCGTGTCGCACGGTGCGGAGCCAACCCTGTACTTTTCCTGGCCCGCCAGCCGCCGAACGCCGATGAATACTCCGAATCGTTTCAACCGCCATCTGCTTCCCCTCCCCGATCGAAGAGTACCCTGATCCGGCGAAGGCCCGCTATCGTCGGGAATTCCGAGTGGACAATACAGAGCGTTTGATGACGTCTTCGATGCCGATCAATTGGTTTCCGGGTCACATGAATCGGGCTCGTCGCGAAATCGCGGCGGCCATTCAAAAGGTCCATGTCGTGATCGAGCTGGTGGACGGCCGACTGCCCCATTCGAGCCGGAATCCGCTGCTCCATCAACTCGCAGAGGGAAAACCGATCCTCACGATATTGGCCAAGGCGGACCTGGCCGATCCCGAAACGACACGGTCTTGGCTGGACGCCTGGTCCGACGCCTCGCCACTCGCACTCACGATGGGCGACCACAAGGGGGTGCGGGCCGTTCTCGCGCGCTGTCGCCTGCTGGCACCCAATCGGGGTGGCCCCGGTCGCACGCTTCGAACACTCGTCGTCGGCATTCCCAACGTCGGAAAGTCCACGCTGATCAATACATTGACCGGCCGACGCATCGCGAAAGTCGCGGATCGCCCGGCGATCACCCGGCGAGCCCAGCGATTCGAGCTCGACTCCGATCTGTCGATCTTCGATTCCCCGGGCGTACTCTGGCCGAAACTCGACGACCAACAGGGTGCGAAGCGATTGGCCGCGAGCGGCGCGATCGGAGCGGCGGCCTTCGAGGCGGTCGACGTTGCGGGCTGGGCCGTGTGCTTTCTGGCAGAGCGCTACCGCGCCGCATTCGGGGCGCGCTTCGGTCTCGAAGACGTCATCGACGAAATCGTCGGCTCGACTTCGGACGACCCCGCGGACGCTTCGCGAGCCATCGCCCTGCTCGAAGCGGTCGGGCGAAAGCGGGGGGCTTTGCGCGCGGGCGGCCACGTCAACCTCGATCGAGCGGCGGATCTCTTGTTGCGTGAACTCCGCGGCGGAAAGATTGGCCCCATCAGTTTCGAGCGGCCCGAGGACCATTCGGCCTATCGAGAACGTCGCGCGGAGCGGGGCGAAAGCTCGAGTTCATCCAGCAAATCGACGTAGTTTCGGTGTCGTCGCGAAGCGATTTCCCCGGACGCGACGGCGGCCAGGACGCTGCAATCCGGTTCGCTTCGATGTCGACAGTCACGGAATCGACAACGCCCTTCGAGGGCCGTTTCGAAACCAGGGAAAAAACTCGCCGCCTCGAGCACACCGACATCGACGGCAATGAAATCCTTGAAGCCCGCCGTGTCCACGAGAAAGCCCCCACCCGTCAACTCTTCCAAGGTCGCCGTCGTCGTGGTGTGCCGGCCCTTCTGACTGCGACGATTGAGCTCTGACACGCGGATATTCAAGTCGGGAACCAGCGTGTTCAACAATGAACTCTTGCCCACACCCGAAGGCCCGACGAGCGCACCGAGCTTGCCGCCGGCCAACGTCTCCGCGATCGCCTCAACGCCTTCACCAGTCGTCGCAGATACCGCCAACACGCGACCGGAGGCGTCGTAGATTTCGTGCAGCTGCTCGACCAACTCCCTACCCGCCGTCAGATCGATCTTGTTGACGAGCAAGATCACATCGATTCCCGCCGCTCTCGCTATCACGAAGCCACGGTCGATATAGCCGGGCGGCTCGCGCGGCTCCGGGGCGACGACGATCCCGAGCAGATCCAAATTGACGGCGATCGTCCGCTCGCGCCCACGAGTGTCGCGTCGGCGAAGGATGCCATACGCGGGCTCGACTTCGAGACGCTCGTCCACCACGACCACGCGATCTCCGGCCACCGCGCGTTGTTCGGGCAGGAGCCAGATCTGACGCTCGCCACCGTGATCGAAGCGAACGAGCACCGCGACGCCGTGATGGGCGACCACCCGACCCGGCTCTCCATTCTCTTCGCGCGCGCCCCCCGTCTTCTTCTTGGATCGCGCCATCTCTCAATCCGCCCACAGGAGTTCGGCGAGACCCGAATCGCGCGACACTCGCGTCTCGACCGCCTCACGAAGAACCGCCTCGCTCGCATGGACGCGCAACCGCGTACGGGCTCGGGTCACTCCCGTATAAAGCAGCTCGCGTGTCATCAGGCGCGAGGAAACGCCGCCGAGCACCAGGTCGACGAGGTCGAACTCGGATCCCTGGCTCTTGTGAACGCTCATCGCGACCGCACTCTCGTGGGGCGGCAGTCGACCCGCCGAAAGGGTCCGCACGCCGCCTGTCCCGTCCGGAAAGAAGGCACGCAAACCCGCTGGCGTGTTCTCGATCAATCCAACGTCGCCGTTCCACAAATCCTGGTCCGGTGCATTCTGGGTGACGAGCAGCATTCGTCCGAGCCACCAGCCAGAATGACGCGAGGTGTGCCGCATGGCCGCCGCCGCCTCGTCGAGAACGGCGCAGATCGCCTCGACTCCGAGGGGACCCCGTCGATGGGCGCAGAGCACACGATACAGGCCCAATTGATCCAGCTTGGCACTCGGTGCTTCCGCTTCTTCGATCGCATGCTGAACCCGGCGGCTCTCTTCGATCAATCGTCCGCGCACGGCCTCGATCGAGTCGACGTCGAAGCGTTCGATCTCCGGCAACGATTCGTCGTCCAGCAATTCGAGCACGCCATCCGCGTCGCCCGCCCGGATGGCCGCCGCCAGCCGCCCGATGCCCCCGGCTTCACTGAATCGATGGCTCGTTTTCAAACTCGCGAGCGAATTCGCGAGCCCCGAGCGCGCCTGGGAGGATTTCGGGCGCATCAAGAGTTCCGAAAGGACAGCTCCGGAATCGATCGATGCCAACTGGTCCGGGTCGCCTAACAAGACGACGCGCTCGACCGATTCACACGCGGCGAAAAGCCGAGCCATCAATTCGAGATCGACCATCGAGGCTTCATCGACGACCACGAGATCCGCCGCGAGGGACAGGGCGCGCGGCCGACCGAGCGCATCATGGCGAGTCTGCCGGAAGAGCGCCCGATGGATCGTCTCCGCCGTCACCTCCATTTCCGCGCGGACGTCTGGAGAGAGATCGAGCGCCTCACGCTGGCGCTTGAAGGCCGCGGTCATCGCCGCAGCCGCCTTGCCCGTTGGCGCAAGCAGTCGCACGCGCGGCGGCGGGGTTCTCTTGGCGAGCGCCTGCTCGACGAGGAGAGCGACCAGTCTCGCGACGAGAGTCGTCTTCCCGCTTCCCGGCCCGCCGGTCACAATCGCAAGCGGACGCGAAAGCGCGATCTTGAGCGCCTCCCGCGCCGAATCGTCGTCGCCGGCGTCCCCCGCGACGAAGCGATCGAGTCTCGCTTCCACGACGGCCCAATCGATTGGCAGATCGGATCGACCCGCTCGCCCATCAACGTGGGCTGCGAGGGCGAGCTGGCTCTGATAAGCGCGTCGCAAATAGAGCCGACCCTTTTCGTCGAGCACCAGTGGGCAGGGATCTGAAGTTTCTTGCGGCGTCGACGAAATCACTTCGACGAGCGCACTCGCGCTGATCTCTGCGATCCAATCCTCGACCGAATCATTCGCGGCCAGAGCCGAGTAGAGCGCCGACTCGCCTCCCCCTTCGGAAATCAGACCCTCCGCGGCGAGCCTCCGCAGATCGGCGCAGACATGACCCGCGGCCTCCTGTCGACTCGCGATCGCGAGCGCCCAACGAACACCCGGCGCCCGCTCCTGATAGAGCGCCGACAATCGGCGCGAGAATTGATGATCGAGCGCCGACAAGAGCCCGAGCGAGCGAGCCGACTCGAGGAGCCCCTCCTCGGGAGGTCGCGGCCATTCACGCAGGCTGACACTCATCCCGACTCCTCCGACGCATGTTTTGAACTCGACCTGGGCGCGTCGCCCAGCAGAGCCGAAGCGTTCCGGATCAACTCTGCGGGCGGACGATCAAAAAATACGCCGCAGCCCGACTCATGCGACGGCGCCAATCCGCGCAGGAAGAGATAGTAGACGCCCCCGAAATGGATGTCGTAGTCGTAGCCCTCGAGCCTCTGTGCAAGGTGTCGATCGAGTGCGAGGGCGTAGATCAGGTACTGAAGAACATAGTCGTGATCGATCATCGGCTGGAGCAATCGATCGGGAACGTAGTCGGCCTGTCGTCGACCCAGATAGTTGGACTTGTAGTCGATCAAGTAGTAGCGCTCGCCGTCATGGAAGACAGCGTCGATGAAGCCGCGAAGATAGCCATCGAGTTCCTGCCAACTCATCAAAGAGACGCGCTCGGCATAGGCGTGAAGTGGCGAGTCCACGGGCGCTATTGCGAGCAGCTCTGAAAGAGCCCGTGGCGAAAATGCCTTGCCCCGAGCGCGACCGGTCGCGGCGAGGGTGAATTCGATCTCGGGTCTCAGCTGACCCCGCGCCACATCGGCCAATCGAATCGAGTGTGACCCGTTGGGAAGGGGCGTTGTCGCAACGGAGTCGACGACATGAATCACCTGTTCGAGACAGCCGGGATCGAGGTCACTCCGCTCGATCGTCTCGGTCGCCAAACTTCGAAGCTCCTCCTCGCCATAAGTCGAAAGATCGATCCGCTCGAGCACGTCATGCAGCAACGTCCCGGCCTCTGGGCCACGCGGAAAAAGATCCATCCCGGCTGCCAGATCGGCCGTCTCGTCATTTTCAGCCAACTCATCGCTCGCGACGTTGGCGTCGCGGTCGCGTCCCGTGACGAGCGGGCCCGAAAGGAGTTCGGGCAGTCGGTGAGCATCCCGGATCAGCGCGGAAAAGCTCGTCGTGACCACGGAACGTTCGAGGATTCGACGAGGCGCATCGAAGACGAGGGGCGCAAGCTCGGCTTTCGCCGCCTGCCAACGCACCCTCTCTTCGAACTTCGCGGCCTCGATCGAAAGCGCGCCTTCACCGGCCGCGTCCGAGACGTCCTGCCACGCCGCCCGCCACGCTTCATCGTCCCATTTCTTGAGTGCGTCCGGCGAAGTCTCCCGATCCTTTCCCTCGGCCTGCCAGCGGGGCGCGTGGAGTAGCCACGCCAGCGGAGTCTTCGAATGGGCCGTTCCGATAGCGCCCCAGACCACGACGCATTGTCTCTTCGCACGCGTGAGCCCCACGTAGAGAAGCCGCATCTGTTCCGAGCGCGTCTCAAGGAGACTCTGCGAGACGTGGTCTGCGTAGTCCGGGCCACCGAGATCGAGTGTCCGCTTCTCACTCGACTCATCGAAGAACCGAATCGGCGGGCGTGCTTTCGATTCGTCCCGCGCCGACTCGGCGCTGGGGCCACGACCCGAGACGTCTTCCCAAAGACTCGGCAGGTACACGATTTCGTATTCGAGGCCCTTGCTTCGATGGAGCGTCACGAGAGAAACAGCATGATCGTCGCGCTCGAGTCGAAGCAGCGACGCTTCGGAGCCGACCTCGCTACGCGCCGCCGGAGTCTTGATCGCCCGCTCGAGCCATTCAAGGAGACCCGATCGAGAGGTTGAGCGGTCGGCCTGGACGCGTTGCAGGAGTTCTGCCAGATGCGACCCGTTGGTCAGACGACGCTCGCCATCCCGATACCCGAGCAGCCGTTCGACGACGCCTTCACCGCGCCGCCATGCCACGATGGCTCGGCCGAAACCCGACTGGCTCCAGATTCGGCCGTATTCCCCATAGCGTTCGCCGATCGCCGCCAGTTCCGGAGCCTCGTCCGCCAGCGTCGCGATCGCCTCAGCGTCGAATCCCGCGAATCCTGTCGACAACGCACCACGCAGGATCGCGGGATCCCCCGGACGCAACATGGCCCGCATGATGCTCGCAAGCTCCCAGGCTTCCCGCGATTCGAAGACGTCGGAGTCCCCCCGATCGACACACGGAATGCCGAGGTCCTCGAGTGCACGGCGCGCGCGGGCCAACTCGGATTTCCTTCGACACAGCACAGCGATGTCGGAGGGAACGACCCGCCTTCCATCGATCGTGGCCTCGGAATCGAGCAGGTCGGCGATATCCCGTGCGACCGCACGCATTAAAACCGTTCGACCGAAACGAAGGGGCAACACTTTCGAGACGGGTTCGCCGAGCCACTCCGCCGCCGCCTTTCGATCCGCCATCAACACGCGAAAGCCAGGCGCCGACGTCGACCCGACTTTCAGACCCGGATCGTTTTCGGGACGTGCCGAGACCGGATTGAAATGGATGGCCGCCAATCCGAACGCCTGCTCGGTCCGCCCGAAGATCGCGTTCACGGCGGCAATCAGTCCCGAATTCGAGCGCCAATTCACGACGAGCCCCAAGCTCTCGCCCCCCGCGTCTTCGTGCGCCGAGAGATAGGTGAAGACATCGGCCCCGCGGAACGAATAGATCGCCTGTTTCGGATCACCGATCAGAACCAGACCGCCGGGACGCGAGTCGCCACTCTCGACATGCCAGACTCGGCGAAAAATTTCGTATTGGACGGGGTCCGTATCCTGGAACTCGTCGATCAGCGCGAAGCGGTAGCGAGCACGAAGAATTTCGACCAGACGATTTCCGTCGGGCGGGCGGAGTGCTGCGCGGAGCTCGCTCAGCAGGTCATCGAAGAAGAGGACGTGCTGTTCCTCGCGACGTCTGCGCGCTTCGCCGCGCGCCTCCTCGACGAAGCGCAACCGAAGTCCCAACGCCCGGCCCCTCCTCGCGTCATCGAGCTTCGCAATCCTTTCCGACAGCTCACCGCAGATCTCGAAAAACTCGTCCTCGACGGGCCGACCCTTCTTTTTCAATCCCTTCGCGAGCCCCTCCGGTGTCCAATTCTTCCACCAATTCGGCAACTCGACGGCGTTCATGGAATCCGCGCGACCCGAATCGGAGAGTTCGGCCGCCCAGACATCGATCTGGGGCAGCCACTTCGTCTCGATCGTCGCTGGCTTGTAGCTTCTCCCGTTCAGATCATTGTCGCCGAGCAGCAGACCCGACACGATTTCGCGACGCTCTCCCCAGACGCGCGCCCAGCGAAGCCAGGTCTCTTCCACTTCGCGCCGCAACGTCGCTCGCTCGCTCGCTTTCCCGGCTTCGACCGAACGCGGAAGAATCGGCATCTCCTCGTCGGCCCCCAACTCGCCTAACAGATCGCGCCGAAGCGCTTCGGGTTCGAATTTCCATTTCTTCCCTGCCCCGAGTCGCAGCCATTCGATGAAGTCGGGATCCTCGTCATCGAGAATCCGTGCCCACAGGTCATGGGCGAGCGTCCTCTCCCGCACTTCCGAATCTTCGACCAGCTCGGCATCGAAGGCCACGCCGCTCTCGAATGCGTTCTCCTCGAGCGTCCGGTGGCAGAATCCATGGATCGTGAAGATCGCGGCCTCGTCGAATTCCTGAAGCGCGCGGCGCAGCGGATCCGGCCGACCGGATCCCTCGCTCATCCTTCTCGCCGCGAGGGCAAGCTCGCGCAATTCGGAATCGACATCGTCCCTCTTCTCGGCGGACCCTGCGCTCGCGGCTTCGCCTGCGGCAATCGCCTGCTGGATTCGCGCGCGCACGCGTTCGCGAAGCTCGGCGGTCGCAGCGTGGGTGTAGGTCACCACCAGGATCTCTCGCGGAAGAAGGTCCTCCTCCACCAACAGTCGAAGGTAGAGCGTGGTCAGCGTGAAGGTCTTCCCGGTTCCCGCGCTGGCTTCGATGAGTTTCGTTCCGGCGAGCGGAAGCTTCCAGGGATCGAGGTCCGTCATTCGCGATGAACCTCACGCGCCTCGAGAAGGGGGGCAAAGAATTCCTTGGCTAGATCTTCGAAGGAATACCCGCTCGACCGTGCGCCCGCCGAATCAAGAGGAGACGTGCCTTCCCAGATTCGTGCGTATTCGAGTTCTTCCTCGGACTCGGGCAGACCCGCGTTCTGAGAGTCCCCCCCTTCGAATTGTTGATAGGCCGCGCGCCATGCCGATTCGCTCTTCCCGGCAAGGGCCGGCTTCGCAAACGCCCAGGCGGTCTTCGGAAAGAAGGCCAACGGCCGAAGCGTCACGCTCCAACTCCATTCGAAGAGTCGAGCCAAAGGAGCCTGCGGATCGGACAGGTTCTCGTAGACCACGACGCGATCCGATGAGCCCTTCGATTCCGCTCGACCCACCAGAACGCTTCGAGGGACCAGGTTGGCCCCCTTCGAAACGAGCGAACACAACACCAGATGTCGTATCCAGAGATCCAGATCCGCACGTCGCCCGATCTTTGCGAAACCGAGTTCGATTCGTCCTCCCGGCCAGAGCCGATCGAGGGTACCGATGAGACGACAGCGACCCAGCCCTTCGACCTCTTCGAGGTCCAACTCGAAGTCGACATCGTCCCGCTGATCACCCGCACAGCGTGCAACGCCGACACGCGCGACCTGCTCCACCTCTTTTCGAAGCACATCGATCGAGATTCGGCCGACCGCGCCAACGGGCACGGCCGCATTGGCGATCAGTCGCTCTGCGGCCTGCTCCGGCGTCGCACCCGCGCGAAGTTGGTCGAGCAGCGCATTCCCGAGACCGTATTGCGACAGCGGATCGAGTTCGACCGGATCGAGGTCATCGGCAGCCGCCTCCGGTCGAGGCAATCGGAGATGCAGCCGATGTCTGGAGAAGAAACGAGTCGATCGAAGGAATCGTTCGACCAGTTCATCGAGGGTGAGCGTCGGCGGATCCGAGTCGAGGGCCTGTTCCGACCCGTCGCTCGTCACTGCTTCCGACAAGAATCGTCGTGCGACTCCCCCCGCCCCGTCGGTCGCCGCGCGGCGCGCTTGCGCGCCCACAAAAGCCTCGGGGTTGCGACTCACCAATCGGGAATCGCCGGGCGACTCGAAATAACGTGGGCTCGACGCCTGCAAGGGATGCGACACGACGAGCCAATCCTTCAACGAACGCGCTTCGCTTTCATCTGGATCGAGTTCGAGATCGAAGAGGCTGTCGAGCCCTTCGACGAGATCAGAAACAACGACGGACGCCGGCAGACGATTTCCGTCCCTCATGTCGTAGCCCGGCAGAGTGATGATGAGCTGGTCGCGTACCGAGAGCAGCGCCTCGAGGAAGAGATAGCGATCATCGTTCCGCATCGAGCGATCACCCGGCCTCGGGTCCCGTGCCATCAGGTCGAAGCCCAAAGTCTTGCCCGCGCGCGGAAACGTATCGTCGCCCATCCCAAGAATCGCGATCACACGAAAGGGAATCGCGCGAAGGGGCACCAACTCACAGAACGTGACCCCACCGGAGAGGAAGGGCTGGGCCGCATGAGTCGATTCGATCCCCTCGACGACGCGCTCCCGAATCGCTTCGAAGGGAATCGACAAGCCGAAATCACTGGCGATCGACGAAGCCGCGATGCCGTTCAAGACGCTCCGAATCGTCGCATGTTCGTGCGCGTTGGATTCCGTCTGCTCGGCCGTTCGTTCCAGCATCGACGCGAGCCACGAACACCAGGCGGCCACACTGCGCGGCTCTCGGATCGTATGAAACGCCTGTGAGAGAATCGACTCGACATCCCCGATCGCGCCCAACCATTCGGGATCGCCCAACGCGTCGAAGGGCGTGGCTGTGAGTCCTTCGAAGACCTCGTCGCTCGCGCCCACGGCGTGGGCCAGGGCCAGTCGGTCGAGTCCCCCGCTCCAGCTATGGGCCCGACCGCCCGAGAGGCCGAGCCTCTCGCGGTGATCTTCGTCGAGGCCAAAACGAATCCCGGCCCGTTCGGCCCACTCCACCAGCCCTTCGACGGCGCTCTCGTCGAGTCCGAAGCGCGCGCGGACCGGCGCTCGGCTCAACCATTCCAACACCTCACTCCGTCCCGCTCGGCCACCCAACAATTCGAGCAGACCTCGAAACGCTTCCGCGACGGGCGATCGACGAAACACCCCCCGATCGGCGATCCGGTAGGGAATGCCGGCGGAACCAGCGGCCGAACCAGCGGCCGAACCAGCGGCCGAGCCGTCCGCAGACGCGCCGAAGACCGCTTCGATGTCGGGCGCGATCTCATCGATCCTGGGCGCCATCACGATCACGTCCTCGGGCCTCAATGTTTCGTCTCGCTCGAATGCGTCGCGCAAGATGTTTTCGACGACTTCGAGTTCGCGACGCGCGCCATGACAGACATGAATCCGAATCGATTGATCCTCTCGCGATACGATTCGAGTTCCCGGGTCGGGATCCGCGCCATCGAGTTCGAGCAGCCGAGTCTGGAATCGTCGCAATAGGCTCGGCGACCCGTTCTCTGCGGCGGGCGCCTCGAAAAGATCCGCATCGCCCTCATGGACATCCGGATAGGCCTCGAGGTTCCGCTGAAAATCACTCCCGAGTCGCCCGAGTCCAGCCAGCAATGAGGCCGCCGGCGTCGCCAGAGTCGAATCGAAGACGCCGGTCTGCGCGTCCCCCGTCGACGAGATCGCCTGCTCGTCCTTCACCTCGCGCCAAAGCTCCGCCCAATAATGACGCGACGGACTCAAGACCGAGAGATGAACATCGCGAAGTTGGGCGAGGCCATGGATGACCGAGAGATAGAGCGGCGGCAGCGTCGAAACGGCGAAGATTTCGATCACACCGGGAAACGCCCGTTTCAAGCCTTCTTCGAGCTCTCGCCGATCGCTGGAATGCAGGGCTCGCTCGAAGGCCTGGGCGCGATCGGCGAGATGACCTGCGCCCAACTCGGCCGCCAGCTCTCGAAAGAGGCGAGCTTGCCAGCGCTCGTCGCGTGCCTCGGGCAACGCCGCCGAACGCGTCCAGGCCGAGATCCAATCGGGGCGAAACGTGAGGTAGTGATCGAAGAGATCCGCGATCCGATGCGCCAGCTGAACGAGTCGCCAATCGGCGTCGACCGCGTGGAGCTGACGGGCGAGCGGCGCGAAATCCGGCTCGTCGCGGCCCAGGGCCAGGCGTTTCGCGATCCGCCAGGTCAAACCGCGAACTTCCCAGCCCGAATGGGTCTTCGCAAACGACGGATCGGGGATCGCACGGAAGACGGTTTCGAGGAAGACCCGCGGAAAGGGAAAGGACGTGTTCGCACAAACGCCATATTCGCGAGCGATCGACTGCGCGATCCATCGCTCCATCCCCGGACCTTGAACGACGACCACATCGGGCGCGAGAGGATCCTGTCCCGGCGCCATCAGCCTTCGCGCGAGACCTTCGAGAAGTCTCTCTGTCCGATTGCTACGTTCGATGAAGAGCAAGCGCGCGCCTAAAACGCGGTCTTCATGTTCGCGTCGAAGTCCCAGTAGGCGCGCAGCAACAGAATCTTGCCCGCGTCATCCACCTCATAGACATTCACGACCTCGTTCCAGCCCACGCTTCCGTCGGGTCGTTTGGCGAAGATGGTTCCGATATTCACGCAAGCATGACCCGACGTCACGGTCTGTCGAATCTCGAATCGAATCGTGTCCGGCTTGATGAAGACACTGCAGAAGGCGGCGATCGCCTGTTTGCCGACACGACCCTTGCCCGTCGGATCCATCGGGGAAACGCCGTATGGATCCTGGAGCACGGCCTCCTCCGCAAAGAGATCGATCCAGGCTTCCGCATCGCCCGCCATCGCGAGCTTCATGGATTCGATACTGGCGAGTCGCGCCGGCGTCTTCGGGGCCTGGATGACGAGCTCGATGGACATGGCGATTTCCTCGGACTTGGGTTTGTGACAACTCGAATAGAGCACGGACGTCCATCGGATCCCGAACGCGAAGCATACTCGATCGCATCCGGTCCAGACGAGTGCCATCCGCTCGAAGAGGGCCCAGGAGTCCGGGTGGCAGAAGGCGCAAACGCCTATGTCCGGCCGAGCACCCCCGCCAAACGCCGCGCCGCCTCGAGAATTTCATCCGGAGGCACGGCCGTGTAGCAGAGTCGAATCCAGTCCGCGTATTCCTCGCCACACGAGAGACCCGGCGCCACCAGCACGCCCCGTTCGAAACAATCTTGGAGAAGTCCATGTAGGCCGCGACCGTCGAACCGCTCGCGCACGGGAACGAAGAGAAACGTCCCACCCTCGGGCGCCGGAAGACCGAGCAACTCGGCCACCTCCGCTCCGCTGGTCCGGGTTTCCCGGCAGGCCGTCTCGAGCCACTCCGCCCCGCCTTCGAGCGCCGCCTTCGCGGCGTATTGCCCCACGATGGGCGGGTGGTAGTAGAGATGCGTCGCGATCTTTCGTGCCTCGGAAACGATTCGCTCCGGGCCGGCGAGATAGCCGACGCGTTGACCCGCCATCGCATAACTCTTCGAAAAGGAATAGACCGAGACGACTCGTTCGGGAGCGAAACGCGCCATCGAGACATGCTCACCCCGATAGACGTAGTCCTCGTAGACTTCGTCCGAGAAGACCCAAAGATCATGCCGGCGTGCCAGATCGGCCAGGGCTTCGAGCCAATCCGCCGGAATCACGCGACCGGTCGGATTGGAAGGCGTCGAGACATAGAGCACTCGACTGCGATCCGTGATCTTCGACTCGACCACGCGAATCGCCTCGCTCGGACTGTCGACCCGATCGTAGAAGGGAACTTCGACTGGCGTGGCACGAAAACTCTGGGCGATCCCCCGGATCAGCGGCCAGAAAGGCGCGAGGATCAAGATCTCATCCCCGGGCGAAAGAACGGCACCCGCCAGTGCGGCCAGCCCTCCCGTCGCTCCCGCGGTGATCAAGATTTCTTCGGGCGGGTGTCGGAGTCGATTTCGAACTTCGAGCTTCTCGCGAACACTCTCGATCAGTTCGGGCAGACCCCGGGTGTTCCCGTAGGCGTGTAAACGGGGGTGGTCGGAGGACCGAATGGCCTCGGACCGTGCAGCCGGAAACGGATCGCGCCAGGTGTCGCCCACATGCAGGGGAAAAACCGGACCCTGATGTTCCGACATGCGATCCGCAAAGGGAGAGTAGATGGCCCCCGGCATCGCGCGCGTACCGGGAGCGAGCGGCGGGCGATCCGACATCAGGCGGGAGGGCGTGCGTCGATCAAGGCCGCATATCCATCGCGATAGGTTGGATAGCGAAACGAATATCCACTCTCCCGCAGACGTCGGTTGCTGCAGCGTTTGCTACCGACCTGACGACGACGATCCGTATCGGGATTCTCTGCTGCCTGCTTCGGCGCAGCCGCGCCGACACTCTTCGCGAGCCAGGCATAGAGTTCGGCCTCCTCGACGGCCTCGTCGTCGACGCCGAGATAGAGCGATTCCGGCGAGCGATGGAAGAGCAGGTGACGCAACACGCCCGCCGCGTCGTCGCGATGGATCCGATTCGTAAAGTGTTCCGCCGCACGAATTCGGAGACTCTCGTCGCGAGCGCGATCGATCAAGCTTTCGCGGCCGGGACCATAGATCCCGCCAAACCGCGCCACGACCGTCGAAAGCCCACTCGCCGCCAACAGTCGCTCGGAAGCCAGCAAGGTCTCCCCGCGAAATTGGGTGGGGTGGGTCGGCGAATCCTCATCGATCGCTTCGCCTCGACGCTGACCGTAGACCGCGGTGCTTGACACCATCACCACACGCCGGGGCCGCTGGCCTTCATCCGCAAGCCATTCGAGAAAGCCCGCCAGACCATCCAGATAGGCGTGGCGATAGGCGTTTTCAGTCCCCTCGTCCGCCGAAACCGCAAACACGGCGTATTCGACCCGCTTGGGCGCGGGTCCCAGCGACTCCGGCTTCGCCACGTCGCCCTTGATCGCCCGAATGCCGGACGCGAGCTTCGAGGGATCGCGTCGAATCCCGAAGACCTCGTGTCCGTCTTCCTGCAAAATTTGAGCGAGTTCGTTCCCAACGTATCCACAACCAGCGATTACGACCTGTGCCATCCGACCAGCATGCCTCAGATCGCTATGCTCGCGCCATGAATCGGCCGAAGATTGGCATCTCCCTCACGCTCGACGAGCGTGGGCGCTGGCGAGAGGGTCGCTCCTATTTCTACATCGATCGAGGCTACGCGGACGCCATCAGCGAGGCGGGTGGGACAGCGCTGCAACTTCCGATTCAGGCCGATCCGACCGCACTCGTCGCCGCGTTGGACGGCCTGCTGATTCCGGGCGGTGATGATTTCCCTGCCGAGAGCCCGCTGCCCGATGAGGCCGTCCTCGAGCTGGTCTCGCCCGATCAGCTCGCCTTCGACGAAGCCCTGCTCGAGGCGGCGAAAATTCGCGCGATCCCGATCTTCGGCATCTGCTATGGGATGCAATTGATGGCCCGAATGCAGAATGGCGTCCTCGACACCCACCTGCCGAGCCAGCGCGCCGACGTGGGTCGTCACAAACTCCCCGCGGAATCACGACATCCCATTCGGATCGAGCCGGGCAGTCGGTTGGCGGCGATCCTCGAGACGGAGACGTGTGAGGTCAACAGCCTGCATCAACAGGCGGTGCGGCGCGTCGGCCCGAACCATCGCGTCGTTGCCCTCAGTTCGGATGGCGTAATCGAAGCCATCGAACGCGCGCACGACGACGACAGCTGGGAACTCGGCGTGCAGTGGCATCCCGAAAAGATGGCCGAGGACTCGAGCCGACGACTTTTTCGCGCCTTCGTCGATGCGTGTCGTTCAATGCAGAACGGGTCGCAATGAAAAGGTTCGGCTCGCTCCTCTTCTGGGGCTTCATGGTCGTCTCCTCGATCCTGCTCTTTCCGATCGGCCTACTCTTATGGCTACTCACTGTGTTGATCGACGATCGGCGCTGGCTGCTTCATCGCTTCACATCGCTTTGGGCCTCGCTCTATACCTGGCTGAACCCGATCTGGAGCGTACGCGTCGTTGGGCGCGAACGACTCCTTCAGACGCAGCCCACCGTGATGGTGGCCAATCATCGCTCTCTGCTGGACATCCTGGTGCTGTTTCGATTGCAGAGCCATTTCCGATGGGTGTCGAAGCAAGAGATTTTCCGGGTTCCTTGCGTGGGCTGGAACATGACGCTTTGTGGCTATATACCGCTGCGCCGCGGCAGTGCCGAGAGCATTCAAACGATGATGGATCATTGCGATCGCGCCATTAAGGCGGGAAATTCGATCCTGATGTTTCCGGAAGGAACTCGATCGTCGACCGACCGCATGCGATCGTGGAAGCGCGGAGCCTTCCAGATCGCCAAACGCAATGGCGTGCCGATCCAACCCATCGTGCTGCGCGGGACTTCCGACGCGCTGCCCAAACGCGGCTTCATTCTCCAGGGTCGACACGCGATCTCGATCGAAGTGCTCGACCCGATTTCCGCCGACGAAGTCGCGAAACGCAGCCCCGAAGAGATGACGAAATACGTTCGAACGATTCTGGTCGAAGCCTTGAAGAACGACGTCGCGGTCAGTTAGGCGCCGAGCCCAGCATTCCCTTCACGAAGCCCCAAGACGATCCAGTTCAGCGAGCGAGCTTCCGCCGCAGCAACTTTCCCGAAGCCGTCCGTGGAAGCTCCGAGACCTCGATGAACTCGACCGGGATCTTGTATCGCGCGAGTCGCGCGCGGCAGAAGGCTTCGAGATCCGTCGGAGCGCTCGAAACGCCTCGCCGCAAGACGATGAACGCAAGCGGGCGGGCGCCGAATTCCTCGTCCGGGACACCCACGACGCCGGCGTCCTCGATCTCGGGATGGGTCGTGAGGATGGATTCGATTTCGGCCGGATAGACATTCTCACCCCCCGAGACGATCAGATCCGCACGTCGATCGAGTACGCGAAGTCGTCCTTTCGGATCGAGTCGCCCGACATCTCCGGTGGCGAGCCAACCGTCATGAATCGCATTCGCGGTCGCCCGGGGATCGTCGAGATAGCCACTCATCACGATCGGACCCCGAACCTCGATCTCTCCGTCGCAACCCGTCTCGACCGGCGCGCCCTCGGCGTCCACGATCCGAATCTCGACACCCGGCATCGGCTGCAAACCCGCGGCGAGATCGCCCTCGTCCGCGACCGGCGCGGCGGGGGGGCGGGTGGCGATCTGTGACGCGGCCTCGGTCAACCCGTAGGTCGGCGCAAGCGGGTACTCGAGTCGGCGCGCTCGCGACAAGAGTTCCTGGGAGGCTGGTCCTCCCCCGAGTAGCACCAGCGCGAGCGAACCCGGCGCCGGTCGGTCGCCCCGAACCTCCATCACACCCGCGAGCATCGTCGCAACGAAACTCACCTGGGTGATGCGGTCTTCCTCGAGTGCCGACGCGACGCGTGGTGCATCGAAGCGTTCGTGCAACACGACGCTCGTGCCCAGCAGCGCGCTTCGAATCAGGATGGAGAGCCCACCAATGTGATAGAGCGGCAAGCAGAGTAGCCAGCGATCCCCCTCGCAAGAACCCAATAATTCCGCGGAGGCCCGGGCGCTGGCGATCAGGTTCTCGAGACTGAGAACCGCGGCCTTCGGGCGACCGCTCGTCCCCGATGTCTGAAGCACGAGCGCCGCCCGCTCCATACGACGCCGCGCGCGGTCGTCCGCAAACCGATTCGATAGGGCGTCCGAGGGAGCCCGCAGAGACACCCACTCGACGTCTTGCTGCAGCGCCGCGTCCGGCGCCAAGAATTCGATCAAACCGCATCCGACCGCTTCAGAAAGGCGCCTTGCGAGCGCGCTATCGCCGCCCTCCGCCACGATCAGAAATCGCGCATGCGTTCGCGCGAGTGCCTCCCTTTGTTCGCGCTCGGTGAGCCGAAGATTCAGGGGCAACATTACAAAGCTCCGATCGAACATCGCATGGATCAACGCGACGCCCGCAGCGGAGGGTGCCGCCAGGACCGCGACGAGATCCCCTGCCTCGACACCAAGGGCCTGCAAGCGCTCGGCGGTCGCGCTCGATCGCGCGGTCAACACCGCGTAGTCGATCGACCGACCCTCGACGACGAGCGCTTCCCGGTCCCCGCGATGGCCCTCGAGTCGCTGGAGCCAACCGGATCCGCTCACGCGATTCACGCTTTCGCCTCGACGATCCAGGACTCATCGCAGCCCTCTTCGCCGAACGAATCACGGGCGTCCCAGACCGGGTCGACCTCGCATCCGAGCCCTGGCGCGCCACTCGACGCGATATAGCCGTCGACGACCTCACGGCCCTCGACCAGATCTCGTGAGAGAAGTTTCGCGGTGCCCAATCCGTGGACTTCGTGTCGATCCCCGAGACCCTCGTCGAGCGCCGCCGCCAAGGCGACCGCCGTCCGGCGACCCACGGCGGCGTCGATCAGACTCGACCAGACGACCCGAATCCCCTCTTCTCGTGCGCGGCGGTAGATCTCCAGCGAAACTTCGATGCCGCCTAACGCCGCCGGCTTGACGACGAAGATCGAAGCGGCCCGACTTTCGAGACAGGACCGCCAGCCCTGCCCCAAGAGCGCTTCGTCCGCTGCGACCGGAATCGCCCCGCATTCGTCGAGGTGCTTGAGTGCTTTCCGATCGTCGCGAGCAACCGGCTGTTCGACGAAATCGATCTCGAAGCGCTCGAAAGCCTCGAGTGCGCGCGCAGCATCGCGTAGCGTCCAGGCTTCGTTGGCATCCAGTCGGATCCGACAGCCGGGACCGATCGCTTCCCGGAGCGCCGCGACGCGCTCGAGGTCCAATCCGAGGTCGGGGTGGGGGTGGGGGTCGATGGAGTAGTCGGGAGAGTCGTCGAGGTCGGGACCCCGCCGCGCGGGAGAAACCGCGAGTTTCAACTTGAAGGTCTCGAATCCTTCGGCCAACGACATTCGAGCGGCTTGCGCAACCGTCGCCGGGTCCTCGCCGACCACCAACGCCTGAACCGCAACACGTTCCTTCGGCTCACCGGGAATCCCCGCGCGCGCGCGAATCCAGCAGGCCAGCGGGAGTCCGGCCGCTTGGGCGGCGAGGTCATGGAGCGCGCCATCAACCGCGGAGAGAGCACACGGTGCATCCCGGCAGATCCGAGCGCTAACCTCGAGCGATTCTTCGAACGAACGCGCTCGCCCATCGACGAGACGCCTGAGTGCGCTTTCGAGGGCCTGCTGCGCCGTCGACGCGTCTTCCGTACCGAATGAGGGGAGCGGCGTCGCCTCGCCGAATCCGCAAAGCCCCTCGTCGTCCATCAGGGTCACGAGAAAACCGTCGCGCGATTCGATCGTTCCGTGCGCCGTCGCAAGCGGACGAACCAGGGGCAGCCTGAAACTCCGCATGCCACCCCGACGAAGCGTCATCCCCATCGAGAGACACAGAGTCCGATTGCAAAGAGCAACGAGAAAAGCGCGCCGAGTCGCGCCGTCCCCACGAGCGCCTGATTCAGCTCCTCGCCGGACGCCTCCGCGCGCACGACACGCCAAAGAGAAAAGGCCCACGGCGCGCTCAGCCACGGCAACAGGATCCAGAATCCCATGTCGAAGCAAATCAGCGGAAGCGCGGAGAACCCGTATGCGCCGGCGACCAACCCGAACCACTCCGCACGGGCACCCCGCGCGCCCAGCCGCACGGCCAAGGTTCGCTTTCCCACCCTGCGATCGGTTTCGATGTCCCGAAGATTGTTGACGACGAGAATTGCGGTTGCGAGAGCGCCAACGGGAAGCGCGCTCGTCCACGCCAACGCCGGCATGGCGCCGGTCTGAACGAATGTCGTGCCGACCACGGCCACGAGTCCGAAGAAAATGAATACGGCCAGATCGCCCAGCCCGTGGTAGCCGAGCGGCCAGGGCCCGCCCGTATAGCCGACCGCTGCGAGAATCGAGACGAGCCCGATCGCCACGATGATCGGCCCTGCCACGAGACTGAGGTAGACGCCCACTAACAACGCCAGCGCGAACACGCCGAACATTCCGCGCTTGAGCTGCGCCGGCGTGAGCAATCCCCTCTGCGCGGCGCGTGGCGGCCCCAACCGGTCTCCGGTATCGGCGCCCTTCTCGAAATCAAAAACGTCGTTGGCGAGATTCGAACCGATCTGCAAACACAGGGCCCCCGCTCCGGCGGCCAGAGCCGGCCCGAGGCTGATTCCTCCTTCGACCCCGGCGACGGCCGTGCCAACGAGTACGGGTCCGATCGAAACCGGCAGCGTCTGTGGACGGATCGCCATCAGCCACGCCTGCGGACTGCCCGGTCGGATCTCCTTCATCGGCGTTGTCCTTCGACGGTTTCGAGAAACGCCACAACGACCCGGCCGAACACCTCGGGTGCCTCGAGATGAGCGGCATGTCCCACGCCCTCGAGAATCTCGATCCTCGCGTCGGGAAACTTCGCTTCGAGGTCGTGCGCGATCGCTCGGAACTTCCGGTCGTGTTCGCCAACGACGAGCAGGACCGGCGCGACGAAACCGCCGAGTTCCTCAAAAAGTGGCTCTTGTGCACCGGCCCCCATCCCGCGCAGACTGTTCGCGAGCCCGACCGGTCGATTGCGGAGTCGTTGTGCCCGCGCTCTTTCGAGGACCTCCGACCCAAGACCCGACTGACTCGCAAAGATCGGCAGCGCCATCCACTCGTCGACGAAGGCTTCGATCCCCGATCGCTCGATCCGATCGGCAAGGGCCTCGTCGGCCCGGATCCGCTCACGACGCGACACCGGGTCCGCCACGCCCGCCGTTGCGCCGATCAACACCAGGCTCGAAAACGCGTTCGGGTTTGCGACGGCAGCGGCAATCGCGGCGCGCCCGCCCATCGAATAGCCGAGCAGATGGGGCCGGGCGAGCGCGAGGGAATGCGACACGCTCGCGATCTGTCGAGCACACTCGTTCATCGCGTAGTGCCGGGTCGTGTCGGGCGAATCGCTCTCTCCATGACCGATCAGTTCGAGCCGAACGACGCGATGATTCTCGCGGAGCGGCGGCGCGACGGATTCCATGCTTTCGGCAGAACCCGTGAAGCCATGCAGGACCAGCACAGGAGAACCCTCGCCTTCGAGGAGCGCTCGCAGGCGGACTCCGTCGGCGTCGATGAAGCGCTCCTCGGGCCGGGACGGAAACGTCACGCGCGGAGTCCCGCATCGATCGCTTGGCAGACCTTGGCCACGCCTTCGCGGAAACGAGCCTCGTTCGTGGCCGCATCCATCCGAACGTGGATGATCGAGACGCTGGGACGCTGGAGTGCCCGATCGATTGCCTGTTCCAATTCGTCGAGAGAAGTGGCACGGCAATAGTCGATCTCGAAGAGCGCGGCCGCGCGAGAAAGATCGAGGTCGTGCGGCGTTCGGAAGAGTCGTTCGAAACCGACGGATTCTCCCTGGGCCGCAATCGGCAGGAAAGAAAAGATCCCACCGCCGTTGTCGTCGAGTACGACGAGGGTCAGGGGAATCGACTCGTGGCGCGCGAGATGCAATCCGCCGAGGTCGTGCAGAAACGCCAGATCCCCTGTTAGAAGCAATGTCGGTCCGGCAACCGCCGCCACACCGAGTGCGGTGGAGGTCACGCCATCGATCCCACTCGCCCCCCGATTGCACAAGACGCGAAGCGGTTCGGCCCGACTGGCAAACGCCAAATCGAGTAGGCGAATCGACATGCTATTCGAAGCGAAAAGTAGGCTGTCGGCCGGCATCCGTCTGCCGATCATCGCCGCAACCGACAATCCCGACCAGGCCGAATCGGATTCAACGACACCGGCCATGGCCTTTCGCGCAACTTCATTCAAGTCCTCGAGGCGACGGCACCATGACCGATCGCGGCCGGCGTGCCCGTCGAGCTGCGCGGTGGCCAGCGTGAGGAGCGACGCGACACCGCCTCGAATCACGCGCGTGGCGCGATGGGACGGCTCTCCCCATTGCCCCCCCGCGTCCAGCCACCAGACGGCGTCGGGCTCGGCGGCCTCGATCCAAAGACGTTGCGCCTTCGAGACCG
>Ga0209988_10000663_pt1 | contig 21867 bp, 18 predicted proteins | sample N075metaG_FD_183115 | JGI IMG/M metagenome (GOLD analysis project Ga0209988, IMG submission 183115) | Deep subsurface microbial communities from Kermadec Trench to uncover new lineages of life (NeLLi) - N075 metaG (SPAdes) (version 2) | ecosystem: Environmental > Aquatic > Marine > Ocean trench... | reverse complement strand
CTCGTCCGTGGTGCCTGGAACGTTTTGCCGTTTAGTCTCGTGCCACAAATCTTCGAGCGTCACGCTGACGAGCTCCGCCTCGCTCTTCATGAGCTTTCGGACCGCGTTCTCGAGATCGTTTCCGGTTGTGGCGAAGAGCTCCGTATCGTGCGTGTTCAAGCTCGCCACGACGCCTTTCGGGATCGGCGCGTCGGGCGTGAGCTGCGCGACGTAGATCCCGCGAAATCCATGTCGGGCGAGACTCTCGGTGACCACTTTCGGGACGAGACCTAGATTCTCGCCGACGAGCTCGCAGCGCGCGCGATGGGACTCGATGTTGAGCGTTGCATAGAGCTCATCGGCCGGATAACGTACATAGACGCCGTCGGCCACGCTTGCGCCGCGCGGGATCCAGAACTGGCGGTGAAGGCCCATGACGTGGTCGATGCGGAGGAGGTCGGCGTGACGCATCGCGTGGCGATAGACGAGGCGGAGGTGCCGGTGGTTTTGCCGGCGGCTTTTTTCGGGCACAACGGCAGGGAAGCTCCAGTTCTGGCCGACCGGAAAGGCGGCGTCGGGGGGCGCTCCGACGTCGACGTCGTGGGCAAAAAGCGTTTGCTCACGCCACGTGTCGTAGCCGAAGCGGTGGACGCCAAGAGGTAAGTCGAAGTAGAGCTCGGCGTTTCCGGCCGCGATCTTCGCGATCTGCTCTTCGGCGAGCATCTGGCTATTAAGATGATAGTGAACGGCGTCGGCGGCGACGTCGGGCTCGTCTTCTTCAATCAGCCCGTCGCGGAGCTTGTCCGGCCAGCGCGTCCAGTTGGTGCCGTAGGATTCCGCCGCCGCGCGGAACCGAGCATAGTCGAGCGCTAGCGGGAAGCGTGTCTGGAAAGCCGCCACGTCGCTCTCGCGGCCGGTCGCAACGTCTCGCATCATATGCCGCTTGGCGGCGTAGAGCTCGGGGTAATCGAGGAGCTTGCTCGGCGTCTTGGAAGACGCCCTTCCGGTATCGACGTAGAGCTCGTTCCAGAAGAGGCGACTTGCCGGCGAGTAGGGGCTAGGCTCGTCGGGATAGGATGCGAGCAACGGGAGTGTTGCGACGAACCTGCCGCCATGCGCGAGCGTCAGATCCGCGAGGCGCCGGAGATCACCGAAATTGCCGATGCCCGCGGAGTCCTTGCTGTGGAGCGCGTAGAGCGGCGCAAAGAGCCCCCACCGTTTTCCGCGCGCAGGATCTCGATAGGCACGTGTTGGCGCGCGCAGGATGAAGGTCTCCGCCTCGATGGTTCCCATCGAGACGTGGAGTCGATGGTAGCCGTGGGGAAGCGAGGGAAGAGGAAGCCGGGTCCACAAGTAGCGGGTCCCATCGACGGTGTGTGCGCGCACGAGCGTGCGTGCGCTCGGCGACCAGTCGCGCTCTTGGCCGTCCTCGAGATAGAGCGTCGCTTTGAAGTTCTTTGACGACAGCTCGGCGGGGAAGACCATGCGCACCCCGGCGATGTCGCCATCCCAGATTGCGGTGACCGGCTCGAGCATGCGTTGGCATGACGCGCGCCGTTTGAGCCGCAGTGCTTCTTCTACGTCTTCAGCGCGCCCGATCGAAGCGCCGAGCGTTCGTAGCACGGTCACGAGGACCTCGGGCTCGGCGTCGATGCGCCGTGCATCGACGTCGCAATAGTTCGTCTGGACGCCGTAGCTCGCGGCAAGCTTTCGGAGAGCAGGGGTCACCATGAGCATTACGGACGTGGGTTCCGGATCCTGAGCTGCTCGCCGAGCGTGCGAAAGGATTCCTGAAACGCGCTGGATCCCTCTGTGCGCTCGGACAAGAAACGGAAATAGAAGTTCTGCACTTTCCACAGATCGACTTCGAATGGAAGTGACAGCATCACAGTCACGCTTCGCCGGAGCTCTTCGAGCGCGTCGAGTTTTTCAGGCGACTCGAAAAAGCGCTCGGCTTTGGCATCGAGACTCTCCCTGGCGGCGTAGGCGAGCGACGCTTCATCCAAAGGCACACCTTCGGTGATAGCGTTTTTCAGCAAGCCGTTGACCGTGTCGGCGTCGATGGGTTCGTGCACGAGCGCGCGATGGAGGTTTCCGTTCAAGACGACCTCGGCGGCGACGGACAGTGCTTTGGGTGAGGGGACGCCGAGCTCGGCGAGAAATCGCATCGTCTTTTGGTGGTGCTCGAACAAACTTCGATGCGACGTCTCCGCGTCCTTCAGCGCCGATCGGGTGAGAACGTCGACGATGCGGCGCTGCTCGTCGCCAAACAACGAGCTCAAGCCGAATGTCGTATCGCCGAAATGACGGTCGAGCGTGCCATTCTCAAGAAACGCTTTCCGAAGCTCTCCGAAGCGGTGACGCCCGCGTCGCACCTCCGCCGTGATCTCGTGATTACCCTCGTGCAAGACAGCAAAGCTCAATTGCTCGGAAGCGCCCGTGATCGTGGAGGTGAGCCGGGCACAGCCGACGACCAGCTTGCGCTCGCCGGTCTCGAAAGTCTCGAACTGCTCGCGCTCGATGTCGTAGCAGTAGAGTCGGGTCGTCTCTTTGTACCCTTCGAACACCGAGCTAATCGCGTAGTGTGCGCCGAGCATCTCCCAGGTGACTTTGGACGGCTTGACGCTTTTCTCGTAGATGTCACGGCCGCTCCCAGCGTCCGCACGGTTGCTGCGCGCTTTTTCCAGGGCGTCGAGAAAGTCGTCCTCGATCGTGGCGTTTGGCGAGAGATCCTCGGCGAGCTGAACGGCGCGTCCCGCATATTGCAGGATTTGCACGGTCTCGATGCCCGCGAGATCGCTGAAGAACCAGCCGCAGCTCGTATACATGAGCTGCAGCTGGCGACGCATCTCGAGCAGCTTGAGCGCGCGTACGGGATTCTCTCGGCTGACATGCGCCGCGATGAAGTCCCCTCGCCTAGAGCGATCAAGGATGACGTCGATGTAGTGGTCGAGGGCTTCGGACGGCTCGCGAAGGTGCTCTGACGCCTCTCTGTCCCAGACCGCGACCGCGTGTTCGCGAAGCTTGTCGAGCGCCGCGCGCAACGGGTCACGCCAACTTTGGTTCCATCCGCCTGGCCCGCCGGTATGACAGCCGCAATCGCTGCGCCACCGCTCGATGCCGTGGGCGCAGCTCCACGCGGTGTTCTCGGAAATCTCGACCTCGTGATCGGGAGGGAAGCGCTCGAGAAACGCGCCGTAGTTGATGATCTCGGCCATCTCGCGTGACTCGATTGCGTGAAGCGCATAGGCGAGTGCCATGTCGCCATGCGCGTGGTGATGCCCGTAGCTCTCGCCGTCTGTCGCGATATGGGAGAGGCGCGGGCGGTCGTCTGGCACGGCGCTGGCGAGGCGTGCCGCGAAGACCTCGCCGCGATGTAGCAGTCCTTCGAAAGCCACGCCGCGCGACAAAACGCCATCATAGAAGAATAGCGCGATGCTTTTCCCGGATGGCAGCCGCTGAACGTAAGCCCGCGAAGGATCGATGCGCGCGTCGGAAACGTCTGTCCACGCGGCGGCGCCCATCGGCCGGATACGTGCGGCTTGAGACGGAGCAAGTATGGTAAACCGGATATCCTGTGCCGCCAACGCTTCGAGCGTAGCCAGGTTTACGGCGGTCTCCGGAAGCCACATCCCCTCCGGCTTCCGGCCGAAGCGATGCTCGAAATCGCGCAAGCCCCAGAGGACTTGGAGCCTTTTATCCGCGTCGCTCGCGAGCGGCAGGATGACGTGGTTGTACGCCTGCGCGAGCGCCGAGCCGTGGCCGCCGAACCGCCCGCGGCTCTCGCGATCGGCCGACAAGATCGCGCGATAGACCGAAGGCTTTTTCTGCTCCATCCACGAAAGAAGCGTCGGGCCAAAGTTGAAGCTGATCCGGCTGTAATTGTTGGTGATCGAGACGATCCAGTCTTCGTCATCGAGGATGCGCGAAGCGGTATTCGGCTCGTAGCACTCGGCGCTGATGCGCACGTTCCAGTCGTGGTAAGGCGCGGCCGAGTCCTGCGGCTCGATCGCCTCGAGCCATGGGTTTTCCCGCGGCGGCTGATAAAAATGCCCGTGAACGCAGACGTATTTGTTCACGGCTCAGAGATCATTTGCGCCGAATCGTCGTTCTTTTCGGGCGCTCGCTCGCGGCCCCGAAGAAGAGCGCTCCGAGGGCGGGCAGGGTGAGAGATAGAGAGTACGGGTGCTCGTCACAGGGCACGTCCTCGGCATCCGCACCGCCCAGATTGCCTTCGCCACGCCCTCCATAATGGTCGCTGTCGCTATTCAAAAGCTCGTCCCAGCGCCCAACGATGGGTACACCGACCCGAAAGTCGCGGTAGAGCTCGGTGCTGAAATTGTAGACGAGAAGAAGAGGCCTCGTGTTTTTTTTCCCTTTGCGTAGAAACGAGAGCACGTTCGTCCCCGTGTTCCGGCAGTTGACCCACTCGAACCCATCCGCGGCGAAGTCTTTCTCGTGGCTCGCGGCTTCGCTTTTGTAGAACCTATTCAGATCGCGCACCCAGTCTTGTATGCCTTTGTGAAGAGGCTCGTCGAGCACGAACCATTCGAGCGCCTGGTCGTGATCCCATTCGGGGCGCTGGCCTATCTCGCCGCCCATGAACAAGAGCTTCTTCCCAGGCTGACCCCACATATAGGCGTAGAGGAGGCGGAGGTTTGCGAACTGCTCCCAGTCGTCGTCTCCCGGCATCTTGGTCAAAAGCGAGCCTTTGCCGTGCACGACTTCGTCGTGCGAGAGCGGCAACATGAAGTTCTCGGAGAAGGCGTACGTGGGCCGGAACGTGAGCTTCTCCTGATGGAACTTGCGGTGGCGCGGCTCTTCCTTCAAATAGTTGAGGGTGTCGTGCATGAAGCCCATGTCCCACTTCATGCCAAAGCCGAGCCCGCCGACATGAGTCGGGTGCGAGACGAGCGGCCACGCGGTGGATTCTTCCGCAATCGTCTGGATACCGGGGCGATCGCGATAGCTCGAAACGTTGAAGCGATGTAAGAAGTCGATCGCTTCGAGATCCTCGTGCCCGCCGAAGCGATTCGGCGTCCATCCGCCTTCGCCCCGCGAATAGTCGAGATAGAGCATCGAAGCGACGGCGTCCACGCGCAGCCCGTCCGCGTGGTAGTAGTCGAGCCAGAAGGTGGCACTGCTCAACAGAAAGCTCTGGACCTCGCCGCGCGCGTAGTTGAACTCCAAGCTGTCCCAGTCTGGGTGGATGCGTCTTTTCGGGTCCGCGTGCTCGAAGAGATAGGTGCCGTCGAAAAAACCGAGGCCGTGGGCATCCGACGGACAATGCGAGGGCACCCAATCCAGGATCACCCCGATCCCGGCTTGATGCAGGAGGTCCACGAGGTACATGAAGTCCTGAGGCGTGCCATAACGGCTCGTCGGCGCGAAATAGCCTGTTGTTTGATAGCCCCAGGACGGGTAGTAAGGATGTTCCATGACGGGTAGGAGCTCGACATGGGTAAAGCCGAGGTCGACCACGTAGTCCGCGAGTGCTCTCGCGAGCTCACGATAGCGTGGCTCAGTCCCATCGGTGCTCCGCCGCCATGAACCGAGATGAACTTCGTAAATCGACCAGGGCGCGTCGAGCGCGTTCGGTGTCTCTCGGCAGCTCATCCATGCCGCGTCGCTCCAGTCGTAATCGAGCGGCCACACGATCGAGGCGGTCTCCGGAGGCAACTCGCGATAGACACCGAACGGGTCCGATTTGTCGACGCGATACCCCTTGAGGCGGGACCGGACGTGGTACTTGTACAAGTTCCCGTCACGGATCCCTGGCTCGAAACGTGACCAGATGCCGGTGGTTTCGTCGAGCTCCATCGGCGCGGCGTCCGCCTCCCATCCATTGAAATCGCCGGTCACAGAAACCTCGGCGGCGTTAGGAGCCCAAACCGAGAAGAAACACCCCGCGCTTTTGTCCTGCTCACCGAGATGGGCGCCGAGAAAGTCGTGAAGCCGGGTATGCGTTCCCTCCCGGAACAAATAGGCGTCCTGCTCGCCGAACGATGTCATGGCTTCAAGCTGTCTCCAGAGTGCTACTAGTAAGAAAGGTCGCGCAGTCTTACCATAGAGGGGAGCGGCTTCGCGAGTTGACAGCCGATGTGTCGCGAGGGAGACTCATATTTGAAGTTTTGGAGGTAACTGCGTGAAGCGTGCGCAACGACATCATTTGAAGCAGGACGAGTTCGTTCACTGGCTCGACCATGTCCTGGCGTGGGGGATGACCCACCAGAAGAACCTCACCAATGGCGCTCTCGTGATCGTGGGGGCGGCGCTTCTTCTTGGCGGGATTGGAATCCACAGGAGCCGGCAGTCCGCGACGGCCCAAGTACTCTTGACCGAGGCGCTCAACCAGTATCACGGTGTGGTACGTACGAGTGACGGTGCGCTCCCGCGCCCGAACGTCGTTACCTTCGCCACCACAGAAGAGAAATATCGAACCGCACTCGGGTCCTTCGAGGCAGTGGTCAGCGAATATGGGGGCTACGACGAGGGCCGGCATGCTCAATACTATGTCGCGCTTTGCCAAATAGGTCTCTCCGATCTCGAGGCTGCAGACGCTTCGCTCGAGGCCGTACGTTCGACGAATCGCGATCTGATTTGGTACCTCGCGTCGCGCGCTTTGGCTTCGGTGCGCTCGGAACGCGGGGATCCCGCGGCAGCCCGAGAGCTCTACCGGAGTCTAGTCGAGGACGCCGACAATCCGCTTCCCAAAGACGAGTTGCTCTACGCGCTCGCCAAGCTCGAAGAGCGCTCGGGAAACTTGGAGCAGGCACGGCAATATTACGACCGGATGCTTTCCGAGCACCCGACGTCCCAACTCAGCACCGAGGCCACGAACCGACGGGAGATCCTCTTACTCTCCCTCGAAGGCGGCGCGGACGTCAGTGATTGAGACCGAAGCTCCGCAACCGTATAGCGAGCCTGTGCCGCCGCGGCCGCGCCGGCCTAATTGGCTCTTGTGGCTCGTCATCTTCTCTGGGGGCAGCTTGTTCCTGCTCACCGCGACTTTCTATGCGCTCTTCAGGAGCATGGGGCCTACGGCGCCCTCGCTCAGTAGCGGCACGGCTTTGAGCATCGATCTCGCGCGTGAATACCCCGAAGACCCGCTCTACGACATGAGCGGGCCCTTCTTCCAAGTCAATGAGATCACGTTTCGCGAGCTTCTGTTTGCGGTGCGCGCCGCCAAAGAGGACGCCCGCATCGAGAAGATATTTTTGCACGTCCGCGGCACCAGGCTCGGTTGGGCGAACATGTTCGAGCTTCACCGACAGCTTCTCGACTTCAAGACCTCGGGCAAAACGATCGTTGCGTTCATCGAATATGCGGGAAACCGTGACTACTTTATCGCTTCAGCGGCGGACCGAATCTATCTGCACCCTCGCGGGATGATCGATCTGCGCGGCGTTCGCGCCGAGCTCTTGTTCGTGAAATCGGCGCTCGACAAGCTCGGTGTCGAAGCCGAGTTCGAGCGGTTCGGTGATTACAAAGACGCGCCCGACATGTTCTTGCGCGAGAACATGAGTGAGGCGAGCCGAGAAGCGCTCGGCGAGGTCGTCGACACGCTCCACGAAACGATGGTCACCGCGATCGCGGAGGGCCGCGAGATCGACCCGCCCGCGGTGAACGCGCTCATTGCCGCGGGACCGTTCACGGCCGAGCAAGCGAAAGAGCATCGCCTCGTAAACGGATTGCACTACTTGGACGAAGTGCGCGCGAAACTCGCCGAAGAAGGCGAAGAGCCAAAGACGATGACCGTGGCAAATTATCACCTAGCCACCCGCCGGTCGTCGTTCAGCGTCGATGGACGCATCGCGTTGATCTACGGCATAGGTGCTATCGTCGGCGGCGCCAACCGGGAAGATGCTGTCTTCGGCCGGGTGATGGGCTCGGACACGATTGGCAACGCGTTCAAGACCGTACGTGAAGACGACTCCATCGACGCGGTCATCTTCCGCATCGACAGCCCCGGCGGAAGCGATGTGGCTTCCGATGTGATTTGGCGCGAAGCCCAACTCACGCGCGAGAAAAAGCCCGTGATCGTGTCGATGGGCAACGTGGCCGCTTCGGGCGGCTATTGGATTGCAATGGCGTCCGACACGATCTTGGCGGAGCCGACCACGATCACCGGGTCCATCGGGATCTACGCCGGAAAGTTCAACTTGTCCGGCCTCTACGAGAAGATAGGCGTCTCCCGCGACGGTGTCTCGAGCGCGCCCAACGCGGATTTTTTCAGCGATAACCGCAGCTTCACCCCTGCAGAGCGCGCGAAGTTCCACGCGATCATCGAGTCCGGCTATCAAGCTTTTCTGGAGAGAGTTGCCGAGGCGCGTGGCAAGACCATCGAAGAAGTACACGCCGTGGCACAAGGCCGTGTTTGGACGGGCCGCTCCGCCCTCGAGCACGGGCTCATCGACGAGCTCGGCGGTCTCGAGCGCGCGATCGCGATTGCCAAGGAGAAAATCAACCTCGAGCCGACGGATCGCGTTGCCTTGGTCATTTATCCCGAAAAAAAGAACATCTTTGAGGCGCTTATATCTGGTTTCATTCAATCGCGTGAGGCGCTCCAGCTCCCGGCGCAAGCGCTTTCGCCACAAGAGCTCCTCCGTCGATCGCCGCTTCTTCGAGCTCTCGCGAGCGGCCAGCCACTGGCAATGATGCCGTACGAGCTCACGCTGAACTAGCGACGATCCGACGGATCGCTCGTAGAGATATGGCTTCCGTTTGAACTCCGGGTCTTCGGCGTGAGGGGTTACTCGCTAGGATCGAGATGGTCCAATCCCTCGAGCCAGTTGAGGACGATGTTGATTTCCCGGCCCGCGAGCGCGTTTTCGGATGCGTCTCTCAAGAGCATCACGAAGCGTTCGCCATCGGGCGCCATGTCGTAGTCTGGTCCTGCGCGATGCACGTAAGGTCCCTCGAACAGAACGTACGGTGTTCCCGCGTTGAACGTCGGCTCGGTGCGTACATCGACGGCCATTATTTTCCTTGGTCGACCCGCTAGAGGTAACGAGCGGAGAAACCATCCTCGACCAATATTCGGCGCTCGAAACCCTCATCGCCGAGGGTTTGAATGACGATCTGGGCGTTCGCCCAATTGAGAGACGCACTCGTTGCAAGCGTGTATAGAACTGCCGTCCCGCCCGCCAGCATCTGAGGACGGTACGCGGTCTCTTGTTTCTTTTCGTCCAGCTTCACGAGAACTCGCGGCGTGCCTCCGTTTTCGCTCACTTGCGAGATCGACTGAAACGCCTGACCAAACGTGATACGGCCGTCGTCGCCCCAAGTGGCTCCAGACGGTCGGTCGGCGTCGCAGAGGCTGACCGGTGTCCCGCCATCCACGCGGACTTTCTTCAGCTTGCCATCTCCCCAAAACCCCAACCAGTCGCCATCCGGAGAGAAGAAGGGTGTGTGGCCTCCTTCCGTTCCTCGAACGGCCGTGGCTTCGAGCTCGTCCATTTCTCGAACGTAGATCTGCCGTCTTGTTGCATAGGCGAGACGTGTCCCGTCGGAAGAAATCGCGACGCCGCTTCTGGAAACATCCTCTAATGAATGCTCCGGCGGCAGGACGATTTGGAAGCGCATGCGTGGGCTCGTTGCTGCCACATCCGGCCGCGCGCTCCGCATGAGCGTCACGCTCAAGAGCGCTGCTAAGAACGAGGCCGCAACGGCCCACAAGAGGATCGGACGGCTGGCTGCGGACGGCGGATTCTCGGCAGCAGACGCCGCTCTCGAGCTCGTGGGGGGACGAGCCAGACACTCCTGTACGTCGACACGCACGTCGCCGATATCGCGGCGGCGCTCCTTGCGGTCTTTCCGAAGACAGCCCTCGAGAATCCGTCGAATCCTGGCATCGACCTCCCGCGGCAACGGATTCCAATCCACATCCGCCCGTATAACAGCCGCCAACGTGTCCGAGACATCCTCGCCTTGAAAGGCGCGCCGTCCCGTCAACATCTCATAAAGCACCGAGCCAAAGGCAAAGATGTCCGTACGCTTGTCGACGGGTCGCCCTCGCGCTTGCTCGGGGCTCATGTACGCCGCCGTGCCTAGAATCACGCCCTCGCGCGTCGCCATCGCGCTGAGCGTTGGGGAATCCGAAAGGTTCTCTCCCGCGGGATCATCGGCAAAAGCTTTCGCAAGACCGAAATCGAGGACCTTCACCTGTCCATCGGCAGTGACCATGATGTTCGCCGGCTTGAGGTCGCGATGGATCACCCCGCTCTCATGGGCCGCGTCCAACGCATCGGCGATCTGGATCGCCAACTCAATGGCTTCTTCGACCGGCAGCGGTCCGCGCGCCAGCTTCTCAGCGAGCGACTCGCCCGGTACGTATTCCAGGACGAGGTAGTCGACCCCGTTCTCCCGCTCCAGTCCGTAAATGGCCGCGATGTTGGGATGATTGAGCGCCGCGAGAAGCTGAGCCTCTCTTTCGAAGCGCGCGCGCCGATGCGGCGCTTCCGCAAACGCGGCCGGGAGCACTTTGATAGCGACGTCGCGATTCAGTTTCGTGTCGGTCGCGCGATAGACCACACCCATCCCGCCGGCACCGATCTTTTCGGTGATGCGGTAATGGCGAAGCATCTGGCCAATCATGAGCTGGACTCAGGTTGGGATATTACTACATCACCCGTGAGACTCTCGCCAAGCTCGAAGCGAAGTGTCGTTCCCCATCGCCCTTGCTCCGCGTCGCGCATGCGATAACGCTCCTGACACCGGGGCTCTCGAGCTCCGCGAGGAGTGGACGCCGAAGATGGCTGCGAGGACCGCCTAATCGATCGGTTTCAGGTTCAGTGGTCACATCGGAGCGGACGTCCGGAACTGGGGGGCGGCCGCGCGTACCGTCAGTGTGTGGGTCTGGTGTGAGAGATCAAAGGCGTTCTGGCAAAACACGATTCGGTCGGTTATGCTTTCGTTGTGGGCACAGTCTACGACGAGATCGTGGAATTCATCGCCTCTGGGACGAGCTCCCAGAGTGTAGTCGATTTCGTTCCTTCTGAGGAGTTGAGAGACCGTGTGACGAAGCTGATCGAGTTGGAGAAGGCTTCAGGCCTCAGTGCAGACGAGCGTTCCGAGCTCGATCACTACCTTCAGATCGAGCACATCATGCGGCTGGCGAAGGCTCGCGCTCGCAAACACCTCGCCAATGCCTAAGAAACCTAGACAAGTTTGACGAGCTACGTCAGCGCCGAGCTTCGTCGACGGGTGCGTGAGCGCGCTGCCCGTCTGTGCGAATACTGCCTAATTCAAGAAGAAGACACTTTCTTCGGCTGCCAGGTGGATCACGTCACCAGCGAGAAGCATGGTGGTCGTACGGAGCTAAACAACTTGGCCTTGGCATGCACGTTTTGCAATCGTAACAAGGGTACGGATCTTGGCTCTATTGCTGCGGCAACGGGCAAACTGACGCGGTTTTTCAATCCTCGGGAGGATCGCTGGAGCGATCATTTCCGCATCGACGGCCCACTAATTGTTTCTCGCACCGCCATTGGCGAGGTGACGATCAAAATCTTGGGTTTCAACTCAAAGGAGCGCGTTCTAGAGCGAAGCGCACTCGCGGAGATCAACCGATACCCGAGTGAGGTTGCGCTGCGACTCGCCGATGACCGCGATGCGAGTTAGTGAAAGTCCGTTTCGTTTTTCCGACTGAACCAGTCACGAGGTGCGCGGGTAGGGTAGGGGCTCGCCGTAGATTCGCTCGTAAAGCGCGCGCTTCAACTCGAGCCCCTCGAGCTCGGGGTCGAGAGAAGCAAGGACCATCGCGCGCGCCGCGTCGCACAGAGGGTTCAGCGTCGCGCCTGTCGAGCGGCCGCACGGTCGATTTCTTGAGCTGGTAGAGTGCCATTGGGCTCGCGACCGAGACTCGAATCCCCTCGATCTCGGCTTCCACAGTGTCGAAGCTTGCCGCTCCGCCAAGGCGAGTCATCACGTCGAAGTACAGATCGCCACTGGGAGGATAGTAACGGAGCGCTGGATAGTCCCCAAGTAATTCGTCTGCATGAATGTTGTCGACGTTGGGGTCGTCAGCGTAGGTCGTACGGAACGCTTGCTTCAGTCGCTCCACATCTTCCCGCGTTGCGCGAATGAACAAATCTACGTCCTCGGTGGCGCGCACCAGTCCGTGGATTCCCATGGCCGTGGCTCCAATGAGCACATATTCGAGGCCTACCTCCTCGAAGGCGCGAAGAATCCGGAAAATCTCGTCGCGGTCCATCCCACTAGCCTAACGTGCGGAGGGCGTTCGGCCATCGTGCCGTTGGCATCTCATTCGAAGCGCTTCGCACGGTTTCCCCTCAGAGGGTTTATTTCATGCAATGTCGTGTCTCGTCGCACTCTTCCGTGACTCACGTGAGGCATACTTCCCACAGGTTTTCCACACCCTTCGTCGGAGTTTTGCACAGAAGACATTCCGCGGGACATTTCTAGCGGACCAGGGACCGGTCGGGCGCACCGAGGCCTTTGAGGTCTTTGAACCATTTGAGTGCGACATTGGACCTGCGCCCGTTTCGAGGTCTCTTTGGTATCTGCCGACTTGAGTATCAGCAGCCGCTTCACCTTCAGTTTTGCTATCCGACCATAAATCGGATATATTATCGGACAAAGAGAGTACCGACCTCAGATGGCCAAAACTAAAATCTCGGTAACCGTCGACTCAAAGCTTATCGAAGAGATCGACAAGCTTGATGTTGATGCTTCCCGAAGTGAGATCGTAGAGACAGCGCTAGCCCGCTGGTTGAGCAACCGTCGGCGCCAAACACTCGAGAGCGAGATCGAGCGGTACTATCGAGAACTTACCCGAGGGGAGCAGGGCGAGGATGCCGAATGGGCGGCCACTTCGGCCGGGTCTCTCAAAGAGACTTGGGAGTGAGTGCTTTTCCGCAGCGTGGATGCTTGTACTGGGTTCGGATTCCAGGGGAGCGCGGTCGAAAGCAACGTCCCGCTCTCGTCATCTCCATCGATGTCCGCAACCAACTCGCAAGTGACGTCCTCGTGATTCCCTGCTCGACGACAAATCGGCCGGCGCCGACCCATGTAAGACTTCGGAAGGGCGAAGGCGGGCTCAACAAGCCTTCCATGCTGAAGTGCGAGCAAATTACAACGCTACCCAAGGACTATTTAGCGGCCGCCGCGCTAGGCGGTCCGCTGGCCGGGAAGCTCCTCGCACAAGTGGAGATCGCCGTCCTCCGCGCCATTGGCGTTCCGATCGGGATGTGACCCCGCCCAAGTTAAGTTGGAATCGGCCAACCAACCAACCGCGAAAAATTCTGTCGCACCCTACTCCATAGCGTCGAGCTGTTCTTTGAGCTCCGTGAGGAGCTGAAGCGCTTCGAGCGGTGTCATCGTCTCGGGCTCTACCCGCCGCAGCTCGGAGACGACGCGGTCTTCAGCGTCCGCGAAGAGCGACATCTGTCGCGCCCCGCTTCCAAGCGAGCTTTCTCCGGTCACCCGCGGCCGGCCTTCGAGATCGAATTCCGTCTTTTCGAGATTCAGGAGAATCTCCTGTGCGCGCCGGATGAGTGAAGGCGGTAGACCCGCGAGCCGCGCGACTTGAATCCCGTAGCTTCTGTCGGAGCCGCCCTCGAGGACTTTGCGCAGGAACACGATCTCGTCCTGCCACTCGCGGGCCGATACGTGGAAGTTCACGACGCCGGGAAGTTCGGCGGCGAGGTCGGTGAGCTCGTGATAATGAGTCGCGAAGATGGTCTTCGATTTCAGCTTCGCCTCGGTCGCGATGTGCTCGACGACGGACCATGCGAGCGACAAGCCGTCATAGGTCGCTGTGCCGCGCCCAATCTCGTCGAGCAGGATCAAGCTCTTTGGGGTCGCGTGGTGCAGGATGTGCGCCGTCTCTTGCATCTCGACCATGAAGGTCGAGCGTCCGCGGAACAAATTGTCCGAAGCGCCGACGCGGGTGAAGATGCGGTCGACGATAGGGAGCTTCGCTTCCGCGGCCGGTACGAAAGAGCCCATCTGCGCCATGAGCACGATGAGTGCCGTTTGCCGAAGATAAGTCGACTTGCCGCCCATGTTTGGGCCGGTGAGGATGACGACGTAGCGGTTCTCGTCGAGGGCTATGTCGTTGGGAACGAATGGCTCTTGGCTGGTGGCTTCGATGACCGGGTGGCGTCCGTCTTTGACGTCGATCTCGAAGCCGTTGTGAAGGCGCGGCTTGGTGAGATTAGCTGTGGTCGCGACCTCGGCGAGTCCCGCTAAAACGTCGAGCACCGCCACAGCTCGAGCCGTCGCGCGGATCCGGGGCGCGTGAGATCGCACCCGCTGATTCAGCGCCTCGAAGAGCTCTCGCTCGATTACTTGGATCCGGTCTTCGGCGCCGAGAATCTTTTCTTCATATTCCTTGAGCTCCGGCGTGATGTAACGCTCCGCGCCGACGAGCGTCTGTTTACGGATGTAGTCGTCGGGCACCGCGTCGAGCTTCGACTTGGTGACTTCGAGGTAATAGCCGAAGACTTTGTTGAAGCGGATCTTGAGAGACGTGATGCCCGTGCGAGCACGCTCGCGCTTTTCGATCTCGGTGAGGGTCGACTTGCCTTCGCTACGCAGTCGGCGAAGCTCGTCGAGCTCTTCGGAGACGTGCTCGCGGATGGCCCCGCCGTCTTTGAGTCCTATGGGGGGCTCGGAGACGAGCGTTCGCTCGATGTCGTCTCGTACCTCTTCGACCGGGTCGAGTGCTTCGTTGAGCTCGCGCAAGAGGACGGCATTCGCCTCGGCGGTTAGGCCGCGGAGCGCCGGCATCTTCGAGAGCGAGGTTTGAAGCCCCACGAAATCACGAGGCCCCGCCGAGCCGAGTGTGACGCGCGCGAGAAGCCGTTCGAGATCAAGCACATCTTTGAGCGTGTCTCGGATCTTGGCTCTTTGGATGACGTCGAAAGCGAGCTCTTCGACCGCGTCGAGCCGCCTTCCGATGGCTTCGATGTCGACGAGCGGCCGAGTTAGCCAGCTCTTGAGCGTGCGCGCGCCCATGGACGTTGTCGTATGGTCGAGTACGTCGATGAGGCTCCCGCTTCGCCCGCCCTCGCTGAGCGAGTGGGTGAGCTCGAGATTTCTTTGCGTCACCGGGTCGAGGATCAGGTAGTCCGCTTCTTCCAGGCAGCGGATCCCAGAGATATGCGTGAGCTCGCCGCGCTGCGTTTCTTGCAAATATTGCAGCGCCGCGCCGGCCGCCCCGACCGCGAGTGGCTTCGACTCGAGGCCGAAGCCTTCGAGCGACTGCGTCGCGAATTGCCGCAGCAAGAGGCTCCGGCTCGCTTCGTGCTCGAAGCGCCAGTTGTCGCGCTCTGTCGTGATGGGGGCGTCGCCTTCGGGCCCCCATTGGGCGAAGATGTCGTCGGGAAGGGATTTGCCTTCGGGATAGAGGATCTCGCGCGGGCGGTAGGTCGAGAGCGTCTCCGCGATTTTTTGCCACCGGTCGTCGCCTTCGAACTCGAAGGCGACGAAGTCTCCGGTGGAAAGATCGACGAGGGCGGCTCCCGCGGCGCTTTTGGTCGAGGAGACCGCCATGAGATAGCTCGGCTCTTTGGCTTCGAGATAGCCTTGGTGCAGATAGGTCGAGGGCGTGACGATGCGGACGATCTCGCGGCGAACGACGCCCTTGGCCTCCTTCGCATCCTCGACCTGGTCGCAAATGGCGACTTTGAAGCCGCGGCGGATGAGCCGGCCCACATAGGTATCGGCGGCGTGGTAGGGAATACCGCACATCGGGATCGCGGCGCCGGAGGGGTCCTTTTGCCGGGAGGTGAGCGTGAGCTCGAGGGCGCGGGAGGCTTTGAGGGCGTCGTCGTAGAACATCTCGTAGAAATCGCCCATGCGAAAAAAGAGGATGGCGTCTTCGGCTTGCGCTTTGATCTCGTGGAACTGCCGCATCGCGGGCGTGGCCGTTTTTGCGGTTTTCTGCGGGGCTCGTCCCGTCGAGGTCGCCATGGTCGGCGCATTGTACCGCGGGCCGTAAAGGGAGGTAAGATTCGTACACCATTGATGTTGACGCGCGTATTGGCCGTGGACACGACGAGTGCCCATGGAAGCTTGGCTCTTTTGGAGGGCGAAGAGCTGATAGGGATCCTCGGCTTCCGGACGGCACGCCCGAGACATGCCGAAAATCTCTTGCCGTCCATCGAAGCCCTGCTGGCGGGCGTCGAAAAGACAATCCAGGATGTCGAGGCGTTCGCCGTCGCCATCGGCCCGGGCTCCTTCAGCGGGCTCAGGGTCGGGATCGCGGCGGTCGAGGGACTCGCTTATTCGCTCGATCGGCCAGCCGTCGGGGTGTCGACGCTCGATGCGACGGCGCATCGTTTCCGCCGCCGCCGCGGCCTCATCGTTGCGCTGGCCGGGGCTTATCGCGGCGACGTCTACGGCCGGTATTACACGTCGGACGGCGAGCGTGCGATTCCGGGAGGAGAGCCGCGATGCGTGGCTCCCGAGCGCTTCCTCGACGAGCTTCCGGAAAGCCCCGAGCTCATCGCGGGGAGCGCGATTCTGAAACACCGCGCGTTGCTCGAGGCCCGATATCCCGAGGGCGTCACACTGGAAGAGCCGTCCCTTTTCATCGCGGAAGAGATCGCCCGGCTCGGGGCGAAGATGCTCGCGCGCGGCGAGCGTGCGCCTCTCGGCGGCCTCGACGCGCTCTATATCCGTCCGTCCGATGCCCAGTTGAATCAGAAGGACGCCACGTCGTGAGCGCTATCGACCTCTTGTCGTGCTACGCCCTCATGCCGATGAACACCGATCATCTCCACGAGGTCGAGCTGATTGAGCGATTGAGCTACTCGAACCCGTGGCCGCGCGATTCCTTCACGCACGAGATCGAGGAGAACGGGTTCTCACATCCTAGAGTTGCCGTGACGACAGATGATGCGCGGGAGGTGGCGGGCTATTGCATCTCCTGGATCGTTTTCGAAACGCTGCAGATCCAAAACGTGGCCGTGCATCCACGGCACCGCCGCCGCGGCCTTGCGCGGCATTTGCTTCTGCGCGCCATCGAGGACTGTAGGCTCAACAGCGTCATAGCGGCCCAGCTCGAGGTTCGCGCGAGCAACGTCTCCGCGCAAAAGCTCTACCAAACCCTTGGGTTTCGCGTCGTCGGGGAGCGCAAGAAATATTACTCGCGACCGCGCGAGGACGCCGTCCTCCTGCAAAAAAGACTGCGATGACGCTTTCGCGCCTTCTGACTCTGTTGTTTTGCGCGCTCGTGGCGGTAGGCGTTCTCAGGCCGTCTTTGCCCGAGGCCATTCGCGACCATTGGAGCGGCTGGGTCGTCGCCCTCGCCGCGGTCACTTTAGGCGTCGTTTTGTTGTGGGCGCGGTCGCGGGAGTCGCGCGAGGAGCGCTTCGAAGCCTATCTGCTTGCGGTTCTGCCTCTCGTTCTAGCCGCCCTCTACTTGCAGCCTCAGCGGGTCGCGAGCGACGGCATTTTTTATTACGCGCCGCTGCACTCGCTTGTCGTGGACGGCGATCTCGACTTCGAGAACGAGTATCGGGTGCTCGGCGCGCCCGCGGCTTACTTTCAGAGAACGAAGACGGGGCGACTTCCCAATAATTTCAGTATCGGGCCCGCGCTCCTGTGGCTCCCGTGGTTCGTGCTCGCGCACCTTCTTGGCGAGCTCGGCCTCTATCGCCCGACGGGCTTCGGCTATCCTTATTTCACCGCGATCGCGACGGGTAGCGTGGCGGCGGGATTTGTCGGCGTCGTTTGTCTCTTTCGCTTCGTTCGCGCCTACTTTCCTTCGGGTATCGCCTTTGTCTCGACCCTCTTGGTGTGGCTCGCAACCTTCCACATTTGGTACATGGTATTCGAGCCATCGATGTCGCATGCCATGGCGATGGCGAGCGTCGCCGCATTCCTTCTGTTCACGCACGAAGGTGCTTCTGGCGTGAAAGGCTTCGTTCTGCTCGGCGCGCTTTCTGGTGTTGTCGCCCTCATGCGCTGGCAAAATGTTGTCTTTGTGCCCGTGGCGCTCGCCGTCAGCTGGTCGGTGCACGGACGTCCGAGAGTACGCGAGATCGCGGCCGCTGGAGCGGCGTTTTTTCTCGTGTTCTCGCCGCAACTTCTGTACTGGAAAGCCCTTTATGGCAGCTTTTTTCTCATCCCGCAGGGAGGCGGCTATATCGACTGGACGACGCCGGAGCTCGAGGCGGTTCTGTTTTCGTCCCGCCACGGTCTATTGTCCTGGGCGCCTGTGCTGTGGCTCGGTCTTCTCGGCCTCCCCGGCTATATTCGTCGGCAGCCGGTCCTGGGTGGGTCGCTTCTCGTCTCCATGCTCGTTGCGTGGTACGTGAACGCCTCGGTCTATGACTGGTGGGCGGGAGCTTCTTTCGGCTCGCGTCGTTTCGACGCCGCGCTTCCTTTGTTTGCGCTCGGGATTGCCGTGTCGCTCCGATGGATCGTCTGGCAGGTGGAGCGCCGCCCGCTCGTGGCCACCGCGGCTCTCCTTGGGCCTTTCGTCGTTTGGAATGCGATGCTGATGGGCGTTTATTTCGGAGGCGCTATCCCTCCGGATAGGCCAGCCTCGTTCCGGCAAGCGGCGGCAGATGGCATCGAGCTCGTCTACAACCGGACAGGCTATCCGCCCTCTTGGCCGGCGGCTCTGAGGCGTGCGCTCGCCTCGGGGACCCCACTCGCGACCTATGACCTAGAAGGCGCGCTCGTGCTCTCGAATAACGTGGATATCCGTATGGGCGACAACGACGCGCTCTACCTTGGGCGCGGCTGGACCCTGCCGAGCCGCGGGCGGGTGACGACCCGGAGCACTCGCGGCGTCGAAGCAGAAATCTTCGTCGCTCTCGTCGAGCCCGCGCCCTATCGTCTTCTGTTTGAAGGGGCTCCCGGCGGCGGGGCGCAGCTGGTCTTGAACGGCCGTCCGCTTTCTGAGCTCACGCTCGGCGCCGAGGGACGTGCTGAAGTCTTGGTGCCTGCCGCCCGGATATTGCAAGGCGTAAATCGACTTACTTTCTATATAAAATCAAGTGAAGCGTTGACGCTGTCGCGAATTTCGTGGCGTCGGCCCGGATGAAGATTCTTGCAGGCATCGTAGAGGCTGTGATATTTTTAAGTTAACCCCGGCCCGGCCATATGCAAGGAGGGAAGCCCTTGATCGACAACGTAACTCAGGTTGCCCAAGATGTTCTCATGCGGGAGTGCGAAGAGTTCCAGCAGTTGTTCCAGCGCCATCGCGAGCTCGATGAGCGTTTGAGCACTCTCGGGGAGCAGCTATTTTTGAGTACCGACGAAAAGGTAGAAGAAGTCAGGATCAAGAAGAAGAAGCTTGTCATCAAAGACCGGATGGCGTTCATGGTTCGAAGCCACTAACGGCTTCCGGCCTCCGAGTCCGTCTTACCGACCTTCTGTCGAGAGTCATCGTAATCGGTCCAAAACATGAGAATTGCACGACAGGGGTTCCGCTACATTGGTATCCTCGTGGCCCTTGGTTGCCTCGTTGTCGCCTTGGCCCCGAGCCCTCTTCATTCCATCCCGTTTTTCGTCCTCGCGGCCTTCGTTACGTATTTTTTCCGCGACCCGGATCGGGTGCCTCCACCCGATGAAAAGCTGCTCGTCTCGGCAGGCGACGGCAAAGTAGTTTATGTGGGCGAAGCGGAGCGCGACCCCGACCGTCAGCAAATCAGCATTTTTCTCTCGATTTTCGACGTGCACATCAACCGCTCGCCTTTGCACGCGGTGGTGCGGCGCATCCGTTATTCGCCGGGGAAGTTCCTCGCTGCCTACAACAGCGACGCGGGTATGGAGAACGAGCAGAACGAGCTCGAGCTCGTGGACGGAGACCTCACGGTCATCGTCCGGCAGATCGCGGGCGTCGTTGCGCGGCGAATCGTCTGCGTGAAAAAGGAGAACGATGAGCTCGAGCGCGGCGAGCGTTTTGGCCTCATCCAGTTTGGCTCACGCATGGAAGTTATTCTTCCGAAGGAGATCAAGCTTCGCGTCAAAGTAGGAGACCGAGTCAAAGGTGGGGAAACCGTTATCGCGGAGAGACCGTGAAAGGTCGAAACGGCAAGCTTCCGCGCCGAGGGGTTTACCTTCTGCCGGCCGCGTTCACCGTCGCGAATGTTTTCTGCGGCTTTTACTCCATCATCAGCAGCATCCGCGGCGAGCTCGCGCTTGCGGGGATCTTGATAGGCCTCGGCATCCTTTTGGATACGCTCGACGGTCGGGTGGCCCGATTCGCAAACGCGAGCAGTGATTTCGGCAAAGAGTTCGACTCGCTGGCCGATCAGACGTCGTTCGGCATTGCTCCAATGGTGCTCGCCCACGAATGGGGGATGAATTTGTGGCCCCGCATGGGGTGGCTCATCGGATTTCTGTTCGTGATCTGCGGCGCGATGCGTCTCGCGCGGTTCAACATCCAGCAATCGTCGACGGATAAGCGCTTTTTCATCGGCCTTCCGATCCCGGCTGCCGCGGCCGTCGTCGCGTCTATCGTTTACCGCTTTCCGGAGCCGATGACATCGCGCTCGCAAGCGCTGCCGTTGCTCGTGCTCGTGCTCGTCCTGTCACTTCTGATGGTGAGCAAGCTGCGCTATTACAGCTTCAAGGATTTCGACATTCGCCGCCGGCAGCCGCATCTGACGGTCTTGTTCTTGGCATTGCTCATTGTCACCGTCTTCACGCTTCCTCAAGCAATGCTCTTGATTCTCGCCTCGACCTATCTTGTGAGCGGGCTCTTGTTGAAGCTCTCGTCTCTCTTCAGGGTTCCGAAAGTTCCGGCAGCGGAGCAAGCGGACCCGAAAGAGACATGAGAGGGCTTCGCGTCGGCGTCGTCAACCCGCGAAGCCCGTTCGGGAGCCGCGTCCGCTCGCTTCTCTCCGACGGCGCTCTCCCCGTCATCGAGCTGAAGCTCTTCGAGAGCGACGTCGACGGCGAAGCGACCCTGACGCAGTTTCAAGATGACGTGGTGATCACACAACCTCTCGATCCGGATCTCTTCACGAATCTCGACGTGATCTTCTTCGCTGGGGAGGATAGCGATCTCTTCAACCGGCTGGCCGTCGATGCGAGTGGCAACGGTATTCTCTCGATCGTCGAAGGCGCCATCGGTCTCGAAGCACCGGTCGTCGTGCACGGCGCGAAGGGTCCGACGGCTTCCGGCGATTCCGGCGATCGGCTCTTCGTCGTGCCGAGAATGGCGTCTTATTTGGTGGGGACGACGCTTCGTCGCGCACGGGAATCTCTCTCGGCGGCGCGGGCAAGCGCGACGCTTTTACTGCCGGCGGGCGTCGAAGGCGAAGCCGGCGTGAAGGAGCTGCACGAGCAGGTCAGAAGCCTTCTCAGCTTCAAGTCACCTCCTACGGAGGTTTTCAAAGAGCAAGTCGCTTTCAATGTGAAGCTAGCTGGCTCGGGCGTGCGGTCGGTGGCCCTCGCCGAGAGCGTGGCCCTCGAAACCGCGAGGCTCGCGAACATGGAAGACGCCCTTTCGCTGAGCCTCGTTCAGGTACCGGTGTTCCACGGATATTCGGCTTCGATTTGGGTCGAGCTCGAAGCTCCCGTCGAGCAGCGCGCCCTCCTCGCGTGCTTCAAGGAGCCGCCGTTTGCACTCGACACGGGCCGCCGCGCCAAATCGCCGACGCCTGTCGGCGCCGCCGATTCGAACAAAATCCACATCGGGGGCCTACGCCGCCCAACCGAGCTTTCGCGCCCGGGCTTCTGGCTCTGGGCGGTCGCAGATACCACCGCCTACGATTCAGGTTCCACCGCAGTCGAGTTCGTAAAGACCCGCGTTTAGCCTCTTACCCGTCAGAACCTTTTGTTCATGTTCTGGAGCAAGTTTTTTCTTATCCCCACATCCTCGTAGGGTCAAGATATTCATGCAGCTTCCCGATGGTAGAAACGGAGCAACCCGCCAAGCCGTTCACGGCACTGAATGGC
>Ga0209988_10000660_pt1 | contig 21924 bp, 24 predicted proteins | sample N075metaG_FD_183115 | JGI IMG/M metagenome (GOLD analysis project Ga0209988, IMG submission 183115) | Deep subsurface microbial communities from Kermadec Trench to uncover new lineages of life (NeLLi) - N075 metaG (SPAdes) (version 2) | ecosystem: Environmental > Aquatic > Marine > Ocean trench... | reverse complement strand
CGAGGGGTCTTTCAGAACGTCCCCGTCCTGATCCAGGCCATCATGGATTACATCGAGGATCACAACCGCGACCCCCGGCCCATCGTGTGGACGGCCGCCGCAGACAGCATCCTTGAAAAAGTCGGGCGCGCACGCGCTAAACTCAATAAGTCGGCAACAGCGTGAATCACACCACTAGGAGTGCTGCGCGGCAGAAGGCGCATGCGTCCAGCCCGCATTCTTCATGAGCGAGGAGTAGCAGATGGGTGTATTCGATATCGTGACGGCGAGCCTGACGACCGTCCTCCGTGGGGGACTCGGCATGTCGGTCGGGTCGCCCGGCAAGCGTCCCGCGGCGCCTCTCCAGATCTTCGAGTTCGAAGGCTGCCCGTTTTGTCGCAAGGCGAGGGAGGCGCTTTCGATCCTCGACCTCGAAGCCGTCGTGCGTCCCTGTCCGAAGGGCGGTCATCGCTATCGGGACGAAGTCATCCGGCGCGGAGGGAAGGCGCAGTTCCCGTATCTGATCGATCCGAATACGCGCAAGGAGATGTACGAGTCCGGCGATATCGTCGACTATCTCTTCGCTGAATACGGAGTCGGGAAGCCGCCCGCGGCGGTCGGGAGGAGCGGGCTCGCAACCCTCGCGGTCGTGGTCTCGGGCCTCGGACGTGGCAGAGCGGGGAGCTTCGTGCGGGCTTCGAAGGCCCCGGCAGAGTCGCTCGAACTCTATAGTTTCGAAGCGTCGCCGTTTTGCCGGCTCGTCAGGGAGACCCTCTGTGAACTCGAACTGCCTTACGATCTCCACAATGTCGCCAAGGGCAGCGCGCGTCGCGAAGAGTTCATCGAACGCTCCGGTAAGATGCAGGTCCCCTATCTCGTCGATCCGAATACCGGGACAGCGATGTTCGAGTCCGCAGACATCATCGAGTATCTGAACACGACCTACTCCGTCGCAGGCTAGACCAGACGGTCGAGCATCAGCGTGGCGATTCCCAGGAACGAGAAGAAGCCCAGCGCATCCGCGGCGAAGGTGACGAGGATGCCCGAGCCGAGCGCGGGGTCCTGGTTGAGTGCCTTCAGGATGAGGGGCACCGCCGCGCCGAAGAGGCTTGCCGTCACCATCGTGATCATCATCGCGAGCAGCAGGACGAGCCCCATGTAGAGGTTGCCGTGAAGCATGAATGCGATTCCGCCGCTGATCATGCCGGCGGTGGCTCCGACGACCAGGCCGACCCACATCTCCTTGCCGACCGCGCGCAGGCCACTCGAAAACTCGATTTCTCCAAGTGCGATTGCGCGCGTAATGACGGTGAGAGTCTGAATGCCGCCGTTTCCGCCCACGCCGGCGACGACGGGCAGGAAGATCGCGAGTCCCACCATCTGTTCGATCGTTCCCGTGAAGAGACCGATGACTGCGCCCGCTGAGAACGCGGTGCAGAGGTTCAACAACATCCACGGAAGGCGTTTGCGGATCGACAACCGGGCCGAGGTGAAGATGCGATCCTCCTCGGAGAGGCCAGCCAGGTTGTAGATGTCCTGGGTGGCTTCTTCGGTGATGACATCGATCACGTCATCGACCGTGATCACGCCGAGCATCGTCCCGTCGACGTCGGTTACGGGAATCGCGAGCAAGTCATAGCGGGCGACGAGCTGCGCGACTTCTTCCTGGTCCGCGTCGGGTGGCGTGGAGAGCATCTCGCGAATCGCGAGATCGCAGACGGCTGTGTCGGGTTGGGCGGTGACGAGGCGTCGAATGGGCACGATGCCCGTCAGGCGTTGCAGCTCGTCGACGACATACAGGTAGAGAATCGCGTCCCCCGCCTCGAGGCCGACCGCACGCAGCGAATCGATGGCCTCCTGCGCGGTCATCTTCTCGTCGAGCGCAGAGAAATTCGTCGTCATCACGCGACCCGCACTGCGCGGCGGGTAGAGTTCGGCGTGGCGAAGTTCTTCGCGACGGGCGACCGGCAGATGCTGGATGACGAGGGAACGCCGGTCTTCGGGGATCGCGTCGACGAGCTCGAGCATGTCGTCCATCTCGAGGCGGTTCAGCACTTCGGCCATTCGCTGATCCGAGATGGCCTCGATGATTTCGGGCAGGAGTTCGGGGGGAAGCTCGCGGAGCATCGTCGCGGCGCGGCGATGTTTGAAGAGCAGGTCGATGACGATTCGGATCTCGTCCGGGGTCAGGTCGGCGAGTAGCGGACCGAGATCGGCGGGATGGATCCGCTCGAGCAGCTTCTCCGCCCGGAAATGCGCACCCGACTTGAGCAGGCGTCGGAGGATTCGGGTTGTGACGACGGGTTGAGCCATCCCTTTTCCTCCCCGGTCGTGTTTGCGAACCGCCTGTTCCGGGCGCGGCGGGGAGGGCCCCCCGGCGCGCCCATGCTGTACCCCAAATCGGCTTGGGCATCTACCCCGGCGGATCTCCCACGCAGGCTTCTTTTTCGCCCGGTCACATCGCCTGAATGTCCCCTCGAATTTCGCGTCTCCCTGGATTCTTCGGCTGCCAGCGCTCAAGCCTGCCGGTTTTTTGCCGATCTATCGGGGTAGATCCAAGAAATTCCGGTCTGGCACCGCACGGGCCGGACGATGGAGCGGGAGAAACGATGGCAAGAACGCGACTTCGAGGGTTGGAGATCGGTGGCATTCAGATCGGGATCGAGGTCCCTGAGAATTGTGAATGGGAATGGCCGGACGGGCCGGTTGCCGACTTTCAATGTCTACCGCGAGAGCCCGAGGTTCATGTCGGAGTTCGCGTCGGAGAGGTCGGCCGGGAAGACCTTGGGGGCGAGTGTTACGCCGTCGGAGCCTGGACCTTCGAGGTGGCCCGGCGCGGCTCCGACTGGCTGCTCGGTCTCTCCCACAGTGGACGCCGCGTCCAGCTCGCGCTCTTCGATCGGGATTTTCGAACGGGTGAGGTGACCCTCTCTCATGAGACCGCCACCGCTCGAACCTTTCCGCTCTGTGGTCCGCTCGACGAGTGGATCGTTCTGCATCGCAGCGTGGCGCGCGGCGGACTCTTCCTGACGGGCAGCGCACTTGCCGATGACGGCCAGGCCGTGCTTCAACTCGGTGTGCCCAGCGCCCGGACTGCGAATCGTTGGACGACGCCTTCGACTTCGCTGCTCGGCCGAAATGCCGTTCTCGTGCGCGAGGACCGGGGCCAGCTTCGCATGTTCCGAACGCCCTGGAGCGGGTCGATCGATCCGAGGCTTGGCTACGAAACGCGCGTTCGCGAATTTCAGCGCATCGAAGATACGCAGCACGCGTACACCGATCTACTCGATCCCGACGACGCTGCGGACTTGCTCGTGACCCACGCGGTCGTTCCGCTCTGCGACGAAGGGCTGCTCGACCGGGTGCTGCAAAACGCGCAGCGCCTGGCTGCCAGGGCGCGGGTTCTGGAGATCGGGGAGGCGGGCGATTTCAGAGCTCCCATGGAGTGGCGTTCGCTGCAGCTTCAGGGTGCATTTGCGCCGCCCCGAAGCAGCCCCTGATCGGCGACCTGTCGGCGGGTCGAAAATCATCTTGGGTACAAAAGAATGCGGTGGGGGGGCTTCACCCGTTGCGCCCCTACTCATTTGGATGTTTCCTGTTCTAGTCCCCTCGGGAGTGACTCTGGGCTCGGTTCGAGGCAGGATGCGCATGATCAGAAATTCAATTCTGCTCTCCCCGTCGAGCCGACCCGATATGGATCGTTTTCGCAATGAGAACGATGTGGACATGGTTGGACGCGCGTAGGGGGGCCGGGGCTTCGGCTCGCGATCTCCCGGTTGCGTGCGACAGAGGAGTGCCGTTCCGTGATGAAGCAGCTGATCGAAGATATTGTGAAGGCATTGGTGGACCGACCCGATGAAGTCGAAATCAAGGAGGTTGTGGGAGACCACGCCCACGTTCTCGAGCTCACCGTGGCCAAGGAAGATCTTGGTAAGGTGATCGGGAAGGGAGGTGCCCACGCCTCGGCGATTCGCACCCTGATGGCGGCGGCCTCGGGAAAGGAAAAGAAGCGCTACATCCTCGAGATCATCGAGTTCTGATTGCCCGCGATTTTTGCCCCGCGCCCGCTCGTTCGAGGGCTCCGGGAAAGTCCTAGGGGACTTCATCGGCCTTCCGTCATGCGAACTCGCATGTCTGCGTCGTAGACGGGTGTTCGCTCCGCATGGGTCTGGCGAACAAAGAAAGTAGGATGCCATCGCTTATTGACTTCGGAATGGATGCGAGCATTCCGATACGGCCCCTGGTATCGGGTGCGGGCTCAGCCGCACCCGAACGCCGGGAGCATCCGAACGATGGACGCCGATGTGGAACTCCTCGAAGCGACTGGCACCGTCTCCAGGCAGTCCCTGGATGACGATACGCGCGAACTCTTCGAGCGGGGGATCGTGGCGCTCGAGGACGGTCGCGTCGCCGATGCCTTGGGATTTCTGCGTGAGGCCAACGCGCTCGCGCCCGATCATGCGCAGCTTCGATCGGTACTCGGGCTTGCCGTCGCCCAGGCCGAAGGGAATTTCCCGGAGGCACGGACGCTGTGCGAGGACGCGGCGAAGCAGGAGTTTTTCAACCCCGCGGTTTATCTCAATCTGGCCAAGGTCTTTCTGCGCTTCGGGCGTCGCTCTGAGGCCCTGCGGTACCTGCGCCGAGGCCAGATGATCGACCCCAGCAACACGTCCATCCAGGCGCTCATCGCGTCGCTCGGCCGCCGCCGCCTCCCGATCATTCCCTTCCTTCCGCGCCGCCATGCGTTCAATCGCGTCCTGGGAAACGCGCGAAACAGGATGCTGAGCGCGTTCTCGAGACCCTGATCTTCAGAGGTGGAAGGTCGGCCGGAGGGTCGGGCGCGGGCGCTCGAGGGCAGGGTGGCACGTCGGAGGCGGGTGCAGCTGAATTCGCCGGCGGTTGACATGCACCCGCCGAGTCTCTAAACATTGGCCCGCTTCACAGTTTTTCGCGAAGCAGGGAGAAGATTCATTGGGTAGTGTCATCAAGAAGCGCCGCAAGAAGATGCGCAAGCACAAGCAGCGGAAGCTCTTGAAGCGGCAGCGGCACAAGAAGTAGAGCCCCGCTCCTTCTTTTGCTCGATCCTTTCCCCGATCCTCCAATTCCATTCAGCCCGGTACGCACCCCTGCGTCGAACAGGGGAGGGCCGTGCTGCGTTTCGCCTCGCGATTACGCCTGAGGCCGCTGTACACCCGCGACTGGACTGTGCACGTCTTTCCCGGTCGCCTTTCCCCCTGGTCTCGATGCGGTTTCGGACGGACCGAGATGGGTCATCTCGTCTGTGTGGTATTCCGTTCAGGCTGCGGGTGGATCACGTTCGTACACTTTGAACCTGTTGTTTTTCGTGAAAAAATCGGCTCATCAATCGCAAGATGGGAGTACATCCCACTGTTTTTTTTGACGAATTCTATTGACGTGTTTTGGATCGTGGTGTTACCTCGGACGCAACAAACGCTCTATCGTCCCGGTTTGATACGAGAAGGTGTCTCTGTTCCTTCAAGTTGTTGACCTTCGGACCCGATAGGAACTTGCAGTTAGGTCTGTGAACTCCTGGACTTTCCGAGACAATCGGAACGTCTGAACTCGAACGAGGGCGCTGTGTCGTAAGGGGTCAAATCCGAGCGAGACGGTGTGAGTCACGGGCCGGGACGAAACGAGCGATTGATAAGGGGGGAAACCCAGAATGGCAGCTCGAAAGAAGGCCACGAAGAAGAAGGCGACCAAGAAGAAGGCCACGAAGAAGAAGGCGACCAAGAAGAAGGCCACGAAGAAGAAGGCCACGAAGAAGAAGGCCACGAAGAAGAAGGCGACCAAGAAGAAGGCCGCCAAGAAGGCCGCCAAGAAGGCGACCAAGAAGAAGGCAGCTCGCCGCAAGCGCTAAGCGCTCGAGGTGAAGCCGCCTTCCTTTTTGGAAGGTCTTCAGGGACCTCGGCCTAGGGCCCACATTTGGGGGACCTGGCCGGGGTTTCCTTCGTTTTGGAGCTGGGATAAGCTCCCGGCCCGAAGCCCCGCGAACCCAGCGGGGGTCGATTTTCCCAAAGAGCCCGAGAGAGCCGCAAAAGAGAACGCGAGAGAGCCCGCGAGCGTTCGAAAGAGGAAGCCGAATGGCCCGGATTACGATCGAAGACTGCATGGAACAGGTCCCGAACCGATTTCACCTGGTTCGGATGGCTTCGATTCGCGCGAAGCAATTGAAGAAGGGGGCCCGTCCCTTGCTCATTTCCGAAGAGAACAAGGAAGTGGTGATGAGTCTGCGTGAAATCGCGGCGGGGCTCGTCAAGCCGGGAGAGTCTGCCCCGCCAGCGGATGCCCTCGCGGATCTGCCCCCGGCCGTCGAAACCGCCCCGGTCGAAGTCGCTCGGCCGAAGAAGTTTCGGCTGAAACGCCTGCCGATTCGAAGCCGGTAACCGAGGTCACTTCGGAGTCCTAGCCCCAGCCGGAGCGCCACGCCCCGCGTTCGTTCGATCCAACAATAACGGCCGCCCCGTATGGGGAGCGGCCGTTTCTGTTTCGCGAGGCCGCAGGGGCTCAGGCAAGTACGACGGGAACGCTGAATTCGACGCGGGTGCCCACGCCGAGCTCGCTCTGGAGCAGCGAGTCACCATCGAGTAGAGCGAGCAGGTCGTGGACCAGCGTTAGGCCGAGCCCCGCACCTCTGTACCGCGTGCTCGCACGATCGTCTACCTGATAGAACTCGTTCCAGATATATCTCTGGTCGTCTGGGCAGATGCCGATTCCGGTATCCTCGATCCAGCAATGCAGCCGGTCCTCCTCGAGGCGGGCGCCGATCTTGACGCTCCCCTCCTCGGTGAACTTCGCGGCATTATCGAGCAGCAGAAAGAGGATCTGGTTGACCTTGGCCAGGTCGGCTCGGATCCGGGGTACCGGGTTCGGGATCACCTTCACGATCTCGACGGGCTTGCTCCCGACGGTGTCCTGTACACTGAAGATCGTCTCGTCGATTATGTCCGCGACGGAGAGCTCCTGGATCTCGATCGGGAACTCGTCCTGCTTGACCCGCCAGAGATCGAGAATGTTCTGGAGCGTCCGCTGGAAGGCGGTGCCCTCGTCGAGCGCGTGCCGCAGGGTCTGCCGGGAGGACAGCGAAAGGTTCTCGTGCTCGCTCGAGAGGACGGTGATCGTCGATTCGATGATGCTGTTGAGCGGCGTGCGCAGCTCCCGCGACATCTTTTCGATGAAGTCGTTCTTCAGCTTCTCGATCTTGCCGAGCTTCTCGTTGTTTCGAAGTAGTTCGATGTCCTGGGCGAAGAGATCTTCGGACAGCTTCAGAAGCTCGTCGCTCTGCTCGTCGGCGGCCTCGAGATGTTTCTCGGACTCGGCGAACAGCATCTCGAATCGGGCCGACAGGCTGGGATGGTCGATCTGGCAGGCCGTGCCCCAGGTGAGGGTCTCGACCGCGCGATTCGCTTCGCTGGAGAGGGCTGTCGCCGACGCGATGACGAGCGCGCCGACGCTTCGTTTTCGAGCGATCAGGGGCAGTACGTGGCATGTGGCGCCTTCGAGCCGTGCCGCGAGAGGGCCGGTGACGGGCGCCGATTGGGGTTCGGCCGTGTCGATCGTCGAACGCACGATCTCTTCGAGGGCCGCCGCCGTCTCGCGGGCCTCGTCCGCGGAACTGAAGCCGGCGGCCGCCCGCAGACGTCCAGAGCTCGGATCGCCTTCGATGTGCGTGAAGAGCAGGACGGCGGCGCCACCAGCCAGACTCGAGGCCTGGCTGGCGCTGATCCGGAGTGCGTGAGTGAGCCGGTCTTCCGCGGCCTGATTCGAGGTCGTGTCCATCTGGGCCGCCCCCCTAGAACCGGTCGTCCGGTTCGATCTCGAAGGGCTCTTCCGGCTTGGCACCGACCTGATCGTCCTCGTTGATCAGGCCCTCCATTTCGAGTTTGGTCTGAAAGTCCGTCGGATTCGTGGCGGCGTTCAGCGCGCCTTCGATCGTGATCTTGTTCGCCTTGAGCAGGTCGAGCAGATGTTGATCGAAGGTCTGCATTTTTTCAGCGCGTCCGCGGGCGATGTATTCGGTGATCTCGTGAGTTCGTGCAGGGTCTTTGATGCACTCCTGGATGGAGCGAGTGGATCGCATGATCTCGACCGCAGGGACCCGACCGTTCTGTTTCTTGTTGACGAGCAGGCGAAGCGAGACGACGGCGCTGAGATTGTCCGCCAATCTGGCGCGCACCTGCATATGCTCTTCGCTCGGAAAGAACGAGACGAGACGATTGATCGTCGAGGCGACATCCGCAGTGTGGATCGTGGAAAATACCAGGTGCCCGGTTTCCGCGGCCTTGAGCGAAGTGTCTACGGTTTCGAGGTCGCGCATCTCGCCCACCATGATCACGTCGGGATCCTGGCGAAGGGCAGCTCGCAACGCATCGGGGAAGGAATCCGTATCCGTTCCGATCTCGCGCTGGGTGATGATGCTTTTGTCGTGGGTGAAGACGAACTCGATCGGATCCTCGACCGTGACGATCTTGCTCTTCCGCTGTCGATTGACCTCGTTGAGCATCGTCGCGAGTGTGGTCGACTTGCCCATGCCCGTCGCACCTGTGACGAGCACATAGCCGCGTCGGACCTGCGCGATGTCGCTGAGCACGCTCGGCAGGTTGAGGTCGGCAAAGGTCTTGATCTGAAGCGGGATGACGCGCAGGACGATGTTGAAATAGCGTCGCTGGCGCGAGATGTTCACGCGGAAGCGGCCCTCGCCGGGCAACTCGAAGGCGAGGTCGCGTTCGTTGAAGTTGAGATCCTGTCCCATCGGATCGTTCTCGATCAGGATCCGGACGATCTCTTCCGTGTCCTGGGGCGTGAGAACCTTGAAGCGGAGTTCGACCAGCTCCCCATGAAAACGGTAGAGCGGCAGGTAGCCCACCTGGAAGTGGATATCGCTCGCGCCCTTTTCGAGGCCGAGTCGGAGAAGCCGATACAGCTTTTCCCGTTCCATCACCGCTCCGCTATGCCAGGTGCCCCGATTTCGGGATCCGAATGCAGCTCGCCGAATCCGGTCTGCGCGACTTCACGCAGCGAGGACGAACGCCTGATTTATCGGCCATTCCGAGTGGCCCTTGACCCCCGAATGGTGTGAGGGGCGAGGCTTCGAGGGATCGAAACGCTTCGCTATGGTTGGATTCGATCCCGAACCCGCTTGCGCAGGGAGCGGGAGCGAAGGGGGATAGCGTGAGCGGACGAGGCGCCGGCGAGTGGAGCTGGGAGCGGTGGAATCTGCTCGGGATACTTTCGTGGTCGCACGCCCACAGATTCGGAGCAGGCGTGCGGACGTGCATGATCCTCGTTTCAGGCATCCTGCTCGCTCCCCTCGCCTCTGCCGAAGAAGAGGGAGCGTCGGGCGTATCCGAGTCCGCCGGCGCATCGGAACGGGTCGAGCGGCCGTTCGTCATTCCCGGGGAGCCAGCCCGCGGTGTGCCCCACGGGGCGGATGGTCCTGGCCTCGATGCGCTTCTTCAATTGCCGCGCGGTTTCATGGCGGGGGAGTCCCGTGCGGTTGCGGGCGCCGGCGAAGCGGAGTGGCGTCGTCGCTTCAGCGAATCGCAGAGGGCGTTCGATCAGGCCGGTCGGGAGCTTGCGGAGACGAAGCGGGAGCTGGATTCCGTGGCGGACGGCGGCGGAGCGAGCACCTGGTCGATGGCGCCGCCCGGCGGCAGCGGGTCGAGCGGCGGACCCTCGTCCTCCCCGCTTTCTTTTAGACTTCGCCAGGAGCTGAAGGAGAAGCGCGAGCAACTCGAAGCGGCGGAACGGGCCGTGCGGGAATTGCGGATCGAAGCCGATCTAGCGGGTGTTCCCGCTAATTGGCGAGGTGATCCCACCCCGAAAAAGACCCGCTCGCTCGCTCATTAAGGACTCGATCGAAAACTTCTCGGAGCCGTCGTTCGAACGCCCAGTTGACGGAAACAAGACCGATTGTTGCATGGCGACCCGCAGGCCAGCGGCTAATATTCGGCCGGCTCGAGAGCCCCTGTGGGGCGTCCAGCTCGAAATCAGCTTGCCACCTGAGACGGCTGACCGGTTCAGGCAACCCGATTCTACGGCTACCGCGAGTCGGCGAAACGGCGCGAGAGAGAGCGATTCGGAGTTCGAATCACAGGAACGTGGGAACGAGGAGAGGGCGCTCATGTCCAGCGAAGAACAGAATGAACCGGAAGTGAACGAGGACGGGCCCGGCATCAACGGCGATCTGGGTTCGTGGCTGTACGTGGTCGGCGGCATCCCCTTCATGATCACCTTCTTCGTGGTGCTCTTCAGTCTGGTCGGTTCCTGCGATGCGCAGAACATCATGATCCACGGCTAGCCCGCACTATTCCTGGTGTCGTCGTGAGGGCGGCATGAACAATCCGGGCTAATTGCTGGCTCGTTGCCGGTGAGCCGCGGCAGGACCCGCCCGCATTCTCAACTTCCCTTCGGATCGAGCCGATACATCGGCCATGTCCATCCGTTCGCCCTGGAATCGGCATCGGCCCCTTTTCCTCGCCAGCTTGCTGCTGGTGCTCGGCCTGGGCTGCGTGGGCATTTCATTGCCCGGTGCGAATCCCGTTGGCTTCGATTATTTTCAGACGCCCCGACACGATGACGTGTGGAGCCCGAAGATCGAGGGCTGGCAGCGGCGCGAGCGTTTCGACGCTTCGCTCATGGCGCCGCTCGAGAGTGGGCCGGCGGTGGAGTCGGCGGGCTATAGCGCCGCCAATGAGCAGCTGCCCGAAGATCAATTCGTCGAGAGCGGCCTGCGCGCGAAATATTTTGCGTTCCGCGCGGAACGCAAGCGGTCGCTTGCTCGTGACGTCGCCGCGTGGATCCAGAGCGAAGCCAAACAGCACTATCGCGAGGATGGAGCGGTCGACCATTGGGCGACGCTCGAGGAGACGCTGGCCCGCGGTGGGGACGATTGCGACGGCCTCGAGCTGCTCACCTTCCATGCGCTACGGGATCTTGGATTCGCCGAGACCGAAGTCTACCGGGCGATCGTGGTTCGGCCGAGCGATGGCCAACACCACATGGTGACGCTCTGGTTCGAACGGGCAGAGGATCCCTGGGTCATCGACCCCACCGGCGCGATGACCCTCGGTATGCCCCGCATGTCCGAACTCGAGGAGTGGGTCCCGATCAAGCTGTTCACCGATCAGGTCGAGTACACCGTTCGCGATCGGACCGAATCCCTCGCCCAGCATCCCTGAACTTTTCGGTGCAGAACGTCGCATGAAGTGAGACCCGAACGCGGACACGGTCCGCTTGCGTGGTATCTTCCACTCCGCCAAGGGGGTGGGTATTGACCGGTCATCGCACGCGTCGCGTTTGCGAGTTCTGTACGGATTCGTCGCGCAGCGACCGCTTTCCTGTGTTGGGAGAATGGATCCTCGCAGTCGCAGTAGTCCTCGGATCCTTGACCCTCTGCGCCGGCGGTATTGCGACCGCCGATCCCGCGCTCGTCGCGGCTCCCCGAGCAGAACGCGCGGGTCCGGATCGCTTCGACGTGGTCGTGCTGGACGCGGGGCACGGCGGCCACGACGAGGGCGCGACCGGTCCGTCGGGCCTGCACGAAAAGGATCTCGTGCTCGACGTGACCCGTCGACTCGCGGAGCGGCTACGTCGGCGTGGCATGCGGGTGGTGCTGACGCGTAGTACCGACCGCTTTCATTCCCTCGAAGAGCGCACCGCCGTCGCGAATGATGCGCGCGCCGATCTCTTCCTCTCGATTCACGCGAATGCCTCTCCGAGCCGCCGACCGCGTGGGATCGAAACGTATTTCGCGGCGTTGGATGCCACCGATGACGATGCGCGGAAGACCGCAGAGCGGGAGAACATGGCCTTCGGGGCTGCCGCGGCGAGCTTCGCGCGCGCCGATCCCCTCGCCGTAATTTTGGGAGACCTGATCGCGACTCAACACCTTCAGGAATCGAGTGAGTTTGCAAAGCTCGCGCAACACGAGTTGTCGGAGATCGGACGCGCACGCTCGCGTGGCGTGAAGCAGGCACCCTTCGTCGTTTTGATGGGTGTCCAGATGCCGGCGTCGCTCGTCGAGATCGGATTCCTGACGAATCCGGACGAGGAAAGAGGCTTGCGAAGCGCTTCCCGTCGAGACGCGATCGCTGATTCGCTCGCGAAAGCCATTTCTGTGTTTGCGGATCGATACGATGTACGCCGTGGTGTGCGAGAGTTGGGTGCCGCCGGCGGCCCGGCGCGCCGCGCGGGCCATAGCCCGCATCCATGATGCGGGCCAGAACGACGAGACGGAGAAGCGGGTCATGCGGAGCGATGGACGACGGGTCGACGAATTGCGACCTCTGGATTTCGAGGTGGACTACACGGAACACCCGCTCGGTTCGGTGCTCTGCACGATGGGTCGCACACGCGTTCTGTGTACGGTTTGCGAGGAAGCCACGGTTCCGCGTTGGATGAAGGGAAGTGGCAAGGGCTGGCTCACGGCGGAGTACTCGATGCTTCCGGGCGCCACGAATACGCGCTCCAACCGCGAGGCGAGCCGCGGCAAGCTGTCCGGTCGGACGATGGAGATTCAGCGCTTGATCGGCCGCAGTCTGCGAGCCGTAGTGCAACTCGAAAATCTGGGTGAACGGACCCTCTGGATCGACTGCGATGTTCTTCAGGCCGATGGCGGAACGCGCACGGCCTCGATCAGCGGGGCCTTCGTCGCGGTCGCGTTGGCGCTCGCGCGGCTGGATCGCGAGGGTGCCTTCAAGGCACCCGTTCTGCGCGATCAGGTCGCGGGGGTCTCGGTCGGCGTCGTCGCCGGCCGTCCCGTCCTGGATCTGCCCTACGTCGAGGATTCGACTGCCGATGTCGACATGAACGTCGTCGCGACCGGCTCGGGCCGCTTCGTCGAGGTCCAGGGCACCGGTGAGGAGGCCACCTTCGATCGCGCAGAGCTCGACGCACTTCTCGATCTCGCGCTCGGCGGAATTCGTACGATTGCCGAGCGCCAGCGGGAAGCCATCGAGGGGGCGGGATTCAAGCTCGAACGATTGCTCGCGAAGGACAGCTGAAAGGTTGGGGGTGGATCGCCGAATCGTCGTGGCGACGCAAAACCCGGGGAAATGTCGCGAGATCGCGCGCATTCTCGAGAACTACAGCGTGCTCTCCTTGGCCGAGTTCCCGCCCGTCGAATTTCCCACCGAGGGCGGAGACTATGCCGAGAACGCGCGGGTCAAGGCGGTGGTTGCAGCCACTTCGATCGGGCTGCCCTGTGTGGCCGATGATTCGGGGCTCGAGGTTGAGGCGATGGGGGGCGCGCCCGGTCCCTACTCGGCACGTTATGGCGGGCCGGGTCTCGACGACCGCGGGCGGCTCGAAACCCTGCTCGAGGAACTCGCGGGGGTCGCCGCGCCGCGCCGAGCCCGGTTCTACTGTGTGGCTGCCTGCGGTTGGCCGGACGGATCGAGCGAAGTCGCCGTGGGAATCTGCGAAGGCGTGATTCTCGACGCAGCCCGCGGAAAAGGGGGCTTCGGCTACGACCCGATCTTTCAGCCGGACGGGTTCGACCGCGCGATGGCTGAACTCGATCGCGCAGAGAAGGACGGGCTCTCCCATCGCGGCCGCGCCTTTCGAAAACTCGAACCCGCGATCGCGGCGCATTTCTAGACTTCGAGCGCGCTCATCCGATCTTGAACAAACTGCGAGATCTGGTTCTGCACCCCGCGGTCCATGTCCTTCCATCGAACCCCCATGCCGAGGGGAAGGTTAGGGCGCTGGAGGTTGCCCGGGACGTTGGCAAAGGCCACGACCCCGTCGAGCTCCAGAGGCTGCCCGGCGAGATCGAAGAGCAGCGTCAAACGCGCGCCGTCCATGCTGGCGCGTGGGGATTCGATGAAGCAGCCGCCTTCGGAAAGGCTGTAGAGGATGCCGTCCTTCTCTCGTCCGCCGACTAACACTCGAACCGGCGTGTGGATCGGCGCGCGTCTAGATTTGCGCAGCGAGGATTGGCCGCCTCCCGCGACGAGCCGGTTGAGCTGGAATCGCAGCATGCCTTCGTCGTAGCCCGCCCAGAGCGCGAGCAGAACGCCCGCGCGACGAAGCCGCTTTGCCTGTGCTTTATCCGGGACTTTGCCGTAGGCCATGGCCGGCAGGACGGGTTCGCGCCGCCGCATGCTTTTCATCGCCTTGTGGACGAGTTTTCCCGGCAGGTCCGAGGGTAGGATCACCGCGCCGAATGCGTATTGCTTCGACTTGACCGAAGCGATGGCCTCGGCGAGATCCGCGACCCGGATCGGCTCGACCCCGAGCCGGACGAGCTGCGTTGCGAGCTTTTCGCCCTGGTCCGCATTGGACTCGATCATCAGGATGAAATGGCTGGCCTGCATACACACTGGATCGGGTGCCCCCGGTCTGCGCTTGAGCGCAGGGACTCAGGCGCTCATCCACTCTTCGGGGGTCGGATGATCCGGATTGTATCGAATGATACTTTTCTCGAGCCGTTTTCGACGCCGTCCCTCGAGGCGGAGCCCCTCTTCGGCGAGCAGGGTGGAGAGGTGGTGCTCGACGAACTCCCGAGCCTGGTGAGAGCTGAGATCATCCGGGTCACCGCCGGATTCCCAGACGAGCAACCAGAGTCCATAGCGCGAGATCCGTCGATTCACGGCCAGACAGATCTCGCTGTACACATACTCGAAGTAGCGCCTCGACATGGGCTCATTTTCTCCAGCCTGCTGGGACACCGCGTGCTCGCTCCGTGGCGTCGAAGTCAGGGAGGAGTGGGGCCCGTCGCGTCGATATGGCAGGGGAATGCCCTGCGATTGGGCTCCACGGGAGCCACGGGACCAGGTTGCACCGTCGATTCAAACCCCTTGCCCTGGTCCGGCGCATTGCCGTCGGCCGTCGAAGCTCCGGCAGCTTCCGCGACTCGGCGACCGAGCAAAGCCCCTCGACGTTCTCGTCGGGGACGCGAGCCGTCACGATTTCCGACTTGCGTTAGGATGGCATGATGCCGGGGACGAGCCTGGGCCCACGAGTCGCCTCGATCCGGTTTTTCGGGAGTCGCGTTTGTCGGCAGACGGTACAGGCAGGGATGACTCGATCGACGAGGCCGATCGAAGGCTCTCCGAATGGATGCAGGCAGCCCAGGCGGGGGATGCGGACCGCTATCGCGAACTCTTGACCCACATCGAGCCGAAGATCAGATCGATCGTACGCCGGAAGATCCGCGAGGAGGCGGCGGTCGACGATGTCGTCCAGAACGTGCTGCTCTCGATTCACCGCGGCCGTCGAACCTACCGCGCGGAGCGCCCCTTCGGCCCCTGGATGCGGGCTATCGTGCGAAATTCGATCATCGATCATTTTCGCGATCGCAAGCGGAAAGGGGATCGAGAGGTCGAGCTGATCGCCGAGGAATGGGCAGACGAGTTCAGTTCCAGCGCCGAGCACGACGTGACGCTGGCACCGGAACTGGCCGCTGCGCTCGCGGCTTTACCGGAGGGCCAACGCGAGGCTGTGACGCTGATCCAGGCCGAGGGTCTCTCGGTTGCCGAGGCGGCGTTGCGCACTGGCATTTCCGCGGGAGCCCTCAAGGTGCGGGCGCATCGGGGTTATCGGGCGCTACGCAAGGCGCTCGAAGGGGCCCGCGAGGGCGGAGAGTGGAAGTCCTCGGTGCCGCCTTCGGCCGAAGCGTCGGTCTCCACGTCGACGCCAGAATCGGGAGGGACGGGGTGACGGACGCGGCCGATCGTTTGATTTCCGGGCTGGTCGACGATCTCCAGCCCATTCGTCCGCTGCCACGCCTGCGTTCTGCGTTTGCGATCGTGCTCGCCGTGTGGACAGCCGTATTGGGCATCGTCATGTGGACCCAGGAAACGGCGCTCGGGGCCCGCAGCCTGTTGGGTGACCCCATCTATCTCGCGAGCTTCGCGGGGCTTTTTGTCGCTGCGCTCGGCGGCACGCTCTCGGCGCTGGCGGCGGGGCAACCCGGGCGCGAGCGAGCGGAGACGAGTGGCTTGATCGTCGCGCTGATCGGGTTGGTCGCCGCTGCGGCGGCTTGTCTCGTCGGAATGGGCGGTGTCGATTTCACGGCCAACGCCTCGCCGGGGGGCGCCGACGCGATGTGTTTTCAGAAGGGCATCTTCCTTTCGGTCCTGCCGGCGGGCGTCATCCTGAGCTTTCTGGTGCGGGGGTGGGCCTCCCATCCGTTTCGCGCGGCACTCGTGGCCGCGGTGGCGGCCGGGGCGCTCGGCGGGGCCATCGTCCATTTGGGTTGCGACGTTCTCGGCCCGCGACATCTGCTGATGGGTCATTTGAGCGTGCCCGTCGTACTCGGCTTGCTCGGGCTCTATCCGGTGGGTGCGCTCCTACGCCGATTGCGCGGCTAATCGGCGCTGACCGCGCGGGCTATGTTTGGACTCGATGTCGCCCGCACAGACTCGAATGCTGCTGATCCGTCACGGTGAGACGCCCTGGAACGCGGCGGGACGCTGGCAGGGACACGCGGATCCGGGCTTGACGGAAGCGGGACGCGAGCAGGCGCAGGCGGTGGCGCGTGCGCTTGCCGCCGAGGCCCAGAGGCCTTGGGCCTACATCGTCGCGAGCGATCTCGCGCGAGCCCAGGAAACCGCTACGGCAATCGCCTCCGCCCTGAGACTGACGATCGTGAGCGATCCGCGTCTGCGGGAACTCGATGTCGGGTCGTGGTCCGGTCTGACGCGTGGGGAGATCGAAGAGCGAGATCCTGAAATGCTCCGCGCGTTCGAGAGCGGGGAACCGACGATCCGGCCGGGCGGCGGCGAGTCGCGAATCGAGATTCGCGAGCGCGTTCTGGAGTTCGCTCGCGATCTGGCTGAACGCCGATCGGGAGAAAGTGTGATCGTCGTGACGCATCTCGGCGTCATTCGTGCGCTGGTTCCGGGGGCCGAGCCCACGAATGCCAGCCGAATCGAGGTCGTCGCCGAAGAAATTAGCGCGCGCGGGGTGGATCGCGGAAGGCGCCGGGAGGACGGGGCACTCTGAATCGCCGGGACGTGTTCAAAGCCCGTGGCGGAGCCTTGCCCCCGATCAGCTGCGCGCGGAGCCGGCGGCGGACTCCGGTTGGACATTGAGGAGAATCCGGAACCCCTCGAAGAGGATCCAGAGATCGAGGGCCAGGATGAGCGTTCCCGACAATGACAGCAGCCAGAGCGCTTCGAAGTCCGCATAATAGTCGAGAAGGTTGCCGACCATCGCCCAGGCGGTCACCGCCGAAACGGCCACCATCGGGACCAGGGTGTACAGGTAGGGCTGGCCCCGTTTCTTCAGCCAGAGGCTGACGATCAAGAGCGTCACCCCCGCCACGAGCTGATTCGTCGTTCCAAAGAGTGGCCAGAGCGCGAGCCCACCTTGACCGTTGCCCTGGGTCACCGCGAGCAGCAGCGCAGCCCCCACGCCGAGACCGCCCGCCACGAATCGATTCGACAGGGATTTGATCCCGTAGGCGTCCGATAATTCGACGAGGACCAGGCGCTGAATCCGGGCACCGGTGTCGAGCGACGTCGCCGCGAAGGCGATGACCATGACGGCCATGAAGGTTCGTGCGGTCTCGAAGGGGATGCCGAGGGCCGCGACGAAGCTCGCGCCGCCGCTCACGAACGCATCGAGTTTTTCGGCGAGACCGTTTGCAGCCCCCCAACTCGAATAATGCTCCCACCACTCCGCCGAACTCTCGAAGCCCGCCGTCGCGGCGAGCACCGCCATCAATCCGAGGAAGCCTTCCGCGAGCATCGCGCCGTAGCCGATCGGGCGTGCGTCAGTCATTCGCGAGAGTTGCTTCGAGGTCGTTCCGGAGGCCACCAGGCCGTGAAATCCCGAAATCGCGCCGCAGGCGATCGTCACGAAGAGGAAGGGGATCATCGAAGGTGCACCCTCGGGCGAGATGTTCAAGACGGGCGCGACGATCGTCGGTTGAAGCACGAGCAGGCCGGCGGCGAGCACGAAGAGGCCGGTGACCAGCTGGTGGGAGTTGATGTAGTCGCGCGGTTGGAGGAGTAGCCAGACGGGCAGGACGCTGGCCACGAACGAGTAGGCCAGAAGCAGGCAGACCCAACTCGTGACGGAGATCGAGGTGAGGGCCGGGAACGCGTTCGCGATGGCCCCTCCGTAATAGATCGCGACGAGGAGTCCCGCATAACAAATGAGGGACGGGATGAACATGGGGAGCCCGCGTTTGTAGACGAGCCATCCGAGCGTGAGGGCGACGAGGATCTGGATATTGATCGGAAAGATCGCGCTTGGAGTCGAGACGAAGAGGGTGGCAATAATGAAGGCGAAGACCGCCAGTACGACCCAGACGAGCAGGGAGATGATGATCAGGAAGAGCGTGCGGACCCGGGGGCTGGCGACGCTCCCGGCGATATCGCCGATCGAGCGACCCTGGTGGCGGGCGCTGATGACGAGCGCCGCGAAGTCGTGTGCGGCACCCATGAAGATCGTTCCGACGCACACCCAGATGATCGCCGGGAGCCAGCCCCAGATGACGGCGATGGCCGGCCCGACGATGGGTGCGGCACCGGCGATCGACGCGAAGTGATGACCCCAGAGGACGTGAAGCCGGGTCGGGACATAGTCGACCCCGTCCTCGAAATCGCGCGACGGGACGGGCTCATCCGGCGAGAGTGCGAAGACCCGGCGCGACAGGAAGCCCGAATAGAAGTGATAGCCGAGGGCGAAGGCGATGAAGACCAGGACGGCGAGCAGGGCGGCGTTCAATCGGGTCTCTCCGTGACAGCGGCCGGGGACGCGGCGGACGGAACGTACCAGATGGAGGCCCTGCCCCGAGCGCTCGGATCAGGCGGAGGTCTGGGCCGGGGAGGTGGCGCGCATACGTCGGGTGATCAGGATCAATCCGACGATCGCGATGGCGCCCCCCGTGATATCGATCAGCACGTCGTAGGGGCTGCCCGAGCGGGAGGTGGAGAAGGCCTGGCGCGCTTCGTCCGCGCTCGCCAGGGTGGCGACCAAGAAGAGCGCGAACCATCCCGCTGTCGTGAGCTGATTTCGCGGGGCGGCGAGCAGGGCCGCGCGAAAGGTCAGGATGGCGAGGATCCCGTATTCGGTGAAATGCGCCGACTTTCGGATCGCGAGATAGATCTTGTAGCGGTCGGCCGGGCTGATCTCCCCGATCAGCCATTCGAGCCACGGTAACATCACGCGGCTCGTCTCGGCGAGCGAGAAATGGTCCCCACCCAGCACCCAGATCACCCCGGCCCAGCAGGCGACCCACGTCCAGGCCAGCACGACGCGCCGGCGATTCCGGCCGTGTCTCCGAGAATCGGCAGGAGCGTCGCTCGCCGGTCGATTCTGCGAGGCCAATCTGTTGGGTTCACTCGTCGCCAAGTCTCGCCTCGTGGGTCGACGCACCGGATGCGAGCCGGGCGCTTTTCTCATGGGAATGGACCGGAGTAGCGTAGCTCCGGTCGAAGAGGGCCCGGGCTGGGTATTGTTGGCGCATGCGTTCCCTCCAGATCGGTCTGATCTTCGAAACTTTTGAGACCTATCCGCCGCGCCTGGGGGATCCTGTGGACGCCCACGTGGAATTCGAGCCCGAGTCGACGATCGAGGCCCTCGAGCAGGCCATCGAGGGCCTCGGGCACCGCCCCCTCCGTCTGGGTTCGCCCCAGGCGCTTCTTCAGTCCGTCGCAAGCGGTGGCCTCGACAATCTGGATGCCGCTTTCAATCTGGCCGAGGGATTCGGGGGGCGGAACCGCGAGGCCTGGGCCCCCGTGTTGCTCGAGATGGCGGGTGTGCCGACGATCGGCTCGGATGCGCTCTCGCTCTCGATGTCGCTGGACAAGGCCTGGGCGACTCGTTGGGTGAAGGCGGCGGGTGTGCCCGTTGCCGCGCAAACCGTCTGCGCGAGTGCGGCCGACGCGGAGTCGCTCGCGTTGCCCGCGGAGTTTCCGCTCTTCGTGAAGCCGCGCTGGGAGGGGACGGCCAAGGGGATCCGTGTGAGCTCGCGGGTCGAGACGCGCGAGCAACTCGTTCGAGAGGTCCGGCGCGTGGTGGCGGACTACGCCCAGCCTGCGCTCGTCGAAGCCTTCGTGCCGGGCGCCGAATTCACCGTGAGCCTGGTCGGGAACGCTCCGCCACGCGCCTTGCCGGTGGTGCAACGCGCGCTGGAAGTGGAGAGTGGGATCGGATTGCACGCGCTCGAGGGACCGGGGGCTCCGCCGCTGGCCGCCCCGCTCGATCATGTCATCGCAGGGCTCCTCGAACCCGCTCTCGAAGCGCGCCTGGCCGATCTCGCGAAGCGTGCCTTCGAGGCGCTCGAATGTCGCGATTTCGCGCGGGCGGATTTTCGTCTCGATGCTGCGGGGGAACCGATCTTTCTCGAGATCAATCCCTTGCCGACCTTTGCGACCGACGGGACCTTCGCCATTCTCGCGGAGCTCGAGGGGTGCTCGCTCGCCCGGATGCTCGGGCGATGTGTGTCCGCCGGCCTCGTGCGTCTCGGCCTCGCGGCTCGCGACGCCAGGTCCGAGGCGGGCTAGAAATTTCCGATCTGGTTTCCGGCTGAAATTCCGGTGCAGAAGAGGGGAGGGAGAAACCGAATGAGCGCGACAGAACACGATCTCCGAGCCCCCGACCGGGCGAATGTCCGGGTGAAGGCTCGAGGCCGCTGGCCGCTCGAGCCGAGCCGGCCACCCAAGGGCGTGTCCCAGGAGGACTGGTGCGATTGGGGTTGGCAGATGCGCCATCGCATCCGGACGGCCGAAGCGCTGCGCGAATGGATCGACGCCACCCCCGAAGAGGAAGCCGCGATCGCCGATCTCGCCACGCACTTTCGCTTCGTGATCACACCTTATTATGCGTCGCTGATGGACCCGACCAATCCCGAGTGCCCCATCCGACGGCAAGTGGTCCCACGTCCCGCAGAGCTCGCCGACGCGGCCGGGCTCGCCGACCCCCTCGACGAGGTTGCGCATTCTCCGGTCAAGAACGTGATCCGTGTCTACCCCGATCGAATCGCCTTTTGCGTGAACAACGAATGCGCGCTCTATTGCCGTTACTGCCTGCGCAAGCGAATGGTCGGCGACGAGGATTGGGCGATGCAGAAGCGCGAGCTCGAGACGGCGCTCGAGTGGATCGCCGCGACGCCGGAGATACGCGACGTGTTGTTGACCGGCGGGGATCCGTTGGTGTTCTCCGATGCCCGTCTCGAGTGGCTGCTCACACGGCTTCGTGCAATTCCGCACGTCGAGCTGATCCGGTTGGGTACGCGTCTGCCGGTGACCTTGCCCTTCCGGGTGACGGAGGGGCTCTGCGCGATGCTCGAACGCTTCCATCCGATCTGGGTCAACACCCATTTCAATCATCCGGGAGAGCTGACGGCCGATGCGGCGGCGGCGTGTGATCGGCTCCTGCGTGCGGGGATTCCGGTCGGCAATCAGAGTGTCCTGCTCGCAGGCGTCAACGATTCGCTCGAGGTGATGAAATCGCTCTGCGAGACCCTCGTGCGGATGCGCGTGCGCCCCTACTACGTCTATCAGGCGCAGCTGCTCGAAGGCACCGAACATTTTCGCGTCCCGATCGAGGACGGAATCGAAATTTTTCGACAGATGCGCGGGCGGACGAGCGGCTTCGCGATTCCCCAGTACGTTCTGGATACCCCCCACGGCAAGGTGCCCCTCGATCATCCCTTCGTGAAGGGACGGGAGGGCGACGACTTCGTCGTGGAGACATGGGATGGTGCGATCTGGCGCGAGCCGAATCCGCGGTGACGAAGCGCGAGACGGGGAACGGCCTGCGGTGGCCTACGCGCGAGCGACTCTTTCGGGAGTGGCTTTCGCATGAGTCGCTCTCCCGCGAGTGGCCTTGGCGTGAGTGGCTCTCCCGAGAGTGGCCTTGGCGGGAGTGGCACTGGCCCGAGTGGCTCCGGCGTGAATGACGCGGGGCGAAAGGTCGCCGGGGCCGCGGGATTGCTCGCGGCGAGCGTGTTGGTCGCGCGTCTGC
>Ga0209988_10000659_pt1 | contig 21950 bp, 9 predicted proteins | sample N075metaG_FD_183115 | JGI IMG/M metagenome (GOLD analysis project Ga0209988, IMG submission 183115) | Deep subsurface microbial communities from Kermadec Trench to uncover new lineages of life (NeLLi) - N075 metaG (SPAdes) (version 2) | ecosystem: Environmental > Aquatic > Marine > Ocean trench... | reverse complement strand
GGTCGCGATGAACGTGATCGCGACGTTGTATCCCGGCGACGAGCCGGCGGACGTCGTGTTCGCGGGCGCGCCCCAGCGTGCGTTCGTGACCGTCTCGCAGCTCAACCAGGTGCTGGTATACGACCCGGCGAATCTCGCGGCACCGCCGATCGTGCTGGACATCGTCGGTGAAGACCCGCGGGCGCTGGCCACCGACGGGACGACTGTTTACGCGGCGATCTTCGAGAGCGGTAACCGGACCACGGTCATCGGGCAGGTCGCGGCCTCGTCGAACCTCAACCCGTATCCCGGCAACGAGAACCCGCCGCCGAACGACGGTGTGAACTTCAGTCCGCCGATCGCCGGCGACCTTCCTGTTCCGCCGCCGGTGGCCATGATCGTCCGCAAGGAAGGCTCGAACATGTGGCTGGACGACAACGGGGCCGACTGGTCAGCCGCGGTCGGCTGGGATCTTCACGACCACGACGTCGCGATCATCGACGCGAACTCGCTGGCGATCAGTTACGCGACCGGCCTGATGAACGCGAACATGGCGCTCGGCGTTCACCCCAACGGCGGTGTCACCGTCGTCGGCGTCGAAGCCATCAACGAGCTGCGTTTCGAGCCAGTGCTCACGGGGATCTTTGTGCGTGTCATGGGCGCGAGCGTGACGGGTCCGGGTGCCGGGACCGTGACGGACCTGAACCCGCACCTGGACTATTCCTCGGGCACGGTCTCGCAGGCGATCCGCGACCAGTCGCTGGGTGACCCCCGCGGCGTGGCGTGGCGTGACGCGAGTCGAGGGTTTATCACGGGGATGGGCTCGAACAACGTGGCGGTGGTGGACGGGTCGCTGACCAGGATCGGGCTGGTCGAGGTCGGTGAAGGTCCGACGGGCGCTGTGTACGACGCGTTCAACGATCGCGTGTACGTATTGAACAAGTTCGAGGGGTCGATCTCGATCGTCGATGCCGGCACGCTGGCGGAATCACGGATCGTCTTCTACGACCCGACGCCGGCTGTCATCAAGGACGGCCGACCGTTCCTTTATGACACGCATCGGACGTCGGGGCTGGGGCAGGCCTCCTGCGCGAGCTGCCACTTCGACGGTCGCATGGACCAGCTGGCCTGGGACCTCGGTGACCCGCAGGGCGAGGTCAAGCCGTTCAACCAGGTCTGCAACTTCGGTCTCATCGGCGGCTGCGAGGACTGGCACCCGATGAAGGGCCCGATGACGACGCAGTCGCTCATCGGCATCATTCAGACGGGTCCGTTGCATTGGCGCGCCGACCGCGAGAACCTCGCCGCGTTCAACGGCGCTTTCGTCGGGCTGCTCGGCGACGACGCGATGCTCACCCCGACCGAGATGGCCCAGTACACGGCGTTCGTGACGACGCTCACCTATCCGCCGAACCCGTTCCGCGAGCTCGACGGGTCGCTGCCGACAAGTGTGCCGTCCCAGAACGGCAACCCCCAGATCGGCCAGTCGGCCTTCAGTACGGCTGGGCTCGACGGTGTCGAATGCGTCACCTGCCACGCGCTGCCCACCGGGACAAACGGCCAGCTGACGTCGGGGAACCTGCTGCAGGAACCCCAGTCGATGAAGATCCCGCAGCTTCGCAACATGTATGAGAAGACCGGGTTCGAAAGCACCACCGGTCCCAACAACCGCGGGTTCGGGTTCACCCATGACGGCGCCGTGAACACGATGTTCGATTTCCTGAACTTCCCCGGATTCCAATTCCAGAACGACCAGGAGCGTCGCGACGTTGCGGCGTTCATGATGTGCTTCAGCACCGATACCCACGCGGGGGTCGGCGCGCAGACGACGATACCCGCGTCCGAGGGCGCAGCGCAGCCGGCGACGGTCGCCGACCTTATCGCCGTGGCGGCAAGCGGCAACGCCGGTCTTGTCGCCAAAGGCATCGTGGCGGGCGTTCAGCGGGGGTACTACCGGCTGGGCTCGGGTGATTTCCAGTCCGACCGCGCCGCGGAAGTCCTGGATCAGCAGACGATGCTGGCGCTTGCCGGGGTGGGCGAGGAACTGACCTTTACCCTCGTCCCGACACTGAGCGGCCAGCGCATCGGCGTCGACCGCGACCAGGACGGCTTCTTTGACCGTGACGAGCTGGATGCGGGCAGCAACCCCGCCGACCCCGGCAGCACACCGGACAACGTGGTGCCGGGCGACCTCGACGGCGACGGCATGGTCGGTATCACTGACTTCCTGCAGCTGCTGGCGTTGTGGGGCCCGTGCGGCAATTGCGATAACTGTCCGGCGGACCTGGATGGCGACTGCGACGTGGGGATCACCGACTTCCTGCAACTGCTGGCGAATTGGGGGTAAGACCGCAGGGGCACTCCCTGGGACCAGGCGATGAATCGACCGTGCACGGCGGTGGGGATGCTTCTGGTTGTCGCATCGGCGACACACGGCCAATCGTTCGTCAACTGGGAGAGCCCGCACGTCAGTCCCGTGGACCTGACGCCGGACGGATCGCTTCTGCTCGCCGTGAACACGGCGGACAACCGCCTGGAAGTATTCACCGTGACCGGCGGCGGGTTGGCGGCGTTCGGGTCGATCCCGGTCGGCCTGGACCCGGTGTCGGTGCGCGCTCGATCGAACACCGAGGCGTGGGTGGTCAACCACGTGTCGGACACGGTGAGCGTGGTGGACCTGGTCGCGATGAACGTGATCGCGACGTTGTATCCGGGCGATGAGCCGGCGGACGTCGTGTTCGCGGGCGCGCCCCAGCGTGCGTTCGTGACCGTCTCGCAGCTCAACCAGGTGCTGGTATACGACCCGGCGAATCTCGTGGCACCGCCGATCGTGCTGGACATCGTCGGTGAAGACCCGCGGGCGCTTGCCACCGACGGCTCGACCGTCTACGCGGCGATCTTCGAGAGCGGCAACCGGACCACGATTCTCCGGAAGGCGACGGTGTCCTCGGCGGCGAACCCCTACGCCGGTACGCCGAACCCGCCCCCGAACCTCGGTGCGGGTTTCGACCCGCCGATCGCCGGCGATCTTCCCGTGCCGCCGGAGATCGGACACATCGTCCGCAGGAACGATCTGGGCCTGTGGCTGGACGACAACGGCGGCGACTGGTCGGCGGCCGTCGTTTGGGACCTGCACGATCACGATGTGGCGATTATCGACGCCAACACACTTTCGATCAGTTACGCGACCGGCCTGATGAACGCGAACATGGCGCTCGGCATTCATCCCGATGGCGGGGTCACCGTCGTCGGCATCGAGGCCATCAACGAGGTGCGTTTCGAGCCGGTTCTCAACGGCACATTCGTGCTGGTGCGGGCCGCGATCGTCACGGGGCCCGGTCCGGGGGCGGGGACGGACCTGAACCCGCACCTGGATTACTCGTCGCCGGCGGTCGCGCAGGCGATTCGCGACCAGTCGATCGGCGATCCGCGTGGTGTGGCGTGGCGTGACGCGACCCGCGGGTTCATCACGGGGATGGGCTCAAACAACGTCGTGGTCGTGGACGGGTCGCTTGGTCGCACAGGGCTGGTCGAGGTCGGCGAGGGTCCGACGGGGGCCGTCTACGACGCCTTCAACGACCGCGTGTACATACTCAACAAGTTCGCCGGCTCGATCTCGATCATCGACGCCGACACGTTGACCGAGTCGCGTCTGGCTTTCTACGACCCGACCCCTGTGGCGATACGCGACGGTCGGCCATTCCTTTATGACACGCACCGGACGTCGGGGCTGGGGCAGGCGTCCTGCGCCAGTTGTCACATCGACGGTCGCATGGACCAGCTCGCGTGGGACCTGGGCAACCCGGCCGGAACCGTCCAGCCGTTCAACCAGACCTGCGACACGCCGGGCGTCCCATGCGAGGACTGGCACCCCATGAAGGGGCCGCTGATGACCCAGACGCTCATCGGCATCATCGGCACCGAACCGTTCCACTGGCGTGGCGACAAGGAGGACCTTGCCGCGTTCAACGGCGCCTTCGAGTCGCTGATGGGTGACGACACGCAACTTACCCAGACGGAGATGGCGCAGTTCGAGACATTCATCGCGACGCTGACGCCGCCGCCGAACCCGTTCCGGCAGCTCGACGGAACCCTGCCGCCGGCGTTGCCCAACGGTGGCCTGCCGCCAAGCGGCGCGATGTTGTTCGGCCTGTGCGCCAACTGCCATGTGCCGCCGTCGGGCACAACCGGCGGGATCCTCGGTGGCGAGCTCAACGGCAGTTCGATAGTTCTCGGTACGCAGTCGATCAAGATCCCGCAACTGCGGAACCTTTACGAGAAGGTCGGTTTCGACCGTTCGTCGAGCAGCTCCAACAAGGGGTTCGGCTTCCTGCACGACGGCAACACGGACACGGTGCTCAGCTTCCTGGGCAACTTCCCGTTCGACCTTCAGCAGCGGCGCGACCTCGAGGCGTTCCTGCTGTGCTTCGCAACCGATACCCACGCGGGCGTCGGTGCACAGGCAATGCTGCCGGCACCTGCCGTCGCGGGCCAGTCGGTGACGGTGAGCGAGCTCATCGCGCTCGCCGGGAAAGGCGATGTCGGTCTCGTCGTCAAGGCGGTCGTCGATGGCGAGCAACGCGGCTACTACCGGATGGGCTCCGGGGATTTCCAGGCCGACCGCGTTGCCGAAGTCGTCAGCGAACAGGACATGTTTGCGCTCGCCGGAGCAGACACACCGCTGACATTCACGGTCGTCCCGGCCGGCAGCGAGGTGCGGATCGGCGTGGACCGCGACGCGGACGGGTTCTTCGACCGCGACGAACTGGACGCCGGCACAAACCCCGCTGATCCTGACAGTACCCCGCTGCCCGGTGACCTCGATGGCGACGGGGTTGTCGGTCTTCTGGACTTCCTGGCGCTGCTGGCGGTCTGGGGGCCGTGTCCGGGCCCGTGCCCGCCGTCGTGTCCGGCGGACCTGGACGGTGATTGTAACGTGGGGATTACCGACTTCCTGCTGTTGCTGGCCAATTGGGGATAGGAAAAGCAGGCTGCTGCTGATAGTCTTGACCGCCCGCTACGCCCGTGTACCAAGGGTTCAACGCCCGGAGGGAAAGGAGAATGCAACGATGAGGCAATGCCCCACCGTTGTCGTCGTGATCGCCGCAGTGTTCGCAGCACCGGCCCTCGCGCAACAATTCGTCGAGGAGACGGCCGCCCGTTTCCCCAACCCCAATCCGACGGACTACACAAACCAGATCACCATCGGCGATCTCGATGGTGACGGCGACCTGGACATCGTCTTCGCCAACGGCGGCGGGTTCGGATCCGCGACGACGCCCCAGCGTCAGCGTATCTACATCAACAACGGCAGCGGTGTCTTCACGGACGAATCCGGTCCACGGATCGGCGCGTTGGCCGCTCGCTGTCGAGGTGTCGAGCTCGGCGACATCGACAACGACGGCGACCTGGACATGATCTTCGCCCAGGATTTCAACGCCCAGCCGGCCCTCTACCTCAACAACGGCGCCGGTTTCTTCACCAAGGTCACGGCGACGCAGTTGCCGCAGATAACGCTGTCGAGCTCACGAGCGCAGTTCGGTGACATCGACAATGATGGCGACCTCGACATCTATATCACCAGCGGGACGACCAGCCGCTTTACCTGCGGTCAGTACCGCGTGTGGGTCAACGACGGCAACGGCTTCTACACGGACGAGACGGCGAGTCGTCATCCCATAGCCAACGTGTGCAACAACATGGACTGCATCTTCGGCGACATCGACAACGATTTCGACCTCGATATCAAGACCGCCAGCACCGGAGTAAACAACAGCCGGCTGTTCCGCAACGACGGCACCGGCGTCTTCACGCTCGACAACTCCGTTCCGGCGGACTCCAGCTGTTACTCCTACGACTTCGCCGACATCGACGGTGACGGTGATCTTGACCTGCTCGGTGTCAACGGCGGACCCGGTTCGACGGAGTTACTGCTGAAGAACGACGGCAACGGCAACTTCACGAACGTGTCCAGCCAGATCTCGCCCAACCCCAGCCAGGATGACAACGACAGCAAGTTTTTCGACTACGACGACGACGGTGACCTGGACATGCTCATCGGCCGGCTCGGCAGCGGCGGCGAGAAGATCTACAACAACGACGGCAACGGGAACTTCACGCTGACCTCCGGCCTGATCACGGTCATCTCCGACTCGACGCTCGACATCATGGTCGCCGACCTCGACAACGACGGCGACCTGGACATCGTCACGGCACAGGGCGAGTCGGGGAATTTTGAGAACCGGATCTACATCAACAACGGACCGGCCGACACGCATGCCCCGCGCATCATCCGAACCGAGCAGCTCGACACGACCGACGACACCGTCGGCCCGTACATCGTCCGGGCGCAGATACTCGACGACATGACGTCCGATCGCAATTTCTTCGACAGGGGCATCACGCTGCACTACTCGGTCGGTGCGGGGCCCATCCAGCAGGTCCCGATGCGGTACAGCGGCGGCCAGATTTACCGCGGTGCCCTGCCGGGCCAGCCCGGTGGCGGGGTGGTTTCTTACTTCGTGACCGCGACCGACTGGGCCCATAACACGGGCACCGGCAACACCCTCATGTTCGAGATCACCGGCGGGCAGATTCCCGGTGACCTCGACGGCGACGGCATCGTGGGGATCAATGACTTCTTGCTATTACTGGGTTTATGGGGCGATTGTCCGGACCCATGCCTGCCGGCATGCATCGGCGATATCGACGAGGATTGCGAGGTCGGCATCACCGACTTCCTGATCCTGCTCGGCAACTGGACGCTCTGAATATCCGAATATGCCCTCTGTTAGCTATGGACATGGGGGCCGATTTCTGTCTAAATAGACCGTGAAGGAAGAAGTGCTCCCCTCGGAGGAGAGGAAGTAACTCGAAGCAGCATCTGGCGAAACGAAGAGTGGTTCTTAAGGGGGCTTTCGGCTCCCGCGGCGCCCCCCTGACCGGAGTCGTTGGCCTCCCTTTTTTCCTCTTTGTTCCGCTGCTGACAAGAGTATGTCCTTGAGGGGAGGAAGGTCCCGTCGTGCCCGGCTGCTTGCAGCCGGGCACGTGCTTTAGGGGTGGCACGGTTGTCGCCGCGAAGCGGCGTCGGCCGTGTCTTCGGACGTCTGAAGACACGGCCGATCCGCCTGCGGCGGATCAACCGTGCCACCCGGAGTGGCACGTCTGAGCGGTTGCGTTTCTACAGTTCGCCGAGGCCTTCGGCGATCGCGTAACGGACGAGCTGGACGCGATCGTGAATGCCGAGCTTCTTGAGGATCGACTTGCGGTGGTTGTCGATCGTCATCGGGCTGCGGCACAATCGTTCGGCGATCTGGGTTCGCGACAGGCCATTGGCGATCATGCGGAGGATCTGCTTCTCGCGGGCCGTGAGCTTCGAGAGCTTTGATTTTTCAGGCAGCCTCCGCTCCATGATTTCAGGGCTCACGGCCGACTCGCCCGCGGCCACCTTCCGGATGCCTTCGATGACGTCATCCGGCGAGTCACCCTTTGTCAGGTATCCCCAGGCCCCGGACGCAAAGGCGCTGTCGAGATACCGATCCCGCACATGGGCGCTGAGAAGAATCGCCCGGACCTCCGGGCAGCGGTGGTGGAGACTGTGGATCGCGTCGAATACGTCCGCGCCGGGCATCTCGATATCGAGCAGGACGATGTCGGCCTTTGTTCGCCGCACGTGTGACACGAGATCGTCGGCGTTCTCGAGGTGTCCGACGAAGGCCATGCCGTCCTCGATTTCCAGCCTGGCGCGCAGACCTGCAACAAGGAACGCGTGGTCGTCCACGCAAAGGACTCGGATCAACTTGGAGTCGGGCTTTGGCATCATGGACCTATGACGGCAGCGGTGTGACGTCGCAGACGGCACTCTTGATCGCGTCGAGGTTGGACACGTCCTCGACCACTCGGGCCCCGAGCACGGTCCACTCGGTTCCGGCTGACCCCAGCACGATGATCTTGCTCTGATCGTGCCCAGTCAAGAACTGCCTGGCTTTCGCCAGGTTGTTGTCAGAGTCTTCCGTAACCCAGATATCGCTGTCACGCGGATCACCGTCCTTGGCGACCGACACGGTGTACCCGACCGACTCGAGCACGTTGGCCACCCACGCGGCGGTTCGCAGATCACCGAGGGTCACGGTCGCGCTTTCCCTTCGCCCGTTGAGCCGGAGGCGGTTTCCTCTGCTGTCGTGCGCGGCCGGGAAGACCAGCCGGACCGTCGTGCCATGGTCCGGCTTGGAGACGATCGTGATCACACCCTTGGCTCGCCGCGCGACACCGAGGACCAGCGACAGGCCGAGCCCGGTCGAGAGGCTCCGCTTCTTTGTCGTAAAGAACGGGTCAAATGCGCGAAGTCGAGTCTCTTCGGTCATCCCGACGCCGTGATCGTGCACGGTGATCGCCACCTCGTGCCTGGCGTCGTCGCCGTCGATCTCGATCCGCACCTGACCGCCGGACGGCATTGCCTCGGCGGCGTTGATGACCAGGTTCATGACCGCCTGCGTAAGTTGGTGCGGCGCCACGGCAATCAATGGCAGATCAGGTGCGATGCGGGCCTTGAGCGTGACATCCTGCGGGACCATCTTCGAGATGAGCGATTCCACCTGGCCCCACCAGGCGCCGACGGACGTGACCTCCAGCGCTGCGTCGCCGTCCTGCGGGTCGGCGGCAAGATGGCGAAGACCGCTGCTGAGCTGCTGAAGATAGTCAACCGAATCACGCGACGCCTCGACGACCTCCCGGAAGTCATCGGGCAACTTGTCCCAATTCAGAGCGTCGAGCCGGCATCGCAGCGGGAACAACACGTTGTTCATGTCATGACCGAGCCCGGCGACAAGCGTGCCCAGGGAGGCGAGTCGATCGGACACTCGCAGCCGCTCCCGGCTCTCGGCGAGCCTGGCCTCCGCGCGTCGTCGCTCGATGGCGATGCCGGCGAGGTTCGCCGCCGAGGTGAGGAACTCCAGGACCGGCGCTTCGGGTGAGCGAGCCTGGCGGTAGAAGATGGCGAAGATGCCCAGCACTTGCTGTTCGGAGGAGATAATCGGCTGCGACCAGCAGGCGCGGACGCCGAGTGCCGTTGCGAGTTCGCGATAGTCCCGGTTGTCCAGCTCGGCCAGGTCGTCGACGATGACCCGTTCGGCACCGGCGACCGCCGCTCCGCAGCAGCCGACGTCCGATCCGACGGGGAGCCCGTCGAAGTGGCCGTGCAGTGATGCAGGAATACTCGGTGCAGCGGCCAGCCGAAGGCGCTTGCCGTCTTCGTCGAGCAGCAGGATCACGCAGAGCATGGTCGGGTAGACACCCTCGACGCCTTCGACCAGCACCGTGAGTACCTCCGTGAGCGATCGGCCGCCGGCAAGCTCTTCGAGGACCCGTGTGTGGCTGCGCTGGATGCTCTCGGCCAACTTGCGCTCGGCGACCTCGGCGACGAGCTTGTCATTGCTGGCGACGAGGTCGGCGGTGCGATCGATGACGCGTCGCTCGAGGTCCTCCTTGGCGTCGAGCAACACTTGCCCGGCACGCCGCTGCTCGGTGACGTCCTGGACCATGGCCACGCCGTAGGCGGCGCGGTTCTCGGTCGCCGGCAGCCATACGGCCGTGACGTGGCCCCACACGACCGTACCGTCCTTGCGGATGTAGCGTTTGACGTTGTCGCACAGGTTGCGCTTCCCCGCCTGAACCTCGGCAAACTCTTCGTTTGTCATCTCCAGATCGTCCGGATGCGTGACGTCGGCGACCGTCAGCTGCGCCAGTTCCGCCGGCGAATAACCGAGGAACTTGCAGAACGCCTTGTTGGTCTGCAGATACCGGCCGTCGAGAGACGCGGTGTGCATTCCGGCGCCGGCCAGCTCAAAGATCGACCGGAAACGATTCTCGCTGTCACGCAGTTGTTCCTCGGCCCGCTTGCGTTCCGTGATGTCCTGGGTCTCGGCGACCAGGTACTGCGGCTGACCGGCCGCGTCGAGCACGGCGGCGACACTCATGATAGCCCAGACCACGCCGCCGTCGCGACGGACATATCGTTTCTCCATTGTGAAGTGCGACGATTGGCCTTCGCGGACCTTCTGCATGCGTGACATCGACTCGGCGAGGTCGTCGGGATGCGTGATCTCCTTGAAGGAGAACGTGCTCAGTTCCTGGGTGGTGTAGCCCATCATCTCGGCAAAAGCGTGGTTGACGCGAGTGAATTGACCGTCCAGCGTCGCCAGCGCCATCCCCACCCGCGTGTCTTCAAACGCGCTGCGGAATCGTTGCTCGCTCTCCCGCAACGCGTCCTCGGCCTGCCTGCGTGCGGTGACGTCGCGCACGATCCCGGTCACGAAGCGGCGGTCGCCCGTCCCCCACGCCGTGGCCGACAGCTCGATCGGGAATTCCGATCCGTCTTTTCGGAGCCCGATCAGATTGCCGAGACGGTCGGTGGCGGCGCCGGTGGCCGTGAACTGACGGATCGCAGCGCTATCCGCCTCGCGGAACCGCTCAGGCACGATGATGCCGATCGGCTGCCCGACGGCTTCCTCGGCCCTGTGGCCGAAGATGGTCTCGGAGGCCTTGTTCCACAGCGTGATCAGGCCCTGGTCGTCGGACACGATCACGGCTTCACTGGCGGTGTCGATGATCGAGCGCATCTGTTCCTGGCGTTCGCGGACTGCCGTTTCGGTGAGCTGCTGTTGCGTTCGGTCGCGGGCGACCCACAAGACGCACGGTTCGTCGGGGGAGCCGAACGGGACGACCCGCGCCGCAAACCACCTGTCCTCGCCACGGATCGTCAACGGGTATTCCAGCGTCTGCATCTCGCCCGTCTCGATCGTTCGATCGATGACGGCCTGCACCTGGTCCCGCACGGCCTCCGGCAGACGCGTGTGGATGTTCTGGCCCACGAGATTCTCGACCGGCTCCACGAGCAAGTCGGGCTTGGCCGTGTAGATGTACCGGTATTCGCCGGTCGCGCCCAGGACCAGGATGACATCGGGGACCGCCGCCAGCACCGCACGGAAGCGGGTCTCGGTCTCTTGCAGATCCATCTGGGCGAGGCGGTGCCGGGTCGAGGCGGCCCGGGCACGGTGCACGAGTACGGCCAGCACCACGACCGAGATCATCGAACCGAACCCCGGCAGGACCAGCGCGGCCCACTTGGATCCGAGCGTGTCTGAGAGCGCCACGGTCTCACTGCGAATCTCGGCGACGGCACCGCTCACGACGCGTTTCGCGGCGCGGCGGGCCTCGTCGACCGCACGTGGCGTGTCGGGAACGGCCGCCAGGGCCGACTCGATCGCCGCCACATGGGTCAATGCAACGGCGGTGAGGTCATCGCGAACGCCCGATGCTTCCAGCCGGGCCATGGACCGGTCGGCGGCTTGGCGCCACATCGAAACCGCGTCGCCGGTCGAAGCGGGGGCCGGTGCCGCCAACTCCGCTCGAACGTCCTCGATCGCCATCAGCAGTTGCATGTTCGATGCGGCGTCCGCCCGCAGACTCCGGACAGAAACCGCCAGGAGAATGCACCACACGCCCAACGCGAGCGTCAGCAGCAACACAGTTGTCAGCAGGTAGGGTGAGCCGTTTGGTCGCAGAACCGTTTTCATATGACATGGCACCGGCGAGCCGGTCAGGTGCCTCCCCTTAGTATGGTAGGACTCGTACGACCCGCCGCCATATGAGCACTCGCCCGTCACAGCCCGAACAGGGTGTCCGACCACTGTACGAGGTCTGGTCCGTCGCCTGGCCGACCGTCCTGACCATGACCAGCTACACGGTCATGCAGTTCACCGACAAGCTGATGGTCGCCCAGGTCGGGCCGTTGGAGGTCGCCGCCCAGGGCAATGGCGGCATCTGGTCCTTTGCACCCATCGCCTTTGTGCTGGGGGTGCTGACCGTGGTGAATACGTTTGTCAGCCAGAACCTCGGCGCCGGCACCCCGGCCAACGGGCCGAAGTATGCGTGGGCGGCGTTGTGGATCAGCGTATCGGCATGGCTCCTGCTGTTGCTTCCGTGGGCGATCGCGTTGCCATGGTTGTTCGGGGTGATCGGTCACCGCGAGGAACTCGTCCGGATGGAAGCCGGGTACGGGCGTATTCTCCTGGCCGGTGGCGTACTGCTGTTGGCGAGCCGTGGGCTGCACCATTACTTCTTCGGGATGCACCGGCCCCGGATCGTGACGGTCGCGGCGATCGCGGGCAACGTCGTCAACGTTGCGGCGAACTATGTCCTGATCTTCGGTGACCGGGGTCTGCCGGCCTGGGGGTTGCCCGGCATCCCCGGCGTACCCGCCATGGGGATCTTCGGGGCGGCACTGGGCACGGTGCTGGGAACGGCGGTCGAACTGTCGATTCCGGCCACGGTATTCCTCGGCCGGAAGATGCACGCCGCCTACGCGACACGCACGGCCTGGCGTTGCGGTCTCGCGCCGGCGCGCGAGCTGGTCCGCATCGGCTGGCCGGCAGCCGTCCAGTTCGGCAACGAGATGGTCTGCTGGTCGATCTTCATGTCCATGCTGGTGGGTATCTTCGGCGAGGACCACATGACCGCCGGTTGGGCGACGCTGGGCTACATGCACCTGAGCTTCATGCCCGCTGTCGGCTTCTCCATCGCCGTGACCTCGCTGGTGGGCAAGTATGTCGGTGCCGGCCAGCCGGATATCGCCGTCAACCGCGCGCGGCTCGGCCTGGCCCTGGCCGTCGGGTACATGACCGTGTGCGCGATCATCTTCTACGTTTTCCGGCACCCGTTGATCGGCTTCTTCGTGGCGGGCGAGGACCTGGCGGCCGATCGCGCCCAGGAGATCATCGCGATCGGGGGGCGGCTGATGATCTGTGCTGCCGTGTTCCAGACAATGGATGCCGTCGGCATCACCTACAACGGTGCCCTGCGGGGTGCCGGTGACACCGTGTGGCCGGGACTGGTGACGATCGTCTACAGCTGGGTCTTCATCGTGGCGGGGGGGTGGTCGATCGCCGTCCTGTGGCCGGGGCTCGAATCGGTCGGACCGTGGATTGCCGCGGCGTTCTACGTGCTGATTTTCGGCGTGACGATGTGGTGGCGGTTCGAAAGCGGTCGCTGGCGCAAAATACGGCTGCTGGTGACCCCGGCCCCCTCCCAGGGCGGATGCTGAGGCCGAACTTGTCCGGCGGACGTCACACCGATAAAGTGACCGATTCCGCGGGTGCCCTACCCCATTTCCACAACCTGCCAAGACCGGAGTCCCTGCCGTGAGTCCAGACGTCCTCGACACCATGATCGGTTCGCGCGAAGCGGCCTCCGATCCCCAGGCCGCCGTGCAACATTACACCAGCGCCCTCGAGAGCGAGGCCAACGGTGAGCGTGAGGTGGCGATCGACCAACTCCGCAAGGCCACCGACTGCGACGACAACCCCGAGCACCATTTCAAGCTCGCCTATCTCCTGGACCTCGTCGGCGAAGAGGACGAGTCGATGTCCATCTACGAGCAGATCTGCGAGGGCGAGCGCCCGCACATGAACGCGTTGCTCAACCTGGCCGTTCTCTACGAGGACAGGGGCGAGATCGCCGACGCAGAGAAGTGCTTGCGGCAGATCCTCGACACGGCCCCCAATCACTGGCGGGCACTGGCGTTCATGAAGGACGTGCAGGCGTCCCGCAACATGTACTACGACGAGGAGCACGCTCGTGACATGGCGAAGCGCAACGCGCTGCTCGACACGCCGGTCACAGACTTCGAGCTCTCGGTTCGCGCGCGCAACTGCCTGAAGAAGATGCAGATCCGGACACTTGGCGACCTGCTGCGGATCAGCGAGTCGGAGTTGCTGAGTTACAAGAATTTCGGGGAGACGTCGCTGACCGAGATCAAGACGATGCTGGCGTCAAAGGGGCTGCGTCTGGGCCAGGGGCTCGAAGGCCAGTACACCTGGGCCCGCCGCCAGATCTACGACCAGTTGCGGGGCCGGGCGACGGACGCTGTGCTGAACAAGCCGATCTCGGTGCTGGATCTGTCCGTCCGTGCCCGCAAGGCTCTGCAGTTCCTCGGCATCCAGACCCTCGGCGACCTCGCGACGCGGACCGAGGCCGAGCTGATGGGCGTGAAGAACTTCGGGGCCACGAGCCTCACCGAGATCCGGGAGAAGCTCACGGAGTACAGTCTCGGCCTGCGAACTCTGGACTAGTTTGAGCGCTCCGTACGGCCCTGCGGGCCGACACTCGCTTTCGTACGACCCGCCGAATTCATTCGGCGGGTCTGAGCGGGCGTGCAAGGACAAACGCGCTCCGGACGCGACTCGATAGACACCTCCGGACGCCTCGAACCCGCGGTGAACGACACGGATGGTCCTTGCCGAATCTGATTGCGATGCGTCGACGACGCGGCGGGCGTTCCTGGCCGGTCTTGGTGCCATCGTGTCGGCCTCGGCGTTGATCCGGTGCGGCTCGGACAAGTCCGCCCTTGACTCGCCGGTCGGGTCCGATGGCGGCGCGGCGCCGCGATGGCGGCCGGCGCTGCCGGCCACGGAACCGCTCATGCGCGTGCGTGTGCTGCGGACCGGCGGTCCCGGTGCCCAGACGCTCATCGGGACCACGACACAATGGATTGGCCTCGAAACCGCATCGACCGAGAGCACCGAGACCGTCCTGCGTGGTCCCGTGGTCGTCCGTCTCGGCTCCACGAGCTGGTCGGTGATCGACGCCAACGGTCTGCGCGCGAAGGTGGACGCATTCGAGCCGTTCGAAATGGTGTCGCTGTCCGAAGATGATCGCGATCTGGTCGTTGGTAAACGCGTCTACCCGGGCCGGCTCCGGCTGGTTGCACGCGGCGACGAGAGCCGTGACGGTTTCGACGTGATCAGCCTCGTGCCCATGGAGACCTACCTGCCGGGCGTCGTCAGCGCCGAGCTCTTCTCGCACTGGTTGACCCCGACACGGGCGGCCCAGGCGATCGCCGCGCGCAGTTTCGCGGCCAGTGAGCACGCGTGGTTCGGCGGCCGTCGCGAGTGGGACGTGACCGGCACCGCACACTCCCAGGTCTATAGCGGACGCGTCGATCACGCCCAGAGCCACGAGGCCGTCGAGGCGACCCGGGGCGTCGTGCTGGGGTACGACGGGAAACTCGTTCCCGGTTACTACTCGAGCTGCTGCGGTGGCACGGCTGCGAGAGCGATCGACGCTATCGGGTCCAGCGCGGTCAACGACGTCCCGCCGCTGGCCGGCCGCGCCGGCGAGGACGTGTGTATCGAGGCGAAGATCGCCCGCTGGACGATCGACCGTCCGTTGGGACAGCTCACAAGACGCTTCGCCGCCTGGGGACGGTACCGAGGACGCCAGGACGTCACCGATCTCAGCGAGATCGCGGCGATCGAGGTCCTTCGGCAAAACGAGCATGGACGCCCGACACGCTACAGCGTGACCGATGTCGCTGGACAGCAGGTCGAAATGTCCGCAGGGCACCTGCGTGCCGCGGCAAACTTCTCCGGCGCGTCGCTGAAAGAGCCCAGGCAGCGGCTGTGGTCCTCGCACGTGTCGGTCACGATCCGAAAAGACACCGCCGGCTTCGCCGGCCGCGGCTTCGGTCACGGCGTCGGCATGTGCCAGTACGGCGCCGAGACACTGGCCCGAGCAGGCACGGACCACCTGGACATCCTGGAGTGGTACTACCCCGGCGCGGACATCGTGAAGGCGTACTGACCTGTCAGTGCAGATTGCTTTTGGCTGTATCGGCCAAGACGCGCATCGGTAGACTAGTCGTCATGCCGGACGAGATCGTCGCTCTGATCACGCGAACCGATACCTCGAGAGAGGCCGCGCGGATGCATGTCGAAGTGCTGCGTCGCCTGGGAATCGGGCAACGCGCAGCCGTGACATTCGAGTTGAGCGACGTCTTGCGTTGCGCTTCTCGTGGAAGGTCGAACCTGCGTTGTCTCACACGTTGGTCGTACAGCTCACACGCTGGTCGTGTAGCGCACTGGTTGGTCTAGCCGTCGAGCTTTCTACGCGCTCGCCGCTTTGCCGCCAGCAGGTTGCTCGTTGTGTCGCTTGGCGGGGGTTGCTTTGCGGTTGGCGCCGGCTCGGTTGGTTCGTCCTGGGCGGGTTTCGCGGGCGGGGTCTTGCCTGCCAGTGCGTCGAGTGCCGCGGCGACCTTTGCGGCGTCAGGGCCGGTTCGCTCACGCTCCGGGGGCGGGGGTGAGGGTGGGGGCGCGGGCGTGTAGACCGCGGGTGTCGGCGCCGGCGGCTCCTCGACGGACGTCATGGCCCGCTCCGGTCGGGGCTGCTCCAGTTGGACGCTCGCCTGCCGTAGTGTTGCAAGGGTCGCTGCGGCTTCGCGGCCGCGTATCTCGTGCGGCTCGACGCGGGCCGTCGCGCGACGGACGCTTCGACGGACGAGCAACGCATCCCATGCCAGCCGCCGCGCGGCGACGTCGACGAGCACCAGTGCGATCGCCAGCCACAGCAGGGTTCTCCACGCCGGCAGCGCCGCGCGGGTCGGGGCCATGCCGGTGCGGTCGAAGAGGTCGAGCGCCTTTGGTTGGGTTATGTCCAGGACACGGCCGCCGGTTATCGCGGCGATCCGCTCCAGCAGCGGCTCGTTGCTGTGGAATCTTCTGAACTCGGCGCTGGACGACTGGCTGGCGCCGCCGATCACCGGCGCGAGCTGGCGCGTTCCGCGACGCGGGCTCAGCGCCACGACGTAGTTGCCCGGCACGGACGCGGGAATTGAATCCTCGTAGTGGCCTGGCGCCGTTTGTTTCAGCCGAACATGAACCGTTTGACCGTCCGGCGTGTAGACCGAGCCCTCGACATGCAGGTAGTCCAGGAAGCCCTCTTCATGCGAGGCATCGAGTGTCATGAACAGCCGTCCGTCTCTTATACGGGTGACCAGTTCGGCATCCGGGTTGGCCGGTGGTCTCGCGATCGTTCGCGCCAGTTGCGCCCAGAAGGTTCCATAGCCTGGCCACTGCACCCATTCGCTCGACCACCCGCCCTGGGCGTCGGAGGTAAATGCCGCGACCCGGCCGAGACCCACCTGCCAATGTGCCAGCAGCGGTTCGCCATCGGGGTCGGTCATCTCCAGTGTCACGGTCGGTTCGGGACGCATTGCCGTGATCACCAGGCCGCCAAGCGGCGGTGCGCGGTCGAGCCCGGCGGTCAGGGTCGATCCGGTCGCGCGGACGACCGGGACGAACGGGATCTCCTTCAGGAGCGGCTTGTTGATGACCTGTACGGAGTCAACCAGAACGCGTGGGAGCGTGCGCGGGTTGCGCACGGGGTGGAACTTGCCGCCACCGAGGGTCGCGATGCGTTTGAGTGTTTCGTGGTCGGCATTGTCTCCGACCGCGATGGTCGTGATCGTGATGCCATCGGCGACCATCGCGTTGACCAGGTCGTCGAGATCGGTGTTCTGCGATTGGCCGTCGCTGAGACAGACGACGAGTTTCTTCTTGGCCTCGACACCCCGGAGCATGCGGTGGGCTGCCCGCAACGCGGGTTCGAGATTGGTCCCGCCATCGGACGTGATCGCCCGCACCCGCTCGGTGATCCGCGCCGGGTCGTCGTTGCGTTGCAGCGGTACCTGGACATGCGCGAAAAAGTCGAACGAAATCACGCCGATAAGGCTCTCCCGACGCAGCGACTCGATGGCAAGCGCCGCCGCCTCGTTGGCGATCACCTGCTGGGTCGTCCGCGTGCCGGCGACGCGGCGGTTCATGGAGCCGGACTGGTCGAGCACGAGAACCAGCGCGGCGCCGGTCAGCTTGAGCTCTCGCGGCGGATCGAGTTCCAGCGGCAGGATTGCCTCCACGGGAGTCCCGTTCCAGCCGCCGGCGCCGAAGCCCCGATCGCCGCCGATCATGATCATTCCCCCGCCGAGGTCGTGGACGTATCGACCCAGCAACGCCTGTTGAAGGGGGTTCAGCTCGAAGGCCGCGATGTTGTCGAGGATGATCAGGTCGTATCGCTGCAGCGACAGCAGGTCCTCGCCAAGCGTCTGCGGCCCTTCGACCGTGACGGGAATGTCGGCCTCCCGCAACGCCGCGGCGACCAGGTTCGCCGACGTGTTGCCGCGCGTGTCGAGCACGAGCACCGTCCCGCGGCCCGGTGTCGCGGTGAACGAGTCGCCTCGGTTGTTGACCAGCAGCGCGTCGGACGCAGGGTCATCGGCCTCGAACGTCGCTTCGAAGCGATTGATCGGCGTCTCGCCGAGGATGACCTGTGCCAGTTGCACGGAGCGTCCGGCCGGTACGCGGATTCTTCTTGACGAGCCTGTCGCCGCGCCATTGAGGTCAACGAGCCGCCCCTCGCGGCGCAGATGCAGCCGGCCGGTCGTCGGTCCCGTGGAATCGAGCACCACGCGAACCGTGACTGTCTGGCCGGGCTGCGCCGTCGGTGGGCTTTCGACACGGACGATCTGCACATCGCCGGTTACCTCGTAGGAGATCGGCGCCACGTCGATGGGGACGCCGGCACGCACGGCTGCAGCCGCGCCCGCATCGCCGAGGAAGCCGGCCGCGGCCTGGCGGGCGGCGTCCTGGGCGTCGCCGATGGTCTGGTTGCCGTCGCTGACCAGGACGATGCGACGAGCGGTGTCGGCCGGGAAGATCGCCAGGGCCAGTCGGATCGCCTCGGCGATGTTTGTGCCGTCGGCGATGGTCACGTCGAGGTTGTCGTCGACGTACTCGCCACGCACGGGAACGGAGATCACCGTCGCCTCACCGTCGAAGACGATGAGACCGAAGCGATCGTCGGGGGCGCGGCTTTGGGTCGCCTGTCGGAACCATTGTCGCACGTACTCGACGTTCGACGGTCGGCCCATGTCCGGCACATCCGGCAGCTGAGCGAATAGCTTCACCGAGCCGCTGAGGTCGAGCACGCCGATCACGGTCATGTTGTCGTGTTCGCGGACGGTCCTTGGTCCGGCCAGCATGACGACCAGGGTCAGCAGGACCACCGTGCGCAGCGCCACGACCACGGTGCGGCGGAGCCGGTCCATGGTTGTCAGCCACCGCCAGCTCAGTACAGCCAATGGCACGACGATGAGCCCCAGCAGCAGGATTGCGGGTTGGTCGAATTGCAGGCTCATTGCGTGCCGCCATCCGCGTCGGGCTTCGCGGTCGGCGGTGTGTCGAGCGACTTCTCCAGCCGATCGAAGTACCGCCGGATGAACTCGTGGTACCGCGAGGGCACGATCGACTTCTCGACGGCTTGTTCGGCCGCGTTGCGTGCCCGGCGGACGGCGGCTCGGCCGCCGGCGCCCGCCGGCGCCGGCGCGCCCTCGAACGGCTCGCCGCTGAGCCACTCGGCGATGACTTGTTGATTCTGCCGGATCTGTTCATCGAGGTCGCGAAGGTCGACGTCCTCGAACGCCGGTGGGGGCGGGCGGGTTCGTTGTTGCTCCAGGAGATCGCCGTCCTTCTCGCTCCCCGGATCGCCTCTGCCACCCAGGCGCTCCGGCGGCGTGCCCGGCTTGTCCTGGTCGGTGCCCTGCATCCACTGCTCGAGCAGCTGCTGCTTCTGCTGGTCGGTCATCGTGTCGGCGAGCTTGCGCGCCGCTTCACGCAGACGCTCGCTGTCGGCCTGTTTCCCCTGGGCCTCCTGCTGCATCTGCTGCATCTGACGAAGCAGCTCACTGACTGTGGGCTGCGTGCCGGGTGTCTCGCCTTCTTGTCCGGCATCCTGTTCGGCACCGGATGGGTCGGGCTGGTCGGGTCGGGGGACCCGTTCGGTCGGTTGTTGCTGCTGCTGCTGACTCTGGAGCTCATCCGCAGCTTGTTCGAGCGCCTTGGACAAACGTTGCCGTTGCTCGTCGGCTTGCTCGCCGACCTGCTGCTTCTCGCGGGCGGTTGCGACGTCCTCGGCGATGCGCCGGCGGATCTCCTCGTCGGCGCGGCTCTCATCGGGCGTCTGCTGAGTGGATTCGTCGCGAGGGCCGGTGGGTGGTTCACGAGTCTGGTCAGTGGTCTGATCAGTGGTCTGATCACTGATCTGATCACCAGTTTGATCATCAGTTTGATCATCAGTTTGATCACGAGTTTGATCATGGGCCGCCTCGTCGAGCGCCTCTTCCAGTGCGCGGTCTGCTCGTGCCGGATCCGGCTCGTCGAGGATCTCATCGATCGTCTGCTCGTCCACGCCGAGATCGTCGAGCGCCTCGCGCAATCGCTCGACCTCCGTCTCGTCGGTGCCGCCGGGGTCGTCCGGGCCGGGCTGCGTATCGAGTCGCTCGGAGAGCTCGCGAAGCTCGCGGGCGATGTCCTCGCGTGACGGTGCCGGCAGTTCGTCCGCACGCTGCAGGAGTTCGTCGAACCGCTCGGCGGCATCGTCGAGCTCGCCACGGCGGACGGCGTCGAGGAACTCACGCAGTTCCGCCGGCGGTTCGTGGGACGGCGCATCCGGTTGCTCGGCCGAGGCGAATCGCCGGGTCACTTCGTCGACGACCTCCAGGTTCCGCTGCGCGTCCCGGGCAAGGCGATCGGCCATCTCCTGCATTGTCGCTGCCGACTCGTCGCGGAGCCGGGCCAGTTCGATCTCGTCGGACGTCGGTTCGCCGAGCTGCCGGGCAAGACGCTCGAGCGTGTCGAGATCCTGCTGAGAAATCGTGTCGAGCGACTCCTGGTCGAGCGCGTCCATGGTCTCATCGATCGTTTTCACGATCTCGGTGCGCTGTTGTTCCAGCGCGGCGCGCGTTGCAGGGGGTTCTTGCGCGCCGGCGGCGTCCAGGGCGGGCAGGAACGCGATGCCGGCGGCAAGCCCGCCGCCCATCACCAACGCAACCGGCCAGATCGGCGTCAGTCGGATCGGCGTGGCCCGACGTACGTCGACGGTCTGAGCGACACGCTGTGCATCGAGTCGGGCGAGTTCGGTCAGCTCGCCGCGTGTCCGGTCGTGCCGGATGGCAACGCCGGTACCCATTCGATCCTTGAGGCCGAGCCGCCGGTCCAGACGCACCGCAATGTCGAAGCTGCTGGGCCGTCGCAGGACCGCGAAAACGATCGCGATCGCCGTCGCGACGGCGCCGAGGATCGCGTATGCGGCGAGCGGTACGACGACACCGGTGGTCCGGTCCAGTACCAGCAGTGCAAGACCCCCGCCCGCACCGATCGCCAGGCCGCGGCCCGCCCCTCGGAGGGCCAGGTCGATCGCGGTCCTGCGTCCGGCCCTGGCGATCATGCGTTCGAGTGCACTCATGGTCTCGTCCGGTCAATCATATGTGGGTGGCTGGGTGGCACGGCCGAGCGAGCGCTTGCGAGCTCGCCCGTGTTTCATCAGACGACGTCCCAAGACACGGGTGAGCTCGCTACCGCTCGCTCAGCCGTGCCACCCGATAAAAGCGTCAAAAAGGCAACAGGAGAGAAAAAAGTCAACAGGAACGGTGGACGGCTCTCCGCGTCAGACCATGTGGGGGAGGGCGATGTCCATCGAAAGGAAGTGTGCAATGCGTTGGATTCTCCTTCTTGGGTTCCTGGTCACTGGCAATGCCAGCGCCGCCGGGCTGCTCGCGCCCGACGACCAGACCCTGCCGCCGTTGCGGATCACCGACCACCTCGTGGATGTCAAGATCCACGACCGCGTCGCCCTGACGACGGTCACCCAGACCTTCCACAATGACACCGGCCGGCGGCTGGAGGCGACCTACATCTTCCCGCTGCCAGAGCACGCCGACCTGACCGACTTCCGGATGAGCTTCAACGGCAAGTTCGTCCAGGGCGAAGTGCTGCCGGCCGACGAGGCCCGACGGATCTACGAGTCGATCGTTCGACGCACAAAGGACCCGGGCCTGATCGAGTTCATCGGTCGCAGGCTCCTGCGGATGCGTGTCTTCCCGATCGAGCCCGGCAGCGACACGACGATCAAGATGAGCTACCAGCAGATCACCCGTCCGATCAGCGGGATGAACGGCTACCACTACCCGCTGCGGACCCGCAAGACCGTCGGCCAGGCGTACGGCATGGTGCGGTTCAACGTCGAGCTCGACACCGCGACCCCGCTCAAGAATATCTGGTCACCGAGCCACGCCGTCGAGATCGTCC
>Ga0209988_10000658_pt1 | contig 21972 bp, 21 predicted proteins | sample N075metaG_FD_183115 | JGI IMG/M metagenome (GOLD analysis project Ga0209988, IMG submission 183115) | Deep subsurface microbial communities from Kermadec Trench to uncover new lineages of life (NeLLi) - N075 metaG (SPAdes) (version 2) | ecosystem: Environmental > Aquatic > Marine > Ocean trench... | reverse complement strand
ACCATTAACACAATCTATCCAGTTACCTTTTTCTTTAGCATTCTCTTCAATGTGTTTGAATATAGTTTTTCTTAAATCTGAAGAGTTCATAAAGGGATAAGCATTTTTTGTTGAGAAGACTAAATGAACCCATATTCTAACCCAACTCATTTTGATTACCTTTTTGATTGATGATATTTGATATAAAATTATCAATTCCCCGTTGTTTTAGCAAATGATAATAATTCCTCACTGTTTATCACTTGCCGTCTGCTTCAGCAGACGGAATGGAAAATGGATAAATTAAAAAATGGCTTTAGCCACATTATCTTTATTGGGCTGAAGCCCAGAATTATTGTTATTCTTTAACAATCCGTTCGCTGAAGCGAACGAGAATAGATTGCTGTAATTGTGAACGACTGCGAAGCAGACCAAAATTTGTAATATAAGAAAACAATAAATATTAATACGATGCCGAAGGTATCGAAGAAAAAGAGTATTTGTTTTTTATCTTAAACCAATTTGTAATAAAGATAGATTTTTAAATACAGTATCAAACATTAAAAAAGTACTATTTATTTTATATGTTACGTACACTTAATCTCTAAATTCTTTAGGTTTATATACCGTGGAACATGTCCCGCTTGTGCAGGTCAAATTTCCCGATATATTAGTCAAAAAATTAAAACTATTAACAGATAAACACAGTTAAGCAAAAAATGAAATTAAAGCAGAAAAACAAGATTTATTTATCCACAATGCTCTTGTTAATAGCAGCTACGATGATTAATTTGACTGCCTGTTGTACTTATTCTTTTACAGGGTCTTCTGTCCCTGGTCATTTGCAAACTGTTGCAATTCCTATTGCCGAGGATAGAAGCGGAGCAGGTCTTCCCGGATTGAGGGAATTGCTGACACAGGGTCTGATCAGGGAATTTATAGATGATAATTCACTGCAGGTTACTGACCGTACTCAGGCAGATGCGATAATAGAATGTACAATTGTTTCGTATTCTGACGCTCCTTCCATAGTGGCTGCAGGTGAAAATGTCGAACAAAGACGCGTCACAGTTACGGTGCGGGTACTTTATAAAGATCTTGTAAAGAGAGTAAACATTTTTGATAAGAATTTTTCAAACTTCGGTGATTATAAACCAGGTACCGCTCAGAACGAACGAGTGCTTGCATCTGAAGTAGCAATAGATAAAATTACAGAAGATATTTTATTAGCTGTTGTTGCCGGCTGGTAATCATAATAAAAAGGAATAGTAAAATTGGATGAAATAGTTTTAATAGGGTATTTTATTACGCTTTCGATTTTATTCATATTCGGGCTGCATGGGTTTGTTATGATCTATTATCATAATAAGTATAAGGGTGTTCATCATAAATCAATTCCTGATTTAAAATGTGAAGATATAGTTACAATTCAATTACCCATTTACAATGAGTTATATGTTATTGAGCGATTGATAGATGCGGTCTGCAAGATCAACTATCCGAAAGATAAATTTGAAATCCAGGTGCTGGACGACTCAATAGATGAAACAATTGAATTAGCAAAAAGAATTGTTGAAGATAAAAAGAAACAGGGGTATGATATATCTTATATTCATCGTGAAAACAGAACAGGTTTTAAAGCCGGAGCGCTAAAGGAAGGATTGAAGATTGCAAAAGGTAAATACATTGCAATATTTGATGCGGATTTTATCCCGCACAGAGATTTTCTTAAAAAAACACTTTCATTTTTTAACGATGAAAAAATCGGAATGGTTCAAACAAGATGGGAACACTTGAACGGAAATTCTTCCCTTATTACAAAAGCTCAGGCACTGGCGCTTGACGGGCATTTTGTAATTGAACAATCAGTGCGTAATAAGGCTGGTTTCTTCATCAACTTTAACGGTACCGGTGGTGTATGGAAAAAAGAATGTATTGTGGACGCAGGAAATTGGCAGGCTGATACTTTGACTGAAGATTTAGACCTTAGTTACCGTGCCCAGTTAAACGGTTGGAAATTTGTGTACCTGAAAGATTTTACATCGCCTGCTGAACTACCATCGGGAATAAACGCTTTGAAAACACAACAGTTTAGATGGACGAAGGGAGCGATTGAAACAGCTAAAAAAATTCTTCCAATTTTATGGAAGTCTAAAGTTTCTTTACGGATTAAACTTCAATCAACATTTCATTTAACCAATAACATTGTTTTCCCATTTATTCTTTTGGCAGCCATATTAAATGTGCCATTAATTTTTATTAAAAACAGCGGCTCACACGAAGTTTATTTTACTTTTATGTCTATTTTTGTTATAGCATTTATAAGTACGTTTCTTTTTTATCTCTATTCTCAAAAGGATGTTTATGCTGATTGGCGTAAAAGAATAGCATTGTTTCCCCTATTTATGGCTGGAAGTATGGGGCTGGCTGTAAATAATTCGCGTGCTGTATTTGAAGGATTATTGAATCGTAAAAGTGAATTTGTTCGGACCCCTAAATTTAAGAATGTGGATGAAAAAGAAACCATAATCGGTAAACAATACCTTAATAATAAGATAGGATTATCGGTTGTTATAGAAACCATTATGGCAGCATATTGTTTTATTGGTGTAGCTTCCAGTATTTATTTTCTTGAAATTGCGGCATTACCTTTTCAATTGTTATTTTTTACAGGTTTTTCTTTGGTTGCTTTTTCTAGTATTAAACATGCTCTCACTAAAAATTCTGTATAGAAAAATTTGGATGAAATCTGGGAAATAGAATTCAACAAAAAAGCAAGCTTGATATACGAGTATAATAAAAATTCTGCCCTTTTTATACGGACGGCAAATTTTGAAATGGAAAATAACAATCTTAATAAAGCTATTGAAATTCTTAAATCAGGCTTGATAATTTATCCCAACCACCCCGTTGCTCATCTCTTATTAGGAAAAGCTTATGCATTAATTGGTGACTATGCCGGTGCCATAAATTATTTTAGGAAGGGTAGTAATATTTTGCAATCCGATGAAACGTATGAATATTATTTAGATGAACTTGAATCGATTAGAAAACAAAGATCATTACTTGAAACAGGCAGTGGAAAAGCATTTCTTCCTTCTTCAGATCAGACTGAGAATTTAGCCACCGAGCAGGATGCCATCAATCAGGAGAATGAATCAGTATCAAGAGAAGAGTTAACCATTTCAATTGATGAGAGATTGGAACAGCTTGCCGATCAAATTTCTGAGGCAAAATTGTCTTCCTCCTATGGCGGCAAATCATCGGAAACGGATATTTTACATAATTTTTACGATGATAATTTGATCGTTTCGGAAACATTGGCTAAAATTTATGTTGCACAGGATGAGTATTATGAGGCAATTAAAGTATATGAAAAATTAATTAAAAAAGATTCGGTTAGATATGAATACTATACAGAAAAGATAATTGAAATTCGCTCAATGTTAAATTCCTAATTGCTCCAATCATTACGTCATCTCAATTCATTCGGATAATAAATACATTTCTATTGTTAAATGAAACGAGCATGAAAAAACATTTATACTCAAGAAAATAATTATTATGCGAGTTCCATATGACCAAAGCAAGAAATTATAAACATATGAACACTTTGGTTAATGGAAAAAAGCTCGAAAGAAACTTTTACTCCAAAGAACTCCTGGTTGTAGCCAGGCAAATTTTAGGTAAGATATTCGTAAAAAAAAATGGAGGGAAGATTTTATCCGGCAGAATAGTGGAAGTAGAAGCTTACAATGGAACGATTGACCGTGCAGCACACACCTACATTGGACAAACAAAAAGAAATAAAGTTATGTTTAATGAAGGCGGCTATTTATATGTTTATTTATCCTATGGTGTGCATTATTGCTGCAATATTGTAACAGGCAAAGAAGGTTACGGCACTGCAGTATTAATAAGAGCATTAGAACCGGTTGATGGAATAAACGATATGGTAAAAAATAGATTTGGCAAAAAGTTGCCTGATGATAAAGATATATTTAATCTTACTAACGGACCGGGGAAAGTATGTAAATCTTTTGGTATAAATTTAAAACATTCAGGTATTGATTTGACGGGGGATAAATCATATTTAATTGATTCACCATTGCGAAAGAATGAAGAAGTGGGAGTATCGAGAAGGATTGGAATTTCAAAATCCATAGAATTGCCCTGGAGATTTTTTATAAAAGATAATCCTTATATCTCCAGAAAATGATAACACCTAATAATATATTAATTATTAGAACAGACAGGATCGGGGATGTTATTCTATCCCTGCCCCTGGCAGCACTTATAAAAAAACATTTCCCTAAGTGTAAAGTATCTTTCTTGTTAAAAGAATATACTAAAGATTTGGTAAGTGATCACCCGTATATTGATGATGTATTAATCCTGCAGGAAAACAACGGCAAGATTCCGATATTCACAAATGTAAACAGATTAAAAAGCAAATATTTTGATGCAAGTATTATTGTATATCCAACTTTTATTACAGCACTAATTATTTTTTTATCTCGAATAAAGTTCAGGATAGGCAGCGGTTATCGCTGGTATTCGTTTTTATTTAACAAACGAATATACGAACACCGGAAATATGCAGAAAAACACGAACTAGAGTTTAATGTAAGTCTGTTGCAAATATTTGGAATTAGAGAATCAATTTCCCCGATGAATGTTGAATTCAATATTGGGATAAATAATGCCAAACTTGAAAAAGTAAAAAACCTATTGACTGAATCAGGTGTTGATTTAAACAGAAAATTGGTTATTGCTCATCCCGGTAGTAGTGGAAGTGCAATTGATCTTCCCCCGGAAAAATTTTCTCGACTGGTTAAAAACCTAACTAAACTGGAAAACACTACATTAATAATTACTGGTAGTGCAGATGAAACTGATATCTGCACAACTGTTGCTCTCGAATCGAATGTTATTAATTATGCCGGACAATTTGATCTTTCAGAATTGACTGCGTTGATCAGCTTATGTGATGTGTTTATTTCGAATTCCACCGGACCAATACACATAGCTGTTGCTTTAGGTATATTTGTGGTAGGTTTTTATCCTAAAATTCAGGCATGTTCTCCTGAACGTTGGGGACCATATACATCAAAAAAAGTTATATTTATGCCCGAAATAGATTGTTTTGATTGTACACGGGAACAGTGTGAAAGGTTGAATTGTATGAGTAGCATAAATATTGAACAAGTTACAGAAGAAATAAGTAAAATATTAAGTGAATAAAAACTACGGTGTAAAAATGATGTCAGTCAAAAAAATATTTCTTTTTATTTTTATTTTTGTCGTCTCTTTTGGTTTTTCAAACAGCGATTCAAAACCGGGAGATAATTTTAGAAAAGTTAAAAACATTGCTTTTCAAGAAGGTGAAAAACTTACCTTCGATTTAAATTATGGATTTGTTACAGCGGGTATCGCAGTTATGGAAATCCCCCGTGTAAAAAGAATATCGGGAAGGAATGTATTTCATATAACATTTGAAGTAAATTCAGTTCCAAGCTTCGATTGGATTTATAAAGTAAGGGACCGTTATGAAACATACGTTGATGTAGAAGGACTTTTTCCCTGGAGATTTGAACAGCATATTAGAGAAGGCGGATATGTAAGAGATTTTTCTGCGTTTTTCGATCAGCGTAAAGGAATAGCTAAAACAAGGGATGGTGAATATGAAGTTCCCGAATATGTTCAGGATATTATTTCAGTCTTTTATTATGTACGGGCACTCGATTTTTCTGATATGAAAATAGATGATAGAATTCATTTACAGAATTTTTACAAAGATAAAGTACATGATCTTGATGTAAAATATCTTGGCAAGGAAACAATTGAAGTTCCCTCAGGCAAGTTTGATTGTATTATTATTGAACCACTTATGAAAGAAGGCGGATTATTTAAACACGATGGTAACATAATAGTCTGGCTGACGGACGACAATTTGAAAATGCCTGTTAAAGTTCGTACCAAAATTGTTATTGGTCACGTAGAGGCAAAGCTATCAAAATATGAAGGATTAGCGGGTCAACTCACATCAAAAAGATAATTATATTAAAAATAGAAGATACACCTATTTCTTCTTTTATTTAATTCTTATCGCTAATTTCATATCCTAATTTTATCTACTTACTATTAATAATATGTCAGAGTTAGAAAATAATACTAACCCGGAAGACCAGAATGATTCCGAAAACCAAACTAAATTAAATAGAAATAGAAAAAGTATTCACGATATTTATCCTCTGATTTCACCAATTGCAGCAGCTTTTCTAGGATTGATCGGAGGATTCTTTTTATACCAGTTTGTAGGGGGAATATTGACATTGGTAATCTTTGGATTTGATCTGGAATCAGCACCGGTAAATAGTCTTCGTTTAATGACTGTAGCCGGGCAGGTATTATTTATTTTACTTCCGGCATTACTTTTTGCAAAATGGGTTTATGGAGATGTTTCAGATATTATATCAGTAAAACTTCCGGAATATTTGGAATTAATATTATTCTCAATTGGAATTATCATACTCATTCCGTTACTTCAAAGCTATCTTTATATACAAAATTATTTTATCGAGTATATCGCTGCAAATTCGGAAATGGTAAATTCGATTAAAAACTTATTTGATTCATTGAACGAATTAGTAGATAAAACATACGGCAACTTGTTGAAGGCAGATTCCATTCCCGAAATGTTTTTGGTAATTATAGTTATTGCAATAGTACCGTCAGTATGTGAGGAAGTTATGTTCAGGGGATATATACAAAGAAGTTTCGAATTTAAAATGAAACCTGTTTGGGCGGTATTGATAACTGCAATTTTCTTTGGGGTATATCATTTTAACCCGTATGGTCTGTTTCCATTAATTGCTTTAGGGTTTTACTTTGGTTTTGCGGCTTACATCAGCAAGTCGTTGATTGTACCTATGTTTCTTCATTTCCTTAATAATTTTGGAGCTGTTATTCTCTATTTTATTTTTGGTGATGAAGAACTAATTAGTACGGACGTGACCGATTCAGGAGGGTTAGAGGCAAATATTTTTCTTTTCTTCTTGCTTGCCTTGTTATTTACGATTGTTATTTTTATGATTAAAAAGTATTATTTTAAAATCAGAACTGTATAGGAGGAAGTTATGCCAGTTTGTCCTAAATGCAATTACGAATATGTTGAGGGCATTGCAATTTGTCCGGATTGCAATACACACCTGGTTGAAGAAGATGAACTTCAAAATGTAGAGGAACTGAGCGAAAAAGATTGGGTATTGGTTTACACTTCCGGTAATGAATTGGAAATGGGAATGCTGAAGGGAATATTGGAGAGTGCCGGTCTTGAAGTGAATGTACTATCTCAAAAGGATCATAATTTTCCTACGCCGGGAGATCTTTCTGTGGTTAAATTATTTGTCAGGAAGAACGATGTTCAGGCTGCGTTGAATTACATACAGGATACAAATAATAGACAAAACGAATCTACAGATAAATAATGTCAACCGGTAACACAACCATAAGGATAATAGTTTCAGCAATTGCGATCCCGGCTATTGTATTGGCATGTTATTTTGGCAATTTTTATTTTTTCATATTTGCATTAGGTATTGGAGTAGTTTCGTATTACGAGTTTTGGTCGATTGTAAAAAATAAAGATATTAATGCCAACCTTATTGTAGGAATACTTTCAGTTGGATTATTAATCACAAATACCTTCAAGAATTTTATAGATATTTATCCTCTTCTAATATTGATATTAATTGTTTTAACTATTACTGAACTCTTTCGTAACAAGGGCTCTGCAATTCTTAACCTTGGTTCCACTTTATTGGGAGTTTTATATTTTGGGTTATTTGCTTCAGCACTTGTAGCAATACGAGAGTTTTACCGGGTTGATTATGAACATGGGGGGCTTCTCATTATTTCAATCTTTGCATCTATTTGGTTCTGTGATTCAGCAGCTTTCTTTGGCGGAACAGCATTTGGCAAACGTAAACTGTTCCCACGTGTTAGTCCCAATAAAAGCTTGGAAGGGGCATTGTTTGGACTTTTATTTGCAATCATTGCTATGGTAATTTCTAAAGTTGTAATTTTAAATTTTCTAATGTGGGCAAATGTAATTGCAATTGGATTAATAGTAGGTATTATCGGACAAATTGGTGATTTAATTGAATCGTTATTTAAGCGAGATGCGAGTGTTAAAGATTCATCTAACATAATACCCGGGCATGGTGGAATATTTGATCGTTTCGATTCTCTGCTTTATACAGCACCTGCTCTTTTTCTTTATATAAAATATTTAATGTAACCATTCATCACATAGATATAATGAAGATTCAAAAAAAAGTAAATGTGATAACTCTTGGTTGTTCTAAAAATACCGTTGATTCGGAAAGATTGATGAAACAGATCCAATTGAACAATATTTCAATGACAGAACATCCGGAGGAAGCTGATACTGTAATAATAAATACTTGCGGATTTATTGAGGCGGCAAAGGAAGAATCGATTAATACGATATTAAATGCTGTTGCGTTAAAAAAAGAAGGCAGGTTAAAAAAAATAATTGTTGCAGGATGTTTATCTGAAAGATATAAAGAAGAATTAATCAATGATATTGCTGAGGTTGATATTTACTTCGGAACTGAGAATTATGAAGGAATTATTAATGAATTAGGCGGCACGCTTAAATATAATTTACTTGGTGAAAGATTAATATCAACGCCGTCTCACTTTGCTTATCTTAAAATTTCCGAAGGGTGTGATCATCCATGTTCATTCTGTGCAATTCCTCTAATTAGAGGCAAACATAAATCAAAACCAATTGATGAATTAATAAAAGAAACGGAATTTTTAGCAGCTAATAATACAAAGGAACTTATTTTAATTGCACAGGATACAACTGATTATGGAAAGGATATTTATGGGAAAAGAAAACTTGTAGAATTATTACAGGAATTAAGTAAAGTAACCGGAATTGAATGGATTCGGATAATGTACGCCTATCCATCAAGATTTCAGACCGATGTTATAGAAGAAATTGCAATTAATCAAAAAATTTGTAATTATATAGATATTCCACTTCAGCATATTTCTGATAACGTACTTTATTCGATGAGAAGAGGAGTAACAGGCGCACAGATAAAAATATTATTACAGGAGTTGAAACAAAAGATACCGGATATTACACTGAGAACAACTTTTATAGTGGGATACCCGAATGAGACAGAAAAAGAATTTTCCGAATTATGCGATTTTATAAAAGAAATACAGTTTGATAGAATAGGAACATTTACTTTTTCTGTTGAAGATAATACTGCAAGTTATATATTAGGTGATCCGGTTGCACAAAATGTTAAAGAAAAAAGGAAAGAAACCTTAATGGAAATTCAAAAGGAAATTTCCTTAGAGAAAAATTCTTTGTTCGTTGGAAAAAAACTGAAAATATTAGTTGAAGCTATGGAAGGAGATTTCTATATTGGACGATCATATAGGGATGCACCGGAAGTTGATGGTGAAGTGCTGATCCCAAATAAAAATGGTTTATTAAAAATAGGTGATTTCTATAACGTTAAGGTATATGATTATAATGAGTACGATCTTTATGCAGTTGTTAATGAGAACAATGGGAGCAAAAAATGAAGTCGATTAAAATTATTATTATGTTATTCCTCTCTGCAGGTATTATATACAGCCAAACGAACAATTCAAAATTATACTCGAGTGGCAGGGCAAAATATTTTCAAGATTATTTAAATTTTATGGATGATGATGGTCAATCGAGAGTTGATTTATTTATTCAAGTTCCTTTCAAAGAAATCCAGTTTATTAAGTCATCCAAAGGATTTCAGGGTGGATATTCGGTAACCGTTTCAATATACCAGGATGATAAAGAAACATTAGTATTTGAAAAAGTCTGGACTGAAAAAATTACATCTCCGTCCTATAAAAAATCCATTTCAAGAGAGAGTTTTAATCTAAGCTTTCGTTCAATTAATTTAGTCCCAGGCGAATATTTTATTAAAACTATTTTAGCAGACAAAGAATCTCATCAGGAGTATTTATCGGAACGTATGTTCAAGGTAAAAGATTACAAAGTAAAACCGGCAATTAGTGATATTTTATTTTCAACAAACAAAAAAAATAGTAATGACAATAGTAAAATTATTCCCAATATTTCCAGAAATATCTCGAACAGTAAAGTTGGTTTAAATTTCTTCTTTGAAGTGTATACAGATTCCTCCACCGTAAGTAATATAGAGTTCCACATTGCAGATAAGAATGGAAAAATAATTTACTCGAAATTTAGGAAGCAAACATTTAATGAAACTAAAACACAGATCTATTATTCTATTAATGACACCACATTAAATTTTGGAACATATATTCTTACAGTGATCCTAAAAGATAATGATGGAAATCAAATATCTATTTCAAAAAAGCCGTTCTTTTCTCGTTGGGTCGGATTACCTGCCAGTGTACAAGATATTGATGAGGCAATCGCACAACTTTTATATATTGCAAGTCCCAGTGATATAGAGTATATGGAAGAAGGTAAAACCGAGAAGGAGAAAATAATGAGATTCCTCCAATATTGGAAGTCAAAAGATCCATCACCGGGTAATGAGGAAAACCAGGTTTTTGAAGAGTATTTCAACAGAGTTAGTTTTGCAAATGAAAACTTCTCTAGTTACACAAAAGGCTGGAGATCCGATAGGGGAATGGTGTTCATTATTTTAGGGGCACCAAACAATATTGACAGGCATCCGTTTGAATATGATTCAAAACCTTATGAAGTATGGCAATATTATGATTTGAATAAAAGTTTTGTTTTTATAGATCATTCTGGATTTGGTGATTATCGATTGAGCACTCCAATGTATGGAGACTTTTATCGTTATCGGAACTGATATTATATTATTACTAGTTAATTGAGTGGGCTTGCTGAATATACGGCAAGCTTTTTTGTTTTATGGTAAAGTTTTTTATTCTTTATTATTTTTGAACTATGATTTTAACCATAACCATTAATCCTCTTGTAGAACAGCGATTTACTTATAAGAATGTTTCTTTTAAGATTCAAAACAGAAATGGAAAGTTAAAACTTGCTGCCGGCGGAAAAGGGATTAATGTTAGCAGACAATTAAATAAATTAAATATTCAAAACATTGTTTTAACATTTGCCGGTGGTAAGTACGGCAAATTTTTAAGAGATTTAATTAGGAAAGAAAGCATTGCTTTTTCCTTTATTAATACAAATTCCGAAACAAGAATTTGTTCTGTAATAATTGATTCTGGAAAAAGAAGCGTTTCATATTTCTTTGGTGAGAATCAGGTTATCGCACCGGAAGAAACCGAAAAGTTTATTTCTAAAATGGAAAAGATGATACAGAATTGTGAAATTGTAGTTTTTTCAGGCAGCTCTCCTTGTAAAGAAACTGATATTATATTTCCTGCAGGAATTAATTTAGCAGCTAAGTATGATAAGATATCGATCTGCGATACTTACGGAGATCATCTTGCAAACTGCTATTCGGCAGCCCCCAAAATTGTACACAATAATGTTGATGAAGTAACAAAATCACTTCAGGTAAAATTAGAAAATGAAGCTGATAAAATAAATTATCTTAATGATTTGTACAGTAAAGGAATAAAACAGATTTTTTTAACTGATGGAGAGAATAAAACATATGCTTCCAATTTTGACTTTCATTATAGTGTAACAGTACCTAAAATTGATACTTTGGATCCTACAGGAAGTGGTGATGCATTTGTTGCGGGAATTGCGTACGGATGGAATAAAAAGTTAACGTTTGTTGAACAAATTAAAATTGCTTCTACTCTTGGTTCCGTAAATGCAAAAACATCGGATGTGTGTAATGTCTCATGGAAAGAAGCTAATAAATTAATAGAAACGGTTGAAGTTAAATCGATTGGTAAGAAAATAAAAATCCTTAATGATACTCCGAATTAAATATTTCTTTTTGCTTGCAATTTATCCTTTCCTTTTGCTCTCACAAGTAGTCGATAAAATAGAAGTTAACACTAACTCCAGTATAAGTGAAAGCGAAATAATATCATGGACACAAACAGGAAAAGGATTAAAGATTTACAAAGGAATATTAGATTCATTAAAATCACGCATTGCTATTAATCTAAGTTTGAAAGGATTTTTTAATCCGGAGTTTGAGGGAAGCAAGTTAGATTTTTCTTCTGACTCTCAGAAAGTAAACATTTTACTTAATATTGATGAAGGTGAACCCACCTTTATTAGCAATGTAAATTTTACAAGCAATGATTCTTTACAGTTTAAAACATTCCATCCGGTTTTTCGATTTTTACAGGGACAGGTTTTTGATAAGAACGAAATAGAAGAATACATTAATGATGCTTTAACAAGACTTGAAAACCGTGGTCATCCATTTGCTGTTTTTACAATTACTTCTGTTCATTTTTATTATGATTCAACTGAAGATAAAAATTTTGCAGATCTTTATATAAAACTAAATACAGAAAATGAAAGTAAAATTGATAAGATTGAAGTTCAGGGGAGTGAAACAACCAAAGATTATGTTGTTATAAGAGAATTACGTATTGATCCGGGTGAACAATATTCGCAGGATAAAATTGAAGAACTACCAAGGAGGTTAAATCGCCTTCGCTTTTTTGAGCCGGTAACAACTCCACAGTTTTATGTGGACTCTGATGACAACGGTGTATTGTTAATTACAGTAACGGAAAGACAGACAAATAATTTTGACGGAATTATAGGCTACGTTCCCCCCTCCAATGAAAATGAATCGGGTTTTATTACGGGAATTGTAAATGTTTCTTTACGCAATCTGTTCGGTACCGGAAGGGCTGCTGCGTTTCGATGGAGAAAGATTAACAGGAACTCACAGGAACTTGAACTAAAATATCTTGAACCATGGTTGTTCGGCTTTCCTTTAAATCTTAATGTGGATTTTTTCCAAAGACAGCAGGATACAATTTTTGTTCAAAGAACTATTTCGGGAGGATTAGAGTATCTCGCAACGGAAGATGTTTCCGCCGCAGTGTTTGTCTCATCAGAATCAACAATCCCAACTCTTTCCGAAGAACCGGTATTTACAGTGTTTAACTCTACTTCTTTAACAACAGGAGTAAATTTGAAAATAGATACACGTGATGACCCGTTGGCACCAACCAGTGGGGTTCTCTTCAGTAATTCTTATAAGTTAAGCAATAAGAATATTAACGGACCTCCTGAATTTATTACACCCGAAACAGAAACTAATATAAACCTGCAGCGCTTCGAGGTGACCCTTGCACTGTTCTATGAATTATTTAGCAGACAGGTAATTGCATTTGACATTAACGGAAGAGAATTACGTGGACCATTCTTTGAGGAAAGTGATCTGTACCGTTTAGGCGGTACAAATTCTTTAAGAGGGTACAGGGAAGACCAATTCTTAGGGAATAGAATATATTGGACAAATCTTGAATACAGATTTTTCCTTTCAAGAAGAACTTTTGCCTTCCTGTTTTTTGATGCGGGGTATTTTTTACGCGATGCCGATGTGGAAAGAAATATTTTGAAACAGGAAGAGTTTAAAATTGGTTACGGGCTCGGTATTAATTTGGAAACAGCAATCGGTGTGCTCGGTGTAAGTTTTGCTCTTGCAAAAGGCGATTCTTTCAGCGATGGCTTAATTCATTTTGGGATAATAAATGAGTTTTAGCTTTTAGTTCCTATTAGCTTTCCTTTATTCTTAATTTTGATTAATATCACAAAAACATAACTATATTATTTGTATGTTCTAAAAAGAAAGATAAACTGATTTAATAATAAACTGTTTGGTGATAGATATGAACTTAGAAACCACTGCTAAAACTACGATAGAATCCTGTGAAAAACTGCATCTCTGTGACACAGTTAAGCAATTTCCATTTAAATCTACATTAAGTCTTGAGTACCTGATAGACTTTTGGAAAGAAGAAGCAAATCATCCCAACTCATTAAGATCTGCCCGCGCTAAACAATTATTGGAGCAATTAAACGGCGCTCCTGAACTGACTAAACCAATAAGTGATTTAGGCATCCTGAAAAACCATTCTGATTTATTAGATCAGCTAATGACTGCAATTTACCCGTCCTCAAGATGGGAAACACAGATAAGTACAAGTAATGCACCTTTTCAATTTCAATCATTCTATTCTTCCCCGCTTTTTAATAAAATATTTGGAATTGATAATGAAGGCACATTTATAAATGCTGAGTTTAATGAGCGGGAAATGCTGGCTAATAAAATACTTTCAGCTTACCTGATGATACTTGACAAATTTTATGGTAAAAAGTTTAAAATTGATAATCATTATTTAATAGGTGTCAGAAATGAATCCTTGAAAAATTATTTTAAGATTGAGATAGACCCGGCTTTTGTTAATATTAAAGCTATCGGGAACCCTCCAAAGTTGGGCGAAGAAGAAATAAATTATATTCTTGAAGATGTGACTAATCTGGATAGATGGCGGCAAACTATCCCTTCGGATAGTTTTGAATTTGAAGGTTTCGTTACAATCACGGCAATGAATGTTACAGATCAGGAAACTTTGTCTCAGCTTAAATATGATCTTTTGGAACGCACATCAATAATTTCAATGGATAAGTTCTTAGAGCTGCAGCAAAAACTAAGAACATTACTTCAACTACCTGAAATAAAATTGGGACTGGCAGCTTTCAGTGGTGAATGGAAGATGATGTTTAATTATGGTAATAAGATTGGAATGAGTTTTATTATGAGTGAAAAAATTAAGGCATCATGTAAAAACATAAAGGATTCAATTTATGCCGATGCTTTCAAAGGAAAGAATCCGGTTATAATTGATGACCTTACAAAGCTGGATAATAAAACCCTAATTGAAGAAGAGATTATAAAACAGGGAATATTGAGTATCATCATAGCTCCTCTGTATTACCAGGAAGAGCTTGTAGGAATATTAGAAATTGGTTCACCAAATAAGTGTGAGCTTAATTCGTTGGTAATAAATAAATTAAAAGAAGTATTATCACTCTTCTCAATTGCGTTGAAACGAAATATTGAAGAACATCAAAATAAGATTCAAGCGGTAATTAAAGAAGAATGTACAGCTATTCATCCGATAGTCGAATGGCGATTTAATCAGGCAGCTTTTAATCTGTTGCATCGCCGGGAAAATGATCCCAGTTCAACAATGGAACAAATAAGTTTTGATAATTTATATCCGTTATATGGTTTATCTGATATTCGGGATTCATCTTTACATAGAAATAATGCTATTCAATCCGATTTAATTGGTCATTTAGAAATGGTGAAGAATATCCTAACGGCTGCTCATAAAATAAAACAACTTCCCGTAATTGATGAATTAAATTACAGAACAGAATATCATATTAACTCTCTTTCGCAAGGATTAAGTTCAGGTAATGAAGTTAGCATAACAAACTTTCTTAAAAATGAGATAGATTCTGTTTTTGAACATATTAAAAGTTACGATCCGGAACTTGAAAATAGAATATCCGATTATTATAATTTGCTTGATGGTCAAATGAAATTATTCTATAATAAAAGAAAAGATTACGAAGAGAGCGTAACAAAAATAAATGAAATGATTGGTGCCTATTTGGATAATGCCCAGTTAGAAGCACAGGAAATGTTTCCACATTACTTCGAAAAATATAAAACTGATGGAGTTGAACATAACATTTATTTAGGTCAGTCACTTGTAAATGATAGAAAATATCATCCGATATATCTGAGAAACCTCCGTTTATGGCAGTTGATCGTTATGTGTGAAGTGGCATTAAGATCTGAACGATTAAGACCCGAATTGAAAATGGATCTTGAAACAACACATCTAATTCTGGTTCAAAATAACCAATTATCAATCAGGTTCCGGTATGATGAAAAGAAGTTTGATGTTGACGGAACTTACAATCTCCGCTACGAGATCATGAAAAAAAGAATTGATAAGGCGATCATAAAAAAATCAAAAGAGCGGTTAACAATGCCTGGAAAGATTGCAATCGTATATTCTCAAACTTCTGAGGCGTTGGAATACAAAAGATATTTTGAATACTTAAAAAGCAAAGAATATATAACCGGTGAAGTTGAAGAACTTGAACTGGAAAATCTGCAGGGTGTTCAGGGATTAAAAGCTCTTCGAATAAAAATCAAAATTGATTCAAAGATTGAATCGGGAAAAAGTATTAAATCTGAAGTTGAAAACGCTGTAAAATATTTACCGGAATTAATGAATTAAAAAATTAATGGCGATAAATAAAAGTTATACGAATAATGAAATAGAAGTCTTTTGGCATGCTGCTTTATGCATTCATTCAGAAAATTGTGTGAATAGTTTAAATGCGGTATTTAATCCCAAACAAAAACCTTGGATAAATATGCAGGCCGCATCAACTGAAAAAATTATTAATGCAGTGAATAATTGTCCATCCGGAGCTTTAAAATATAAATGGAGTATTGAAATGGAAGAAGAAAAACAAAACGAACAATCATTAACTAATATTAAAGTAAATGCTGGCGGACCGTACCTTGTAAAGGGTCCAGTTGTTGTTGTGGATAAAGACGGAAGTGAAACAATAAAAGAAGGTACTATTGCACTTTGCAGATGTGGTGGCTCGCAGAACAAACCTTACTGTGATGGATCACATAAGAATATTGAGTTTGATAAGTAATTTGTTGAGGTAAAAATAGAAGTTAAAATTGTTGATGTCACTCTGAGCGTCTGGATCAGAATGATTTCATTAAACCATTTGAGTCTTAATGAATCTATGTTTTCTTTAACGGGAAAAATAGTATTTTCCTTTTATGAATTTTTCTTCAAAGATCACAGCTTGCATTCTACTAATCAGACCACTCAATTTTATCATCACTTTTTCTGTAGTAATAGTTGGAGCGTTAATTTGCATTAATGGCGATTACTCAATCTTTAAAATATTGTTAGCTGCTTTTTCTGCAGCACTTACTCTCGGCGCAGGAAATATCATAAATGATATTTACGATAAAGAAGCTGATAAAATAAATCATCCCAACCGTCCGCTTGCCAAAGGAACACTATCTGCTAAAAATGCATGGGCAGAATATTTCATCTTAACTTTTGTGGCTGTTGCAGCATCGTCTTTTATTAATCAAACAGCATTAACGATTGTTATTCTCTCTTCGGTTTTGCTTTATCTTTATTCTGCACGATTAAAGAAAATCCCATTGTTAGGAAATATTACTGTTGCATACTTGACGGGACTTGCATTTATCTTTGGTGGAATATCCGTTAACAATGTTCGTGGTGCTTTCATTCCGGCAATTTTTGCTTTCTTTATAAATTTTATAAGAGAGTTAATTAAAGATATGAATGACATTGAAGGCGATATAAAAGGCGGGCTGCAAACCTTCCCCAAAAGATTTGGAATGAAAGCATCAATCTTATTTATAACATTTTTAACCATCACTTTAATAGCATTCACATTCTATCCTTTTATAAAGAATATATATAACATTGAGTTTTTTGTTTTCGTAATGTTGGTTGTTAATCCAATCCTCGTATATTTTTTAAAACTGCTTTATGAAAAAGATGCAGCCAAAAACTTGAATAAGTTAAGCAATATACTGAAATTGAATATGTTATTTGGTTTGCTGGCAATATATCTGGGTAAATGAAAATTTTTGACAATAGTTTTTTAAACAAAAATATAAATCTAATAGCTGGAACGGATGAAGCGGGAAGAGGACCTCTGGCAGGTCCGGTTGTGGCGGCATCAGTAATCTTTTCACCTGATTTTTATATCGAAGGAGTAAATGATTCAAAGCAGTTGAGTGAACAGAAAAGAGAAATACTGTTTAAAAAAATTGTAATGAACTCTCTTGCATGTAGCGTTTCCGCTGTATCTCACGGAAAGATTGATGAAATAAACATTCTCAATGCTTCGCTGCTTGCAATGCTTAACTCAGTTAAAAAACTAAAAGTAAAACCTGATCTTATTCTTGTTGATGGTAATAGATCATTTTTTCACGATATCCCGATCAAAACAATCATTAAAGGTGATACGAAATCGTTCTGTATTGCAGCCGCTTCAATACTTGCGAAAGTTACGCGTGATAGATTAATGAAAAGATTATCTCTTCATTTTCCTGAATACAATTGGGAGAAAAATAAAGGTTATCCTACAAAGTATCATATTGAAGTGATTAAATTAATTGGTGCCTCTCCGTTGCATCGTAAAACTTTTCTTGGAAATATATATACTGATAAAAGTGAAGCCGGATTAAAATCCCAAACCGTTTTATAAAAATGTGGCTAAACAAAAAAGAACTTGGAGAAAAGGGTGAGCAGTTAGCAGTTGATTTCTTAATCGAAAATGGTTTTGAAATTGTTGAACGCAATTATCGTTACGGTCATGGTGAAATTGATATTATTGCAAAGGATCCGTCCGATGGCTTTACAGTATTTATTGAAGTAAAGACGAGGCAAAACTTGGATTTTGGTGAACCTGAATATGCAATAACGAAAAACAAACAAAGACAAATAAGAAAAATGGCTGAACTTTATTTGTACGAAAAAGAAATTGAAGAATTGGATTGCAGGTTCGATGTAATTGCTGTAATGCTTGAAGATATTAACAATCCTTCAATTAAACACTATGTTAACGCTTTTATGTAAGTGGATGAATTTCAGTGGTAAATCTTTTTAGTACAATATCTTCTATACAGGTGAGATTTTAATTAGTATTTATCTGTCAATAAAAAGATAAACGTTATGTACTTAACATACAGCAATTCACATTAACATTCATTTTGACTATTTTTGTTTTGTACAACAAACTCGGTTATAAACATTTTATCATTCTATTTTATTAATGAAATTCCAAAAGGATAAATTATTTGCTGTTACACAGCAACAATTGAGTTCATTCTTTGAAACTCTTGCTGGTTTATCCATCTTTTCGATAAGATATTTCAAAGAGGTTTTTTTACCGCCTTACGAAATTGCTGAAATAAGAAAACATATGATTGAATTGGGAATGAAAACTTTACCAATTGTCGGTGTAACAGGTTTTATTATCGGGTTGGTAATGACCATGCAGTTACAGCCGGTGCTTCAGCGATTTGGTGCGGAGGCATTTCTTCCCGGATCAATCGGAATAACTATTGTGCGCGAACTTGGACCGGTAATTACTGCGCTTATTTTTGCGGGAAGAGTTAGTTCGGGTATAGGAGCAGAACTCGGTTCGATGCGCGTAACCGAACAAATTGATGCTATGGAAGTATCGGGTGTTAACCCGTTTAGATTTTTGGTTGTTACAAGAGTGTTTGCCACAACTTTTATTCTGCCGATTCTAACGGTTTATGTTATTTTTATTTCGTTAGTTGGCAGCTACATTGCGGTTGTACTTGTACAGAATATGACCTGGGAATATTTTACTGGAAGAGTTATTTTTGCCGTTGAGTTTGCTGATGCCGTTCCGGGAATTCTTAAGACTTTTATCTTCGGGTATATTGTTGGCATAGTTGGAGCATACCTTGGATTTAATGCAAAGAACGGAACCGAAGGCGTTGGTAAAGCTTCAACAACTTCAGTTGTAGTTTCGTCATTACTCATTCTTATTTTTGATATGGTGCTTGTTAAATTAACCCTCTGGTTATGGCCTACAGTTAAATAGAATGGTTGAAATTAAAGATTTACATAAATCGTTTGACGATTTGGTTGTTTTAAACGGTGTATCGTTTAGTGTTGAGATGGGACAAAATATGGTTGTTTTCGGCAGAAGTGGAACAGGGAAAAGCGTGCTGTTAAAGTGTTTAATAAGATTAATGATTCCGGATTCAGGCGAAATATTTATTAAAGACAAAAATGTGCTTAATCTTAACCGCAAAGAATTGAACGATTTAAGAAAAGACATCGGCTTTTTATTTCAGGGTTCGGCTTTATATGATTCGATGAGTGTTAGAGAAAATTTAGAGTTCCCGCTTATCCGTAATTTTAGTCTTGAACAGGATGAAATTGACGATAGGGTTCACAGGGTGCTGGAAGCAGTTGATCTTTCAGATGCAATTGATAAAATGCCCTCGGAACTTTCCGGAGGAATGAGAAAAAGAGTAGGACTTGCAAGATCTATTATTACAGAGCCAAAGCTAATGCTTTATGATGAACCAACTACCGGGCTTGATCCTATAACATCAAAAGAGATAAGTACTTTAATAGTAGATTTACAACATGCATTTAAAATGACTTCTATTGTTGTAACCCACGATGTGCTTTGTGCAAAAATAATTGCTGATTGTGCAATTGTGTTAGATGGAGGTCATATAGTGCACGAAGGAACCATAGAAGAATTATTGACGGCAGAAGATCCATTTTTAAAAAACTTCTTCAGCGATGAAGTAATAAACAATAACGGGAGAAATTAATGTTTAAAAATTTATCAGGCGCCAAACTTGGTATTTTTATTTTTCTTGGGAGCAGTTTATTTGTATTAGGCATATTTCTTCTTGGTAATAAAGAGGCATTATTTAAATCAACGTTTACTGTAAAAGCTTACTTTCAAAATGTTCAGGGGTTAAGAAATGGTGCCCCTGTTAGATTGAGCGGAGTTGATGTGGGTGCAGTAAAAGGAATAGAAATTATCGGCGAAAAAGCCAGCACTATCGAAGTTTCAATGAGAATACTTTCTGACGTGAGGAAATTTATTAGAATAAATACAGAAGCAGGAATTGAAACCGAAGGGTTAGTTGGGTATAAATTTATATCGCTGCAGATAAGTGACAGTTATGCAGAGCCTATTAAAGACGGCGGAACAATTTTAGTAAGAGAACCGCTTAGCTTTGCAGATATAATTGAAGAAACACAGGGAATAATGGCTTATACAAAAGAGATGACCAAAAACCTGGCTGATATTGTCTATAAAATAAATGCAGGTGAAGGAACACTCGGCAAATTATTGAATGATGATGAAATTTATAATTTAACAAAAGGGATTACTAAATCAGCTTATGCTTCACTCGATTCATTAACTTACGATTTAAGAAATATTGTAGAAACTTACGATCAACTTGGGAAAGGAATGAGCGATGTTCTATTAGCTGTTAACAATGCAGTTGCAAGTGTGGATACAATCTTAATAAATGTTAAAGAAGGAAAAGGTGTTGTCGGTTCATTATTCGCAGAAGGTAATGCAGAGGATACATCCTTTACAGTAATTGTCAACAATCTGAAAGATATTACCGAAGAAGCTAAAAGTGCTACTATGAAATTAAATGAAAATATGGAAGCATTAAAGCATAATTGGCTCTTCAAAAGTTATTTCGAAGAAAGGGGTTACTGGGATGCAGGTGAGTATGAAAAGGAAGTTGATCAAAAAACTGAAGAGCTGAATAAAAAAATTGAACTGCTGGATAAGAAGATTGAGGAGTTGAAATCTTTAGAAGCAAATGTGAGGAAGTAAAATATTCTACTAATAAATTTTAATAAAATTTTTTAGGTTTATTCTGGTTGTTGAAAAAATTAGTTACATAGAGATTAAAATTTCAGGTTTCAAAGGAAACATTGAGTTAACGCCCGACTCTTTTGATATCCGAGAGTTAATTGATGTAATTGAACAAACTGAGAAAATGCTCTTTCCCGGCGATAGAAAAGACCGCCGACTAATAAGTTATCGTATTGAAGAAGGTTCGGTAAGAAATATATTTAAGACCAGCACTCAAATTGTTATTGGCTTTAGTGTTTTACTTGGGCAAATTCAATCTACAGAAAATATTGATTTCCTGGAACTTAATACCGCAAAAGCTTTTGAAACTTTTCAGGAAACTGCCATTAAAAAAGATTACACATTTGAAATTAGTACCTCCTTACCCCAATCAAATAAGCTGAAAATAGATAAAACAACATTTTTACACAGGTCAAAAGAACATTGGGCAGATGCGGAATTTTATTTTTATGGAAAAATTAATAATGCCGGCGGTAAAGATA
>Ga0209988_10000656_pt1 | contig 22007 bp, 15 predicted proteins | sample N075metaG_FD_183115 | JGI IMG/M metagenome (GOLD analysis project Ga0209988, IMG submission 183115) | Deep subsurface microbial communities from Kermadec Trench to uncover new lineages of life (NeLLi) - N075 metaG (SPAdes) (version 2) | ecosystem: Environmental > Aquatic > Marine > Ocean trench... | reverse complement strand
CCTGACAGGGGGGGGCTGCGGTGTTCCGATCGAATCGCCGGGGGTGGAGTGTGCCGCAGGTACGGTTTTTTGTGCTGCTCGTTTCGATCACGATCGCGTCACTCGTCTCCGCGACGGAACCGGACGGACACGTCCAATTGCAGATGGAATGGGTCCAGGCGAACGCGGATGAGGGTCCGCTGGTCGTTCGTCTCGGGATCCGGTCCTACGTGCCTCTCGATGCGGTCACGCTGACCGTCACCACGCCGATCGACTTTGCTCTCCGCCCCCTGACGTCCTCCATGGAGACGGACTTCCGAGATGTAACGGCCGGCCAGGATCGACACGCGATCCGCACGGACCTGCCGCGTCTCAACCCGGCGGCGCTATCGACCCTCGACTTCGAATTGATCCTGTCGCCTGGCGGCAACGGCACGCTGGAGTTCATCGTCGAAGGAAGCGACAAGACGGGCCGGAGAATCCGAAACGCCGCTGGCCTTGCCGTGCGCGAGTCGGGATCCGCCGGCGTGTTCCGTCTCGGCGCGGTGGAGTTCCCCGCGGCCGTTCTTCCCCCTACGGAAGAGAGGTAACGCGGGTTGCAGCTCAACCGGGGACAAACGCTGGCGCTCCTGATTCCGCTCCTCCTGGTTGCGGCTCTCCCGGTGCGCGCCGACTGGGTCGCGACCGGTGTTGCGGAATACCGCGACCGCGAGTTCGACCCGACCGGTTTTTCCGGTGTGGAGTCGCTGCTTCCGATACGTTCTGCCGATGTCGAGATCCTCGACGCCGGCGCCATGACCGTGCTCGCCTCGGGCACAACGGACGATCAGGGCGCCTTCTCGATCATGGTTTCGGATGGTCAGACCCGCGACGTGCAGGTACGCATCCTGACCCGTGGCGATGAGACGGAGGATCTCAACCTCGAGGTGACGACCGCGGCAAACGCGCCCTACGCGATCGTCAGTCCGGTCTCGAGCGCGCACGCGCCGGCCGCCGACCTTGACTTCGGAACCCTCGTGGCCGAGATCGGCCAGGGCGGAGAGGCTTTCAACTGCTGGGATGCCGGCCTGCTGGGCACCGATTACATCGCCTTTCTCCAGGGCAGCCGTCCCGGCTCACAGGACTCGTTGCGCATTGTCTGGGAGTCTGCCAGAGGGCAACTCGCTTCGACCGCTTCGTCGTCTCGCATCGATGTGCGGGACACCGGAGCCTACGACGATACCGTGATCCTTCACGAGTACGCCCACTTCGCGGTGTTCAACTTTTCCGACTCGGACAGCCCCGGCGGCGCGCACGGGTTCGCCGAGTGCGACCAGGATCCCGAGTTGTCCTGGGACGAAGGGCACGCCACGTTCTTCGGCTGTTCCGCGCGGAAGCACTTCGGCTTGCCGTTGCCCAACATCTACGTTCGCACCACGGGCCTGCCGGGGCCGGGCCATGTCGCGCTCTACGCCGACCTGGAGACGGAGACCGAATACGAATGTGACGGGAGCACCGGTGAGGTCTCCGTGTTCACGGCGTTGTGGGACGTGTTCGACGGCCCCGGCGAACAGGATTTCACGCCTGGGGTGGACGACACGGCGGTGGATCTGCTGGACCTCGCCGACACGGAGCACTGGGAGGTGATGACCGACAGCCTCCCTGGCCGTATGCGCATCAGCACCGAAGACTACTGGGACGCTTGGTTCGAAGCGCCCATACTCAACGGTCATCTGTCCGAGATGATCTCGATCTTCGGCGACGGTGTCGGGATCGAATACTTCGAAGACGTCTTCGAGTCCAACGACAGCCTGGGAACCGCGGCGCCGATCCTGCCTGACGGAGCATCCGTGCACGCGACCTTCTTCAACGATCCGGGTGGCGATGGATCCGGTGAGGGGATTCGCGACGATGACTGGTTTTCTTTCCCGGCCCTGCAGGGGATCGCCTACCAGATCGAGACGCTGAATCTATGGTCGGCCGCCGACACCAGCATCAAGGTCACCAACGGAAACGGGAACTCGTTGGCTTCGAACGATGACCGCGCCGCGGGTGATCCGTCTTCGTACATCGAGTGGACCGCACCTTCGGACGACACGTTCTTCGTGGAGGTCACTCAGCCCAACGACTTCACACCGTACGGTTCCTACGATCTCCGGATCGTCCCGCCAGGAGGGGCCGATGCGGACGGAGACGGCGTACCGGACGCGGTCGACATTTGTCCCAACACGCCCGATCCCGGGCAGGAGAACGCGGACGGCGACATGCCCGGTGACGCCTGCGACAACTGTCCCTTCGTCCCCAACGATCCTCAACTGGACGCGGATGCCGACGGTCTGGGCGATGCTTGCGACGCCTGTCCGAACGATCCCGATAACGATATCGACGTCGATGGAGTTTGCGGTGACGTCGACAACTGCCCGAACGTCGCCAACGCGAGTCAAAGCGACGGCGATGCCGATGGTCTGGGCGATGTGTGCGACGCGTGTCCGAACGATCCGGACAACGACATCGACGTCGATGGAGTTTGCGGCGACGTCGACAACTGTCCGAGCGTCGCCAACGCGGGTCAGAGCGACGGCGATGCCGACGGCCTGGGCGATGCTTGTGACGCGTGTCCGAACGATCCGGCCAACGACGTTGACGTCGATGGTGTATGTGGCGACATTGACAACTGCCCGAGTGTCGCGAACGCGGGTCAAAGCGATGGTGATGCCGACGGTCTGGGCGACGCTTGCGACGCCTGTCCAAACGATCCCGACAACGATATCGACGGCGATGGAGTCTGCGGTGACGTCGACAACTGCCCAGGCGTCGCCAACACGGGTCAGAGCGATGTTGATGCCGACGGTCTGGGCGATGTGTGCGACGCGTGTCCAAACGATCCGGACAACGATATCGACGTCGATGGTGTGTGCGGCGACATCGACAACTGCCCGGGTGTTGCCAACCCCGGTCAAAGCGACGGCGATGCCGACGGCCTGGGCGATGCTTGTGACGCCTGTCCGAACGATCCGGCCAACGACGTCGATAGTGACGGTGTCTGTGGCGACATCGACAACTGCCCGAGTGTCGCGAACGCGGGTCAAAGCGATGGTGATGCCGACGGTCTGGGCGACGTGTGCGACGCCTGTCCGGACGATCCGGACAACGACCTTGACGGCGATGGAGTCTGTGGTGACGTCGACAGTTGCCCGAGCGTCGCCAACGCAGGTCAGAGCGATGCCGATGCCGACGGCCTGGGCGATGTGTGCGACGCTTGTCCGAACGATCCAGACAATGATGTCGACGTTGATGGGGTCTGCGGCGACATCGACAACTGCCCGAACGTCGCGAACCCCGGTCAAGCTGACGGCGACGACGACGGTCTGGGTGATGCTTGCGACGCGTGTCCGAACGACCCGGCCAACGACGTCGACGTCGATGGAGTCTGCGGTGACATCGACAACTGTCCGAGCGTCGCCAACGCAGGTCAGAGCGACGGCGATGCCGACGGTCTTGGTGATGTGTGCGACGCGTGTCCGAACGATCCAGACAATGATGTCGACGTTGATGGGGTCTGCGGCGACGTCGACAACTGCCCGAGCGTCGCCAACGCCGGTCAAGGCGACGGCGATGCCGACGGTCTGGGCGATGTGTGCGACGCTTGTCCGAACGATCCAGACAATGATGTCGACGTTGATGGGGTCTGCGGCGATATCGACAACTGCCCGACCGTCGCGAACCCCGGTCAAGCTGACGGCGATGCCGACGGTCTGGGCGATGCGTGCGACGCCTGTCCGAACGGACCGGGCAACGACGCCGACGGCGATGGAGTCTGCGACGTTGGGGACAACTGTCCTGCGGTAGCGAACCCGGGGCAGGAAAACGCCGATGGGGATGCCGAAGGCGACGCGTGTGACGTCTGCCCCGACGATCCCGACAACGACATCGACGGCGACGGTGTCTGCGGTGACGTCGACAACTGCCCGCTGGACTCCAATAGCAGCCAGGCCGATGTGGACGCTGATGGGCACGGTGACGTGTGCGACAACTGTGCCGTCGACTTCAACCCGAGTCAGACGGATCTGGATGCCGATTCCGAAGGCGACCGCTGCGATCTCGACGACGGTCTGATCTTCACCTTCTTTAACAATCCGGCCCTCGTGGAGTGGCACGAGGAGGTGGATCTCACCAGGTGGAACTCATACCGGGGCGATCTTGACGTGTTGAAGGCCGGCGGACCCTACACGCAGGATCCCGCGCTCGTTCCCCTGGCTACACAAATTTGTAGGTTACGAGACCCCCAGGCCGACGCCCTGGTCGCATTATCCCCGGGGCAATCCGTGTTCTTCCTGACGACCGGTTTCTCCGGAATTTCCGAGATCGACCTCGGCACCGACAGTTTCGGCGTGTTGCGGCCGAACGAGAATCCCTGCCCGTAGCCGGGGCGGAGATCAAATTCCTTGCCCGTTGAGTCGGTTCCATGCGCTAATGGCTTCTGGGACCAGGCCGCGATCACGGGTGCAGCCTTTCGCGATTGACAAGACGCCACTAGGAGCAACGCCATGAGTCCAGATATCCCGCCCGTCGCCACTCTTGTCGCCCACCGCGTTGCCGACTACGACGCGTGGAAGAAAGTGTTCGACGACCACCTTCCCGCTCGCAAGGAAGCGAGCTGCCTCGGACACCACATTAACCGCGGCGCCGACGACCCCAACATGGTTTACATCTACTGCCCGGCGACCGACGTCGATAAGGTCCGCGCGTTCCTCGATAGCTCCGACCTCCAAGATGTCATGAAGAACGCCGGCGTCGAAGGTGCGCCGACCGTCAAGGTCATGCGGCCGATGTCCGCCGATTTCATCCCCGACAAGAAGCTCGCCGGCGTCCTCGTCTCCCACGTCGTCGAGGACTACGACGCGTGGCGCAGGGTCTATGACGACTTCGACCTCTACCGCAAGGAGAGCGGCATCGTCGGTCACGCCGTCAATCAAGCTTTCGATGAGCCGAACAGCGTGACCATTTACCATCAGGCCGACAGCCTCAACACCCTGCGCGCCTTCATCGACTCGAACGAACTCAAGGAACGGATGCGGGACGGAGGGGTCGCCAGACCGCCGGAAATACGCTTCATCGAGGTCTCCGACTTCGCCGACTACTAGAGTCGTCGACCGGCACTCAAAGCGGTTGTGCGGCGCATCACGTCGGGCAGCAGGCGCAAATGCGTTTCTACCGCAATGAGCCGCGGCGAATAGCGGTTGAAGTCCAACGATTCAATGACTTCGAAATCGTGCGCTTCGGCGTCCACCGACAACAGGTCAATTTGTCGACCCTGGTACTTGGACAGGTACAGTTTCCGCAACAGGAACGCCTTCCTGAAGATTGGGCTACTCGTCAACCAGGTCGGAAAATGCATATGGCGCAGTGTCTTTGCTCTGCTCACTGGTTCTTCGGGCCCTTTTGCCGACCTTGCATGTGCAGTCGATGTTATTGCGTGACACCGCCGACGCCCACCGTCGAATCGATAGGAACGTGGGCGTTTTCTGTTGCGTAGATGCCGTTGGAGATCCAGGTGGTTCTCTCGGCCCGTGCTCTCTTCAGCATGGCAAAATGCACCGGAAAAGCTTTGGGGTCGCGGTAGGGTTGTGGGTGATCCAGATGGCAGCAAACGGCGGCGTAGCGTATCTGCCTGGGCCTTACACCAGCGTTCTTCAATCGCTGCCCGAATTCCAGATCCTCGTACTTGTACGCCATGTCCTGGTTAAATCCGTTGACTGCCAAGATGTCTTCGCGCCACGCCGACGAGTTGTTGCCGTACCAGCGAATTCTCATGAGATTGATTCTGTTAAAAAATGAAGGCATCCAGAGTTTTTTCGCTTTCATGACTCTGGACAGGCCATTGGCCTTCAACCAGGACAGCTTGAACATCCGGCCGCTGCGTATGTCATCCACCGTTATGGCGCGACTGGCTTGCATCGGAAGCTTGACGTATCCGCCTGACAGAAAATGTTTGTGGCGCGCAGTATGTACGTGAATCGTCAGGAAATCGTTGCGTGGTATGCAATCACCGTCGGAGAACACCAGGTAGTCTCCAGTGGATCGAGCAATGGCCTTGTTCAGGATCGTGGTCTTTCGGAAACCCCGGTCCTCGTGCCAAACGTGAACAATACTTATCCCCGTGCTTGACCTGAGAGCGTCAATTCGGGCACGCGTTTCATCACCTGACCCGTCGTCTGCGATGATCAACTCGAAATTGCGAAATGCTTGCACCGCATAACCCCAGACTGACTTTTCGAGCCAATCGGGATTATTGTAGGTGCTCAGGATTACGCTAACGTCCAATTTGATATTCCTCGAAAGGGATCGTCCGCACCCGATGAATTGTACACCAGCCAAGTGGGTGTCGTGACCATGCACGCACCCTACCTGCACGACAGATCGCACCCGCGGCTCGGGCTACCCAGCCAACGTGATCAACCACAACAAACTCACCGGCTACTGCGCCGTCAGGCCGGACTCCTGACCCGGGGTCTCCTCCAATCGACAAGATCCGAATGAATCCTTCAGCCCAGGCGCGTACCGAATCGGCGCTCCGACTGTCGGGGACGGTCGGCGCGAACAAGGTCATGGAGGCTGAGTTGCTTCGACTGGTGAAGCGCTCCGCCTTCGATGTTCGCGTACCCAAGCCCTCCCGCCAGGGATCGGCGGTCTTGCGCTACCCGTTCGATCCTGCGGTGGCCTGGGTCGCCGCCTGTTACCACCGCAGCGCGTCGCAGATCGGCTGGGAGTTCGCCTCCTCGCCGGCGGTCCGGCTCGAGCCGCTCGTCGCCGATTTTGTTCCGTTGCTCGCGGCCGACGACCGGCTGCCGCGCGGACGCTCGATTCGGTTCAGCGTCGAGGTGCGGGAGGTCGCAGATTTCGAGGCCGGGCCGTTGCAGGTGCGAGGCGCTGCCAAGAGTGCGATCGAGGAGGCGCTCCGGAAGCGCGGCGGCGACGGGGTGGTCGATACGGGAGCTCCGGAGTTCAAGTTCCTCGTGCGCCGCGTCGGCCGCGACGACGAACGCCGGACCCTGCTTGTGCTCGATCTGGGCGGCGGTCCGCGGCATCTGCGTGGACAGCGCGTTGCGCAGGGTCCCGCACCGCTCCGTGAGACGCTCGCCGCGCAACTGATCCAGCTCGCCCGTTGGATGCCGCACGCCGAACCGCTCGTCGATCCGATGGCCGGGAGCGGCACGATCGCCGTCGAGGCCGCGCTGCTCGCGCGCGGATTCGCGGTTCGCAAACCCGGAGACCTTCCGTCCCTGCGCCTGCCCGCGTTTGCAGGCTTCCCCGAGAACGCTCCACCGCTTTACCCCGACACACAACCGTTCATCCTCACCTCGGACATCGACGAACAATGTGTCGCTTGGATGATCGGGAACCTACGTGCGGCCGGGCTGACCGGACGTGCCGCCGAAGCATCGATCGTCGTGCGTTCGATGGACGTCAAGACGCTGACACCGGCGCTCATCGCCGAGATCTTGCCCGGCGCGCCGAACGAACGAGGCCTGTTCGCGATCAACCCACCCTACGGCGAACGGATGCAAGCGGGGGAGGGTGGTGTGCTGCCGCTCTACCGCGACCTGGGCCGCACGCTGAAGCGTTTCGATGGCTGGCGGGCGGCAGTGATCATGGCCAACGAAGACTTCGTGCAGGCCTTCAACGCGCGGCCGTCGATGGCCAAGCCGACGATCACGTCCGGGATGCGCGCCGAGTTCCTGATCTTCGATCTCGGGCGGCAAGAGACGAAGCCAAGACGTTCGGGCTAGTTCGCGGGTGTTTCGAGCTTGCCGAGTGCAATCAGCTTCGACGGTGTGCGGACGAGTAACAGCCCCTCGGAAATCGCGGGCGTCGCCATCAGCGGCTCACCGAAGTCATGGACCGAGAGTTCTTTATACTCCGGCCCGGCCGCCAGGACGTAGAGGGTTCCTTCTTCCGTTCCCTGGTAGATCTTGCCGTTGGCGGCGATGGGGGAGGCGGTGCAGGTCCCACCCTGGCTGAAGCGCGCCTGGTAGACGCGGTCGCCAGAGCGCGCATCGTGCGCCACGATGCGACCGTTGTGATGAACCATGTAAAGCAGACCGCGGTACAGCAGGGGCGTTGGCATGTACGCCCCGCCACGGGTCCGGTACCACGCCAGCGGTCCGGCGTCTTCGTCGGACTCGATCGTGTGGTCGCCGCGGATGCCCGGCTTGACGGCGTAGATCGGGCGCGCCGGTGGATAACCGGAAGACACGAACAGATTCTTCGACCCCAGGATCGGCGAGGCGACCACCTGGATCGACGTCGGGCCCAGGCTCCACAGCGAGCGCCCGGTTTCGGGGTCGTAGCCGCGGATGACCGAGGCGTTGACGACCAGTTCGTCTCCGTTCGGGGTTGACCAGATCGCCGGTGTCGACCACGAAGGAGCCACATCCGGCCGCTCCGTTTTCCACAGCGGCTTGCCGGTCTTCAGATCCCACGCGGCAAGGTAGCCACCGTCATGGATGTCGACTTGCAGGATGACCTTGTCCCGATAGATGATCGGCGAGGCGGCGAAGCCCCACTGCAAGCCGGGGTCGTTGAATCCGCCTGCGTTCAAACCGCCGAGTTCGTGTTTCCAGTGCAGTTCGCCGTCGACGCCGAGGCAGGCGAGTCCCGCCGTCGGGAATACGACCACGACGTGTTCGCCGTCGGTGGCCGGAGACGAGTTGGCCTGGGTCGCCTTGAAATGTCGCTTGGTCAGCGGCACGCCGCGGCCGACCTCGGTCTCCCAAACCTTCTTACCGCTGGCCTTGTCAAACGCCAGAACCAGCCAGCGATGCTCGGAGTCTTCCTCGACCTCATCACCCGACCCGGTCAAACCGACACGGAGGGGCGTGCTGCCCCCGGCGGCCACGGCCGTGGTGACGTAGACGCGATTGCCCCAGACGACCGGGCTCGAATTGCCTAGGCCCGGAAGATCGACGCTCCAGGCCACGCCGGCTCCGGTTTCGAGATCGAAGTCGACGGGAGGATCGATCCCGTCTCCGATACCGTTGCGGTTGGCGCCTCGAAACCCGGGCCAGTGAACGACCGGTTCGGTGTCCGGGCTCTCGATGAACTCGGGGAGATCGACCGCACCGACGATCGGGCTTTCGGGAACTCGCATCCGCGCCGTAGGTTTTCCCTTGCGATCGATCGCGACGCCCTCGATCGTGCCGGCCCGTCCGAAATAGGACACGGTGACGCCGTCTTCCTTGTTGCCGAAGGCCCGTTCGGCCACGGCGGTCAACGAGGTGGTGACCCCGTCCATCGAGAGCATCAGCCGGCCCTCGCGCACGTCGAGTTTGGCGCTCGACTCGGTGCCCGCAAACTCACCGGCGAAACCGCGAAGGTCCGCCGCAGAATACGTCGGGGGCGGGGGATCGGGCTCGGTCTTGACCGTAGCAAGGATCGCGACGAGCTCGTCACTCAGCCCGTTGAAGCGGTCCCGCAACTCGGCGGCCTCCGATTCCGTCGTCGGTCCGCTCTGCGCCGCGGTGCGGGCGAGTGCGACGTGTCCCGACCGGAACGCCTTTTCGAGTGCGCTCGCGCGATCGCCTGCGCCGGCACGCAGCAGGATCATCGCGACCTCGTAATCCGGCGCCCCTTTCCAGAGGGCTGCATCGAGCACGCTCATCCCGAAGAAGTTTTCTCTCGCGTCAGGATCCGCGCCCTTGTCCAACAGGAACCGGACGACTTCGGTTCGACCGTTTTGCGCCGCGAGCGAGAGAGCGGTGATCCCGAAGTGGCCGGGGGAATCGACGGGCAGACCTCCTTCGACCAGACGCTTCACGTTTTCGAGGTCACCGGACCGCGCCGCGAGATGGAGATCGCGCGTGGTATCCGCAAAGCAAACCGCCACCACGAACCAGAGAACGAGCCCGACCTTCCACCTCGACATCTCGCGATCCTCCACCCGGTGCGTTTGTCGAGAATAACACCGTGACAAGGGTGCGTACCCTACTAACGCTGCAGGTACCCCGCGCCGATCGCGCGGTTCTCCGGATTCACGTACGGTTGAAAGCGGGCCCACATGGGATCCAGCCCTTCAGTGTGGCTGGCGGAACGGTGGCTGACCATGCGGCCGAGGCTGTCGCCGAGGATCGCCCCGGTCACGATATCCGTGGGAAAGTGACGCCCCAAGGACACTCGCGACAAGGCGATCAGCCCGGCGGTCCCGTAGGCGACCCACGGGACCCAACGGTGGTCACGAAACTCGTGGGAGAACACCGCGGCGATTGCGAACGCTCCCGTGGCATGTCCGGACGGGTACGATCCATTGGACTGTCCGGGGGGCGGATCGGAAACGAAGAACTCGCCGGTACCGCCGCCGAACGGGCGGGTTCGCCGCATGACCCGCTTCAGGATCCCGACGTAAATCGTGCCGTTGAGCAGTGCCTCCGCGGATAGGCTCGTGGCTCGCTCGATCCGTTCGTTCCCCACCCAGCGGGAGATCAGGTAGGTGCTGCTGACGAGCAGGAACGCGGGGCCCGACTCACCGAGCTTCGAGAGGAATTTGGCCGCATCGAGCCGTCCGCCCGTGGACCACGCTTGCATTCGACGAGCCGTCCGAAGGTCCCACGCGTCCGGGTCGGATCCGGTCCGCGATGCCGCGACCGCGGCCAGTGCGATCGGCAGCGTGAACCGTACTTCGCCGAATTCATCCGGCCACCAGGTCGTCAGCAAATAGATCTGGTCGCCGCCCACGCGCCTGAACAGGTTTTTTCGCCAGTAGGGCCGGGATTCCGTGGCGGTCTCGTGATCTTCGCCGAACAATTTCTTGAGCACCGGGAGGTACTTCGGCAGTTCAAAGTATGTGCGGCGGAGATTCCCCGCGGCACGGTTCTCGGCGAACGAAGCTGGGACGATCAGTCCTATGGCAAGCACGGCAAGAAGAACGCATCGCGCTGCCTGTTTCAATCCCCTACTCCGCCCTTCCGCCGTTCTCGTACCCACGGTTCACCGAATCCTACCACCTCGTGCTTCGGCCTACCCGAACGGCAGGGACACCGGCTCCGCGTCGAATTCCGGATCGAGTTTGCGCAACCGTCGTTGCAGCCGCTCCGCGCGTTCAGTCTGTCCCAACCGTCGCAGCCCCCGCAGGCGAAGCGTCATCAACTCGAAATCGAGGATACCGAGGCGCTCGACTTTCATGCTGGTTTCCACCGCCTCGTCGAAACGGCCGAGCCGGTCGTAGAGCAGAGCGCGCACCTTGAGCTGCGCCAAGGGTGAGAGGTCGTCATCCGCGGGTAGACGCTCCGCCAATTCGAGGATGCGCTCCGCCGCACCTTCGATGTCGACGAGTTCGTGGAGCAACACGAAGACGCGCTCCACCTCGGGGTTGCCGATCGAGCCGCCTAGCCCGGCCTGTTCGAGCAAGCGCTCAGCGGCCGCAACCGCGATGTCGAGTTGGCGGCCGGCCACGGCGAAGGCCAGCCACTCCAGTCCCGCTCTCCCGTTCCAGTCGCCGGTCAACTCGAGCGCCGAGCGCGCGGCCTGAACGTCGCCGACGGCCATCGCGAGATGCGCGTGGGCATAGGCCAGATCGCGCAGGATCCGTTCCGGACGCTCTCCGGAGTCGAGCAACGACTGCAACAGTTCCTGGGCGGTCTCGACATTGCCTGCCAACAGTGCCAGTTCGGCGGCACGCACCCGCGCCAACGGATCGCCGGTCGCAACGGCGCGACGCGTCGATTCGACCTGCTCGTCGTAGAGGTGCAACGCTTCGAACATTGCGGCCAGGGCAAGCCAACCGTTCACCTCCGGCACCGGATCGCCGGTCGTGGGTGCGGTCAGTATCTTGCGGTCCAGTTTGGCGGCGACGAGTCGCAAGGTGTTCCGGCCGTCCGCTTCGATCAAACCACGCGGCGCGCGGTATTCCAGGTACGGCCGGTCGTCGCTGTGGATCTCTCCCTCGCTCCCGACAAAATCGCGCACACCCTCCGTGTCCAGCAGCAGGCGGCCATAGAATTCGTCCACCGTCGACAAGCCGGCGAAGCGCACGCGGTCCTCGCGGAACTCGCCATCGAGGAGTTCGCGGACACGTTGCGGCTGCAGTTCGAGAGATTGTTCCGACGTCAAGATCACGACGTTGCCTGCGTCTAGCCACCACACCTGAACCTCCGGGAAGGCGTCCAGCAACGTTCGTAGCACCATTCGAAGTTCCGCGTCACGCACGAAGTACAGGTGCATCCATTGCGCGAACACGCCGCCGTCGCTCAGCAGGTCGCGCACCGACTCGAAGAAATCCACCGTGTACAGGTTGGCGACGCCCGCGCGCCATGGGTTGGACGGTTCGGACACGATCACGTCGTAACGTCGTCGGGTCGTTGCGACGAACGTTCGCGCGTCGGTCAGGTACACGTGGACGCGCGGATCCTGCTCGACCGCGCCGTTGATGTGGCGAAAAAAAGGAGCCGCGGCCAGCACCGCCGGCTCGATCTCGACCACGTCGATCCGTTCGACCTGTTCCAAGCGTGCGGCGCTTCGCGCCGACACTCCGGTCCCGAACCCGATCACGAGAACGTTCCTCGGAGCGGGATGCATCATCAGTGGGATCACACCGAGCATCACCTGCGTCGCCATGTCGTCGTCCGAGTCGGAGCCGTCGGGGTGCGCGTTGACGAGCAACGAGCGCACGGTCGGCGTTTCGGTGACGGCCACGGTGGCGTTGCGGCCCTCCACGAAAAACAACACCCGGTTCGGCGTCGACCGCAATTGCTCTTCGACCGCCAGCGGTGTGACGGCGATGGTGTGGCTGCCGTCGGTATCCGAGTTGATGAACAATCGTGGTTGCCAGTGCTCCGACGATACGAGCGCTGCGATGCACAGGCCCGCCGCCGCAAGAGCCAGGAAGCGTGACCTCCTGGAACGGCCGAGCAGGACGCATCCGGCGACGCCGACGAGTAGATTCACGGATAGGACCGCGCGCAACGTTCCCTCGGTCCCCAGCCACGTGATCAGCACGAAGCCCGTGGCGAGACTCCCGCCAATCGTGCCCACGGTGTTGATCAGGTACGCGCGCCCAACGACACGGCCGATCTTTCCGACATCCGAGACGAGGGCCCCGATCAGGATCGGGAGTCCCAGACCCGCGACGATCGCCAGCGGGAGGACCAGGACCGTGGCCAGGAGCGCCTTGCCCGCCAGCAGTTCCCAGAAACCCAGGCCCGGAATCTGGCGCAGGTACAAGACCCACCGCGGCACGCCCGGGAGCAGCACGATCAGCCCCGTGCCGATCGCCGTCAACAGGAGTTGCACCTCCGCGAACTGCAACGTGCGCACCGGCCGCCACGCGATCCAGCGCGCGTAGATCAGGGCGCCGAGCCCGAGCCCGAACAAGAAGACCGCTAGCACGATCGTGAACGCGTAGGCCGAAACGCCGAAGACCAGCGTGAGAACCCGGGTGATCACGATCTCGAACGCCATCACCGACGCACCCGACACGATCAACCCGAGTTGGAGGTAGCGCAACTCCCCACCACTTGCGGCGGTCGTGTCGTCACCGGCTCCGACTTCCTCCGCGGTCGGGTGTTCAACGCGGCCGGCGGCGAACCAGACCGCGGCGCCGATCGCGAAATTGACGGCGGCAGCGGCAAACGAACTACGCGTCAAGCCATAGGCCGGGATCAGCACGATGCCCGCCGCCAGCGCGCCGGCCAGCGCGCCTGCGAGGTTGACCGCATAGAACAGGCCGACGTTGCGGCGCGCGCCCTGCACCGTTCGCGAGACGCCGCGCAATAGGGCGGGGAACGTGGCTCCCATCAACAGGCAGGGGGGGAACAGGACGATCGCTGCGAGGACCAACTTCAGCAGCGTCGAGGCGGTGCCGGGAAGTTCGCCGAATGCCGCGAACAGCGTCGTCGCCCCCCGCAGGAGGAACAACCCGGCCAGCCCGTACGCGCCGATGCCGATTTCAAGCAGGGCGTAGAGGCGCAGCGGGGAGGCCGCGCGGTCGATGCGGGGTCCGAAGAAGTAGGCCCCGGCTCCCAACCCGGCCATGAAGACGGCGAGAACCATCCCTACCGCTTCGGTCGTCGAGCCGAAGACGTACTGCAAGTGTTTCGACCAGAGAACCTGGTAGATCAGCGCGCAGCCACCGGATAGGAAGAAGCTGGCAGCAAACAGCCATCGAGTTCGGGCGAACACCGGGAGCTACGATACACGAACCCGCACGGCGAGTAGCAATTCACCACGGCTAGAAAAAGAAGTGCGCCTCGATTTCGACCGAGTTGTCGCGTGCACCCAGCGTCTGGGGCGGGCCATCGCGGAAGCGAACGAAGTAGCGCAGTTGAAGGAACGGAATCGGGACCGATTCGATGCCGATCGAGGTGCGCGTTTGCGCATCGGTTTCGATATCCAGATCGGGATCCACCCAATCGTGGGTCAACTTGAGGCTGAACCCGCGCGAGATCAACACGTCGGCTTCGAAGTAACCGATCAGCCTCCGCGATTCGCCCGCGCTGGATCTGGTTTCGCGCCAATCCGCCTCGGCCAGCAACGAGAGGCGGCCGGTGTGGAATCCGCCCAGGATGCCGGCCTGGACGACCCGCGCGCCCTGCGGGAGATTGTTGGATGCCGATAGGCCGATCCGCCCCTTGCCGATCCGTCGCACGGTGAGCAAGGAAACCTGCTTCGAGCGGTTGTCGTCGCCTCCACCGCCGGCGCCGTTGGTCGCGGCCAGGTGGATCGACCACTTGCCCGGCTCGAACCCGACCTCGATACCGGTGTCCGGGTTGCTGTACGCAAATCCGGTGAACCGGCGGATGAACGCCGCGTCGTCCGGCAGCCGCCAGCCGAACGGCGGCAAGAACTTTCCGACCTTGATGTAACCGTCGCCCTTGCCGAACGCGTACAGGCCAAAGAACTCCCGCGACGATGCGCCGGACGGTCCTAGTTTTTCGTCGACGTAGAGACTCAACTTCCCGGGGATCAAGCGCACCTGCGCGTAGAAATTCGCTTCCGGCACCTCGAACGAAAACGTATTGGCGCTGTCGCCCGAAGCGATGACGAGAGACTGGGCGCGAAAATCTCCGCCGATGTTGATCCGCGCGTCGGGGTTGGCGGCGAGCAGGTTGTTTTCCTGCCTGAAGCTGAGCAGCCGCCGGGGCAGGACGGTTTGCGCGTAGAGGCTGCCGAACGACGTGCGCAAACCGCCTCCGGTGCGGTTGACGTGGCACGTCGAGCAGGCGTAGCCGGTGCGGACCGCGAACGCGGGCTCGGCCGAGACGGGTCTTGCGAACGCTCCGCAAAGAAGGATCGCCGTGAACCCGTAAAAAACGAACAGGCGGCGCGCACTCACGGTAGGGCCCCCGAGTCGATCCAACTCCTGATCATGTCGATTTCGGCCTGGCTGAGCATCGGTCCGAACAGCGGCATGCGGTCGCCGACGATCGTCGGCCTTCCTTCGACCTTCCACACCAGATAGGAGTTCTCGGAGTCCCCTGGAGCTACACGCTTGAGCGTGATGATTTCGATGCTATCGACATCGACCAGGCTGGCGAAACTGGCGGCCTCGCTATCGAGCGGCATCGGGCCGATCCCGCCCGGTTGGTGGCACGGGGCGCAGAGCGGCGTGAAGATTCCGGCTTGAATCGTGGCCAGCGACGTCCCCGGGGGCGGGGCCATCACACCGGGGATGCGGCTGCCGTCACCGGGGCAGCCGAGGGCATTGGCGATCGCGAACAACGCAAGCGCCGTGAGCGTCCGCGTTTTCATTCGCTTCTCGCCTGCGCTTCCGGATGCTCGCGGAACAGCCGGTACGCGAAACCGCGCCGCTGGTCGAGCGACAGCACGTAGCGCGCCAGCGCTTCCAGTCGCGTGTCGCGCAGCTCCGTTTGCGCCGTTTCGTCGAGCTCGGCGATCCGTTCCCGCGAGGGCGCCGCATCGAGGAAGGTCCGCAGGATTTCCCGGTCGGCCGCCCTCAAGCGGTACGCAGCGGAGCCCACACTCAGTGCTACATCTCGTTGGGGCGTCACCGATTCGAGCGAATAATCCTCGGCGGCGAACAACATCGCTTGATCGTAGGAGGGCATCGGCGCGCCGTTGAGACCCGTGCGTAGCGCGCGCACGACGGAGGCCAGATCGCGGCCGCCCTTGAACGGGTCGAGGCGTAAATCGAGGATCCGCATCGGACGTTCGAGTTCGTCCGTCAGCGTCGCGCTCGATGGACCGCGCCCGTTGCCGTTGACGCCGTGGCACGTCCAGCAGCCCGAGATCAGGTAGATCGCGCGGCCGTCCGTCGCGGTAGGTTGAACGCGATCGAACCGCTCGCTCAGCTGCAGTTCGTCCGGCGGCGGCGGGTCGCCGTGCAACGCATAGACGAACGCCACCAGGGAGTCGAGCTCCCGTTCCGAGAACAGATCACCGTAGCCGGACATCGCCGTCCCGGGCAGCCCGCGGCGGATCGTTCGCTTTAGGTCGTCGGGGCGCGGCAACGCGCCGGTGGGGGTCGTACGGAAGCGAAACCGGCGTGAACTGAGGTCGCGGGGCGGGGGATCGAGATCCGCGGCGGCCGGCCCGTCGCCGCGACCCGTAGCGCCGTGACACGCGGCGCACGCCCGCGCGAAGATTCGCTCGCCGGCGATGGCGCGCTGTTGCCCGAGTTCCCGTTCCAGTTGCGTGACCCGTTCGTCGAGATCGCTCGCGAACACGGCGGACACCAGCGCCGCGGCGCCCAGCAGGACGACGACGGTGGCAGGCCAGCCGGATCTGATCATGATCACCTAGGTCCCTCGGGCACCAACCGTTCCGGCATGTCGGCCAGCACGTATCCCATCACGCCCAGCATAGCGACCGCCTTGCGGAACGCCTGCGGGTCAACCTTGTCCAACGTGTCGGCGTCGGTGTGATGCCAATCGAAGTAGTGCTCGCCCACGGTCAGCAGCCCGAGACCGGGGACCCCGGAACGCATCAACGCACCGATGTCCACTCCGCCCCCTCCGCGCCGGATGCGGCCCGCATCGATGCCTTCGAGCAGTTTGCCGATCTGCTCGAGTTTGGCCAGCGCTCGTTCGTACACCGGGTTGCGCTCCTCGGCCTCCGGGTCGATGCCCGACAGGCCGAACCCGAACCCGACCGGGCGCTCGACGCCTCCGTCCATCTCGATCGCCGCCACGTGGCCGGCGATTTCCTCGTCGCTCAGGGCGTCGTGGTAGCGGCTTCCGCCGCGGACGCCGTTCTCTTCGTTGGTCCACAGGACGACACGAAGCGTTCTGCGCGGGCGCAGACCGAGTTGATCGATCAGCCGCAGAGCCTGCCACGCCGCGATGCAGGCCGCGCCGTCGTCGTGAACCCCTTGCCCGACATCCCAGCTGTCGTAGTGCCCGCCCATCACGACAACCTCCTCCGGCCGCTCGCTGCCCGGAATCTCGACAATCACGTTGAACGACTCGGCGTCCTCATGCATCTTCGCTTCCATCTTCAGACGCACCGTCACTGCGCGACCCAGTTCCGCCATGCGTCGAAACCACGCCGCGTCCTCGAGGGTCAGTGCGGCGGCCGGGATCTTCGGCTGATCCTCGTCATAGCGCAGCGCACCCGTATGGGGCGTGCTGAGACTGTGCCCGGTCGCCGAGCGCGTCAGCGCCGCGACGGCTCCCAGCGCGGCGGCGCGCGACGGTCCGCGGCTGCGGAACTGCACGGTGGCGCCGTAGCCGTTCCACTCGACCGCGTAGACCACGATCTTGCCCTCGACCTTCTCGCGGCCCAGCGCCTCCAGTTCCTCGAAGCTGCCGACTACCACGACCGGTGCGGTGAGGCCCTCGGGCGGTGTCCCGACGCTGTTGCCCAGACCGAGGATGCGTAGTTCACGTTCGTACGGTGCGACAACGGTCAGACTTTCCTTCCCGCGGACCCAATGCGGCACCAGCACAGGTTGCGTGCGCACCTGCAGCCCCTCGGCCTCCATCGTCTCCGCAGCCCAGGAGATGGCCTCTTCGAGTGCCGCCGAGCCGCTCAGCCGGTGTCCGATCACGGTCGCGAGGTAGGTGAGTTTGTTCCAGCCCTCGTCATCGGTGAGGGCCGCGCCCAAGATCTGCCCGGCCTCGGTCCGGTAAGCCTGCGCGAGATCGACAGGCGGGCGTCGGCCGACGAGGGCCAGGCGTTTCCCGTCGTCCGAGAACGTGACGCGAGTGATGTCATAGACACCCTCGCCGTCCAGATCGGCGATCGGCTGCCAGCCGGAGGAATCGCCGGGCGTCCAGCGCAACAGACGGCTGTCGTCACCGATCCAGACCGAGCCATCGGGAGCCCAGGCGTAGTCCTCGCGGCCGTCCGGTGTCGCGATCAAGCGTTCCGTTTCTCCCGTGGCCGGGTCGATCGCGGTCAGCCACCACTCGTCGCTGGTCTTGTCGACGTAACTCATTCGTTTGCGACCCGGGATTCGGGCCAGCCCCCGGCCCGGAGAATCGGCGAGCACCTTCCCTGCGCCGGGCCCGATCTCGGCGAACTGCAACGTGTGCGGTTCGCCAAGCACGAACAGGATCACGGAGGCGTCGTCGACCCAGGCGTGATACCCGACCGGGCCGACGTCGGGGAGCAACAGCGTTTGCTTGCCGCTGCGCAGATCAACGCTCCACAGTTGCTGCTTCAGGTCGCCGTAGTCGCGCACCAGTGAGATGCTCCGCGTGCCCGGGATCGGCGTCGGCGAATATTCGCTCTCTGCCGTGGCCACGATTCGGGTCGTCTCGTCGGTGCGCAGATCGTGACGATAGATGTCGGTCTGGCCGTCACGGAGCGAGCTGTAGACCAGCTCGTTCCCTCCACGAAGGAACCTGGGTTGGTTGTCGTAGCCTTCACGATCGGTGACCCGCTGCGCTTCGCCGAGCCGCGACCCGTCCACCGAGAAGACGAAGATGTCGGTCGACGGAACCTGGCCGAAGGTGGCGCCCGCACTCGCGAGGACGACCAGGACGACGGGGAGCAGACACGTTTTCATGGCGACGGTACCGCTCTCTTCAAGGAGGTTGGACGCGGACCGTCGGCTCGCCCCACGACGCGTTGGAGGTTTGCATCTCCCACCGGTGGGACGAACGCCGGCCCGGTCAGTTCACCGCGGATATCGAGCGGCATGATGGTCTTGACAAGGTCGAGTGACAGGTCCAACTGAAACAGGTAGAAGAGTTTCGCCAGCGCCGCTTCGCACGTGAGGTCGGCGCCGGGGATTACGCCCGTGGCTTTCATCGCCGCTCCGGTAGCGTAGTCACCGAGATAGACGCTCCCGCTGGGACATTGCGTCACGTCAACCACGGCGACATGCTTGCTCGCTTCCGTCAGCGTTTCGATGAACTCACGGTCGTGATCCGGACCGTTCCCGACACCGAAGCATTCGAGCACGAGACCCTGGACCGGCGGAGCCAGCGCCGCACGCAGGACGTCGATCGACATCCCGGGGTACAGGCGCAACGCCCCGACCCTGGCGTAGTCCGTGGACCCGGACGCGGTGATCGCCGCGCCGGGAGGAACCTTGGGCCCTGCGGGCCGGCGCCTGCGGAACAGGTGCCGGTTGAAGGTCACGCGGTACTCGAAGGAGACGCCGATCTTTCCCAGGGGTTGGACGTTCGGGGAGGCGAAGGCGCCGAACCCGTCGCAGTTCATTTTCGTCGTGCGGCAGCCGCGTAACAGCAGGTCGTTGAAATAGACGCAAACCTCTTTGGGGGCCTGGTCGTCTCCGGCGATCTGGAGTGCGGTGACCAGGTTCTCGCGGGCGTCGTTGCGCGGCTGGCAGAGCGGGATCTGCGATCCCGTCACGATCACCGGTTTGTCCAACCCGGCCAAGAACATCGACAGGGCCGAAGCGGTGTAGGCCATCGTGTCCGTGCCGTGGAGCACGATGAACGCGTCGTACCCCTTGAAATAGCTCTCGTCGATCTGCCGCGCGATCCGAATCCAGCCCTGCGGCGTCATGTTCGAGGAATCGAGCAGCGAATCGAACTCGTGGATTTCGTAGGTGGGCATCCCGGCGGCCTGAAGTTCGGGCATCCCGGCCATCCCTTCGGCCAGGAAGCCGGGCGCCGGTTGCCAACCGGTGCCGGAACGCTTCATCCCGATCGTGCCGCCCGTGTAGGCGATGTAGATATGTTTGGTCCGGGCCATCGTAGGAGCGCATGATAGGGTGTCGCGCCTCCGGATGGAAACCACACTCCGGGGAATGCCGTATCTAGGGCTCTGTATCGAATGCTGCCGGCTGGCTGTTCGGAGGACACATGAGACGCTGTTTTTCGTTACGGGCTCTGGCGGTCGTCCTTTCGGTTTCCTTCACGGGAGCTGGGGTTGCTCCACCCGAACCCGGCTACGAAACGATCGACTGCGGTTTCAAGATGCCCGGCATCGTCCTGACGTGCGGTTTCGTTGAAGTTCCCGAGAACCGTGCGAAGCCCGACGGCCGCAAGGTTCCAATCCATTTCGTGCGGGCCGGGGCGACCGGGGACGCGCCGTTGCCCGACCCCATCGTGTTCCTCGGCGGAGGACCGGGGGTGCACGCGACCCCGAGCGCCAACGGCATGATCCGGGCCAATCGAGCCAGGCTCGTGAAACGCGACCTCATCGTGGTGGACCAACGCGGCACGGGTCGCTCCAACCCGCTCGATTGTTTTGACCACGGGGCCGCCGCCGCCGACGTCGTCCGGGAACTCTTCAGCCGCGACTTCTTCGACATGGACACGTTCCGAGCGTGCAGGCAGGAGCTTTCGAAGAAGGCCGACCTGGCGCAATATACGACCACCGCGAGTGTTGAGGATGTAGAAGCGATCCGGCGTGCCCTGGGCTACGAGAAGATCAACCTGTTCGGTGGGTCTTACGGTACGCGCTGGGCGCTCGAATACATGCGGCGTCGCCCCGAGAGCGTGCGCAGCGCCGTCATGTTCGGGGTCGCCCCGCCATCCGAGCTGCTGGTGGAACGCGTCGCTCTCGATTTCCAGCAAAACCTCGATGCCCTGATCGCCGCCTGCGAGTCCGACGACGACTGTGCGCGAGCGTACCCGAAATTCCGCGAGCAACTCGGCCAAGTTCTTGCGGCCGTGAAAGACAAACCGGTCGAGGTCGCCGTCAGCGTCGGCGGCGAGAAAGTGTCCGTGACGATGAATTACGAGCAGTTCGTCACGGCGATGCGCTTCACGTTCTACTCGGTCCACCAGGCTGCCGCGCTGCCGTCCCAGGTGCAGGCTGCCGCGGGTGGCGACTACACGCCGTTCGCCAACAACCTCTCTGCGACTTCGATCCAGTTGCACAACATGGTTGCGGAGGGGCTCTGGGCGTCGGTGAAATGCGCTGAAGAGTTGCCGTTCATCGACTACGAGCGCGCGAAGCGCTTGTCCGCCGGAACCGTGCTGGGGACCCTGCGTCTGGAATCCGAGCGCAAGATCTGCTCGATCTGGCCGCGAGGCGCGATTCCAGAAGACTTTCACCAACCCGTCGAATCCGACGTGCCGGCGCTGTTGATCGCTGGGGAACTCGATACGGCGACGCCTCTCGACCTGGCGGAGAAGACCGTACGGCATCTTTCGAATGGTCTGCTCGTGCGCGTGGCCAAGCGTTCCCACTGGGGGCTCCGCGGTCCGTGCATCACCGGCATCGTCGATCGTTTCCTCGAAACAGGTTCGGTGGAGGGGATCGATACCGGCTGTGCGTCAAAATTCGAGCGCCCACCTTTCATCGTGAACTAGTACGTCGAGCCCGAACCCGGGCAATCTACGACGCTGCGAAACGGAGCCGGTCGTTCCATTCCTTGTGGCCGCGATGGCCGGATGGATTACCCGCCAGCAGGATGCAGTCATCGAGTATCTCCGAGAGGAGAACCGCATCTTGAAGCAATAACTCGGCCGCAGGCGTCTTCGCCTGAGGATAGGTAGGATAAGCGGGGCCTTCCTCCTAGTCCAAGGTACGGCGTCCCGATTCAGCGCCCGGTAACTCTATACTATGTGAACCGCGAAGGGCTCCGAGGAGCCTCTAGGAAATCGATTTATGGATTGCCCTGTTGGCGAAAACGAAACCTGACCCTTTGATCGGCGAATGAAGTTCACTGACGA
>Ga0209988_10000655_pt1 | contig 22012 bp, 19 predicted proteins | sample N075metaG_FD_183115 | JGI IMG/M metagenome (GOLD analysis project Ga0209988, IMG submission 183115) | Deep subsurface microbial communities from Kermadec Trench to uncover new lineages of life (NeLLi) - N075 metaG (SPAdes) (version 2) | ecosystem: Environmental > Aquatic > Marine > Ocean trench... | reverse complement strand
CGGCGCGGTGCGAAGCACCGCGCCGGCAGCCGTAGTGCCGGCGGATTTTGTCCTGGCTCCGTATCCGGAAATCGTGCGGTTCCGTATGGTCGATCAGGACCACCGGCCGATAGGATCGGAGCCCTTCTACTTCGTCCCTGGCGGACCCATATAGGGGTCGCTGGGCCCCCAGCGCTCCCATGATTCTCCGCCGTCTTCCCCTCCGCCCGATCCTGGGTGGCGCCGCGGCGCTCGTCCTCGCGGGCGGGCCGGCGCTCGCCTACATCGGCCCCGGGGCGGGATTCGCGGCCGCGGGCTCGGTCATGGTCCTGGCGGGCACGTTCCTGCTCGCGTTCGGGATCATCCTGATCTGGCCGATCAAGGCCGTCGTCCGCGTCTTCGCGAGCCGGGGGCGGGCGAAGGCCAAGGTGAAGCGCATGATCGTGATCGGCCTCGACGGCTTCGATCCCGGTCTCGCAGAGCGCTACGGCGCCGAGGGTCGGATGCCGAACTTCGCGAAGCTCGCCGAGCGCGGTTGCTTCGCGAAGCTCGCCACGGCGACGCCCTCGATCTCGCCCGTCGCCTGGTCGACCTTCGCGACGGGCGTCGACGCCTCGCGGCACAACATCTACGACTTCCTGACGCGCGATCCGTGCTCGTACATGCCCGTGCTCTCCTCGACGGAGACGGTGACCGTGCCGCGCAGCGTGAACCTCGGCTTCGCCCGGGTGCCGTTCGGCACGAAGGCCGTCTACAAGGCGCTGCAGAAGAGCCAGCCCTTCTGGAAGCTGCTCGGCGCAAACCACGTGTGGTCGTCGATCATCCGCGTGCCGATCACTTTCCCGCCGCAGAAGTTCAAGCACGGCACGCTGCTCTCGGGCATGTGCGTGCCGGACCTGCAGGGCACGCAGGGTTCGTTCTCGTTCTACTCGACGAGAGAGCGCGCGGCCGGCGAGCACATCGGCGGCCAGCAGTTCAAGATCGTGTGCCGCCACGGTAAGGTCGAGTCGAAGCTGAAGGGTCCGCCGGGGAAGGACAAGCACCCCATGAAGTGCGAGTTCACGGTCGAGTTCGACGACGCGACGCGCAAGGCGCGCATCACGGTCGGCGGCGAGACGGTGGAGGTCGGCCCGCAGGAATACTCGCCCTGGATGCAGATCCCGTTCGGGGGCGTCCAGGGCATCGCGCGCTTCTACATCCAGACGTGGGACGAGCGCGACGTCGAGATCTACGTCACGCCGATCAACATCGACCCGGAGAGCCCGGCGATCCCGATCAGCCACCCCTTCGTCTACGCCATTTACCTGGCGAAGCTGTTCGGCAAGTACGCGACGCTCGGCCTCGCGGAGGACACCTGGGCGCTCAATGAGCGCGTGATCGATGAAAAGGCGTTCCTGGAGCAGGCGTACCTGATCTTCGAGGAGCGCAAGCGGCAGCTCTGGGACGTGCTCGAGAAGACGAAGCGCGGCTTCGTGACGGTCGTCTTCGACACGACCGACCGCGTCAGCCACATGTTCTACCGCTACCTCGACCCGGAGCATCCGGCCAACGCGGGCAAGGACACGGAGGTCTACAAGGACGTCATCCCCGAGCTGTACGGGAAGATGGACGACTTCCTCGGCGAGGTCATCGAGAAGATCGGGGACGACAAGGAGACGGCCTTCATGGTGATCTCCGACCACGGCTTCGCGACTTTCACCCGCGGCGTCAACCTGAACACGTGGCTGCGCGACGAGGGCTACCTCTTCCTGAAGGACGATGCCGAGACCTCCGGCGACTGGTTCGAGAAGGTCGACTGGAAGCGAACGCGCGCGTTCACCCTGGGCCTCACGGGCGTCTTCATCAACCGCACGGGCCGCGAGCGCGACGGGATCGTCGCGAAGGGGCCGGAGCTCGACGCCCTCTGCCGCGAGCTGAAGGAGAAGATCGAGGCGCTCGTCGACCCGAAGTCCGGCAAGTCCGTGGTGAACGAGGTGTTCCTCACGAGCGAGATCCACGACGGGCCCTACGCCGACGTCGCGCCCGAGCTGATCATCGGCTACCACAAGGGTTTCCGGCACTCCTGGGACTGCGCGACCGGCTCGGTCTCGAAAGACGTCTTCACCGACAACACCAAGTCGTGGTCCGGCGACCACTGCATCGATCCGCGGCTGGTGCCCGGCGTGCTCTGGTGCAACCGGAAGATCAACACGGCCGAGCCCAGCCTCGCGGACATCGCGCCCACGGCGCTCGACCTCTTCGGCGTGCCGATCCCCGGCTACATGCGGGGCAAGCCGCTCTTCGGCGCGCCGGCCGGCGCAGCCGGCATCGGCACGACCGGGCGCGCGGTCGCGGCGCGGGAGCTTCAATGACCCTCCCGCGCTGGACCACCTACCCCGCTCTCGCGGTGATCGCCGTCATCTTCGTGACCGCGATCCCGCGGCGCACGGTGAGCCCGCACGGGGACGATGCGCGCGCCGCGCGCGAGGCCGCCGGCGTGGGCGCGCCGGCGTCCACTCCGACGCCTCCCGCGTCGAAGTGGAAACGCGTCGTCGTGCTCGGCATCGACGGCCTGGACCCCGTGATCCTCGCGGCCGTCATCGATCGGTTCCCGGAGCGCATGCCGAACTTCCGGAGCTTGATCTCGGAGGGCTCCGGCCTCCTCACGCTCGGGACGTCGACGCCCCCGCAGAGCCCGGTCGCCTGGTCGAACTTCATCACGGGCCGGCGGCCCGGCGGACACGGGATCTTCGACTTCATCCACCGCAATCCAGCGACCTACCTGTTCGCACCTTCGACGGTCGCGGAAGCGGAGTCGGGCACGATCCATCTCCCCGGCGAGTGGAAGTTTCCCACGGGCGGCGGGGGCGACTCCAACCGGTCGGGGCAGGCGTTCTGGGGCATCCTCGCCGACCACGACGTGCCGGCGGACGTGTACCGCATGCCGATCAACTTCCCCGTCGAGCCCGGGCTGGGCGTCTCGTTTCCGGGGATGATGACCCCGGCGCTCGACTCCGCGTACGGCGAGTTCACCTGGTACAGCACGGAGCTCGGGGTCGGGCGCGAGATCAACGGCGGCAAGATCGTCGAGATCCTGGAGCGCAACGGCGTCATACGTACGTCGCTCTTCGGTCCGCCGAACGCCATGAAGGAAGGCGACCCGGTCGAGCGTGTGCCGCTCGATATCTACGTGACACCCGAGCGGGATGCGATCGCGATCGCGGTCGGCGATTCCGTGCTCACGCTCCAGCCGGGGGAGTGGAGCGGCTTCACGACCGTGACCTACAGCCTCCTGCCGGCGGGCCTGATGGACCTCTCGGGCATCGTGCGCTTCTACTTGCGGCGCATCGATCCCGAGCTCGAGCTCTACGCGTCTCCGATCAACTTCGATCCCTACGCGCCGGTCGAGCCGGTGTCACAGCCGGAGGACGCGAGCGCCGAGCTGGCCGACGCGATCGGGCTCTACTACACCCAGGGCATGTCGGAGGAGGTGGCGGGACTCAAGACCAGGGTTCTGACCGACGCCGAGTTCATGCAGCAGTCCGACCTCGTCTTCCAGGAGCGCGGCCGGATGCTGGACTACGCGCTCGACCGCTACCTCGCGGCGGGCGACGGCGGGTTCCTGTTCTTCTACTACTCCACCGTCGATCTCTGCTGTCACATGATGTGGCGGCACTCGGACGAGGAGCACCCCTTCCACGACCACGACCTGGCGAGCGAATCCTCGAGCTGGTGGTCGGGTCGCCCGGAAGGCACGTGGCACGACGTCATCCACGATCTCTACCTGCAGATGGATCCCGTCCTCGGCAAGATCCGAGAGCGCGTGGGCGAGGACACGCTCCTGATCGTGATGAGCGACCACGGCTTCGCGCCGTACCGGCGCAAGTTCAACTTGAATAGCTGGCTGCACGAGCACGGATATCTCGTGCTCATGGACGGCAATGAGCGCGAGTTGCCCGCTGACGATCCGGACCACGTGGACAAGCTGACCTTCATCGACGCGGACTGGTCGAAGTCGCGGGCGTACGGCATCGGGTTCAACGGCCTGTACTTGAACCTCGCGGGCCGCGAGTCCCAGGGCATCGTGCAGGCCGAGGATGTGGACGCGCTCCTCGCCGAGCTCGAGGCGGAGCTCGAGCGCATCGACGACGACGGGACGCGGGTCGTGCTCTCGGCCGAGCTGGCCCGTGACATCTACGCGGGCGAGCGCGTGGCGGAGGCTCCCGACATCATCGTGGGTTACAATTCGGGGTACGGCAACTCCGATGAAGCGACGCTCGGGCGCATTCCGTACGAGATTCTCGCGGACAATCGCGGGGGCACCTTCAACGGCAGCCACCTCATGGCCCCGAGCGTGGTCCCGGGCGTCCTCATCACGAACGGCGAGGTCGTGTTGGAGGATCCGCGCCTCGAGGATCTGACGGTCGAGATCCTCTCCCAGTACGGCATCGAGCCCACGCCCGGCATGGTCGGGCGTCAGGTGCTCCAGAAACCCAACCAGTAGTTCAAGAGGAAAAGCGACATGTTCGGCGGCGGCAACAAGATCAAGGTGGACCCGGACCTCCTCGAGCGCATCAAGAAGATCGCGGAAGTGGCGGGCTACGCCTCCCACGAGGAGTTCATCATGCACGTCCTCGAGCGCGAAGTGGCGCAATTCGAGGACGCGAGCTCCGACGAGGACATCACCGAGAAGCTCCGCGGCCTGGGGTACATCAGCTAACCGTTTGAAGGGGAGCGCCAGCGCGCGCCAGCGATGAACGTGCTCAACAGGGCCTGCACGGCGGCCTTCGACGTCTTTCTCACTCCATTCGAGCTACTCGGAATGGAGTTCACGTTGATCACGGTCAGCGGGATCTTCGGGATCCTCGCGCTGATCGTGTTCAAGCACATCAGCTCGCAGAAGCGCATCAAGGCGACGAAGGACAAGATCAAGGGCCACATGATCGAGATCCGCCTGTACCAGGACGATCTGGTCATCGTGGCGCGGGCGATCGGCAAGGTGCTCTTGCGCAACCTGCAGTACCTCGCCTTGAACTTCGGCCCGATCCTGCCCCTGTTCATCCCCTTCGTATTCGTGCTGGCGCAGTTCGTCGTGCGCTACGCCTTCGACCCCGTACCGGTCACGCCCGCGCACGTGGTGATGCTCGCAGGGCAGGGGACGATGATCACCGTCGAGCTCGACGAGGCGCACCGACAGGACATCGCGAGCCTCACGATCGAATACCCCGACGGCCTCGCGCCGCTCAATGGCAAGCCCGTCGTGCGCATCCCGGCGATCGGCAAGGCCTTTCACGAGATCATCGCCACGAAGGCGGGTGACTACGAGATCGCGTTCACGCTGGGCGATGGGACGCGCGTCACGAAGCGGCTGGTGGCGGGCGCGGAGACGCACGTGCGCTGGATGCAGCCCGAGCGCGTCGGGCTGGCGCTCGCCGCGGCCCTGTGGCCCGTGGAGGAGACCTTCGGGAGCGATTCGGGCTTCGTGAAGATCTCGTTCGAGTATCCGGAGAGCGATCTCGGCTGGCTGCCCATGTCGGGCGTGCTCGGTGTTCTGGTCGTGTTCTTCGTCGCTTCGATGGCGTTCGGCGTCGCGATTCTCAAGCCGCTCGGCATTCAGATCTGACGTCATGTTCGCTGAAGGCATCGAGCGCGCATTGCGGGTGGCTCTCTCCGCCCACGACGGCCAGTTCCGGAAGGGCGACGGCCAGGTCCCGTATGTCGTCCATCCGATCCACGCGGCGTTCATGCTGGCGCGCCTCGGCGCCGACGAGGAGACCGTCGAGGCCGCGATCCTGCACGACGTGGTCGAGGACTGCGAGGGGTGGACCCTCGCGCGGGTCGAGGACGAGTTCGGCGCGCGCACGGCGCGCATCGTCGCCGACGTCACCGAGGACAAGTCCAAGACCTGGGAGGAGCGCAAGCGCTGGGCCGTCGAGCACGTGCCCCACATGTCATCCGAGGCGGTGGCGGTGAAGGCCGCGGACAAGCTCCACAACCTGACCTCGCTGCTCGTCGACTTGCAGGCCGCCGCGGACCCCGCGGACGTGTGGAAGCAGTTCCGGGGCGGCCGCGAGCGCACGCTCACCATGGCCGGGGAACTCGTCGGCGCACTCGCGGGGCGCGCGGACCCGCGCCTCGTCCGAGCGCTCGAGGAGACGCTCGCGGCGATCGTCGCGAGCGCCGGCGGAGACTGATCCGGGGGGCCGAAGCCGGGTGTGCCCGCTGGGGGGGCGCTGCGGGTCAAGCCCGGCGGCGCGAGGGGACGAAGAGGGATCCGGCCACGGCCGCTCTCCATGTCGCTCCGAATCACCACCATCGCGCTGCTGCTCGTCGTCTTCTTCGCGCCGCAGGCGGCGTCACAGAGCGAGCGCCACCGGTCGCTCGGGATCACGCTCGACCGCCCGGTGGGGTACGAACCGTTGCCGGTCCAACCGGGCGAGCCCTTCGTCGTGCTGTCCTACGTCGACTCTTCCGGCACCGGGCAGCCCGCGCCCGGCGAGGTGCTCGCGCGCCCCGTCTTCCACATCGTCGTGATCGAGAAGGACGAGCGCGCGGTGCGATTCGGGCAGGCGGGTCGCGATACGGCCGTGACGGACATCGAGACCTACCTGAGGCGCGAGCTGCCGACCTGGCGGAGCGAGGCCCTACGCGGTGGGCGAAGCCGCTGGGGACACCGGCAGCGCCGCTTCGATCTGCACCGGGAGCGTGGTAGCGGACCGGCTCTCGCCGGCTACGCGCACGCCTGGGAAGGGCCGACCCGGACCGTGGCGCTCATCGGATTCTGCGCGAAGGACGAGTATCGATGGCGCTCCGCAGCCTGGCGGCGAACCGCCGAGACGATGAAGCTCGAAGCGCCCGCGGAGGACGTGAGGCTTGCGAACAAGCTCGAGCGCGAGTACGCGCGCCGGCACCTCTCCCACGCCGATCAACGCATCGCAGTCCGGCGCGCACTCGTCGGGGACTGGGGCGTCACCGACACGGCCCACTTCATCGTCGTGCACCACACGAGCGACGGCCAGCTCGTCCGCCGCGTGGCCGATGCACTCGAGGTCCTGCGGAGCGAGCTCATGCAGCGCTTTCCACCGGACACCGAGCTCGACGCTCTCAGCACCGTGCGGATCTGCCGCGACCGGGCCGAGTACCTCGCCTACGGCGGAGCGCCGACCACGGTGGGGTACTGGAACGCGAGCGGGCGGGAGCTCGTGCTCTACGTCGCCGACGCGGAGACGGAGAGCGCGGACCCGTACCGGACGACGCTGATGATCCTCTACCACGAGGCGTTCCATCAGTTCGTGTTCCATTCGGCGGGCCAGCTCCCGCCGCACCCGTGGTTCGACGAGGGGACCGGCGACTATTTCTCCGGCGCCCAGATCGCGGGGGGCCGGCTACGTGGGATCGGCGTCCACCCCTGGCGCGTCGCAATCGTCCGTGACCTCGTGCGGAGGGGCGAGCACGCGTCGTTGAGCGAGCTCGTCACCTGGGACCAGGCGACCTTCTACGCGAACGCGAACGCGAACTACGCCCAGGCCTGGTCGCTGATCTACTTCCTGCGCTCCGACGCGGTCCGGCGGAGCCCGTCCTGGTCAGGCATCCTGACGCGGTACTTCTCCACCCTGAAGTCGGCCTGGGCCGAGGAGCGCACGAAGCTCGGCCGCGGGAGCGATTCACGCCGGAAGGCACTCGAGGCCGCCTTCGCGGGCGTCGACTGGGCGGAGCTCGAGACGGCCTGGGTGGCGTTCGTGCGCGAGCTCTGAGGGCAAGAACCGTCAGTGCTGACCCGCGTGATTCTAAACCGCTTCTCCCGTGGAGAAAGCGGCTGGAAATCATGCGGATCAGTACTGACGGTTCTTGCGCCTATGCCCCGCAGCTCGCGAGGACCTCGATGACCCGGTCGCGCACCGCGGGGCGGCACACGACGAGCTCGTGGTTGTGTGGGTCCGCCTGATTGTACGCGTGCTCTTCGCCGCTCAGCTTGCAGACCGTCCAGCCGAAGGCGCGCGCGACGGTCTCGGGGGCGCACGTGTCCCACTCCTTGAGGCCGATCTTGTGCACGTAGATGTCCGCCTCGCCGAGCAGGAGCAGCGCGACCTTGTTGCCGGCGCTCCCCGCGGGAACCGGCGTGCCGCCCATGTCCACGACGAAGCGCTCGACCCATTCGGGGGTGTGGCTGCGGCTGACGGCGATGCGCGGCGGGTCCGCGGAGGCGGAGTCGCCGGGTCGGACGGTGCCCTCGCCCTCGAGCCCGTGGCGCTCCGCGCCGGGCACGGTCACGCCCCAGAGCAGGCGGCCTTGCGACGGCAGGGCGACGGCGGCGAGCGCGGTGCGGCCGCCGACCGTGAGCGCGACGTGCACCGCCCAGTCGTCCCGCACCTGGCTGTACTCGCGCGTCCCGTCGAGCGGATCCACGATCCACGTGCGCTGCTTGGACAGGCGCTCGGGCGAGTCGGCGGTCTCCTCGGAGAGGATCCCGTCCTCCGGGTAGCGACCGCGGATCAGCCCTTGCAGGTAGCCGTCGCAGGCCTGGTCGCCGATGTCGGCCATGATGCGACCCTCCCAGCGCCCGGAGTCGCGCAGCCCGAGGGCCCGGCGCCCGGCGTCGCGGGCGGCTTCGATCGAGAACAGGAGATCGCGCTCGATCTCTTCCGCGGTCATGACGGCGTCGCTCATCCCGGCGATTCTGCACACGTCGCCGGCAAGTCAAGCCTCGACCGACGGCAATGTCCGGCGGCGCCGTTCGCCCGGCCTCAGTCCCGCTCCGGGCGCGGGCCGCCGCCGCGCAGCGCGATCGCGTGCGCCCGCTCCGCCTCGGCGCGCCATGGGGCACTCGGCGAGGCGAGCTGCAGGGCCGTCTGGAGGACCGGCGCGGCCTCCTGGAAGCGTCGCTGCTGCACGAGCACCGCACCCAGGTTGAAGTGTGCCTCGGCGAACCGCGGCGCGGCCGCGGTCGCCCGCCGAAACAGGGCCTCGGCCTCCGCCGGCCGCTTCCACTCCTCCCACACGAGATTGCCCAGCTCGTAGAGGCTGACGGCGTCGCCGGGGCGCTCGTCGAGCACGCGCCGGTACTCGTCGTAGGCCGCTTCGATCCGGCCGGCGGCGCGCAGGGCGCGCGCGAGGTTGGCGCGGGTCCGCGCGTCGTCGCGCTCCGCGAGCGCCGCGCGGTAGACCTCGATCGCCTCTTCGTAGCGGCCCTGTTCGACGAGCGACATGCCGACGTGGCGCTCCTCGATCCCCGTCGACCCGCGAATCTCCAGTGGACCGCCCGCGCCGTACAGGAGCCGGCTGCCCGCGCCGAGCGCGACGATCGCCGCGAGCAGCGCGAGGGCTCGGACACGCTGCGTGGCGCCCGCGCGCAAGCCGCGCGCGAGCTCGACCACGGAGGCAGCGGCGAGCGCGAGCGCGATCGGCATGATCGGGGCCCGGTACCGGCCGGTGACGAAGAAGAGGCACACCGCGGCGCCGTAGACGATGAGCGCCAGGAGCGGCACGCGCGCGCGGCGGGCCGCCGCCCGTCCCCCCGTCACGCGCAGCGCGAACGGCGCGGCCAGCGCGAGGATCAGGACCCAACGCGAATCGAGCGGGAAGCGCAGGGGCCACGCGCGCTCCCGGTACCACTCGTAGCTGGCGCCGAGCTGCGGGATCTCGACCGGGTGGAGGAAGAGCAGGGCCTTGCGCGCGAGCAGCGCGAGCCAGGCGAGTGGTGCCGCGCGGACGTCCGCGAGCGCGCGGTCGCGCCACCAGGCCGACGCTTCGGCATGGCTGACGGGACGCTCGAGAGCGCGGCTGACGAGCTCGAGCGCCAGCGGGTCGCGGTAGAGGTCGTACCCGGGCGGGGGCGTGAACACGCCCGGCGCGGCGATGCCCCGCAGCAATCCTTCGTCGTGCGCGCCGTGGTTGCCCGCCCAGAAGTTCAGGCCGCCGTTCGCGGAGAGCAGGATCCGCTCCCCACTGACGCGCGCGTTGCGGATGGCGAACGGGGTCACGACGAGGGTCACGCCGAGGAGCAAGGGCACGATGGACCACGCGCCCCCGCGCTCGCCCCGCCGCCGGCGCGCGAACAGGTCGAAGAGGAGCAGCATCGCGAGCGCGCAGGCGACCGCCAGCGTCGTCGGGCGCAGGGCCGCGGACACGCCGAGGGCGACGCCCGCGGCCAGCCAGCGCCAGGCGCCCGTCCGCCCGCGCGTTCCGGATGGCACGACGGCGAGGGCGACGGCGAGCGTGAGGCAGAAGCCCTGCAGGCACGCGACGAGGATCGCGGCGTCGAAGTGCACGAGGGGACCGAAGAGCGCGGCGGCGATACCGGCGAGCCAGGCCGCTCGCCGCCCGGCGACGGCCTGCGCGATGACCGCCGTGAGCACGCACGTCCCCGCGCCGAACGCGGCCTGGACCGCGCGCACGAGGATCGCCGCGTTCGTCGTCGGCTCGGCTTCGATCCCGGGGAAGAGCGCGAGGAAGTACGGGTAGAGCGGCGAGAGCAGGTAGGGGTGCGCGCCCGCGCCGTGCCCCAGGCGGAGGGTCGCGGCCGTCTCGGCGTAGACCTTCGAGTCGAGGAAGAGACCGTGGAACAGACCGGCCCTGTGCCCGACGAACAGAAAGGCGAGGCGTACGGCGAGGGCGAAGAGGCCGAGGCCGAGGAGTGCGCGCGGCGCGAGCCGGCCCGACCTCCCCGTCGTCCCGCCGTGGGTCATCCTGGCGGCGGCGCCGTGGGCCCGGACCACGAAGAGAAGCCGCCCTCGAGGTTGTGGAGGCCCTCGAAGCCCCGGAGCGAGAGCAGCTCGCAGGCCGCGGCCGAACGTGCGCCGGCGGCGCAGTAGACGAGGATCGGTCGCTCGCCGGACGGGATCTCGCTCACGCGCTGCTCGAGCTCGTCGATCGGGATCAGGTGCGCGCCGGGGATGATGCCGTGGCGGGTCTCCTCGGGCGTGCGGACGTCGAGCACGAAGAGGTCCGCGTGGGACTCGAGCAGCGCCTTGCCCGCGTCGGGCGTCGCCTCACTCCAGAGCCGCCCTTCGAGGACCATTTCGCAGTCGACGGTCTCGCCGCTCGCGACGCGCGCGAGGAGCCGGCGCTGCACCTCGAGTGCGCGCTCCACTTCCTCGCCGACGTTGCGCGCTTCGCGGCGCGCATCGGTCGCGGCGTCCAGGGCCGACGTTCGCAGGCCCTTGGCCGTGAGCAGGGCGGCGAATGCGACGAGGAGCGCGAGGCCCGCGAGGAGGAGTGCAAGGAGGTCCATGCGCGGATTCTACCCAGGCCCTCCGGCCCCGGTCTCGCCGCGCAGACGGAACATGGCGATGCTGACGCTCTGTCCATGCAGGAAGCTCTGACCGCCGACCGGGCCGATCTCGCCGTTGGCGAAGAAGCCGGCGACGGCGAGGTCCGGACCGAAGGCGGCCTGCAGGCAGGTCACGTCGTGGTGCAGCATCGGGAACATCCGGCTGCCCCGGCCGCCGCACGTGAAGAGCAGGCTCCCGGTATCCCTCCCACCCGCGGCGATCGGCGCCCAGTCCGCGGCGCGCCGCTCCAGGAGCTGCTCGAGATCGGCGGAGGCCGAATCCGCGTCACGGACCATGAACTGCACCGTCTGCCCCACGCGCAGACGACGATCGGCGATGGCCACCGCGTGGTGCTTCAGGTCGAGGTGGACGATGCTGCGCACGAGCAGGTCGCCCGCTTCGAAGACGCTCTTCCGCGCGTCCACGGCGATGCCGATGAACGCGGCGCGCCGGAACAGTTGGCGATCGGACTCGGGCATCCGCTCGGCGGTCTCGAGCAGGACCTTCGCCGCGGGCCTGCCGCGCAGCTCGAGGATGACGTTGTCCCGGCAGCGGGTGATGACGATGGGCTCGCCGACCGGGCGGCAGCCCTGGCTCACGGCCGTGCTGACCTCGACCTCGCCCTCGATCACGACGGCGACCATCCCGAAGCGCAGGACCTTGCCGTTCGCCCACAGGAGGTTCTGGCCCGGCCCCGACCCGCCGCTCGCCATGCCCCCGATGACGGGGACGCCGGGGTGCTCCCGACCCAGGAGATCCAGGTACTCGGGCATGGGGAAGGAGTACGGATCCCCGAGGAGGAGGAGGCTCGCGCGGGCGGGCTCGCGGATGTCGGGCTGCGCCGTGTAACTCCAGACCCCCTCACCGTCGCGGTCGGCGTGGATGTGACAGGCCTGGACCCGCGTGCCCGGCATGGCTCCCGCCCAGACCGCCAGGCCGGGCTTCTGCTCGACTTCGCGGCGGCCGCCCAGGACGCTGGCCCCGGTGCACCCGACGACCGTGGCGGCTCCCATGGCGCGTCCGAGGCGATCGCTCAGGTTCTCGAGGGCCTCCCCGTAGTGGTGCGTCACGAAGAAGACGACGAGTTCGGGCGCCGCGCCTCCGAGGCCGTCGATGAGGGTTGCCAGGCAGCGTTGCTCGGCCACTCTCGCATCCGGATCGGTCGAGAGCGCGCCGGCGAAGCGAGGGGTGTGCATGGTGGGCTCGAGCGGCTCGTCCCCGGCTCGGGCCGGCCCGAGCCGGGCGCCGGTGCTTCCATCGTGACGTGCAATCGTCGACCCCGCAGTTCCTCGCGCCATTTTTTCACTGGGATTGGCCCCGGACATCCACGATATGTCACGGGACCCGTGTAGCGTGGGTGGCATGCTCGCGGGCGCACAGTAGGATAGTCGCCGATAATCCGCGGCGAGCCTCCCTCCCATCCGTCATTCGCCCGCCCCAGCACCTCGAATCGACCCAGAAAACCAGAAATACCAGGACCTCCGAGTCAGCCTTCGGGAGCCCGCGCAACCATGACCACCACCGAGCAACCCGGGGCCGAGCTACCCCTCCAGCAGCTGGAGAACGTGGTGCTCCGCTTCGCCGGTGACTCCGGCGACGGAATGCAGATCACGGGTAACCAGTTCACGATGACGAGCGCGTTCGTCGGCAACGACCTGGCGACCCTGCCCGACTTCCCGGCCGAGATTCGCGCGCCCGCCGGGACGCGCCCGGGCGTGTCGGGCTTCCAGCTGCAGTTCAGCTCGACCGACGTCCACACGCCTGGCGACGCCCCGGACGTCCTCGTCGCGATGAACCCGGCGGCCCTCGCCGTGAACATCAAGGATCTGAAACCGGGCGGGATCGTCGTCGTCAACACCGGGAACTTCAAGGCGATCGACCTCAAGAAGGCCCAGCTCGACACGAACCCGCTCGAGGACGGCACGCTCGACGGCTACCGTGTGATCGAGGTCGACATCAACGCGCGCGTGGTGGCGGCGCTCGAGGGTTCGCCCCTGTCCTCCAAGGACAAGCAGCGCTGCAAGAACTTCTACACGCTCGGTCTCATGTACTGGGTGTACAACCGGCCGCTCGAGCCGACTCTCGATTGGCTCGCGGAGAAGTTCGCGAAGAAGCCGGATCTCGTCGATGCGAACCAGCGCGCCCTGAAGGCGGGGTTCAATGCGGGCGACATCCACGAGCTCTTCCAAGGTCGCTACGAGGTGCCGAAGGTCGAGGGCATGCCGCCCGGCACCTACCGCAACATCATGGGCAATCAGGCCCTGGCGATCGGGCTCGTGGCCGGCGCGAAGCTCGCGAACCTGAAGCTCGTGCTCGGCTCGTACCCGATCACGCCCGCCTCGACGATCCTCGAGGTGCTCGCGGGCTACAAGCACCACGGCGTGACGACGATCCAGGCGGAGGACGAGATCGCGGCGGTCTGCGCGGCGATCGGCGCCTCCTACGCCGGTTGCCTGGGGATGACCTCGACCTCGGGACCGGGACTCGCCCTCAAGACCGAGGCCCTCGGACTGGCCGTCCAGACCGAGCTGCCGCTCGTCATCGTGAACATCCAGCGCGCCGGCCCGTCGACGGGTATGCCGACCAAGTGCGAGCAATCGGACTTGCTCCAGTGCGTATTCGGACGCAACGGCGACACGCCGATGCCCGTGCTCGCCGCCGCGACCCCTTCGGACGCGTTCTTCACGGCGATCGAGGCCTGCCGGATCGCCGTGCAGTACATGACACCGGTCATCATCCTCTCCGACAACTTCATCGCGAACGGCGCGGAGCCCTGGCTCCTGCCCGACCTGTCCGAGTTGAAGCCGTTCCCGGTGACGTTCAAGACGGACGCGGAGGGACACAGGACGTACGACCGCGACGAAAAGGGCTCGCGGGCGTGGGTGAAGCCGGGCACGTCCGGCATGGAGTTCCGCATCGGGGGGCTCGAGCACTCACCGAGCGGCGACATCAGCTACGACGCCGACAATCACCAGTCGATGACCGACCAACGGCACCGGAAGGTCCTGAACGTAGCGGACTCGTTCCCCACGCCGCCGGTCTACGGCGAATCGTCGGGTAACGTGCTCGTGCTCGGCTGGGGCTCGACCCTCGGCATCATCACGAGCGCCGTGGAGAGAGCCCAGGCGGAAGGCAAGAGCGTGAGCCGCATTCACCTGCGCCACCTTTGGCCGCTGGCGCATGGACTCGACGAGATATTCTCCGGCTTCAAGACCATCCTCGTGCCCGAGAACAACATGGGCCAGCTGGTGCGGATTCTGCGGAGCGAGTATCCGCACCAGAATTTTGTTTCCTACCCCAAGGTCTCGGGGAGCCCTTTCCTGACCACCGAAATCAAGGCCAAGATCGACGGCCTCCTGGAGAGCTAGCATGACAGACGCAACCGCAACACTGACCAAGAGGGACTTCCAGTCCGACCAGGATGTCCGCTGGTGCCCCGGCTGTGGCGACTACGCCATCCTGAGCACGGTCCAGAAGTACCTCGCCGAGGCGGGTGCCGACCCGTCCAAGACCGTCTTCGTCAGCGGCATCGGATGCTCCAGCCGCTTCCCGTACTACATGAACACGTACGGTTTCCACACGATTCACGGCCGTGCGCCGGCTTTCGCGACGGGGATCAAGACGGCGAACCCGGAGCTCGACGTGTGGATCGTGACGGGCGACGGCGACGGGCTGTCCATCGGGGGCAACCACATGGCGCACATCCTGCGCCGCAACCTCGACGTCAACATTCTGCTGTTCAACAACGAGATCTACGGGCTCACCAAGGGGCAGTACTCGCCTACGTCCCCCGTAGGCACGCGCAAGAAGTCGACCCCGATGGGCTCGGTCGATCGTCCGTTCAACCCGATCAGCTTCGCGCTCGGCTGCAACGCTACGTTCGTGGCGCGCACGCTCGACCTCGACGCCAAGCACATGCTCAAGACGCTGAAGGCGGCGTCGGCGCACAGGGGCACGTCCTTCATCGAGATCCTTCAGAACTGCGTCATATTCAACAAGGACTTCTACTCGGACACCGTCGCCAAGCCCGTCCGTGCGGACAAGACGATCGACCTCGTCCCCGGCGCGAAGATGATCTTCGGCAATGAGCGCGAGAAGGGCCTCCGGGTCGACGGTTGGGACGTGAAGGTCTGCAGCCCCGACGAGGCCGATGTCTGGGACCCGGCCTTCCGCTCCTCCGCGCCCGCGTTCCTCATGTCGATGATGGACGACGACCACGACTTGCCCACGCCGCTCGGGATCTTTCGCACGGCCGAGGGCGAAGCGACCTACGACGCGGCCGTGAACGCCCAGATCGACGAGGCCTTGAAGACGAAGGGCCCCGGCACCCTGAGAGACCTCATCTGGGCCGGGGAGACCTGGGAAGTGGTCTAACCCTCACTAGCTGCCATCCGGTGTCATGCAAGTACCGAGTCGCGCTGAGATCAGCGCGACTCGGTACTTGCATGACACCGGACGGCCGTGTTGCCCGGAATCCCGAGTCCCGACGCGCGCAGTCGCCATGCCCTCCGGCGTCCGAACCACGCCCGAGGCCAGAAAGCCGATCTCATGCGCGCACTGCCGCTCGCGACCCTGCTCGCCGTCCCCGCACTCGGCGGTGAGGTCGTCTGCCGGATGAGGACGAACCGCTCGGCACCGATGCGCTCACGCTCGAGCCCGAAGCCCATGCCGGCGCGTTCGCGAACGACCTCCGGGGCACCATCCTAATCCAGCTCGCGGGCGGACGGCTCAGCGTAGAGATGGGATCCTTGCGTGCGACCGCAGCCGTGAATGGAGCCGACCGATTCCACGCCTCCGCCCCAGTGGCGCTCGACTCCGCGGGTTGCTTCGTCGTCGAGGACGGCGAGGTCGTCGCGCTCGTGGTGAGAATCGAAGGCCGCGAAGTGCGGTTCGACCGCTGAGCGGCTACTGCAGCTTCTCGATCTCGCCCAACGGCCGCCAACGCGTGACGTCGCTCGCGGAGAACTTGAGGTCCTTGTGTTTCACGTCGACACCGTACGTCGCGGTCTCGCGGATCCAGTGTTCCGAATCGGAACCCTCTGTGGGCTCGAACACGTCGCAGTCGTGCATCAGGACCTCAAACCCGTTCGACTCGTCGAAACGGCCGATGTAGACCTTGCCGGTCTTGGTCTCGATGACGAGGTTCATGCCGTGCGGGGCTGCCTGAATGTTGCTGCTCATGGTCCTGTACTCTTCGACTCCGGGACGAGGGGGACATTCTAGTCGGAAACGGGCTGGACGCGAGCGGTGAACGCGCAAGTTGCGCGACAGCACGGGGGCTTCTCCCTCTACGCCCGCCCCCGTACTCTCTCGGGTGGCACTCGGCCGAGATCCCATGGAGAAGTCACGCTACATCTGGTTCAACGGGGAGCTGCGCGCCTGGGACGACGCGACCATCCACGTCCTCTCGCACGTCGCCCACTACGGCACGGGGGTGTTCGAGGGCATACGGGTCTACGGGCGCCCAGGGGGCGGCGCTATCCTGGCCCTCGACCGCCATGTGCAGCGCTTCTTCCGCTCCTGCAAGATCATCGGGTTGCCGATGTCCTTCAGCGAGCAGGAAGTCCGTGACGCGATCCTCACGACGGTGCGGCGCAACGAGCTGGAGGCCTGCTACATCCGCCCCCTCGCATTCCGCGGGTACGGCGAGCTCGGCGTGCTGCCCACCGCCTGTCCGGTCGAGCTCGCCATCGCGACGTTCCCCTTCGCCATCCTGCACGGCACGGAATCGCTGGAGAAGGGCATCACCCTCGGCGTCAGCAGCTGGCGCCGCATGGCGCCGGACACGCACCCCGCGATGGCGAAGGCGACGGGCAACTACCTCAATTCGCAGATGGTCATCATGGAGGCGAAGCGCCACGGCTACGACGAAGGCGTCGTGCTCGACAGTGAGGGCTACGTCTGCGAGTGCAGCGGCGAAAACATCTTCGTGCTGCTGGACGGCGTGCTCTTCACGCCCGAGATGGGCGCGTCGATCCTCCCCGGCATCACGCGCGAGCTCGCCATGCAGATCGCGCAATCGCAGGGCCTCGAAGTGCGCGAACGCCGCATCCCGCGCGAGATGCTGTACGTGGCGGACGAGATCTTCGTCACCGGCACGGCCGCTGAGATCTGCCCTGTGCGCTCCGTCGACGGCCGCACGATCGGCAGCGGCACGCGCGGAGAGGTGACGGAGAAGATCCAGGCGCACTTCATGGGGGTGACGCGCGGCGACCTGCCCGACACCGATCACTGGCTCACACCAGTTCAACCCGAAGGCGAGAACCCATGACCCTCACCCGCGAAGAAGCCTGGCAGCACCTGTGCGAATGGACGGAGACGGACTCGCTGCGCACTCACGCCCGTGCCGTCGAGCTCGTCATGCGCGCCGCCGCGCACCGGTACGGCGCCGGGGCGGCGGATGAAGAGGCTTGGGGCCTCGCCGGTATGCTCCACGACGCCGACTACGAGAAGTGGCCCGAGGAGCACCCGCACCGGATCGTCGCGTGGCTGATGGAGCGTGACGAGGACGCCGTCGCCCACGCCGTCTCGGCCCACTACACGAAGTGGGACGTGCCCTACGAGACCGCCCTCGACAAAGCCCTGCTCGCGTGCGACGAGCTGACCGGCTTCATCGGAGCGTGCTGCCTGGTACGACCGGAGGGCGTGCGGACCCTGAGCCCGAAGAGCGTCAAGAAGAAGCTGAAGGACAAGCACTTCGCCGCCAAAGTGGACCGCGCGGAGGTGACGGCCGGCGCCGAGCTGCTCGAAGTGGACCTCGGCGAACACATCACTTTCCTCATCGGCGCGCTGCAGCCGCACGCCGCGGAGCTCGGGCTCGAGGGATCCCTGAGCCGGCGCTAGAAGCCCCATGACACACCAAGCCCCGCTCTCGTCGTTGCTCGCAGTCCTCGCGGCCTGCCACGCCGCGGCCCCCGCCACCGAGCAGCCCGAGCGTGGCCGGCGCTCCCCAAACGTGGTGCTCCTCTTCACCGATGACCAGGGCTACGGGGACCTCTCCTGCTACGGACACCCAACCATCCACACGCCGCACATCGACGCCCTCGCGGCGGGCGGCGCGAAGCTGACCCAGTTCTACGTGGCGAGTCCCGTGTGCTCACCCTCGCGGGCGGCACTCCTGACCGGATGCTACCCCAAGCGGGTGAGCATGCATGAACACGTCATCTTCCCCGACTACGACTACGGGCTGCACACCGACGAGGTCACCCTGGCTGATCTGCTCGCCGGTGAGGGCTACGCGACGGGCTGTTTCGGCAAGTGGCACCTGGGGCACCGGCCGGGGTTGCTGCCTCTCGATCAGGGTTTTGACGTCTACCTCGGCGTGCCCTACTCGAACGACATGAGCCAGTACCACCTCGGTCCGGACACGAACTACGAGTTCCGGCTGCCGCTGATCGAGGGCGCCGAAGTGGTCGAGTGGGAACCCGACCAGCACCTGCTCACGCGCCGCTACACCGAAGCGGCGGTAGCCTTCATCGAGGAGCATGCGGCCGAGCCGTTCTTCGTGTACCTGCCCTACACGATGCCCCACATCCCGATCTACGCCTCGGCGGAGTTCGAAGGCGAGAGCCCGCGCGGTCTGTACGGCGACGTGATCGAGGAGATCGATTGGAGCGTGGGACAGATCCAGTCGACGCTCGAGCGTCTCGGCCTGGTGGAGAACACGCTCGTGATCTACGCCAGCGACAACGGCCCCTGGCTCAGCTTCAAGCTGCACGGCGGCTCGGCCGGTCTACTGCGCGGCGGCAAGGGCACCAACTGGGAGGGCGGCCAGCGCGTGCCCTGCATCGTCTCGTGGCCGGGCACCATCCCCGCGGGAACCGTTGTACGCGAGGTGGTCACCGCCATGGACATCCTGCCGACCGTGGCCGCCTTCGTCTCGGCCGACCTCCCCGCCGGCCGCGTGATCGACGGACACGACGTGCGCGACCTGCTCGTCGGCGTGCCGGGCGCAACCTCGCCCACCGAGCAGTTCCTCTACTACACCTCGGACGGCGAGCTCGCTGGCGTTCGGCGCGGGCCCTGGAAACTCCTGCTCGGCCCCGGGGAGCTCTATCAGATCGAGCACGACGTGAGCGAGCAGTGGGACCTGGCCGAGCAGAACGAGGAGCTCGTGGCCGAGCTGGCCGCCCTGGCCCGCTCGCTCGACGCGGAGATCGCCGCTGACGCGCGCCCGACGCGGACAGTGGAGGCCCTGGCGTTCGACCCCAGGAAGCCTGACTGAGGGGTCGGGCACCCGGCAGCCAGGGGCGAGAGCCTCCATGAGCACCGCGAATCGGCGCGCTTGGCGGGGGTGCAGCGGAAACACCGGGCGCAGTCGTAGGGTCTTCTGCGTTCCAAAGTCCGAGCAGGAAGCACTCGGAGAGGCGGGGATCGACGACCGGATCGAAGAGCCCTGATACCATTGATGTGTCGTTCGACCCTGGACTCGGAGACCCTCAATGAGCGCTCGCCTGCTGTCCTTCCTGGCCCTCGCGGCACCGGCGTTCGCCCAGGAGAACGTGCTCGTGCTCGTCGCCGACGACGTGGGCGTCGATCGCATCGGCGCGTTCCGCGAGCACCCGGATCCGGGCCGGACGCCGAACATCGACCGGCTCGCGCTCTCGGGCGTCCTGTTCCGAAACGCCTGGGTATCCCCCATGTGCTCGCCAACGCGGGCGAACGTGCTCACGGGCAGGTTCGGTTTTCGAACGGGAATCGGGGACACCATATCCGGAACCGGCAATGGATTGAGCCTCGATCCTGCGGAGTGGATCCTCCCCGAGCTGCTCGATCGTTCACCGTACGGCGCTTACACGAATGCCGCGCTCGGCAAGTGGCATCTCGCCTCCAACTCGTTCGGACCGACGCATCCGCTCGCGACGGGCTTCCAGACGCACGCCGGATCGCAGCGGAACATCGGCAACTACTTTCAATGGCCCAAGGCCGTGAACGGCGTGGTGAGCACGGTGGCCGTCTACGCGACCTCCGATCTCGCCGACGACGCAATTCGGACGATCGCCGGAGCTTCCGAGCCGTGGTTCGTCTGGGTCGCGTTCAATGCCTCCCACAAGCCCTTTCACGTTCCGCCGGACGATCTTCACAGCTACGCGCTCGCGGGTCCGCCGAACGAAACGCCGGTCGAGCACATGAAGGCCATGACCGAGGCGATGGACACGGAGATCGGTCGCCTGCTCGACAACATCGATCCGGAGGTGCTCGAACGCACGACGATCATCTTTCTCGGGGACAACGGCACCCATGGCCAGGCCACCGACGCGCCGTTCTCGCCGCTCCATGCCAAGGGCACGATCTTCGAGAGGGGTGTCAACGTGCCCCTGATCATCGCCGGCCCGCGCGTCGAGCAGCCCGGCAGTGTGTGCGAAGCGCTGGTGAGCGCGACGGATCTCTTCACGACGATCGCCGAGATCGGTGGCGTCGACCCGGCGTCGGTCATACCCCCGACTACGATTCTCGACTCGGTGAGTCTCCTGCCCTACCTCGAAGACCCGCATCGATCCTCGCTGCGCGACTGGGTCTACGCGGAGCGCTTCTTTCCCAACGGATCGGGCCCATACATCTACCGCCTCCGCACGGTTCGCGGTCCGCGCTTCAAGTTGATGCGCATCCAGAGCCAGCAGATGATCACAGAGCAGTTCTTCGACCTCGACACGGATCCGTGGGAGGAGGACAACCTGCTCGGTCAGCCCCTCGACGAGCGCGCGCGACGGGCCTACCTCGAGTTGACGGCGGCGCTCGAGGGTCTGAGCGGACCCTGAGACCGTTTCCGATTCCGGCCCGCAAGAGCATTCCCTCCTGCTCGACCAGGGTGGCTCAGCGGTTCTCCTCCGCGCACCAGGCCTCGAACAGGCGCCCCTCGTCGCTCGGAAACGTCGCCGTCGGAGCGACATCGGCCTGGTAGCGCTTGAAGGCCGCCGTGAAGGCGGAGGGGTCGTCCTCGAACCACTGCGCTGCGGATCGGGAGCCCTGCATCAGGCGCTCGAAGCGCAGGCGTACGGTGATGAGCGCCGTCATGCGCACGCCGTCCGGGTCGACGCGGGCGAGGGCCTTGCGGACGGGCTCGGGTAGGGTCTCGTCGGTGGCGGCGGACTGGAGCGCAGCCACGGGGTCGGTGGCGCGGAGCGCTCGTGCGAGGACCCGCTCGACTCGGCTCGCGACATCAGACACGCGCCAGCTCCATCGTGCGCCGCGCGCGCCGGAGCTCCTCGCGTAAGAGCGGGACGTCGGCCTCAGTGACCGTGCCCTCCATGCGTTCGAGCGTGACGCCGCGCAAGTTCGGGCAGAGCGGAAGCGTGCGTTCCAAGAGCATCCACACCTCGTCCGGGACGGAGTGATCGTGGCTGTCGAGGCGCATCACCCGCTTCGAGGGGAGCCACTTCGGGTCGCTCTCGCTGCCACCGGAGAGGTGGATCTCGATCACCTTCTCGAGCGGCAGGCGCTCGACGTACACCCACGGGTCGAAGTCCGCGTTGACCGCAGTCGTGTAGACGTTGTGCAGGTCGAGCAGCAGGTGGTGGCCCGGATCGCGCACGATGTCCGCGAGGAACGCCGGTTCGTCGAGCGGGTCCCCCAGGTGGAAGTAGAACACCGAGTTCTCGACCCCGACGTCGGGCACGACCGCGCGCATCGTCGCCAGGCCGGAACGTACGATCGCGGCCGTCTCGCGGCTCATGAAGGGCGGCATCGGCAGCGTGAGCTCCAAGCCGTCCAATGTCGTCGCGCCCAGGTGGTCGGTGTACCAGAGGAACTGGAAGAGCGCGTGGTCGGCGGTTACGCGCGCCAGG
>Ga0209988_10000654_pt1 | contig 22018 bp, 19 predicted proteins | sample N075metaG_FD_183115 | JGI IMG/M metagenome (GOLD analysis project Ga0209988, IMG submission 183115) | Deep subsurface microbial communities from Kermadec Trench to uncover new lineages of life (NeLLi) - N075 metaG (SPAdes) (version 2) | ecosystem: Environmental > Aquatic > Marine > Ocean trench... | reverse complement strand
GGGCGCTCTCGTTCACGCCCTTAGAAGCAAACAGAAATCTCTTGACAGCAATGAGTTTGCTGCGTAAGAGTATTCACTGGTGCCGCCGCTACCCGACCAAATTCAACAGCGGCCGGGACATCCCCCTTCGTTGACCTCCAGGTCGCTTAGGCCTGAACGCCAACCTTGCACAACAACAGTTACCGGACCCGTGAGCAACATGGCCAAAATCACCGCTTGCGGAACTGCAGTGGTTTTCATCGGGGGACGGGCCGTCGTTTGGCCACCCACACCACGATCAGCGCGCCGATGAAAGCGAGCCCTAAAAGGAGGAGAGCTCGCAAGAAGAGCCGGTTCAAGAGCGAGTCTGTCTCGATGGCAAGTCGTTCGCTCCCCTCGTCGAGATCTCTTTGAATCGTGGTTCGCGCATCCCGGAAATCGCCGAGCAGCACTCCACGTAGCGCCTCCACGCTCGAGAAGATTTCTTCCCGTTCAGCGCTGAAAACCGCCAGAGTGCTCAGACGTTGCCGGTCGACATCCCCCAAGATCGCCGCGCGCTCCTTTCGTAATGCCTCGAGAATCCTTGCTCGCTCCGTGGCTACGAGGGCGGGCGTTTCATCGACGAACTCTCGGATGCCCTTGACCGAGCCGTCGAGCGAGGCGGCGGAGCGTTCCAGACTCTCGATGTCCGCCCAAAGCGGCTTGACGATCCGGGTTTCCGCTTCGAGGGCGAGAAGCTCCGCCTCCCAACGGACTAGGTGCGGGGTTTGCTCGGCATAGACTGCGAGGCGGTCGGTAAGGTCTCGAACCAGTTCCTCGATCTGCCCGACCGATTGAAGTGCGCCCGAACCCCACTTCGCGGCCGTCACGGTGGCGAGATCTAAAGAATTCGCGTGCCTGCCGAACGCGAGCGTGGAGAGCGGATTCGCTTCCGCCCAGCGCTCCACTTCGGGCGAGCTCTTCACCCTTGTTTCGACGCCCACCACGGACTCGACGAGAACAACCACCTCTTCTTCGAGGTGGCGCGCCGCATCGACAGCCACGCGTTGAGAGCGGCCAAAGACTTCTCTTCCATTGCCATTCTCGAAAAACCGCCTCATTTGAACCGAGAGCGCCCACGCGTCGGCAAGTCCGGCGAGCGGATCCGACTGAAACACCGCCTTCTGGATGGTGGGAATAGCATGAATTTTGAAGCGAAGAGCCGCCCTCTGGACGTCACGGTCCTCCTCAGCGCCGAGGATCGTGTCCGCGGCATCACCCACGACCGCGGAGAAATAGCTGGCATAATCGTACACGAGGAGCCGAAGCTCGTAACGCGTCACGTCGGCCTGAAGTCGCGCCATCGCCGCCGTTCTCGGCGGGGGGGCCGTCGAGCAGCCGGCGAGCGCGATGAGCGCCACCAAACACAGGCTTCGGAGGAACGCTTGCTTGTTGTCGATCCAGAACACCGCCCAGGACATCAAAACTATGAACATGAGTGGAACGATGACCCGAAAGACGTAGTAACCGAGCTCACGCTCGACGTGGAGCTCGTAAACGAACCGTACTAAACGTTCGCCGGTCGCGGCCGTGGCGCGAGTATCGAGGATATCGACGTGATGGGTCTCCTCGATGACGTTCCAGCCCGCAATGGCAAACGCCTCGGCGCGGCTCGGCGCTGTGTCGTCGAAGGCGAGCTCCAGCTGCTCGGGCCCGTACTCGATCGAAAGGAATGTAATCGGAAGCACTTGGGTGTCGAGCGGAAACTCTTGGAGGCGCAAGGGCGACCTGAGCAAGCCTCGGAAACGGTGCGTGTACTCGACGCGGCCCTCTCGGTCGACCCGTACGACGTCGGGTAGCTGTCGATCGTAGCTGCCCTGATTGAACAACACGATCGCCGGATTCCAGACCTCGTCCCGCGGGATTCGGCACGCGTGAAACCCCGACCGCTGGACGCTCGCCACGAGCCGCGGATCTCTCCACCGTAGAATCGCGAACAGGTCGGCCCGGAAGGTCTGGTCGACGTCATCAACGCGCTCGATGTCTACCACGTAGATACCAACGCCCACCTCGGTAGGTTTCCCCTCAGGGTCGGGACGACGCGCGGGGTCATATGGTTGTTCTGTCGCGCACCGTCCTGGGCTCTGAGCCCTCGAGGGTGAAGTCGCGAAGACGAGGACGATAAAAAAAGCTCCGGCGCCAAACGGCCGTCTCAGAAAGTGATATCCCATCAGCACCTCAATGTCGACCACACGCGAGCTTCAGAAACTAAAGGCGAACTTGACGCCATAGACGAACAGCGTCTCCCATTTTCCCGCTTCAGGTTGATGTGAAGCTGACGAGCTTTCTTTTACAAAATCGAAGTCGACGGCCGGGATCACCGCGAAACGGCCGCCGAGATGAAAGCTGTACTGGACCCCGGTGCGGATGAGAAAACTGCTGTGATCGCCGCGTTGTTCGTTTCCTCGCGGAGCGGTTTCCCAGCCTGGACCTGCGAGCACCATCAGTCCGCGATAGACATGAAATACCGCTGGGAAAGCGAACACCCCTGTGTCGGCGCCGTTCACGTACTCGACTTCGACCGAGATTCCCAAACGTGGCAGAAACCGAAACTCGTATTCGGCGCCAAGCGTAAGGAAGCTCGCCGACTTCCCTTCAGTTTCCGTCGTGCCGCCGAGAAACAACGCCACCTCATGGTGGCTCGTGTGCTCCTCATGAAGGTGGCGTTGGGCGAACGCGGGTGCGGAAGCAAAAAGAAGCACGACCAGAAACTTATGTGCCATTGTTCTCTTATCCCTAATCGTCGGCGAGCGCGTTGGCGACCTCAAGATTGCGGGTCCTTTCCGGACCTTAAGAGCGCTTCCGTCCCCGTGCCCCAGTTCAAGAGCCAGCCGAGGGCGTCCGTCATGGGCGCGTCGAGCTTCTTCACCTTATTGCTGTGGACGATTTGCAGAAAACCCACGCCGGGCGTCGGTGCGATGGGCACGAAGACGGTGACTAGATCGTCGGGCAGCTCTTCGACGATGGCGACGAGCATACGCGTTCCGGGCAGGACGTCGAGGAGAGCCGGCTGTAACTGCTCGTTGGCCGCGTCGCCCGCGATCCATCTTGAAAGGCTCTTCAATACCGCATAGGGCGGGAAGCGATCGAGAAACGCGTTCTCGATCCAGTTCCCGAAGCGCCGAGCTGAGCGGGTTCTTACGGCAACCCCGACGACCAAGAAGAGCCCGATCAGGATTCCGGCGGCGGTGAGCTTGTGGGCCAACACGTCTCCGAAGGGTCCTTGCGGCATCACGTCGAGAATCGGCTGAGTCAGCGCCATGAGCATGTCGAAGAGCTGGCCGAGCATCAGATAGGCAATGAGGACCGGCAGGAGAATGAAGAACCCCTCGAGGAAGAGGGTCCCGAGGGGAAGTCGGTTGCGTTTGTTCGTTGATCTCATCAGCGACCTCCAATGGCGGTTGGGCCTGACACAACATAACGAGGAGGCAAACGGAGCAGCCCCAATGGCGTTCTCGGCGTCAACGTTTTCTTACTCGATTGCATCGCGGCACAGACCGCCGTCGGTTCGATGAGCGGGACCAACCGGCGCACCTGGAGACTTGGACGCATGAAATTCGCCTGGTAATACGCATGGACTGGAAGTAGCTCGAGGCGGACGGGTCCCCGGCTCAGGAGCGAGCCGGGGACATCGAGAGCTCGGCCGCCGGGCTACTTGGGCTGCCCCTTCTCCAGCGTCTCTAGGACACGATCGAGAGAGAAGCTCCCTGGCTTCTGGCGAGGCGGATATTCCACGAACGTCGTCAGGAACTCGCGGACGATCTCCTGCGCCGGCACCAGAACGAACATGTGATCGGCGCCCCACTTCTCGTAGAGCATGGACTCATCTGCCGCTCGCTCGAAGGGGTCCATACGTAAGTTCTGGATCAGCGGCACGCGCAAGGTAGTGAAGGGCTCCGACCAAACGTGGATGCCGTGAGCGCGCTGAACGGTGAAGTTCATCTTCCAGTCGTTGTAGCGAAACGCCGAGATCGACCCGTCGTCGGTAAAATAGAAGAACGCCTCGCGAGCGCCCTTCTCATCCTGACCCGTGAGATAGGGTAGGAAGTTATAGCCGTCGAGATGGACTTTGTATCGCCTTCCGCCGATGGTCTTGCCGTCCAGAAGCTCTTGTTTGATGTTGGTTTGGCCGGCGGCGGCAAGCAGCGTCGGCATCCAGTCCAGCAGGGAGATGATCTCGTTGGACACCTGGTCTGGTGCGATCTTGCCCGGCCAGCGCACCATCATGGGCACCCGGAAGCCACCCTCCCACGTGGTGTTTTTTTCGCCTTTGAAAGGCATGGTGCCGCCATCGGGCCAAGACATGGCCTCGGCGCCGTTATCCGTCGTGTAAATAACGATGGTGTTGTCTTTGATGCCCATCTCGTCGAGCTTATCGAGCAACTGGCCGATGTGGCCGTCGTGCTCGACCATGCCGTCGGCGTAAACGCCCTGACCGGTGACGCCTTCCGATTCCGGCTTGAGGTGCGTCCAAATGTGCATCCGCGTGGAGTTGAACCAGACGAAGAAAGGCTGGTTGTTGGCGTGCGCCGTGTCCATGAAACCGAGCGCGGCGTCCAGAAATTCACCGTCCACCGTTTCCATCCGCTTCTTGGTGAGCGGTCCCGTGTCCTCGATGCGTCCGTCAGCGTAGGAATGGATCACGCCTCGGGGACCGAACTTCTTCCGGAACTCAGGATCTTTCGGGTAGTCCGGGTGCTCGGGCTCCTCTTCCGCGTTGAGGTGGTAGAGATTCCCGAAGAACTCGTCGAAGCCGTGATTGGTGGGGAGCTGCTCGTCCCGATCGCCGAGGTGGTTCTTGCCGAACTGCCCGGTCACGTAGCCCGCGCTCTTGAGGAGGGTGGCGAGGGTTGGATCCTCTTCCCTCATGCCCTCGGGGGCGCCCGGGAGCCCCACCTTGAGTAGCCCCGTGCGGAACGGGCTCTGGCCCGTGATGAAGGCGGCCCGCCCCGCGGTGCAGCTGTTCTCGGCATAGGCATCGGTGAAACGCATACCCTCGTCGGCAATGCTGTCGATATTGGGCGTGCGGTAACCCATCATCCCGTCGTTATAGGCGCTGATGTTGGACCACCCGATGTCGTCACCAAACATGACGAGAATGTTGGGTTTATCTTGCGCCGAGGCGGCCGTCGCGAAGCACAGCAACGCAATCCCCGCGCCGATAGCCCAGCGTTTTTCTTCGTTTCTCATGTCCTCTCCTTTTCAGTATTGACCAGTGATACTCGTCCCCACGGACGTACCAATTCTTCAGGACCCGCTTGGCGGGTAACTCTCGAACAACTTTTTTGCCACTTGATCGATTTTCTTGGCGTTTTTTGCCGGGTCGTCGCTCACTGTGTCCGAGGCGACGCCTCGCCATACGAGCTTCTTCGTGCTCGCGTCCCACATGTCGAGAACGAGCGTTCCTGTCGTGTAGGTTCGCACCGTATTGGTGGAGCTGCCCATGCCCATGCCCCCGCCCCAGTACCAGCTATCGCCGTAGCCATAGTCGAAGTGGTTCGTATCGATGACGGTGTTCTCCTCGTCATCGGCGTGGTAGGTGATGTAGACGTCGGGATTCGACGAAGCCTTTTGAAACCCCGCGGCCGCAAGCTCTCGATCGACAGCGGCTACGAAGCGCTGGTGCGCAAAGGGATCTTCCTCGGCGATGGTATGATCACCTTCGTACCAGTCGTAGGTAGTGTATTTCGAAAAGTCCGCCTGACGGTCGTAGTCGAAGTTCACCTTCTGCGACGAGCAGCCTGCTAAAACGAGCACACCGAACGCCATTGCGACGAATAGTTGTCTTTTCATGTCTTCTCTCCTTTCTCTCTTTTTGAAATCCAGGACTAGCCGAGCGGAATCGTGTAGCTGACGTTGAAGCGGTACGAGTTCTTGACCGCGGGCCCCGGGTAGCTCTTGTAGATGGCGCTCGTCTGATATTCCCCGTAGATGTTCCAGCTACCGTTATCCATGACAAGTACTTTGCCGAAGCGAACGCCGATCGGCAGGTAGAAACTCTTCGAGTCCCAGTCATAGCTGGCGAGCATGTCGCCATTGCCGACGTACCAGCCGCCGCCTAGTTGGAAGTTCAGAAACGGGGCAATGCCGAGCGGATTCGTGTCCGACTTGCCCGGCGGCAACGCGGTGGGTTCGACGCCGCGCCAGGACTGCGTGACGAGCAAGCCGTAAAACCAGGGACCGCTGCTATTTACTACAGCTGCAGCGAAGCCGTAGCCCCACTCGTCGCGAGCGACGTCTTTGTTGCCCGGAAAGGTCACGAGCGGCCCGATGCCCCCGCGCCCCGATCCCCAGTCGAGAGCCTTTGGGATAATGAGAGCGAACAGCTCGGTGTTGCCGAGGCCCGACTGGCCCTGCGCGTTCTCGTAGTGGCGGAACGTCAGCCTCGGCAGGATCGTCAAACGCTCGAGTGCTATGGGAGCGACGATGCGGAACTGCACATAGTCGGTGGAGCCGGCGGGCCGCATCTGGCCGTTATCCAGGGTGTCCTGGTGGGTAGTCAGCATCGCCTGGTAGGCGAACTGAAAGCTCCACTGCGTGGCGGTGGAGTCGAGAGCCTTGTTCAGTTTGTCCTGGGCCGCCTGCGCCTCTTCCGAGGAGGCCTGATTCGCAGCCGCCGTCTGGCTGTCCTCGGTCTCCTCCCGTCCTTCAGAGCCGGCGGAGTCGTAGGCGAGCAACAGCCCGGGCATCAGAGCGAGGGCGAGCGCAACCGTTCCGGCTAGGCGCCAGGCACCGATTTTCTTTCTCATTTCCATGGGATACTCCTTACGATTGATAAACGTAGTCATACGGCCTTCGTGTCGTATCTGAATAGGGCGCGAATCTTCTGCCAGAACTCCCCACCGAGAACGAAGAAGCTCGTGAGGAGAATTAGGTCGAGAAATATGTGCCGTCCCCAACTCGTCTCGCGCCCAATGACAGCTTCGAAGTAGGGGCCCAACCACCCGTACAGCAACGGGATGGAAAACATCACCAACCCGACGCGATAGCGCATCGGGCTACCGGGTCGGCTGGGAGGAATCGCTCGAGCGTCGCAAGAAGTCGACGCGTCACCATCTCGAACCCGGGTTTCCCCATAATCGCAACGGCGGTGAACATCCCTAGCTCCGGAAGACCGATAGCGAAGAACCCGGACAGAGTCGTCTTCCACTCCGGGGGCAGATCGGAAGCGATGACCAGGGGAACCAGGACAAACGGGCTGCCGAAACTGACCGCGAAGACGAAGGCGCCGAGACGAAGAGGCCCGCCAGACGGGATTTGTTCGCTCTTCCGAAGGTCACGGTCGCTCATACGCTGACTCCCTCTACTTACTGACCCACGTGCGCTGATAAACGATCCCGATCGAATCGAAATCTGCCCCGATTCGGGTAGCCACGCCGCTCGCGTAGTTGACGCGGATCGAGTTCCCCGGGCTCAGCGGAAGCGACAACGTAAGCCCTAAGCGTGAGTTCTTCTGAAAGTTGTCGCGTTGACTGCCGTCGATATTGAACTCGCCGCCATAGGCAAACCCGAAATTGAACGCGAGCCAGAGCGCGGGGCGAAACGAGCGGACGACATGCCCCTTGACGAACAAGATCGGGTTCTGGGTCATGCGCGATCCGCCGAAGAAGTCATCGTTCGCCGTGAAGAGCCACGTACCGCTCGCCAGCTCGAAGTACCACCGGCCACGATGGTGCGACACCCCGATCTCGGGAAGGAACGACCATCGGTTGGCACCGAGGTTGATCAGCTTTTCCGAGTCGTATTGCCCGAGAGGCACCGCGACAGAAATGCTGGCACCGACGATCGTTCTTTGGTCGTAGCTTCCGAACCCCTCTCCTCTCAGAGCGGGTGAGCCTAAGAAGTTCACGCCAAAGCGGAAGCGCGGATCGGCCAATCCCGCCACATCCCGGGTGCGCGCTTCGCTGTTGACGAGCCCTTCCCATTTCCCGGCCGCGAACGGGACGATGACTTCGAGCTTCGCGAGGCGGCCGAAGAAGTCCAGCGTTCGAAGATATCCGACCGAGACGACGCTGAGATCCGCATCCACGTCTTGGAACGGAAGCGATGTATCGAACAATACGTTGCCGTTCGAAAAGCCGTATCCTACGACGAGCGCGTTCAGGCCGACGGGAACGTTCCGATAGAGCCGCGGCTCGAGCTCTTGCGCATGCGTCACGCTGCGCGGCACGAGAACGCCCAGGAAAATAACGACCCACCATCGTAAGGTCATACGACGCGCTCATCCTCGGACAACTCAACCAGTTGAACCTCTTCCAGATGCCCTAGCACGGTCGCCGCGCCTCTGAGCGCACGGTACGTTTCGGAGCTCAAGAAGTGTTCGAGATCCGCGCGCTCTCGCCACTCAGCCATCCAGCAGACGAGAGCTTCGTCATTGATCTCCTGGAACAGCAGCCTCCGAAACGGACGCGCCGACTCTTCCGGGATGAACGAGCTGAGCGCTTGCACCAGCTCCTGTCGTTTGTCACGCGGAGCGCGCACCAAAAAACGTAGCGTTACCATGTCGCCGTTCGTCACCTCCCGCAGACCGCCTATTGCAGGAAGTCTGCCAATCGTGGCGAGGCGGCTAAAGTCAACGTTGCCTTTACGTTGAACGACCTACGTCGGTTTTTGGAGGGCTGATCTTCCCGAGAAATATGGTGGGCCCACCAAATACGGTGGGTTGGGTTGATATCAGTGGGTCGGGACTGCTGGACGTTTGATGCCGAGCTTTCGCATACGGAAGCGAAGGGTGTTCGGATGCAGGCCGAGACGCTCCGCCGCGCCTTTCCTACCCTCGATGCGCCATGCGCTCAGTTCGAGGATGCGAGAGACATAAGCTCGCTCGACGTCCTGAAGACTGCCCTGATAGTCGCCGTCGGTGGTCGCTCGCGGCTCGAGCCGGGCAGCCAGACGCAGGACTTTGCTCGATGACGTAATGACGGCACGCTCGAGCACGTTCTCGAGCTCGCGGACGTTCCCGGGCCAGTCGTAGTTGACGAGCTCGTCCATTACCGGCTTCGGGATCTCCACGATGTCTTTTCCCTGTGCGCGAGCAAAGCGCCCAACCAATGCGTTGACGAGTAGCGGAATGTCGTCGCGGCGCCGGCGAAGCGTCGGCACTGTAATGGGATAGACGTGGAGCCGGTAGTAGAGATCTTCGCGAAAGGCTCCGCGATCGACTTCTTGCTTCAAGTTGCGGTTCGTGGCGGCGATGACGCGAACATCGACACGGATGGTCGCTTCGCCGCCGACGCGCTCGAGCTCACCCTCCTGGAGAACCCCCAAAAACTTAGCCTGCAGGTCGAGAGGCAACTCGCCCACTTCGTCGAGAAAGAGCGTCCCTCGATCGGCAAGCTCGAAACGCCCCCTACGCAACCGCGTCGCTCCCGTGAACGCCCCTCGCTCGTGGCCAAAGAGCTCGGCCTCGACGAGATTGGCCGGGAGCGTCGCACAATTGACCTTCACGAGAGGTCGAGCGCTCCGAGGACTATGCTCGTGGATCGCGCGCGCGAAAAGCTCTTTCCCAACCCCGGTCTCGCCTTCGATGAGAACCGTCGTGTCGAGGGGCGCCACCTCTTCGACCTTTTGCAGCACGTACTTCAATGCGTCGCTTTCGCCAACAATTGCTTCGAAGCGTCCCGTTGTGGTTATCTCGCTCTTGAGGTACACGACTTCGTCCTCGAGGCGATGCGTGAGGGTCTCGATCTCGGTCAACGCGGCTTCCCGCGCTTTTTCGGCCTTGCGCTGGTCGGTGACGTCCGCACCGATACTCAACGTGCCGGTCGCGCCACCATGGGGGTCGCGCTGCAGGACGCTGGACCAAACGACGAGCCGCTGCTCCCCTTTCTTGGTAAGGAGAAAACGTTCGACCCGCGGGCGCAGCTCGCCGCTCATGGCAGCTTCAAACTCCTCTTCGATCCCGTCCCGCGCATCCGGAGCCAATAGCGCACCGATCGGATTACCGACTAGCTCCTCGGACGAATAGCCGGTCACGTCGGTACAGAACGGATTCACGTAGTCGATACATCCCCTCCGATCAACGCCAGCAACGAGAAGCTGCACGTGCTCTAGAAGCGATCGCCAACGCCGCTCGTTCGACCGCACTTCGGCCGACAGTGCCGATGCGCGCACGACTTCACCTGCAAGCTCGTGACTCATGGCAAATGCGACCGCGAGGTAGCCCCACGTGAACAAGTACGGGATTGGCAAAAGAGCAAGGTCGACGATGACGCCCGTCACGAGCAGGAGCACCATGTACAGCAGGAGGCTACCGCCAATCATCAGGGCGCCCCGCCGCTCCCCTCGCTGCCAAACGTCTCGGAAGCTAACGGCGATGAGGACGATGACGGCCACGAACGCTGCGTCCGTCGCCACCCGCCACGTGCTACTCACGCCCTCAGCGAATGCTATGCGTTCCCCCCAAGGCAGCACGACGTAGCGGAGTGCCGTTATCTCCGTGTAGAGAAAGCCGAACGGGAGAAAGGAGTTCGCGAGTGCGGCGAGAAGGAGCACAGCGCTCAACGACAGAACCACCCACCGACGGGCCGGCCATGTCCCGGTGTAACACGTGACGAACCCGAGGACACTCACGAGCCATAACACATTAATGTTGTTGGACCAGCGAAATGCCTCGATGAATGCGGCGACAGAGCCCGATTTGTAAAAAGCCGCTTCGGCGAGGGCGGCGAAACCGGAAAGAAAAGTGGTGAGCGCGAACCACAGATGCACCTTCATGCCCCGTTGGCGGGCCCAGATGAGAGCGTGAAAAAGCGCAACTACCCAGAAAGCGGCGGCAGCCATGAAAAGACCAATCGACAACGGAAACGATGTATCGAACACAATGTTACCGTTCGAAAAGCCGTATCCGAAGACGAGCGCATTCATCCCGACTGGAACGTTCCGAGAGCCGGGCTCCAGCTCTTGAGCATTCGTCACGCATCGCGGAACGAGAACGCCTAGGAAAACAACGATCCACCATCGCATAGGTCATACGACCACGATCTTGTCCTCGGACAACTCGACCAGTTGAACCTCTTCGAGATGCCCCAGCACCGCCGCCGCGCCTCCCAGCGCACGGTACGTTTCGGAGCTCAAGAAGCGCTCGAGATCCGCGCGCTCTCGCCACTCACCATTCCAGCGCACGAGAGCTTCGTCATTGAGCGCCTGGAACATCAGGCCTCCGGCACGGCCGCGCCGATTTTTCCGGGATGAACGAGCTGAGCTTGCACCAGCTCCCGTCGCCTGTCGAGCCCGCGATTACTGTCGGTCGCAGATTTGCCATGTCACTATTCTCCAAAGGACTTGCCCACGAGAGCGCCAGCAGGCCCGCACTGAACGAAACCGGTGCCCTGGTGCTCCAACCGGCCCGGGGCCTCAATCGCGAGCAGTTCCGTTTGTGTCGGGTCCAGCTATTTGGCGCGCGGAGTAGAACGACTCGTGTGACCAATGGACGGACAAGGGGCCCGCACCTCCGCTTCTTGAACAAATAGCAAAAAGACAGTCGCAAAATCTGCTGTCAAAACTGACCGCTGTCAAAATTGACAGTCGGTCTTCGTGTCTCTCTTCAAACTCCTGCGCCATATAAAACCCGCTCGCTCAGAACCGCAGAGTCACCCCGCCGGCCAGCTGAAACTGGTTCGAGTACTGCGTATCCGCGACGTGGTAGCAGACCCACGGCCAGAACGGGCTGCACCAAATGCCGCCCGGATCGGACTTGATGTAAGTGGGCGTCCAACGGGCGAGAATCTTGATGCCGACGTTCGACGAAGGATACATCTTGATGCCCCCACCCCAGTTGCTCGAAAAACGCGTGTTGCTCTCGACGGCATTCCCCATGACATCGGCAGGCTTGTATTGCGTCGCGCCGACACCGCCGAAAATGAAAGGCCGCATCACGTCACGGTCGTCACCCCAGTTGTAGACGAAATTGGCGTGATAGTTGTTGAGCTTCATGTCGGTGAACTCACGCTTGCCGTCACGCCCCGAAGCCTCGAGCGCGCTTCGCTGCTGGTCGAGCGCGAACTCGATCTCGATATTCTCGGTGACGAAAACACCAAAGGTAAAACCATAAGAGCCGCCGCTCTTCGGCGTGATCCGGTTGAAGGTCTGACCTTCGAACTCGATATTGTCGATCGGCACGCCGCCGCTGAACGTCCAGCCGGCGTAGCCGCTCACTTCGATTTTGTAGTCTTGCGCCCCGGCGGCACTCGCCAACAAAAGAACACACAATATCAACCCTGCTTTTTTGAGCACATGATTCTCCTTCAGAACTCCGTTTGTGTTGGCGTACAGCTATTTGGCGGAGTAGAAGGACTCGCGTGGCCAATGGACTGACAAGGCAAGCCCGCTCTTCCGCTTTTTGAGTAAAATAGCAAAAATACAGCAGGAAAATCTACTGTCAAAACTGACAGTACTGTCAAAACTGACAGTCGGTCATCGTGTCTCAATTCAGGTCTCGTGGCGGAAACTCTTCCGGCACGGAAGGGCGACGCGTGCTTGATCCCCTACTTTTGTTGCGTTGCTGGTTGCACAATCCACAGATTGATTCTAGGATTTAACGCACAGATGAAGTCGAAAGTCGCTGCCATGCCGACCAATCCACCCCGCGGGGAGCTCCTCGAGCTGAATCGTCTCTACGAAGCGGCTCCGGTCGGGCTCTGTTTGTTGGACCACGAGCTCCGCTATGTACGAATCAACGAGCGGCTGGCCGCGATCAACGGTAGGCCGGTGTCGGAGCACATCGGTCGCACCTTTCAGGAGATCATTCCGGAGCTTGGACCAACACTGGAGCCCGTGCTCCGTCGAGTCATCGAGACAGGCGAGGCGGTGGTGAACATCGACATTCACGGCATGACGCGGGCAGAGCCGAGAGTCGAACGAGATTGGCTAGCCAGTTACTACCCTGTGACGTCGAAGGACGGGATCCTCGTTGGCATAAGCGCCGTCGTTCAGGATGTGACCGAGCACAAGCAGGCCGAGCGCGCACTTTGGGCAGTGCACGAGCAGTTGGAAACCCGTGTTCAGGAACGGACCCGAGAGCTGCAAGAAGCCAACGCCGCATTGATAACCGAAGTCGCGCAGCGTAGGCGGGCGGAAGCCCTCTTCAAAGGTCTCTTGGAGGCCGCACCCGACGCCATGATCATGAGCGACAAGAAAGGGAAGATTGCCCTGGTGAACGCGCAGACGGAGCGACTCCTAGGCTACGCTCGGGAAGAGCTGATCGGACGAAGCGTCGAAACGCTCCTGCCCGGACTCTTCCGTAAGCGACACCTCGTGCACCGTACGGATTACATCGCTGATTCCCGCTTCCGAATGATGGGAGAGGGAGGAGATCTTTTCGTGCGCTCGAAGGACGGCCGCGAGATCCCGGTCGAGATCAGCCTCAGTCCTTTTGAGAGTGAGGAGGGGTTGCTCGTTCTCAGTAGCATCCGTGATGTGACCGAGCGCAAGCGTCAGCAAGAAGAGATCGAAAAGAGCGAGGCGCGCTTTCGGCTATTGGCGGAGTCCACGAATGTCGTCCCTTGGGAGGCAGACGCCCGCACCTGGCTCTTCACTTACGTGGGCCCGCAGGCCGTGAAGCTACTCGGCTATCCCGTCAAGCGATGGTACGACGAGGATTTCTGGGTCGAGCACATTCATCCCGAGGATCGAGAATACACGATCGACTTTTGCATGAAATCCTCTCTTCATTGTCGGGATTTCGAGTTCGAGTACCGGATGCGGGCCTCCGACGGTCGCTACGTTTGGCTCCACGACGTCGTGCACGTTGAAACCGTCGAGGGCGGGCCGCGGACGCTTATGGGTTTCATGATCGATGTCACGGACAGGAACCGAGTCCGGGAAGCCCTTCGCGCTCTGAGCGCTCGGCTGATCGATGCGCAGGAAAAGGAGCGAGGCCGCATCGCGCGCGAGCTACACGACAACATTGGCCAAAAACTGGCCTTGCTCGCCGTAGAGCTCGACATCACCCGCCAGTCACCCCCAGGCTCGGAAACCGAGCTCAGCAAGCAGCTCGAAAAGCTATCGGGATTCACCAAGGAGCTTTCATCCGACATCCATCGTCTCTCCCACCGTCTCCACCCACGTAGCATCGAAAAGCTCGGCCTTTCCGTAGCGATCAGAAGGTTGTGCCGGGAGGTTGCCGATGGACACGAAGTGCGGATCGACTTCAGCGAGGAGAGGGTTCCCTCGTCGTTCTCCGACGACACGGCACTCTGTCTATTTCGCGTCGCGCAAGAGTCTCTTCGGAACACGGTCAAGCACAGCCAGGCCAAAGAAGTGTTGGTGGAGCTTTCGGGCGGCATAGAGGAGATCCGACTCCGTATCTCCGACTCCGGCATCGGCTTTAATCCGGACGACATCACCGAGAAGGAAGGCCTCGGCCTCGACAGTATGCGGGAGCGGCTCCGTGCCGTCGGCGGGACGCTCGCTATCGAATCCGACCCGGGCCGTGGTACGCGGGTCGAGGCGGCGGTACCGGTGAGATGAAACGGCCGCACGTCATACTCGCGGACGATCACTCGCTCCTGCTCGATGCGTTTGAGAAGCTCATCGAGACAGAGTACAGGGTGGTGGCCAAGGTGGCCGACGGACGTTCGCTCTTGGCCGCTGCGGAGAAGCTCGAGCCTGACGTCATCGTTCTCGACATCTCCATGCCACGGTTGAACGGGCTCGACGCCGGCCGACAACTCAGGAAGATGCTACCCGATACGAAACTCATCTACCTCACGGTGCACGAAGATCTTGATCTCGCCGAGGAGTGTTTTCGGATCGGCGCTTCCGGCTACCTCGTCAAGAGCTCGGCGGCATCCGAGCTGTTCGAGGCTATTCGCAGCGCACTCGATGGAAAGACGTACAAGTCCCCGCTCCCCATGCCGCGAGCGACTTCTTCCGGAGGGCAACGCCCGCCTCGCGTCGCGAAGAGCAAGTTGACGCCCCGCCAGAGAGAGGTGCTGCAGCTCCTGGCGGAGGGTTACTCGATGAAAAAAGCCGCCGACGTCCTGAACGTGACCCCGCGAACCATCGCCTTTCACAAATATCGCATCATGGAGAACTACGGGCTCAAGAGCACTGCCGAAATCGTGCAATTTGCCATCAAGCAGGGCCTCGTCTCGCTCTAGGCGCGCTTCCCGCTCGGAGCAGGGCTGGCACCATCGAGACCCGGCGGAGGCGACAACATCCTGCTTCTGTTTGCGCCGGATCAGCGAAGTCTCGACGGAGCTCTGCCTAGCTATTTGGCGGAGTAGAAGACCGCCGTGAAAAAGGCCCCCCACCGTCCTGGTGAGGAGCCTTCTCGGCCGAGTCTTGAAAGTTGACTAGCTGACCTCTGTAAACTCCGCGTCGACGACGTCTTCGTCGCCGCTCGGCGTGGGGCCGTCGCTTGCTGTTTCGCCGTTTGATGGCTCGGCTTCCTTTTTCGCGTAGAGCTTTTCGGACATGGCGTGCGCGGCCTTGGTGAGGCGTTCCTCGGCCGCCTTCAACGCCTCGAGGTCATCGCTATCGAGCTTGGCCTTGGCCTCGGTAAGAGCGCTTTCGACTTCTTGAACGATCGACGGTTCGAGGTCGTTCTTGTTCTCGTCGAGGCTTTGCTCGGAGGCGAAGATCGCGGTGTCGAGACGATTCCTTGCCTCCACTTTTTGACGAAGCTTCTCGTCCTCCTCACGGTGGATCTCGGAATCCTTGACCATCGCCTCGATTTCCTCTTTGCTGAGGCCGCTCGAGCTTTCGAGCGTGATGCTCTGCGCTTTGCCCGTGGCGACATCCTTGGCACTGACGTTGACGATGCCGTTGGCGTCGATGTCGAACGAGACTTCGATTTGGGGCACACCCCGGGGAGCAGGCGGGATACCGACGAGCTGGAACTCTCCCAACGTTCGGTTGTCCTTGGCCATCTCGCGCTCGCCCTGTAGGACGTGCACGCCTACGCTCGGCTGGCTGTCCACCGCGGTCGAAAAGGTCTCGCTCTTCTCGACGGGGATCGTGGTGTTGCGGTCGATGAGCTTCGTGAAGACGCCGCCCAAGGTCTCGATCCCGAGCGAAAGCGGCGTGACGTCGAGCAATAGCATGTCCTTGACGTCACCCTGTAAAACGCCAGCTTGAATGGCGGCGCCAATGGAAACGACCTCGTCCGGGTTGACGCCCTTGTGGGGGTCCTTCCCGAAGAGCTCTTTCACCATCTCTTGAACTTTTGGGATTCGCGTCGAGCCGCCCACGAGAACGACCTCGTCGAGCTTTGAAATATCGATCTCCGCATCCTTCAAAGCTCGGCGGCACGGGTCGAGCGCTCTTTCGAACAAGTCGGCGACGAGTTGCTCGAACTTGGCCCGCGTGAGCTTGAGCTGCAAATGTTTCGGCCCGGAGCTGTCCGCGGTCACGAACGGCAAGTTGATCTCCGTCTCGACCGAAGTGGAGAGCTCGATCTTCGCGCGCTCGGCAGCTTCCTTCAGGCGCTGGAGCGCCATCTTGTCCGCGGCCAAGTCGATGCCTTGGTCCTTCTTGAACTCCTGGACCATCCACTTGATGATGCGCTGGTCGAGGTCGTCGCCTCCAAGATGCGTGTCACCTCCGGTGGCCATGACTTCGATGACGCCGTCACCGACTTCGAGGATGGAGATATCGAACGTGCCGCCGCCGAAGTCGAAAACGGCAATCGTCTCTTCTTCCTTTTTGTCGAGGCCGTAGGCGAGGGCCGCAGCCGTGGGCTCGTTGATGATCCGCTCTATTTTGAGGCCCGCGATCTTTCCCGCATCTTTGGTAGCTTGTCGCTGCGCGTCGTTGAAGTAAGCAGGGACGGTGATCACCGCTTCGGTGACCTTCTCGCCGAGGTAGTCCTCAGCGGCCTGTTTGAGTTTTTCCAGCACGAGCGCCGCGATCTGAGGCGGAGAGTGTTCTTTCCCGCCAGCTTTTACGCGGACGTCGTCGTTTTTGCCCTTGACCACTTTGAAGGGCACCATCGCGATCTCTTCTTTGATCTCGTCGTGCCGTCGCCCCATGAATCGCTTGATGGAATAAACGGTGTTCTCGGGGTTGGTGATGGCCTGTCGGCGCGCTACCTGCCCCACGAGACGTTGTCCATCCTTGGTGAAGGCGACGACGCTCGGAGTCACGCGATCGCCCTCCGAGTTCACAATGACCTTCGGCTCTCCGCCTTCGATAACGGAAACCACGGAGTTCGTGGTGCCGAGGTCGATTCCAATTGTTTTAGCCATGTTGTCGTCCTCCTCTAAAGTGTTTCACCGCAGTCGCTTGTAATGGTTTTTGACCACGTTTACGATAGATAGTATAGCGGATGGATCCCGTTTCGTCAATGAAAATGAGTGCCTGGTCATGATATTACTTTACATCTACACGCTAATATTTTATCCTTGTGCATACCTCGATTGAGGAGGGAGGTAAAGCTATGGATATGAATAAGTTGACGGAGAGATCCCAGGAAGCCGTGGGGGAAGCCCAGGCACTGGCGACGCGGCAGGGCCACCAGCAGGTCGAGTCCGAGCATCTCCTTCTTGCTCTGCTAGAGAAGGAAGGTGGCTTGGCCGAAACGATTTTGTCTCGTCTCGACCAGAACCTCGCGCCGCTCAAAGAGGCCGTTCGGCACGAGCTTGCGTCCGTTCCCTCCGTGAAAGGTCCGGGGGCCGGACAGCTCTATCTCGGAGCGCGCCTGCGAACCGTGCTCGATCATGCCCAGCAGGAAGCGTCGACGCTCAAGGACGATTATGTGAGCGTCGAGCATCTCTTGCTCGGCTTGGCCGCAGATGACGGCCCGTCTGGAAAGCTTCTAGGAGAGCGTGGCGTCAGCCGGGAGACGTTGCTCTTGGCGTTGAAGGAAATCCGCGGTACGCAACGCGTGACCTCTCAGAACCCCGAGAGCACCTATGAAGCTCTCGAGCAATATGGGCGCGACCTCACCCAGCAAGCGTCCTCCGGCAAGCTCGATCCTGTGATCGGTCGTGACGACGAGATTCGCCGCGTGGTTCAAATTCTGTCGCGCCGCAGGAAGAACAACCCGGTTCTCATCGGAGAGCCCGGCGTTGGGAAGACGGCGATTGCGGAAGGACTCGCCCAGCGCATCGTGCGCGGAGACGTCCCCGAAGGATTGAAGGATAAGCAGGTTGTTTCGCTCGATATGGGCGCTCTCATTGCCGGCGCGAAATATCGCGGCGAGTTCGAAGAGCGGCTCAAGGCCGTTCTCAAGGCGGTCCAAGAATCCGACGGGCGGGTCATCTTGTTCATCGACGAGCTCCACAACGTGGTCGGCGCGGGTAAGGCCGAAGGTGGGCCGATGGATGCCGGCAATCTGCTCAAGCCGATGCTCGCCCGCGGTGAGCTCCACTGTATCGGCGCCACCACGCTCGACGAATATCGCAAGCACATCGAAAAAGACGCCGCGCTCGAAAGGCGTTTTCAGACCGTGCTCGTCGAAGAGCCGAGCATCGAGGACACCATCTCGATCTTGCGGGGGCTCAACGAACGCTATGAAGTCCACCACGGTGTCCGCATCAAAGATACCGCGCTCGTCGCGGCGGCTATGTTGTCGCACCGCTATATTTCCGACCGGTTCTTGCCGGACAAGGCCATCGACCTCGTCGACGAAGCCGCGGCGCGTCTACGGACCGAGATCGACAGCGTGCCGACGGAGCTCGACGAAGTGGATCGCCGTGTCATGCAGCTCGAGATCGAGCGCCAGGCGCTCAAGAAGGAGACGGACAAAGCTTCGAAGGGTCGTTTGAAGCAGTTGGAAGAAGAGCTCAAGGATGGAAAAGCGCTCGCCGGTGGCCTTCGGGCTCAGTGGCAAGAAGAAAAAGACCTTCTCGGCGCCGTGCGGCAGCGTCGCGAGGCCATCGACCAGACGAAGCAGGAAATCGAAAAAGCGGAAAGAGCTTACGATCTCAGCAAAGTCGCGGAGCTTCGCTACGGGCGCTTGAACGAGCTCGGCGCGGCGCTCGAGAAAGCCGAAGCTGTACTCGCCAGTAGGAAGAGCGTCTTGCTCAAAGAGGAGGTCGGCGACGAGGATATCGCCGAAGTCGTCGCTCGCTGGACAGGTATTCCGGTGGCGAAGCTCCTCGAGGGCGAAGTCCACAAGCTGCTGCAACTCGGCGCCCATCTCCACGAGCGCGTCATCGGGCAAGACGAGGCCGTGGACGCGGTCGCGGACGCGGTCATGCGCGCCCGCGCAGGCATCCAAGATCCGGATCGGCCTATCGGAAGCTTCATCTTTCTCGGACCCACCGGTGTCGGTAAGACCGAGCTCGCCCGGACGCTAGCGGCTTATCTGTTCAACGATGAGAAGGCGCTCGTCCGTATCGACATGAGCGAGTACATGGAGAAACATGCCGTGGCCCGTCTCGTCGGGGCGCCTCCCGGCTATGTCGGCTACGAGGAGGGTGGTCAGCTCACGGAGGCCGTACGCCGGAAGCCGTTTTCGGTCGTTCTCTTCGACGAGGTCGAAAAGGCTCACGCCGACGTCTTCAATCTGCTCCTGCAGATTCTCGACGAAGGCCGACTCACCGACTCTCAAGGGCGTACGGTCGACTTCCGTAATACGATGCTCATCATGACGTCGAATATCGGCAGCTCGGAGATCCTTGCTTTCGAGGGCGGGTCGGACAGTGAGCGCTACCAGCAAATGAAAGCCGAGGTGCTCGGCCAGATGAAGCATCATTTCCGGCCCGAGTTCTTGAATCGCGTCGACGAGGTCGTCGTCTTCCACGCTCTCGACAAAGAGCAGCTCGTCAAAATCGTCGATATCCAGCTTCAGAGGCTCGCGCGGCGTCTCGCCGACAAGCGGATCGAGCTCGCGCTCACGGATGAAGCGAAGCGCCTTCTCGCCGAGGCGGGCTACGACCCGGTCTACGGAGCGCGGCCGATCAAGCGGACGATACAGAAGTCGCTCGAAACGGAAATCGCGCGGCGTCTTCTGACGGGAGACATTCGGGAGGGGAAGACCCTGAGGGTCGACGTCAAGGACGGTGCGTTCACCTTCACGAGCGAGTCCGTGACGGCGCCAGCCTAAGGTTGGCCAGGTAAACGTGAAGGCTTTTGAACCGCAGAGGCACAGAGATTGTAGACGGAAATCCGGGATCTCGTATCCTAGCCCCGCGTAGCCCGTCGAACCTCATCCCAATCGGGCGGCGGTCTCCCGAGCTCACCAGGGGCGCTTCAAGTCCGAGCGGCGTCCGAGCTCATCCGCGAGCTCGGATACGTCGTCGATGGAGTCGCCGTTCTCCAGCCACACAGCCATCGGCTCCGTTGTCGCCGAGGCACACTAGGTAGGTGCTCTCTGGGAAACGAAAGCCTACGTTGTATGGGCCTAGACAGACAGGCTGGACACGCGGCCGAACCACCGACCCAGTCAGAGCACTTTCGCGAGTACATCCAATTGCTGTAAGAAGAGATCTCGCGACCACGTCTCGAGGCTCGCCTGCTCGCGTGACATGACGAAACGCTCGACATCCTTCTTTGCGGTGAGCCAATCGATCTCTTCGATCCGTTTTTTCATAGCGTGGAGAAACCATTCTCCGGTGACGTCGAGTTTCTGTCCCGACCATGGTCCCTGCTGGTCCAATGCGTTGGCGAGAAGCTGCAGATTCGGCACGACTTCCCTCGAGACGTACCACAAGAAATCGTACCAGTCTCGACCCTTGACGTAGCTTCGACACAGAAGGGCATGACACTTGGAACCGAATCCAGAGCTCAAATCCATCGCGGTCACTGCCGCCGTCATGGGAAACGTGATGTATCTTGTTTCGAGCGCGACGCCAGCAGGTGGATTCGTATCGACTTCTAGCTTGATGCGAATTTTCTTCGAGGCGCGGCGTGTGTACGGCAGAGCCAAATTCAAGACCTGCCCGATGGAATCGGTCTTGAGAGAAACTTTTTTCACCGCGCTTCGCTCGGCGCCACGCCCACCGATCGACAGCTCGATATCCTCCGCCACGAAATCCCCTCGAATTCGTTCGAGATAAGGTGTCCACTCGAACTTCGAATCCGGCGCCTTCAGGACGAAGTCCAGGTCTTCAGAGAAGCGATGCATCGAATGAAGAATTCGGAGGCATGTCCCACCGTGAAACGCCGCCCGCGCAAAGAACTTCGCACGCGACAGGCTCGCGAGCACGTATTGCTGCATGAGCTCTTGAAGCACGTTCTCTTGCTCCAAAGCGTTCGCTGGAGCGTAGTCCTTCAGCCGGTTCGCGAGGACGTCCGCGATCAATGCCCCAGCTCCTTTCGCAATCCGCCTAGATAACGCTCTGTCCGTCGACTCCGAAACGAATCGAGAATCTCATCCCACGAGTTGTTCGCCAACGCGCGCAGCTCCTCCTCCTCGATACGCATCGAATCTGTAAGGAACCCCATGCCGTCGTGCTCCCAGGAGATTTCTTTGCGCAGATAAACCAAATCGCCAATCGCTCGAAGTGGTGATGCGATGAAGGCCCACTCCAAAGCGCCTAATTTTTCGGCTTCCACGCCGGCCCTCGGTTGCTTCGAAGGCACCCGAACGAAATCGAAAGTGCCCACAGGCGTTTGAAACGATCGACTTCGGGAAATCGTGACGCTGGACACTCGAAACACCGCTTCAGGGATCAGGTCGTGATGGGACAAGGCGGATTCCAAGCTGATGTGTGAGGGCGAATGGAGGGCAGCGGCCACGACGAAGGGGTGAAGCGGCGACTTACGGTATTTCGACGCAAGGCAGTACAGCCCAGGCTTTAGCCTCATGGCTTCGCCGTGCTCGAGGGCCCGATGGACCCTTAGCTTCCGCGCACCCTGGCTCAGATCGGGAAAGAGATTTCGGACGACGGAGTCATCGAAAAGCCCACCCGGCGGTGCCAGTGTGAAAACGTGCTCCACCAGAGTCTGCATTTATGTATTAAGGTTACGTTATTCGTAATCTTGTTGCAATTTTTGAGGAGTCGTTGACGGCCAGCGTAAGAGAAAACCTTTTTCGTTGTCCGTGGGCTCCTTTGGAACGAGACGCTTCAGCTCATCGGCCCAGTCGACGACAATTCGATTCGAAGTTCCG
>Ga0209988_10000652_pt1 | contig 22031 bp, 19 predicted proteins | sample N075metaG_FD_183115 | JGI IMG/M metagenome (GOLD analysis project Ga0209988, IMG submission 183115) | Deep subsurface microbial communities from Kermadec Trench to uncover new lineages of life (NeLLi) - N075 metaG (SPAdes) (version 2) | ecosystem: Environmental > Aquatic > Marine > Ocean trench... | reverse complement strand
CAGGTGAAAATTGCTCTGGTTGCTGGCGAGGCGTCTGGCGACCTCCTTGGCGCTGGACTAATCAAGGCGCTGCGCAATCGTGTCCCGGATGCGACCTTCGAAGGCGTTGCAGGTCCTGCAATGATCGCCGCAGGATGCGAGTGCTGGGAAGATGCCGAGACGCTCGCCGTCATGGGTCTCGTCGAACCCCTGAAGGTTTTGCCACGTCTGCTGCGGCTTCGCCGCTCACTTGTGCGACGCTGGACAAATGATCCACCAGACGTGTTCGTCGGCATTGATGCACCGGACTTCAATCTTGGCCTGGAAATAAAACTAAAAGCCCGTGGAATTCCCACGGCGCATTACGTAAGCCCGTCTGTGTGGGCATGGCGCCAGGGACGAATCAAGACCATCCGCAAGGCTGCGGACTGCGTCCTCTGTATTTTGCCGTTCGAAAAAACCTTCTACGAAAAACACGGAGTCCGTGCGGAATTCGTCGGTCATCCACAAGCCGACAAGGCGCCCCTGCATAAAGACAAGGCTGCCGCACGTCGCAAGCTGGGTGTGGAATCAGTTGGCCCGATTGTCGCCGTACTGCCGGGCAGTCGCAGCAGCGAGGTGTCTCGCCTGGGGCCGATCTTCGCCCGTGCAGCATCGATGCTCCTGGAACGTGACCCGAATACACGTTTTATCACGCCCGTGGCAACGCCCAGGCTGCGGCACATGATTGAGAGCCAGCTTGAAGAGGCCGGGGTCACATCCGCGTTCATGTTGTTGGACGGACAGTCAGAGGATGCGATGGCGGCGGCCGAGGTCGTTTTACTGGCGTCCGGGACGGCGGCGCTTGAATCTGCATTGCTCTGCAAGCCGACCGTAGCGGCATATCGGATTGCCCCGTTGAGCATCGCGATCATCAGAACCTTCGGCCTGATCAAGCTGAAGAATTTTACGCTGCCGAACCTGTTGACCGAAGAACCGCTGATACCGGAATTCATACAGGAAGATGCGACGCCGCAGGCACTGGCGCATGCGGTCGGCGAGTTCATGGAGTCGCCCGAACGTGTGGCTGTCATTCGGGAGAGATTTGCTACACTGCGAACGGAGCTGGCACTGGACGCCGACCAGCGTGCGGCGGAGGCTGTACTCAGCCTCATACCGCAATCCACACCCTAATTCGCACGATAAATTGCAACTCAGCGCGCATGCAGCAAGCACAGATTTTTCAGATTGATGGAACCATTGACGGAACAGTCGCCGGTGTCGATGAGGCCGGGCGAGGCCCGTTAGCGGGCCCCGTTGTGGCGGCGGCGGTTATCCTGGATCCGAATCGCGTGCCCGACGGGCTGGACGATTCAAAAAAACTCACTGCTGCAGCCCGCGAACGCCTCGAGGTCGAGATTCGCAGTGTTGCGCTGTCGTTCTCAGTCGCCTGGGCGGATCGAGCTGAAATTGATGCGATCAACGTTCTTGCAGCGACGATGCTGGCCATGCGTCGCGCAATCATTGGACTCACGATCACGCCCGATTCTGTGCAGGTCGACGGCAACCGGTTGCCTGACTTGCGATTTCACCGCTATCGTATCGCTGGCGTCGCGATCGTCGGTGGGGATGCAAGCGTTGCTGCTATTAGCGCGGCATCTATTCTGGCCAAGACGGCTCGCGATCGAATGATGGTCGCGATGGACAAGCTCTACCCGCACTATGCCTTTGCTCAACACAAGGGCTACGGCACGGAAATACACCGTGACCGCTTGCGCGAGCACGGTCCCTGTGCCGAGCACCGCCGCAGTTTTGCACCCGTGAGAGCTGCGCTGTGAGTTCGCCGGCATTTGTGCATTTGCATGTGCACACGGAATATTCACTGGTCGACAGCACCGTGCGTATTCCGACGTTAATGCGACGCTGTGCCGACGATGGCATGCCGGCGGTCGCGCTGACTGATCAAAATAATTTGTTCGCCATGGTCAAGTTTTATACGAAGGCGATTGCGGCCGGTGTAAAACCGATTATTGGTGCTGACGTACGTATTTTTAACGATGACGATCCGGACCGACCGCATACACTCATCTTGCTGTGTCAAAACAATGACGGCTACCGAAATCTGTCGCGATTGCTCACCCGGGCTTTTACCGAGGAGCGTTATCGTGGCGATGTAATGCTGCATCGTGATTGGCTTACACGCGAGACCTGCGACGGCCTGATTGCCTTGTCTGGCGGGCTGCACGGAGATATAGGACACGCACTCACGCTCGGCCACGTGGATGCAGCGCGCAGACTGTTGCGCGGATGGTGTGATGTATTTGACGGGCGATTTTACGTAGAACTCATTCGTACGGGTCGGCAGCGCGAAGATGATTGTGTTCGAGCAAGTCTTAAGCTTGCGAGCGAGGAACAGGTGCCCGTCGTTGCGACTAACGATGTGCGTTTTGTCGAGCCAGACGGTTTCAATTCGCACGAGGCGCGCGTCTGTATTCAGGAGGGTCGCACCCTTGCCGATACGGAACGGCCGCGACTGTACAGTGAGCAACAGTATTTACGCAGCGCCTCGGAAATGTCTGAATTGTTCGCCGACGTAGCCGATGCGTTGGCTAATTCTGTCGAAATTGCAAAACGCTGCAATCTCAACCTGACGCTGGGCCAGAGTGTGCTGCCGGCGTTTCCGGTGCCTGAAGGCCAGGACGAGACCGATTTCCTCGAGGAGGAATCTCGTCGCGGCCTGCAACGGCAACTGGAAATCAAATTCAAACAGGAAAATATTCCAGCCAGGCAACAGGCTGTCATCAGCGCGCCGTATCTTGAGCGGCTCAAGATCGAGCTCGACGTGATTCACGGCATGGGGTATCCCGGCTATTTTCTGATTGTTGCTGATTTCATTCGCTGGGCACGAGAGAACGATGTGCCGGTCGGGCCCGGACGTGGATCGGGTGCGGGTTCACTCGTGGCATGGGTGCTTGGCATCACAGACCTCGATCCGCTGCATCACGACTTGTTGTTTGAGCGCTTCCTGAACCCGGAACGCGTATCGATGCCCGACTTCGACATAGATTTCTGCATGGAGGGGCGTGATCGCGTGATCGAGTATGTCGCGGAGCGCTACGGTCGAAACAAAGTGGCGCAGATCATTACCTTCGGCACGATGGCTGCAAAAGCCGTTATTCGCGATACGGGGCGCGTCCTTGGGCAGCCTTACGGGCTCGTCGATCGAATCGCGAAACTGGTGCCGCTTGAGCTCGGCATGACGCTCAACAAGGCGCTGGAGCAATCCGACGAACTTGCAGCAATATATGCGGAAGATGAAGAGGTGGCGGCAATTATTGACCTCTCGCTGTCACTGGAGGGCCTGGTTCGCAATGCGGGCAAGCACGCGGGTGGTGTTGTCATTGCGCCGAACAATCTGACGGATTTTACACCGCTCTATTGTGAAGATGGCGGCACCAGTTTAGTCACACAATTCGACAAGGACGATGTGGAGGCCGTGGGGCTGGTCAAGTTCGACTTTCTTGGCCTCAAGACATTAACGATCATTGATTGGGCCGTTCGTATGATCAACGCGTCCAGCGATGCTGCGCCAATCGAGATCAGCAGTATCCCGATGCAGGACGCAGCGACGTTTGCGCTGCTGAAGAAAACGGCAACTGTCGCCGTTTTTCAGCTTGAATCCAGCGGCATGCGGGACTTGATCAAGCGCATGCAACCGAATCAGTTTGATGACCTTGTGGCACTCGTCGCGTTGTTCCGGCCGGGGCCATTGCAATCCGGCATGGTGGATGACTTCATCACGCGGAAACATTCGTCGAATCAATCCGATATCGACTATTTGCATCCGGACCTCAAGCCGGTTCTTGAAGAAACCTACGGCGTTATTTTATATCAGGAACAAGTGATGCAGATAGCGCAGGTTCTGGCCGGGTACACACTCGGCGGCGCAGACTTGTTGCGGCGAGCCATGGGTAAGAAGAACGCCGGGGAGATGGCGACGCAACGCGAAATATTCGTGAAGGGCGCCACTGAGCGCGGTGTCGCACTCGCAACCGCGTCGCGCATATTTGATCTTATGGAGAAGTTCGCGGGCTACGGATTTAACAAGTCTCATTCCGCAGCCTACGCGGTGTTGTCGTACCAGACGGCTTATTTGAAGGCGAATTACCCGGCCGCATTCATGGCAGCCGTGATGAGCGCCGATCTGGACAATACCGATCGACTCGTGATATTGAAAAGCGATTGTCGGCAACTCGGATTGGCACTGCGGCCGCCGCGTATAAACGAGTCGTCCTATCACTTCAGCGTGTCGGGTGAGGACGAAATACTGTACGGACTGGGCGCAATCAAGGGCCTTGGCAAAGCAGCCGTTGAGTCATTGATTGCCGAGCGCGAGGCGCATGGCCCGTTTACGAACCTGATCGAGTATTGTCGCCGGCTCGATCACGACAAGGTCAACAAGCGTTCGCTGGAAGCAATGATCAAGTCAGGTGCGCTTGATGAATTCGGAATGACACGCCGAGCTCTCATGCATCAGCTTCCGGAAGCGCTCAAGAGTGCCGACCAACATGCGCGGGCAGCCGCCGCGGGCCAGAACGACATGTTCGGGCTTGAAGTGCCGGAACCTGAAACGGAAGTCGAAACGCCGCAGTTGTTAAATATGGAGGAGTGGCCGGAAAGCCAGTTTCTGAGTCACGAGAAGGAAGCGCTGGGCTTGTATTTGACGGGTCATCCGTTTGATGCGGTGCGTGAGGACGCGCGCTTTTTTGTTGAGGGTCAACTGGGCGACATCGCCGCGGAATCGCCACCGCAAAAGTCGCAGGGTCAACGCAACTACGCACAGCCGCGTCGTGACGTGACGGTGGCCGGCCTGATTGCCGATATTCGAAAACGCGGCAATCGCATCAGCGTTGTGCTGGACGACAATAGCGGGCGCATTGAAGTCAGCTTTTTCAGCGAGGCCTACCAGGAGTTTCGGCATCTGCTCGTGAAAGACGAGATCGTCGTCATCAGCGGTGGACTGCGCTATGACGATTTCGTCGCGGCGTGGACGGTTAACGCCAAGAGCGTGATCGCCATCGATCAGGTCATTGAGAATCGCGCCAGCAGCATGGTGTTGCGATTGGCACCGAACGGACAGGGCGAAGCCCTGCTGATGAAATTGCACGATGTCTTGCTGCCGTATCGCGAGGGCAAATGCGATGTGGCCGTGCAGTATTTGGGCGATAGCGCCGCGGCACGCCTGACGCTGGGGCCGGAGTGGTCGGTGCGGCCGAGTCGCGAGTTGCGGGACAAGTTGATTGCGCTTTTGGGCGCGAATAATGTTCGCCTGCTCTACACACCCGGCCGCGAAATAATGTAAGGTTTGCGACCCAATGCGAATTGAACAGCTATGGACCTGAAGTTTCTTGATTTCGAGCAGCCGATCGCCGAGCTCGAGGCGAAGATCGAAGAGCTTCGCTTTGTGGGTGATGATGCCGAGATCAACATCAACGAAGAAGTGGCCAGGCTGCGTGAAAAGAGTGAGCAGCTAACGAGGAGTATTTTCAGCAAGCTGTCTCCCTGGCAGGTTGCACAAGTCGCTCGTCATCCGGGCAGACCCTATACGCTCGATTATCTCGCCAGTTTCGCACCGGATTTTCAGGAATTGCACGGTGATCGGATGTTTGCCGATGACCCCGCCATGGTGGGTGGCGTTGGCCGTATCGATGGACGTGCCGTCATGTTCATTGGCCATCAAAAAGGCCGCGATACCAAGGAACGTGTACGTCGCAATTACGGCATGCCGAAGCCCGAGGGCTACCGCAAGTCACAGCGCCTGATGCGCATGGCTGAAAAATTCAAGATGCCGATCGTTACGCTGATCGACACGCCGGGCGCTTACCCCGGTGTCGGTGCCGAGGAGCGCGGTCAGAGTGGGGCGATTGCTGACAGCCTGTATCTGATGGCGGGACTGAAGACGCCCATCATCAGTGTTGTTATTGGCGAAGGTGGATCCGGCGGCGCACTGGCTATTGGCGTGTGTGACAAGTTGCTGATGTTGCAGTACGGAATTTATTCGGTTATCTCCCCGGAAGGCTGCGCAGCGATCTTGTGGAAGAGTGCAGAGAGGGCCGAGGAAGCGGCGGCCGCGATGCGCATTACGGCAGACAGTCTCAGTGGTTTCGGTTTGGTTGACGAAGTGCTGGAAGAACCGCTGGGTGGCGCGCACCGAAATCCGCAGGCAATGGCCGAGGTCATTCGCAACGCGTTGATCAGGAGTATCGATGAGTTCGATCAGATTTCGATTGAGCAACTGCTGGAGAATCGCCAACGCCGGCTGGCCGGATTCGGTGAATACAAAGAAGCGTGAGCTTCAAGGCCGAAGATCTTCTGCAGCGGCTCCTGGAGCTTGAGAGCCTTGCGACAGCCCCCAAACGATATTTAATTGCCTTGAGCGGCGGTCTTGATTCCACGGTGCTTGCCCATGCGCTTGCAAGCACGCGACTGCAACACGGCAAGGCCTTGATCGCAATTCACGTTGACCATCGCTTGCAAAACGAGTCAGGCGCGTGGGCAGAGCAATGTGAGCAGTTCGCGACCGAGCTTGGTCTTGAGTTTCTGTGCGAAGCCGTGGATGTCGAGGTGCAGGGCGGCGACGGGCCGGAGGCAGCCGCGCGCGACGCACGATATGCGGCGCTTGCAAAACACGTTGCCGACGGCGATTGGTTGCTTAGCGCGCACCATCAGGACGATCAGGCCGAGACGCTCATGCTGAATCTGTTGCGAGGCAGTGGGCCGGCAGGACTCGCGGGCATGCGGCCCATGCGACAATTTTCACGCGGCTGGCTCAGCCGACCCTTGCTCGGCGTATCCCGCGACGACCTGATGGCCTACGCGATGCGCGAAGAGCTGCGCTGGATTGACGATCCGAGCAACGAGGACGTCGATTTTGATCGAAACTTTCTTCGCAATAAGGTTCTGCCGCTAATCACCGGGCGCTGGCCCGGTGCGGCTGCCCGAATGGCTCGCAGCGCTGAGCTTGCGCGGGATGCCTCGAATTTGCTGTCCGAGCTCGCAGAACTCGATATCAAATCGCTGGGAGGTGTGTGCGACAGGCTGTCGGTAACGGGGCTGCACAAGTTGTCAAAATCGCGGCAATTCAACCTGTTGCGGCAGGCGGCGAAATTGTCAGAATTGCCGGTGCCCGCTACGCCGCAATTGCTGGCCATCGTCGAACAGCTGTTGCCCGCGCGCGAAGATGCGGAACCGCTGGTTTCGTGGCCCGGCGGGGAGGCGCGACGTTACCGCGATACCTTGTATTTGCAGCCGACTTTTAGTGCCGCAGATTTCGCCAAGGGACAGCCATTCGGCGATGGGGAAGTCCTGATCGGACCCGGACTGGGCACGCTGGCCTTGGGGTCCTGCGACGGGCCAGGGCTGTCGGAGACCGTTGTTGCACAGGGTCTTTGCTTGCGGCGGCGTGAGGGCGGAGAAGAAATACAGCTGCCGGGTCAATCACATACAAAGAAATTGAAGAAACTACTTCAAGAGAAAGGCGTCCTGCCGTGGTTTCGTCAGCAGCTGCCGCTGATCTACTCGGGTGGCCAACTCGTCGCCGTTGCCGACCTTTGGATTGCGGCCGGCGCGCTGGCAGAAAAGGGGCGGGCAATCCGTTGGCGCAATAAACCCGACCTGTACTGACAGCAAGCTATCTGATAACGTCTAACACCGTCTTTTATCCAACGACGGCGCGGCAATTGAAGGGTTGGAGAAAGCACACTAAAGCAGTGCTTTGAGTCCAGCCCTTTCTTATTTCCAGTTCGTTAGCGACTGAGTTTGCATATGACTTCGTTTGTATTTATCACGGGCGGCGTAGTGTCATCCCTTGGCAAGGGCATCACCTCGGCTTGCCTGGGCGCGATACTTGAATCGCGCGGCCTGACGATCAGCATGATCAAGCTTGATCCGTATCTGAACGTCGATCCCGGCACCATGAGTCCGTTTCAGCACGGCGAGGTGTTCGTGACGCATGACGGCACCGAGACGGACCTCGACCTGGGGCACTACGAGCGATTCGTACGCACGACCACGGGGCGCAACAGCAATTTCACGACGGGGCGTATCTACGAAAGTGTGATCCGCAAGGAGCGTCGCGGTGACTATCTCGGTGCGACCGTGCAGGTGATCCCGCACATCACAGACGAGATCAAGGAAAGTGTCATTCTTGGTGCCGGCGACGCCGACGTGTGCCTCGTCGAGATTGGCGGCACCGTTGGCGATATCGAATCGCTGCCGTTTCTGGAGGCTATTCGTCAGATGGGCATCGAACTCGGACATGATCGAGTCGTTTACATTCATCTGACGCTCGTGCCTTACATTGCGACCTCGGCCGAGATCAAGACCAAGCCCACACAGCACTCAGTGAAGGAATTGCGTTCGATCGGCATTCAGCCCGACATTCTTGTGTGTCGTTCAGAGCAGCCCCTGCCCGACGAGCAACGTAAAAAGATCGCGCTGTTCACGAACGTCAAAGAGTCTTCCGTCATTTCGGCTTACGATGCAGACGATTTGTACAAGATCCCGGCGATGATGCACGAGCAGGCACTGGACGAGATCGTGGCCACCCAATTCGGTATGGACTTGCCGCCCGCTGATCTCAGTGAATGGCAGGCGATTGTCGATGCGAAGCGCAATCCGAAAGGCGAGGTCAATATCGCGATGGTCGGCAAATATGTCGACTTGCGGGACGCTTACATATCGTTGTCCGAGGCGCTGTTGCACGGCGGCATACACACGCGGACACGCGTCAATATCCATTACATGGAGTCGCAGGCGATCGAACGCGATGGCACAGGCTGCCTGGAAGGAATGGACGGCATCGTCGTGCCAGGCGGTTTCGGCGATCGGGGTATTGAGGGCAAGATCAAAGCCGTTCAGTTTGCGCGTGAAAACGCCGTTCCCTATCTGGGGATCTGCCTTGGTATGCAGGTTGCTGTGATCGAGGCGGCTCGCAACATGGCGGGTCTTGAGGGCGCAATGAGTACTGAATTTGACAAGGGCACGCCGCACCCGGTTATTGGCCTGATAACCGAATGGCAGGACGCGAGTGGCGATCTCGAGGAGCGCGACGAGGCGTCGGAGCGGGGCGGCACAATGCGCCTCGGTGCGCAGCGGATCACGTTGGCGAAAGGATCGTTGGCGGCCATCAGTTATGGCAGCGAATCGATCGAGGAGCGCCATCGGCATCGTTATGAAGTCAACAATAATTACCGCGAGCAGCTTGAGGCCGCAGGATTGCGATTCTCGGGATTGTCCATCGATAACCTCGTGGAAATGCTCGAGATACCCGATCATCCGTGGTTTCTGGCGAGCCAGTTTCACCCTGAATTTACGTCCAACCCGCGCGACGGCCACCCGCTGTTCTCGGGCTTTATTATGGCCGCCAGATTGCATAACGAAGGCACGTTGCCGCAGGCGGCAGAAGCGTGAAGCTATGTGGTTTTGAAGTCGGCAACGACCAGCCGCTTTTCCTGATCGCGGGTACCTGCGTCGTCGAGAGCGAGGGCATGACTCTCGACACCGCGGGAGCGCTCAAGGAAATATGCGCGACCCTTGGTATGTCGTTTATCTACAAATCCTCGTTCGACAAGGCGAATCGCAGTTCGCGCTCGGGGCATCGAGGTCCCGGAATGGAAGAGGGGCTGCGGATCTTGTCCGAAGTGAAGCGGCAGCTGGACTTGCCGATCCTGACCGATGTTCATGAAGATACGCCGATGGACGAAGTCGCCGACGTTGTGGACGTGCTGCAAACGCCGGCGTTTTTGTGCCGGCAGACGAATTTCATACTGCGTGCGGCTGGGGCCGGCAAACCCGTCAACATCAAGAAGGGCCAGTTTCTGTCGCCGTGGGAAATGCAAAACGTCGTCGATAAAGCGAAGTCGACGGGCAACGACGACATCATGGTCTGCGAACGTGGCTTTTCCTTCGGTTACAACAACCTTATTTCGGATATGCGCAGTCTCGCGATCATGCGTGGAACAGGTTGTCCGGTGGTGTTCGACGCTACGCACTCGGTGCAACTGCCGGGCGGACAAGGAACTTCATCAGGCGGGCAACGTGAATTTATCCCGGTACTCGCACGTGCGGCGACTGCCGTCGGCATCGCAGGGGTATTCATGGAAACGCATCCCGATCCGGCGACGGCTTTGAGCGACGGCCCGAACGCCGTGCCGTTGGATAAGATTGCTGTGCTGCTGGAATCCATTCAACGCATTGACCAATGCGTGAAACAAGACGACTACCTCGAGGAAGAATTCGGCCTCGGCAACTAGTGCTCCTTGACGGAGTACTGGACAGGCAAGACTAATGATTGAGATTAAGGATATTCGCGGGCGCGAAATTCTGGATTCGCGTGGCAATCCAACTGTTGAGGCAGACGTCGAGCTGGCCGATGGCAGCACGGCACGCGCCGGTGTACCGTCTGGCGCGTCAACGGGCAGCCGCGAAGCCGTTGAATTGCGCGATGGCGACGACAACCGCTACCTGGGCAAGGGTGTTCAAAAGGCCGTTGCCAACATCAATGGAGTGCTGCGCGACGCTCTGCTGGCGACGCCATTTGATGATCAACGCGCGCTCGACCAGTGCATGCTCGATCTCGATGGCAGCGACAACAAATCCCGCCTGGGTGCAAACGCCTTGTTGGCGATTTCGCTGGCGGCCGCCAAAGCGGATGCGATATCGCAGGGCAAGTCTCTGTACCGGCATCTGGGCGATGGCACGGTCATGCCGGTCCCGATGATGAATATCATCAATGGCGGCGTGCATGCCGACAACAGTGTCGATATCCAGGAATTCATGATTTTGCCGGTCGGCGCGCCGAACTTTTCGGAGGCGCTGCGTTACGGCGCAGAGATCTTCCATGCGCTGAAGGCCGTATTGAAGGGCAAGGGCCTGAATACGGCCGTTGGGGACGAGGGTGGGTTCGCACCGGACCTGCCGTCGAATCAGGCGGCGCTGGATACCATTATGGTCGCGATCGAGAGTGCCGGTTTTAAGCCGGGCGGGGACATCCTGCTGGGCCTGGATGTGGCCAGCTCAGAGTTTTACAAAGACGGCATCTACGATCTCGTCTCCGAAGGGCGGCAGTTCGATGCCGCGGGATTTAGCGATTTTCTGCGCGCTTTGGTCGATGCCTACCCGATCATCACTGTCGAAGACGGCATGGACGAGGGTGACTGGGAAGGCTGGCGCTTGCTGACGGATGCCATAGGCGACCGCGTCCAGCTCGTGGGTGACGACCTGTTTGTCACCAATACGACGATTCTCAAGCGTGGCATCGACGAAAAAATAGCTAACGCGATATTGATAAAGCCTAACCAAATCGGTACCTTATCGGAGACACTTGATGCAATTACTATGGCAGTGGACGCGGGCTACGCCGCGGTGATCTCCCACAGGTCCGGAGAGACCTCGGATACGACGATCGCCGATATAGCGGTCGGCACACGGGCGACGCAAATTAAGACCGGTTCTTTGTCCCGGTCCGACCGGGTCGCCAAGTACAACCAGCTGCTGCGTATCGAGGAAGAATTGGGCGGCACAGCAGGCTATGCTGGCCGCGGGGCATTCTCGGTCAAAACGCCCTGATCGTGTATTTGAGTTGGACCTGGAATGGGTTTTAGACACATGCGCTGGATGCTCCTGATACTCGGCATTATCGTTATTTCGCTGCAGACCAAGCTGTGGTTTGCAGACGATGGCTTTCGCAAGACGAGCAATCTCAGAACGGCCGTGGCTGAGCAGCGCCTGTTGAATAAAAAACTCGTTGAGCGCAATGCAATCCTCGATGCAGAGGTCATTAATCTCAAGCAGGGTCTGGATGCTGCCGAAGAGCGCGCTCGCACGGACCTCGGCCTCATCGGTCGTGGCGAAACCTTCTACCTGGTCGTATCGGCCGCCGACACTCGTCGCTAGTCCGGTTTCCGCCATGTCGCTACCCGATTGGGCGCGCGCGCACGGCGGGCCGCTGCTCGACGTGGAAATTCGCCGCACACCCGACGATTTTCTCGTTACCGAAATCATCGACTTCGAGCTGACGGGCGCAGGTGAGCACGATTTTCTGTGGATCGAAAAAACCGGCGCGAATACGGCCTGGGTGTCGCGGCAGCTGGCACGGCATGCAGGCGTGCCGCCCGTTGACGTCGGTTATGCGGGACTGAAAGACAGGTGGGCAATCACGCAGCAATGGTTTAGTGTGCGCCGACCCAGCGGTGAGGGTACGGACTGGGCCAGGTTTGCGGCGGACGGTGTACAAATTCTCAAGATCGAGCGCCACAAGCGGAAACTGCGGCGTGGCGCACACCGCGCGAATGCGTTTCGCATCGCACTACGCTCCGTCGCTATTGACGACCAGCGCGAATCGATCAGCGAACGCGTACAGTTAATCGCGGCCAGTGGCGTACCAAATTATTTCGGCGAGCAGCGCTTTGGGCGCGACGGCGGCAACCTCGAGCTCGTGCAGAGCGTGTTCGCCGGACGCCGCGTGAAGCGCGACAAGCGCAGCATCGCGATATCGGCAGCGAGATCATTCCTGTTCAACCAGATTCTGGACGCACGGGTGCGCAAGCAGACGTGGAACACACTCGAGGCGGGTGACCTGGCCAACCTGGATGGCTCCGCCAGCGTTTTCAGCGTTGACGAATTAACGCCTGAGCTCGTGCAGCGTTGCAAAGCCGGAGACCTGCATCCAGCGGGCAGCTTGTGGGGCGACGGTGCGCCTTGTACGACCGCAGACGTGGCCGCAGCCGAGCGTGCTGCCGTCGCCAGTTACGAGTCTTTTACGGCAGGTTTGACAAACGCACGCGTTGAGGCAGCCAGCCGGGCGTTGCGGCTGCCGGTTGCTGATTTGAGCGTTGAATTTGAAGCGGGCGTCGCGTGGCTCGCGTTCCGTTTGCAAAAAGGCAGCTACGCAACGACGGTGCTCAGGGAGTTATCCCGCTTTTCGAGCGCTAACAGCTGAGATCACTCGCCCAGGCCCGTTTCAAGCTCGAATATTTCTCCAAGCAGGCGATTCCATTCCGCATAGCGATCGTCGACCCAATCGTCGAGTTCCGCGACGCGGGACTCGATTCTCGTAACGGTCGGGCCCACTTCGTTATCGAAGGCTCTTGCCCAGTGCTCCTGTTCCTGTGCGGCGAGGCGGGCCCATTTGTAGTTTTCGTAGAGACTTTCTATAGCCTTGTAACTTCCACGTGGCGCCGTCGATTTGCGATTTTCCTGCCACGCCGCTTCCTCGATCTGATATTGAGCATACTGTTGGCGGTACTTTCGCCACACGGCGTAGGTGGACGCAATTTCTGCGTACAATTCCTGAAATTTTTCGTCCACGGCGTCCGTCATCAGGTACTCGACGTGGCGGATACGCTGAATTCGCTCCAGCATCGGGTCATTCCGGGCCGGTAGCCTGTTGATGCTGAACCTGCCACCGGGGTCCCTGTGCAGGAATCCTTCGAAGGCAGTTGGCGCAAGCGTTGCGGCATAGCGCAGCAGCGAAATTTGGACGATATCTTGCAGCGCTTTGTCATCCAGCAATGCACGCGCAGCGTGGAGGTCCTGCGCTACCTCGTCAAACAGGGCCTGGTATGCACGTATCCCCGACGCCGGCCGGCGCGATTCCAGGTCGATGGTCGCAAGCTGCGTGTACGACTTGTCCAGCCACACACGCCCGCTGGCGTCGACGGCAACGAATCGCAATGCCAGCGTTCGACCGTCGGATAGCAGAATCTCGCCGGACAAATACAGTTCCGCCGCCGGATCGGGCTCGGGCACGACCCGCACAGCACCCCAAGTGTGTGTCGCGACCAGCGTTTCGCGCAGGACGAAGGGCAGAAGTCGCGACTCGAATTCGCGAATCCGCGGGAAAACCTGCAAGCGGCGGTGCGTGGACGCATCGGCTGGTATTCCCGGAGAGAAAACGATGATGGATACATTCAGGCTGGGTGACTGCGCTGTTGCGGTTTGTCCTGTCAGGCAAATGCATGCGCCAGTGAGCAAAGCCGCGAACAGCCTGTGACGCGCCCGGGTCGGAGCAATCATTATTTGATTTCACCCGTACTGCACACGCGTTTCATGCTCAGTGTCTCTATGCAGTTGAATGCTGACACGGGGCGCTCGAACTGATTGTAGTATCGGTCCAGTGTGAACGGCGTGGTCGTCGCGCTGGTAGACACTGTGGTCGAGACGTGCAGGCTCTTGCCATCCGTCGACATCGTGAAACGATGGCTGACGCGCAAGCCGTCCGGGAGAACCAGGCGCGACACGAACTGATGACCGTCCCAGCCGCAGATCTCGTTGCCGTACTCGGTTTCGGGGCCCTGGGCGACGCCCTCGTAAAACTCGCAGGATATTGCGTAGTCGCCTTTTCTCTCGACGCTGATCTGGTGTTCGCTTTGGGTGATCGTCAATGTATCGACTTGCGTAATCATGTCCGCCAGTTGCGCAAGTGCCAGTACCCTGGAGATTTTTCGTCGCGTATCGCTGGTGTTTGCAACACCGATCCGGTCATTCGACATACGCGGGTCGATGGCCGAGCGCTGTATTTGACGCAACACCCGGTTGACTTCCACGCTGACGATATCGCCGCGGGCATAATCCCGTTCCCAGGAGCCACTCAGGTTCACGGGCGCGTCGCCTGCATAGCCGCGCACGAGTTTGTCGCCCACGAGCTGCTGTGAACAGGCCGTGAGCAACGCACATAACGCAAGGATATTGCCCGTTCGCAATGCTTTCATCCTAGTCCTGAGAGTCGTCCAGCAGCACGTAAATCGCGCCCGTGCCACCGTCCGCCTGTCGCGTAGACACAAAGGCCAGCACATAATTCCACTTTCTAAGCCAGCGATTGACGCTGGGTTTTAAGGTCGGCCCGCGGTCTCCGGAGCCGAGCCCTTTACCGTGGACTACTCGCACGCAGGTCTTGCCGCTGCGGGCGCTGTATTCGATAAAGTCGGCCAGTCGTGGCTTCGCCTCGGCAACGGTCATGCCGTGCAGGTCGATTTCTGCCTGCACCGCATATTTGCCGCGCGCGAGCTTGCGCAGGGTGCGTTTGCCGACTGACTGGCGGTGGTAACGCATGGCTTCGCCACTGCCTGCCTCGATGTCATCGATATCGGACTCAAGGCTCTCACGCAACGCCGCCGCTTCGTCCGCACGCGCAAAGCGGGCTTTGGGCCGCGGTTTTTTGCTGACGGGCGCAACACGCGTCCCGGCTTTAATCGGTTTCGCGCCGGCTATAGCGCGGCGAAACAGATTGGCGTCCTTGTCGCTCACATCAAAGCGTCCCAATGGCTATGGAAAGTAACGGTTGTTGAGTATAGTGAGCGCGTCCCAAGCCGCCAACGAAAATCGCTCGCAACCACAAGCATGAAAATCCTCGTAAGCAACGACGACGGCTACCTCGCAACCGGAATTAATGTTCTCACCGACGCGCTTGTAGCAGTCGCCGACGTCATCGTCGTCGCACCCGATCGCAATCGGTCTGCCGCGAGTAATTCGTTGACGCTATCCGATCCGCTGCGCGTGAAGAAACATGCCGAGAATCGCTATTCCGTCAACGGCACGCCTTCGGATTGCGTGCATCTGGCATTGACGGGTTTGCTTGACGAGGAACCCGATCTTGTTGTGTCCGGCATCAATCATGGCGCGAACCTGGGTGATGATGTGATTTATTCAGGCACGGTTGCGGCGGCGATGGAAGGGCGCTTCCTGGGCTTGCCGACGATCGCCGTCTCGCTGGTTGGAATAGATGACCGACCGACGCATTTTGAAACGGCAGCACGGGTTGCAACGGACATGGTGCGAAAGCTGAGTACGGCATCGCTGTCATCAGACGTTATCCTCAACGTCAACGTACCGGATCTGCCTTTCGAGGAACTGGCGGGCATCCAGGCAGTCAGGCTCGGGTTCCGGCACAAGTCGGAGCCCGTCGTGAAATCAAAAGACCCGCATGGCCGGACGATATTCTGGGTCGGGCCTGCCGGCAAAGGGCAGGACTCGGGCGTGGGCACCGATTTCCATGCGATCGAAAAGGGCTTCGTCACCGTGACGCCATTGCTGGTGGACCTGACGCGACACGATTCGCTGCCACAGCTAAAGACGTGGCTTGATAGCTGATGTCGCACGAGCGGGCCGGCATTGGAATGACCAGCGCCCGCACGCGCGACCGCCTCGTGCAGCGACTCAAGGATCAGGGCATACAATCGCACGCGGTGCTGGAGCAAATTCGCAACGTTCCGCGACACCTGTTTGTCGACGAGGCGCTGGCGAGCCGGGCATACGAAGACACGGCGTTGCCGATCGGTCACGCGCAAACGATCAGTCAGCCATTCATCGTCGCGCGGATGACAGAAGCCTTGTTAAGCGGCTTCGCGGGTGCATCGATCCTGGAGATTGGCACGGGTTGTGGTTATCAGACAGCGGTGTTGTCACCGCTGGTCAAGCAGATCTACTCGGTCGAACGCATACCCGACATGCTGCGCAAGACCCGCCAGCGTCTGCGCGACCTGGATATCTACAATGTTCAGTTTCGACCCGGTGACGGCTGGCAGGGGTGGTCCAAGTACGCGCCCTATGACGGCATTATTGTCGCCGCAGCCGCCGTCGAACTGCCCGAGAAATTACTCGAACAACTTGCACCGGGCGGACGCTTGATCATTCCCGTTGGTCCGCCGGGCCGGCAGGATCTCACGATGGTGACTCGCATGAACGATCATTTTGAGCAGGTTTCTCTGGGTGCAGTGAGTTTCGTGCCGCTCGTAGCGGGAAAACTGTGAAGCTCTTCGGTCCGCTGTATGAACGTGTAATGGGTTGGGCGGCGCATCGACATGCCGAGTGGTACCTGGGCACGATGAGTTTCGCCGAATCCTCGTTTTTCCCGATACCCGTTGATGTCTTGCTCGCGCCAATGTGTCTTGCGAAGCCACAAAAAAGCTGGCGCTTCGCGACCAACGCGACGGTGTTTTCGGTCCTTGGCGGACTGGCAGGCTACGGCATCGGCTATCTGATGTTCGAAGCAATCGAGCCCTGGTTGCTCGAGTCGCATTACTGGCATGCGTATGAACTTTCGCAACAGTGGTTTGCGGACTACGGTGTGTGGGCGATATTTATCGCCGGTTTTTCGCCGATTCCCTACAAAGTGTTCACGATTGCAGCCGGCGTCGCGGTGCTGACGCTTCCCGGGTTTTTCATCGCTTCAATCATCGGCCGTGGCGCGCGCTTCTTTTTGGTCGCGGCGTTTGTAAAATATGCAGGCGTGCGGCTCGAATCGACACTCGAAAAAAATATCGAACGGATCGGCTGGGCCGTTGTGCTGCTGGCGGTCGTCGTGATTGGCGGGTTAATGTTGCGTGGATGATGACAGCACGGCCGCTAATTATATTGTCTTGCATGTTGCTGCTTGCGGCCTGCGGATCGAGCACAGGTTGGGATCATTCGTCTGACCAGCACATTGTCCGCAAGGGCGAGACGCTGTTTTCGATTGCATGGCGCTACGGCAAGACCACGGACGAGCTTGCGCGCTGGAATCGTCTCGGCGATGGTTCACTAATCTATCCGGGTCAGGTTTTGCGGCTGACAGCGCCCCGCAACGCAGCGGCGGCTCGCACCACAGCAGCAAAACCCCTGCCCAGCATTCCGACGCAAGCAGCGCCTGCCTGGGCGTGGCCGACATCCGGTCGAATTAACGTTGTATTTGGCGGAAAACCCGGTACGGGCACGGGTGTCCTGATCAATGGCAAAGCCGGGCAGCCCGTTTACGCTGCGGCATCCGGCAGTGTTGTGTACGCCGGCAGTGGACTGATCGGATACGGTAAGCTTATTATTCTTAAACACAACGACACCTACCTAAGTGCCTATGGGTACAACGCGTCGCTTCTCGTAAAAGAAGGCCAGTCGATCAAGAAGGGCCAGCAAATAGCGACGATGGGAGAGGGGCCGGAGCGAAAGCCGCGACTGCACTTTGAGATCAGACGCAATGGCAAACCGGTTAACCCGAAAAAGTTTTTGCCTGCGCGTTAAAGCACGACTCAGGATCGACTGTTGATTTCAGATTGACGCCGCGTCGTTCAATTGACGGGAGCGTACGTGGGATCGATACGACGCTATGATGGAAATGGAACCGGGCCGAAACTCCCGGGTGGGCGCGTTACGGCCCTGTCTCATGACGCAACGAGAATCTACCTGAGCGAAATCGGTATCTCACCGCTTCTTTCTGCAGACGAAGAAAAAGACTTCGCACGAAAATCTCTGCGCGGCGACGAATCCGCTCGCCAACGCATGATCGAAAGCAACCTGCGGCTCGTCGTGAGAATCGCGCGTCGTTACATCAATCGAGGGCTGCCGCTGCTGGATTTAATCGAAGAGGGCAACCTGGGGCTGATTCATGCCGTGAAGAAATTCGATCCGGAGCGTGGCTTTCGATTTTCGACCTACGCGACCTGGTGGATACGCCAAACGATCGAACGCGCGATCATGAACCAGTCTGGCTCGGTACGCCTGCCCATACATATCATCAAGGAAATCAACGCCTGCCTGCGCGCTGCGCGGCATATTCGCCAGCAACAGGATCGTGCGCCCACGGCGGCCGAGATCGCCGAATACCTGCAACGCGATGTCACGGACGTTGAGCGTCTTCTTGGCTTACACGAGCGCGTGACCCTGCGTTCGGGAACCCGCGATGACGACGATGCGCCCGAGCCCGTGGATTCGCTCAAGGCCAGGCGCGAGGCGGAACCGCCGCAATGTGCGCAGCGCGACACCGTAGTTCAAATCGTCGATCACTGGGTGGGTGCTTTGGGCGACAAGCAACGCGCTGTCGTCGAACGCCGCTTTGGCCTGCACGGCTACCGACGCGAGACCCTGGAAGATATCGGCAAAGACATCGGCGTCACGCGGGAGCGCGTGCGACAAATTCAGCTCGATGCGCTGAAAAACCTGCGCACGATGATGGAAGCGCACGGCATTTCGGGTGAGGTAATATTGGATTAGACTGTAGGAGGGCCTTTAGGCCCGACCAGTCGCGGTTGTAGGAGCGGCTTTAGCCGCGACCAGTGGCTGCGGGCGGGGAGATGCTCGACCGAAGTAAAGCGCAGCGTAGCGAGCCATGAGGGAGAGCGCTCGCCGTCCACAGCCACGCAAGAATATCGGCCAGTAGGCGGTTATGCGGCGGTGACAAGCGGTCGCGGCTAAAGCCGCTCCTACAACCGCTCCTACAGCCGCTCCTACAGGTACAAGACTGCGGCGACGGCGCGACCCTCGCCGGCCAGCACATTGAACGTTCGTGCTGCGGCCTTCGTGTCCATGACCTCAAGGCCTGTATTGTGACGCGCGAATGCAAACACAAGTTCACGAGGCGCGAAAATATTGGAGCTTCCGGTACCCAGCACGATGATCGCCGGGCTGTCGGCCAATAGATCTGAAAAATCCTCAAGCACAAGATTTGCCACGGGCTTGTCAGTCCAGTTTTCCAGCACCCTGTCGGTCGTGATTGCGATCGTGTGCACATATTTGACATCACCAATCATCAGGCTGTCGTCAGCGACGCTGCGGATTGTGAGCGTGCTAGGCAATTCACGCGTGAATTTCAATTGCTGTTTCCGTTACCATTCGATAAGAAAATATCGTGACAACATCATATGACAAATCGACTGCCGTCGTTGTGCTGCCACCTGTCGGTGGTCGACTACGGGATACAAGCCTGCGCGACTGGCTTGTGCGTGCTGACCTTGCTCAGGTAGAGGGGTCGGTTGAGTTGCTACGGGCTGTCCTCGATGAACTTGGGCTTGCCTGTCCTGATGACGGACTCGCGGCATTGCGCATGTGGGGTCAAACCGGCGATCGTCCAACGGTCTGGATGGCGGCTGCGGATCCGGTTTATCTTGAGCCGCGCATGAGCCATCTTTGTTTGCATGAATTGCAGGGCCAAGCTGTGCCGCCGTCTGACTTGCGACCGTTGATCGATCACCTCCAGCATGTTCTCGGTGAGGAAGGTGGCATTGGTTTCGTGCGACTTGGGTCCTATGCGTACGTAACAGCACCGACGCCAATGACAACGGCGAGCCTGCCTGCTCATGTCATCGATCAACTGCAACCTGTTGACTATATGCCGACTGGCCAGGGTGCAGAAGGCTATCGCAGGCTATGTTCGGAAATCGAAATGGCACTGCATGAGCATGAGGTCAATATCGCGCGGCAATCGCAGGGTTTGCAGCCTGTAAATGCCTTGTGGATCTGGGGTGGTGGGTACGCGCCGGAGCAGGTAACAGAAGCCTGTCCGCCCTTGTTCACGGATGATCCGATGTTGTCGGGGCATTGGCTTAGCAAGACAGGCGTCGTTGAATCCTGGCCGGGCAGTATTGATGCCTGCCTCGAACTGGCTGTCGATGGCTTCGTCGCTGTTGTACCTGACGTCGATGATGCTGCGACCTTGCTCGAGTCTTGCTTGTACGAGTTGCGACTCGCACTGAAATCGTGCCGTCTCAATAAGTTGATCCTGATATTCGGCGATGGTGTGTACGCCGATGTCAGGCGCTCCCAGTCCATTCGAATCTGGCGCCGCGGCAATCCATTGATCAATGGTGTCACTGGCGCATCATCATGAGTTCATCTCGCCCCTTAGTCACCCGGCCGCAAGCCCGTGCAGCTGTGCTGGAGTCACTGGCAGGCTTCGGTGAGTTGTACGCACAGCTGTTTGCGGCGCGCGGCGTCAAGAGCGCAATTGAACTCGACTACGGCCTTGCCAATCTCGCGCCCATTAGTTCGCTCGAAAATGTTGATGCGGCCGTGGAATTGCTGCTGTCAAAGCGCGATGAACGCATTGTTGTTGTCGGCGATTTCGATGTGGACGGTGCGACCAGCACAGCGCTCATGCTGCGCTGTTTTCGTGAGTTCGGGTTCAAAGATGTCGATTACCGGGTGCCGAACCGCTTTAAGTATGGTTATGGATTGACGCCCGAGATTGTTAAAGAGGTCGCAAAGTCCTCGCCTGCGCTGATTATTACGGTCGACAACGGCATTTCGAGTCTCGACGGCGTGGAGGAAGCCAGGTCGTCCGGAATCGCCGTGCTGGTCACCGACCATCACTTGCCAGGAGATCAGCTTCCCTCTGCCGATGTCATCGTCAATCCAAATCTTTCCGGCAGTCGTTTCGCGAGCGCCAATCTCGCCGGCGTAGGAGTCGCATTTTATGTGCTGGCAGCATTGGGACAGGCCCTGCAAGAACAGGGGCAGCCGGGCGCCGCGCGAATTCCGGCGACTTATCTCGATCTTGTCGCGCTAGGCACTGTCGCGGATGTTGTGCCGCTCGATCACAACAACCGCATTCTCGTCGAACAGGGAATTCGACGCATGCGTGCCGGCAAGACCGTGCCGGGCATCAGCGCGCTGCTGCAACAAGGTGGTCGTCAGGTGCGACGCACCGTCAGTTCCGACCTCGGGTTTGCGGTTGGGCCGCGGCTGAATGCCGCGGGCCGGCTGGAAGATATGTCGCTGGGAATCGAATGCTTGTTAACCGACGATCACGATGTCGCTGCAAGACATGCCGCGACTCTCGATCAGATCAACAAGCAGCGGCGCGAAATCGAATCGACGATGCGCGATCAGGCGTTTTCCTATGTCGAGTCGCTGGACCCACGGCGATTGCCGCGTTGCGTTTGTCTGTACGAAGCAAGCTGGCACCAGGGCGTCGTTGGTTTGATCGCCTCGCGCGTTAAAGATCGCTGCCACCGTCCTGTTATCGCGTTCGCAAAAGAAAACGATGGCTTTCTCAAGGGCTCCGGGCGCTCGGTCCCGGGCGTGAACATCAGGGACCTGCTCGAAAGCATATCGACGGTACGGCCGGGATTGATCGATAAATTCGGCGGTCACGCGATGGCGGCGGGGCTGACGATTGCCGAATCGGCGTACGAGGAGTTCGCCAGGCTCGCCGATGCGCAGCTCGCACGGCTTTATCCCGACGCGGATTTCAGCGGTGCGATCCTGACCGATGGTCCGCTGCCGAGTGATGCCATGAACCTGAGGTTCGCGCGCGACCTGCGCGATGC
>Ga0209988_10000647_pt1 | contig 22106 bp, 23 predicted proteins | sample N075metaG_FD_183115 | JGI IMG/M metagenome (GOLD analysis project Ga0209988, IMG submission 183115) | Deep subsurface microbial communities from Kermadec Trench to uncover new lineages of life (NeLLi) - N075 metaG (SPAdes) (version 2) | ecosystem: Environmental > Aquatic > Marine > Ocean trench... | reverse complement strand
CTTGCGCATGGAATAGACGGACTCGAGCGGGATGCCCTTGTCCGCTCCGCCATACAGACCCACCACCGGCGCCAGCCTGCCGGAAGCCAGACCGATCGGATAGAGCGGCTTGAGATCGCTCTTCTCTGCTTCGAGTCGTCCGTAGAACGCGGCTCCCCCGGTGAGTGCGGGCCGATGGCCCGCGTAGAGCCACACGATCCGGCCGCCCCAGCGACGGCGAGCACTTCGCGCCGAGTCCAACGCGCTTCAGAAGTACTCCATCAGCGCTCCGACCAGGCCGCCGACCAATAGAACGATGTTGGAAAGCAGCGTCAAGCCGAAGCCGGGTCCCCGCTTGGCCGGGTCGACCGCGTAGCCCCGACCGTAGAGAAAACGGCCCAGCACGAAGACGAGGCCCAGTCCGGCGGCCACGGACGGATTCACATATTCCCCGAAGATCCAGATGGCCGGCACGAAGATGATGAGCTGCTCGAGTGTGTTCTGCTGAACCCGGAAGCGCCGTTCGAACTCCGGGTTCCCCGTGACGGCGGGTGCCGCGATTCCGAGCCGGCCCCGCGCCTGACCGCATTGCCAGGTGAAGACCAGATACTCCAGCAGCGCTAGCGAGATCACGCCGGAGACGAGTTCCATCGTCCTTCCTCCTAGGTTCCTTTGGGCGCACCGCCGGTCTTACCACCGGAGAGGGCGTCGTGACAACGAAAACGAGAACGGGGCTGGAAGTATATTCGTGCTGACTGCGCCTATTCCGGAACGGAACGATGGTTCGTTCTGCCCGTCTCGATGCGTCGGAGTCACGAATCCTGTTTGGAAAGGACTCCGTCATCCGGTGGGTTCACGCGGCGCATCAGCCCCTCCTGAACCACGGACGCCACGAGCCGACCGTCACGCGTGAAGAGCCTGCCCGGGTGGATGGGCGTTGTCGGGTCGCCCGGGCGCAGGAAGTGTAGGCGTGGAAGGAGTGGGCCGGGGACTCGTCGGCATCGACGCTCCGACCTGCCGCAACCAGGGCCTGTCCGAGCACCTGGCCCCCGAAGACCCGCTGGGAGCCCTCCTGGGGACTGTGCGCCCGAAAGATGTTCACCTCCAGCTCTTCCACGTCGAGGAGAGAGAGCAGCTGATCGAGTAGCTTCTGCATGCTTGCGACAGAAGGTACATTCCGGCCGAACACCCTGCCCCGTCCCCATCGGAGTGGCGGGTGGGTGAGGCCCGGAGGACGCAAGACCGCGATGTGGCGAACCCTCGTCGAAGACGTGGAGGCCGTGGCCCGCAACGACCCGGCGGCCCACAACCGTCTCGAGACGATCGTGGCCCACACCCCGCTCCACGCAATCTGGCTCTATCGCCTCGCGCACGTTCTGCACACGAAGCTCCACGTCCCGGTCCTGCCGAGACTCCTCTGCGCCGTTGGGCGCTTCTGGTCGGGAGTCGAGATCCACCCCGGCGCCCGGATCGGGAGGCGCCTGTTCATCGATCACGGTACCGGCGTCGTGATCGGCGAGACGGCCGAGATCGGCAACGATTGCGTGCTGTTCCACAACGTCACACTGGGCGGCACCGGCAAGCACCAGGGCAAGCGCCATCCGACCGTCGAGGACAACGTCTTGATCGGCACCGGCGCGACCCTGCTGGGGCCGATCACGATCGGACGCGGCGCCAAGATCGGGGCCAATTCGTTCGTCCGAATGCGCGACGTTCCGGCCGGGTGTACGGCCGCCGGCACACCTGCCCGGGTGGTGAAGCGCGACGGCCAGCGCGTCGACGAGGAGCTCCCCGCAACCCGGCTCTCCGCCGAATCGATCCCGGTCAACGTTCACCCACGTTCCCGCTCCGAGGTAGACTGAGGCCATGACGTCTCCGGCTGACCAGCTTCGCGCCCTGCTCGAGAAGCCTGGCTTGCGCGTGATGCCCTGCTGCTTCGACGCGCTCTCGGCGCGCCTGATCGAAGCTGCGAGCTTCGAGCTCACCTTCATGAGTGGCTTCGCCGTCTCCGCCACGCGGCTCGGTCTTCCCGACACCGGACTCATCTCCTATGGCGAGATGCTCGACCAGGGGCGCGATCTGTGCGCGGCCGTTTCAATTCCCGTGATCGGCGATGCCGACACCGGCTATGGGAATGCCCTGAACGTGAAGCGCACCGTTCAGGGCTATGCCGCGGCCGGCTTCGCCTGCGCCATGATCGAGGACCAGCTCGCACCCAAGCGCTGCGGCCATACGCGGGGCAAGCAGGTGGTCTCCCGCAGCGAAGCCCAGGCGCGAATCCGTGCCGCCGTCGACGCCCGGGAGCAAGGCGCCGACATCCTCGTAATGGCGCGCACCGACGCCAACGCGACCGACGGCTTCGACGAAGCCCTGTGGCGGGCCCGGGCCTTCGCCGACCTGGGCGCCGACATCGTCTTCCTCGAGGCGCCGCGAACCGAGCATGAAATGGAACGCACCTGTCGAGACGTTCACGTCGCGTGCATGGCCAACATGGTCGAGGGCGGGGACACGCCCGTGCTCGCTCCGGCCCGTCTGGAAGCACTGGGCTACCGCATTGCAGCCTATCCGCTGACGCTGCTCAACGCCGCCATCGGCGCCATGAACCGGGCACTGACCGCCCTGCGAGACGGTCGCACTCCGGAGGGCATGATCACCTTCCCCGAGCTTCGTAAGATCGTGGGTTTCGATGAATACGACCGCGAACGGAAGCGCTACTCCGACGACGGTTGAGCCGCTCCGGCGATATCCTGCAGCAGTCGCGCGTAGAAGCGCACACCGCGCACGAGATTTTTGGTGGATAGACGTTCGTTCGTTCCGTGGACCAGGGTCATCGCGTCCGACCCGAGCCGAAACGGCGAGAAGCGATAGACGTTGTCGCAGACCCGATAGTAGTGGCGCGCGTCGGTTCCTCCGACCACCAGATAGGGAACGACCACAGCATCCGGGTATACGCTGCGGATACTCCGATCGAGGATCCGGTAGGCGTTGGAATCGATCGGCGAAACCGGACTCGGCTCCCGCGGCTCCGAGCGGACACCCACCTCGAGCTTTACGTCCGGCCCGACGACGCGGCGCACGTGGGCCACGACCAGGTCGACGCTGTCCTCGGGATGGATGCGGAAGTTGGCAATCGCCCGGGCCCGGATCGGCAGCACGTTCTCCTTCACGCCACCGTTGATGATCGTGACGGCCGTCGTGGTGCGGAACATCGCGTCGAGTGCCGGCACGCGGCTGAAGACGACGTTGAGCACCGGCGCGAAGATCCAGCGGTTGGCGAGCACGAGCCGGGCGTAGAAGGGGAGCTCCAGGGCAAGACCATCGAGCAGCCCACCGCTCACGCCGCCACGGTGGACGGGCATCGGATGGCTCTCGAGTGCGACCACCGCGGCGGCAAGCAGGCCGATGGCGGTGTGGCGCGGAGGCGTCGACGAGTGTCCGCCCTTGGATTCGACGTCGAGCGCGATTCCGACCGAACCCTTCTCGGCGATTCCCACCAACGCGACCGGCTTGTCGATTCCCGCCAGGAAGCCCTGTACGACGATGCCTCCCTCATCGAGGACCATCTCGAGATGAACGTCTCGCGCTTCGAGCAGCCTGGCAATGGCCAGGGCACCCTTGGATCCGCCGACCTCTTCGTCGTGACCAAAAGCCAGGTACACGGTTCGCTCGGGCTGAAATCCCTGGCGCACCAGCCGGTCGACGGCATCGAGCATGACGACCACGTTGGCCTTGTTGTCCAGGCTGCCGCGTCCCCAAACGACGCCGTCTTCGATCACACCTCCATAGGGCGGATGGGTCCAGTCAGCGAGACTGCCCGCGTCGACTGGCACCACATCCTGGTGGGCGGCGAACAGGATCGGGGCGAGCTGCGGATTCAGTCCGGGCCAGGTGTAGAGCAGACTCCACCGGGAAACCCGCTCGCGCTTCAGGGTCGCATGGGCGGCCGGCCAGCTGCTCTGGAAAAAGTCGTGGATGCCCGCGAAGGCTTTGGTGTCGAGCCGGGCGGGATCCTGGTACGAGATCGTCTTGAAGCGGATTGCAGCCGCAAGCTGTCGCGCGATGCGCGACTCGTTGACCTCGAGCGTCCCGGCCGGCGGGGCCTCCGTCGGGCTCGATCGAAGCCAAGTGGCGCGGACCACAATCAGCAACACGATCAGGGCCAGGCCGAGACCGACGACACGACCGATTCGTTTCATCGCGCCTACTCTCTTCTCCCCTCGTCCCGCTGACGTTGGCCGGCCGGACGAGGCCGCCATCGATGGGCCACCAGGTCGATCCGTTCGTTGAGACCGAAGCAGACGCCTTCCTGCTCGAGCAGCGTCCGTTGCAATGGTTCGGTGCCGAACTCGGAACGGGCGCTCACCCGCCCCTGGGCATTCACGACCCGCTGCCAGGGCACGCGGCTGCCCGGGCGAAGCGCGTGAAGGGCATATCCGACCTGGCGCGCATGTCCGCCCAGACCGGCCAGCTCGGCCACCTGTCCGTAGGTGGCGACGCGACCCTGGGGGATCCTGCGCACCACGGCATAGATCTGCTCGTAGCTCCCCGAGCGCTGCATCCCGTTCATCGCCTGGCATTGTGACCCATGCGGGTCCGCAGTGTCACGCACCCCACCCCGATCCTTCTGTGATCGATGCGGGAGGTCGCCAGCTTTCGAAGCGGCACGTATCCTCGGTCGATCCAGACGGCAGCCGCCCGCCCGCCATCCTGGACCGAGGAGCATCCCCATGGCCGTCGTGCTGATCGATCGCAAGGGCGCCGTCGCCAGCATTACGCTGAACCGTCCGGAAGCCATGAACGCACTGTCGGCCGAACTGCGTGACGCGACCACGCGAGCCTTTCTCGAGCTGGCCGAGGACGAAGCAGTCCGCGTCGTGATCCTGACCGGCGCAGGCCGGGCCTTCTGCGCCGGACTCGACCTGAAGGAGCTGGGGAGCGCCGAGCGGCCCGCGGACGAATTCGCGGGCGGCGCGCTGATCGAGGCCGTGCGCCGCTTTCCTGGACCCGTGATCGCCGCCGTGAACGGATTCGCCATTACGGGCGGCTTCGAGCTGGCACTGGCCTGCGACTTCATCGTCGCCTCGAGCGAAGCTCGCTTCGCCGACACCCACGCCCGCGTCGGCATCCTTCCAGGCTGGGGTCTCTCCCAGAAGCTGCCGCGCCTGATCGGAATCGGACGTGCCAAGGAGCTGGCCTTCACGGGCAACTTCATGCTCGCCGAGCAGGCCGAGGCCTGGGGGCTGGTCAACCGTGTCACCGCCCCCGACCTGCTGCTCCCGACCTGCCGGCAGCTGGCCGAAGACATGCTGAGCTGCGACCCGGCGTCTCTGCGCGGCTACAAAAAGCTGATCGACGACGGGTTCGCCCAGAGCTACGGCGATGCCCTGGCGTTCGAAACCAAGGTGTCGGCCGAACACGCGCGAAACGTTCCACCGGACGCCATCGCGAGCCGACGCGAAGACATCCAGAAACGCGGCCGTTCGCAAGCCAAGGAGTAAAGGGAGAGCTTCGAACGTGTCCCCCATCATCATTCTGTATGGCCCACCCATGGCGCCCTTCACCGAGAAGTGCCGACGCGCCCTACTGCTCAAGGGCGTCGCATTCAGCCTTCGGGAGCCCCAGGGTCCCGAAGACTACCAACGCTGGAGTCCCAAGACGGGGATGCTTCCGGTCATGACCATCGACGGAGAGCTGGTGACGGATTCGACCGACATCCTGCTGCGCCTCGACGAGCTCTATCCCGATCCGCCCCTGTTGTCGCCCGATCCTATCATCGCCGAGCAGCAGCGCAGCCTCGAGGATTGGGCCGACGAGTCGTTTCTCTGGTACTGGAACCAGTGGGCGCGCATCCGGCCCGATCCGAGTGCCGAGAACGGCGACGCAGACCGATCGACCAGCGGCGCGTTGCGCCGAATCCGCGCGTGGCTGGCGGCCGGTGGAACCTGGGAGCGGCCGCTCACGGGCATCCTGCGCGGAGTGAACGACCGAATGGTCGACTTGGTGAATTTCCTGGGCTCGCGCCGTTACTTCTATGCCGAACAGATCAGCATGGCCGACCTGGCCGTCTACGCGATGCTGAAGACGATGGAGCACGACGCGATTCCCGGCACGGCGCAGCTGCTGAGTCAACACCCGAACCTGAACGAGTTCATCGGACGAGTCGAGGGCGAAACGGACCGCAACGACTGAGGCGACGTTCACCAACATCCACGCCTCTCCCGCGGCGAGGTAGACTGGAGCGATGACGCGGGCGGAGAAGGCGGAACGGATTCGGAAGATCCTCGATGAGATCTACGCCGAGACCCGCGTCCCCCTCGACCACAGCGACCCTTTCAGCTTGCTGGTGGCCGTCGTGTTGTCGGCCCAGTGCACGGACGTCAAGGTGAATCAGGTCACGCCCGCTCTCTTCGCGCGCGCGCCCACGCCTGAGGCCATGGCGCGGCTCACCCCGGCCCAGCTGGAGATGACCATCCAGACCCTGGGTCTGGCCCCGCAGAAGTCAAAGGCCCTGGTGGGGCTTTCGAAGCTCCTGGTCGAGCGGCATGCGGGTCGCGTTCCGGAGAGCTTCGAAGAGCTCGAAGCCCTACCCGGCGTGGGCCACAAGACGGCCAGCGTCGTGATCGCCCAGGCCTTCGGTCGGCCTGCGTTTCCTGTGGACACCCACATTCATCGGCTGGCGGCGCGCTGGGGTCTTTCCAACGGCAAGAACGTCGAGCAGACCGAGCGCAACCTGAAGCGGCTGTTCCCCGAAGAGAGCTGGAACAAGCTACACCTCCAGATCATCTATTTCGGGCGTGAGTTCTGTCCCGCCCGCGGCCACGACCTCGCGACGTGCCGGGTCTGCTCCTGGGCCGCCACGCGCAAGCGCATTCGCGAAGCAGCGAAGCGCCGCTGAGCGCCGGTCGCGACAGGCGCGAAAATTCATCTCGCCGAGGTTGAGCGGGTCGGGCGCGAGCTGCGGCGGTCGATCACGGGAGCGAGACGGGTTCGCAAGGCTCAGGGTCCGATGCGACGCAGCCGCAGCAACGGACCTTCTGGATCGCGCTCTTCGCGAAGATCGATCGTGGCCAGGATGGCCCAGAGATCGTCACGCTTCGAATCGCACAAGACCTGGCTCGCGTCCCACTGGCGCGAGTCGGTTTCGACCAGTCGTGTGCAGTGGGTCTGGCGCGCCCGCGGTGTAAACTCGATGGCCCCGTACTCGTCGAGAAAGGGTCGCAGCACCGATTCGAAGCGTGAAGCATCCCAGGGATCGGCCGGATCCTGGACGACGCGCAGGGCGGCGGCCTGGTACTCGCCTGTGGCCAGGTCTCGGACCAGGGCGTGAAGCTCGGCGCGGACCCGGGCCGCCAACGCCTTGGGTTGCGTTGCCAGATCGAAGCGCACCGGCGCAGGCTCCCGGCCCACCGAAATCAGCCCATCCGGACGCTTCACCAGTGTCTCCCAGGCCTCGACCAGGCTGGAGTCGACGCCCTGGATCAGTGTCCGCAGGTACGCGATCGTGTCGTAGACGGCTTCGGTCTTGCTCTCTTCGGGGACGTTCTGCACCAGCGTGTTGTGCACCTGGCTCAGGTAGCGCAACAACGTGCCCTCGCTGCGGGCGATGCCATATTCCTTCACGTAGTCGACGAAGTCGCGATAGTTCTCGACCATCTCGCGCGCGATCGACTTGGGGCGGACGTTCTCCTCCCCGAGCCAGGGATGATCTCCCGCATATTCGGCGAAGGCCCGATACAGGTAGTCCGCTTCGGGCTTGGGCCAGGAGATCCGGTCCAGTTTTTCGAGGCGCTCCTCGTAGGGCACGCGCTCGGCCTTGAGGCGCGCCAGCAACTCGCGCTTCGCCTTGCCCTGCTGGGCATAGAGGATCGGCCACGGATTCTCATGGATCGCCTCGACCAGGCTCAGGAGCTCGAGCGCAAAGTTCGGCGCGTCGGAGTCGAGCCCCGCCAGCGCCTCCACCAGGAAGAGCGAGAGATTGTGGTGCAGGTTGAAATCGAACTGGAGATCCGGGTGGACGCGCGCGCGCCGGCGGCCGGTTTCGGAATCGATGAGCGTCTGCACGATCCCTGCGGAGCGGAGGCTACGAAACAGTGCGGCCGCACGCCTGCGCAGTCGGGCCCTCGACTTGAGGCTCTCGTGGGAGTGCCCCACCAGATCGATCAGGGCCGCATAGCCGTGACCACTGCGCCCGGCCTCCTCTTCACGCTGGAGCACGTTCACGAACATTCCGTGCTGGAGCTTGAAGCGCGAGTGCAGCATCTCGGGAGGGTTCGTACGGAGCTTGTCGAAAGTGTCGCGGTTCCAGGGCACGTAGCCCCGGGTTGGCGGCTTCTTCTTCTGCGGCGGGCGCCGGCCCTTCCGGACCGCTTTCTGCTTGAGACGCTGGTTCTCGATCACGTGGTCGGGCGCTTGACAGACCACGTAGCCTCGCTCGTCGAAGCCCTTGCGACCGGCGCGGCCCGCGATCTGGCGGAAATCGCGAACCCGCAGCAGCGCGACCCGCTCACCGTCGAACTTGCACAGCTGCGTGAAGAGCACGCTCCGAATCGGAACGTTCACGCCGACGCCGAGCGTGTCGGTTCCGCAGATCACCTTGAGCAGGCCCTGCTGGGCCAGCCGCTCCACCAGCAGGCGATAGCGCGGCAGCAGTCCCGCGTGGTGGACGCCGATGCCGGCGCGCAGGAAGCGCTTCAAGTCCTTGCCATATTCCGTGTCGAAGCGGAAGTTGCCGACGGCTTCCGCGATGGCCTTGCGCTCTTCCTTGTTCGCCAGGTTCGCGCTGGTGAGGCTCTGGGCCCGCTCTCCGCACTCTCGTTGGGTGAAGTTCACGACGTAGATGGGCGCGCGATCGAGACGTACGAGCTCTTCGAGGGTCTCGTGGAGCGGTGTTTCACGGTACTCGAACTCGAGCGGAACCGGCCGGTCGTCATTCCAGACATGACTCACCTCGCGACCCGTGCGCTGCTGGAGATGGGCTTCGATCACGGCCGTGTTGCCGAGCGTCGCCGACATCAGCAAGAACTGGGTGCGCTCGAGGATGAGCAGTGGCACCTGCCAGGCGACGCCGCGGTCGCGATCGTCGTAATAGTGGAATTCGTCCATCACGACGTACGGAATGTCGAGCTCCGATCCGTGACGCAGAGCCATGTTCGACAACACCTCGGCGGTGCAGCAGATCACGGGCGCATCCGGATTGATGCTGGCGTCGCCCGTCAACATGCCCACGTTCTCGGCACCCAGGTTCTCGCAGAGCTCGAAGAACTTCTCGTTGGTCAGGGCCTTGATCGGCGACGTATAGAAGGATCGCTTGCCCTCGCAGAGCCCCTTCCAGTGCAGCGCGAGCGCCACCAGCGACTTGCCCGAGCCGGTCGGTGTCGCGAGCACCACGTGGTGGCCACTCATCAGCTCGAGCAGGGCCTCTTCCTGGTGGGCGTACGGCTCGATGCCCGTGTCGGCGACCCAAGCGAGGAAGCGGTCGAGGATCTCATCGGCGTCGAGGAGCCTACCCTCGGGCAGACGGCTCGCGAGTCTGGGCCTCGGGCCGGCGGGCAGGTCGGCGGGCAGGGGGTCGGCGGGAGGATCGGCGGACACGCGCGAACGGTAGCGGCCAGCCTGAGAGTGGCTAGTGGTTCACCGAAGCGGCGCGACGGACGTCGCGCGGCCCCTGAAGCGTTCATCCCTGGCGGGGACTCGAAGCCGGGGCAGATCCGACCGGAAATGATTCGGGGGAGAGACCCCGCCGAATCTGCCACAGCCCCGACCGCCGAGAAGAAGCATTCCAATTCAACACAACTTCGGCGCAACAAGGCTTCGAATCTTTCCTCGAGAAGACGGGGAAGACTCTCTGCCCCTGGACGCTCGTGCTTCAGCTCAGCGTTCAACGCACTTCGCCTCATCACGACGGGTCCGTGCCGGGTCGCATCGCAAGCCGCGTGCGACTCGCGCGGGTGTCCGGGACTTCCAGCAGTTGCGCGCCCGGTTACCGTGGAGCTGCCGGTCGCGCGACCGCGAAGCGGGATGGGCCACCCCACCCAAGGGTCGGGATTCTCCCTTCGTGAAGGATCTTACGGGCTCAGGCGCGGCGGATCACCACCACCCGTCCCACCAGCTCGGACGGGGGCGTCTCGCGCGGCTCTTCCAGCTCGATCCGGGCCCCGACACCCTGAACCACGCGCAGCCCCTTTGCCGTGCGAACGAATCCCTTCACCCGCAGCGCACCCAGCGCTTCGAGCTGCGCGAGCAGTCGGTCTTCTTCGATGCCGTCCTCGATCGCAACGTCCTCAGCTTTGTAACGCTCGTGATGGTGCTCTTGGGAAGTCTCTTGGGCGGCCTCGCGACGCCGGGTCCGTTCTCCCGCAGGATCCGGAGGAAAGAGCAGCGACAGGTCGATGTCGGCGTGGACGGCGCGCAGGATCGGCGCCTCGGGCTCGAACTCGCGCAGCTTCGCCTCGATGGCGGGTAGCGCCGCTTGCGGCACCCGGTCGATCTGGTTCAGCACCAGCAAGTCGGCGGAAGACACCTGCTGTTCGAACACGCCTTCGAGTTCGCGACGGTCGTGAACCTGCTCGGCGTTCACGACGACCACGGCGGCGTCGTCGGCAATCCACCCCACGATCGGCTCCCGCCAGAAATTGAGCTGTGTGTCGTAGGGCAGCGCCACGCCCGAAGTCTCGATCACCACCCGGTCGGGGTCGGCGCGTTCGCGCAGCATTTCGAGCGTTTCGACCAATTGATCCGAGAGCCGACAACACACGCAGCCGCCGCGCAGCTCGACATAATCGTCACGCATGTTTCCCAGAAGCGCCTGGTCGATACCGAGCTCGCCGAACTCGTTCGAAATGAGCGCCACCCGGATCCCGTGCGCCTGCGCGTCTTCGAGGATGCGCCGGACGAGCGTGGTCTTGCCCGAGCCGAGAAAGCCCGAGACGACGAGTGCAGGTACCTGGCGCATCACTTGTATTGGGGATCCATCCGGAAGAACCAGAGGTTCGAGTCGTCGCCGTCCTCGGCCCAGCTCCTTCCGTACTTCTTGTACATCTGCCCATCCAGAGTTGCGATCAGCGCCGGGTTGATGATCCGCCGGGCGGTACGCCTGTAAAGCTTGCCCTTGATCCGGAGCACGACGGAGTCGTCGATCAGGAGGTCATGGGGCCAGCTCTGGAAGCGCGGAAACATGCAGGGAATGAACACGGCGCCACGGTAGTAGAGAATCCAGGTGCGGCGCGCCAGCAGCGGGTCGTTGGTCTGGAGTTCGATGGTCGACACGCGCCGGACGAAGCTCCAATCGGTGATCTCGCCCTCGACGATCTCGCCGCGGCGAAGCGCGCCACCGGGGAACGGCCCGATCGGGCCGTCAGCGAACCGTGCGAACAGGGCAATCACCACGCTCATTCCGAGGGCGATCAGCAGTCCACGAATCAGCCAAGTGAGCAGCCGGTTGATCATGCCACCCTCCCCAAGAAGATCGGATACCGGCGGATTCTACGTCAGCTCGCTCCGCAGCTCCGCGTACACTCCGAAGTGATCGCTCGGCCAGACGCCGCTGCGCTCCTCGTCACAGACCACCCGACCCCGGAGAATCTGCCCCAATCCGCCTCGCTTGGGCAGCCCCACGAACACGTAATCGATACGTCGGTCGGGCTCGAGTTCGCCCCGGGCGTTGGGATTGCGATTGGCCCACGTAAAGCCCCGGTCGACCGGGTCAGCCTCTCGAGCCCAGGCGTCGAGAAAGCAGACGCTCGAGCCGTTCAGGGACTGGTGGCCCGTTACGTAGCGGATCTCGGCGGATTCCGGCTCGGCGTTGAAGTCGCCGGCCAGGATCGGCGGAAAGCCCTGCTCGGGTGCGCGCCGCAGGGCCAGCTCGCAGACCGCCTGAACCTGCTGCTCACGCACTGCGCCGTGGTGGAGACGCCAGTTGAGGTGGGTCACTGTGAAGCCGACCGGCCCGAAGGGGGCATCGACCGTGACTGAAAGCGCGGCGCGGCGCTCGCCGTCGGGTGAGCTGGGAAGGACACACGCCTCGCGGCTCGTGATCGGCCAGCGGCTGGCGACCGCATTGCCGACATCGCCGGCCTCGTGCTCGCCACCCTTCTTCCAGAAGTCTGAAGCCTTCACGTAGTCGACGTGCATGCCCCGCCCATCGAGAAGCTCCTCGACCTGGTCGAAGCGCGGAACCCGCAGCGCTTCCTGGAAGCCGATCAGGTCCGGGTCGAGCCGGTCGAGCCATTCGCGCACGAGCTTGGCTCGCGCAGGCCAGTCGCCCGCATCGTGCCAGAGGTTCAAGCTGAGGATTTTCAGTGCCACGCTGTCACGCCCCTCATGCCAGCAGGCCGCGGGTCTCCTCCAGCAGAGCCGCGTTGCCGGGATCCGAGACGTAGAACGACCAGATCCCGACCCGCGTCTGGACCAGCAGGCCCGCGTCCTTCAGGACCTTCAGATGATGGGAGATGGTGGGCTGGGCCAGCTCGAAGTGGTCGACGATGTCGCAGACGCAAGTGGGGCCCGTCTGGGCCTTGACCAGCCTCAGGATCTCGAGTCGGGTCGGGTCGGCCAAGGCTTTGAAAGCCCCGAGCAGGCGCTGCTGGCGGGGGCCGCGCAGGGGCTGGATCGGCTGAAGCGGGCAGCAGCCCTCGGGACGGGCTCTCGTAGCGGTTGTTTCGGCGCGCACGGGAATATATTGACAGATATCGATTCGATGTCTAGAATCCATCGAAGTTGATCAATGTGTTTGAGATGCGCCCCGACCCGCCCGGTCGAATCGCGCCCGGTCGAATCGAATCGGGAAGGAAGACCCGTCATGCGACTCCAACTCGCCCTCAACGTCGACGACCTGGAGAAGGCCATCGACTTCTACTCGAAGCTCTTCGATACCTCCGTCAACAAGCGCAAGCCCGGCTATGCCAACTTCACGCTGGAGAGCCCACCGCTCAAGCTGGTGCTCTTCGAGAACCCGGGCGCAAGCGAACGGCTCAACCACCTGGGCGTCGAGGTCTTCGAGGCCGAAGACGTCTCACGGGCCACCGAACGCCTCAAGGCCGCGGGCCTGGCCGAGCAGGTCGAAGACGCGAGCACCTGCTGCTACGCGACCCAGGACAAGGTCTGGTCGAGCGACCCGCAGGGCTTGCGCTGGGAGTGGTACCGCGTCCTCGAAGACTCGGAGACCTTTGGAAAGCCGTCGGAAATCCCCGAGTCGAAGCAGCAGGGCCCCGCACCGACGGGCGGCTGTTGCGCCTAGCCGGGGCCAACCGGGACGCGGTTGGGTGCTTGCCCAGCTTCGAGTGACGACGCCCGCCCCTAGAAACAGCAAACTCCAAACAACGTCCCCTGAAACTACGACGCCAGCCCGGACATGAGCTCGAGCGACGCCTCGAGTTCCGCCGGTTCGACGCCCGGAATCGGCGAACGCGCGATCAGGTGGGTCATGCCGAAACGTTCGCGGTAGCGCGCGATGTCGTCGGCGACCTGCTTGGGCTCGCCGACCAGGGCCCAATCTTCGAGGGCGACAGCGCCATCGCGGGGAATCGACCGACCCGAGCGAGCCATGGCCGCCGCCTGGGCTTCGAGCGCTTGGCGCGCACGGTCGAGGGTCGCCGGGTTCTCGTGCACGAAGATCGTCCGCATGATGGGAACCACGTCGGGCACGGGCTTGCCGGCGGCGTCGCAGGCCTCGCGGTGGCGGGCATGGTTCTCTTCCAACCGCGACCAGGACTCGATCGGCGAAGCCAGATAGGGAAGGCCCAGCCGACCCGCCTGGGCCATGGCCTTGGGCCCGAACGCTGCCACCCAGAGTGGCGGGTGCGGCTTCTGCACCGGGAGCGGTGCAAGCATCACGGGCTCTCCCGGCCCGTCGTCTCCATCTCCCTCCCACGCGACCGGCTCGCCCGCCCACGCCTTGAGCATCACCTCGAGCGCGGCTTCGAAGCGACTCCGCTTCTCCTTCACGGGCACGTCGAAGGCCGCAAACGTCCCCTTCCGGAAGCCGCGGCCGAGGCCCAGGATGACGCGCCCGTTCGAGAGCTGATCGAGCACGGCGACTTCTTCGGCGACGTGGATCGGATGGCGGAGGGGGAGCAGGAACGAAGTGGTGCCGAGCCGCAGCGTCTTCGTCCGCGCCGCCACGGCGGCCAACAGCAGCAGCGGCGACGGAATCGCACCGCGTCCACTGAAGTGGTGTTCGGGCAGCCACAGGGAATGGAAGCCCAACTTCTCGGCCTGCTCCGCCTGGCCCACGAGCCCCTGGGCGAGCCCGCCAGCACCGAAGTCCCAGGGCGTCAGACCGATCTCGAGCGGCGGGGAGCTCACGCTCGCGATGATACCCGCCCGCGGACACCGGCCCGTGGTGGACGAAGTCTCGAGAAAAGCCTCCGAAACCCGGACTCCGCGGGTCCCGACGGGGAATTCGCGTCCGGGGGTGGGTGCTATAACCTGTTCTACCTCTGGAGACCGGAGGCTCCGGCTCCAAGATCAAGAACCCGCCTACCCCCCAATCTGCCTGCCGCGCTCGATTCTGGCCGTGTGGGAAGGCCGGGGTGGACGAGGCCGCGGATGCAGATCGAATTCACCCCTGAGCAGCGCAAGCTCCGACAGGAGATCCGCGACTACTATCGGGAGCTCTTCACGCCCGAGCTGAAGGCCGCCTTCGACGCCGAAAGAGAAGAGATGGGAGGCCCGGTCTTCCGCCAGATCGTGGAAAGGATGGGGCACGACGGCTGGCTCGGGATTGGATGGCCCAAGGAATACGGCGGCCAGGGCCGCACGCCGCTCGAGCAGTTCATCTTCTGGGACGAGACCTATCGCGCCGGCGCCCCGCTTCACATCATTCCCGTCAACACGATCGGCCCGACGATCATGGCTCACGGGAGCGAGGAGCAGAAGAAGAAGTACCTGCCCGCGATCCTGGCCGGGAAGCTCATGTTCGGCGTCGGCTACACGGAGCCCGCCGCCGGCACAGACCTGGCCTCGCTTAAGACCCGGGCCGAGAAGGACGGCGACGAGTACGTCATCAACGGCCAGAAGATCTTCACGACCCACGCGCACGTGGCCGACTACATCTGGCTGGCCGCGCGCACCGATCCGAAAGCCAAGAAGCACGCCGGTATCTCGATGATCCTGGTGCCGACCGACACACCCGGCTACTCGTGCACGCCCATCTATACGCTCGGCAAGGAGCGCACCAACGCCACCTACTACCAGGACGTGCGCGTACCCATCAAGAACCTGGTCGGCCCCGAGAACGGTGGCTGGAGGCTCATTACGAGTCAGCTCAACCACGAGCGCATCACGCTCGCGACGCCCGGCCACTGCGAGAGCATGATGGACGAGGTTTGGGGCTGGGCAGCCAGGACCGAGTGCCCGACGGGGGGCAGCATGCTCGAGCAGCAGTGGGTGCAGATCCATTTGGCCCGCGTCTACGCCAAGCTTCAGGCCCTCCAGGTCCTGAACTGGCGCAGCGCCTGGCGTCTCACGGAAGGCCATCCGGACATGGCCGAGGCCTCGGCGCTCAAGGTGATGGGGACCGAGTTCTTCGTCGAGGCCTACAACCTGCTGCTCGAGATCGTGGGCGCAGCCGGCATCGTTCTGGAAGGCCAGCCGGGCACCCTGTTCGGCGGGCTGCTCGAAACCGCCTATCGCGGCGCCACCACGCTGACTTTCGGCGGTGGCGTCAACGAGGTGCAGCGAGACATCATCGCCATGGCCGGCCTGGGCTTGCCCCGGGCCCGCGCCAGGGCGTAGCAAAGGAAAACGGGGACGTTCTTGAATATTCAACTCGCTCGACGCGGCGAGTCAACGAGACCGATTCCGAGTTGAATATTCAAGAACGTCCCCGCGCTGGAGAAGCGAATGTCGCAGGCAGATCGGGAACGTGAAGGGTTCGAGGCCAAGATCCAGGAATTCGTGGGTCGCAATGACGGTGAGCCGTACGTCTGCCCCGACACCGTGAACGAGCCGATGATCCGACACTGGTGCGAGGCCATGGGCGATGAGAACCCGGCCTACACGGATCCGAACCTCGCCAAGGACACGGTCCACGGCGGAATCGTGGCGCCGCCCACCATGCTCCAGTCCTGGGACATGCGCGGTTTCAAGATGTACGACGCCGCAAGTCTGTTGCCGCCGACGACCCAGCGTCAGCTCCACAAGGTGTTCGACGAAGCGGGCTACACGGGCGTCGTCGCCACCGACACCGAGCAGGAGTACCTGCGCTATCTCCGGCCCGGCGACCAGATCACCTGCCAGACCACGATCGAGTCGATCTCCGAGCAGAAGGCAACGGCGCTCGGCACCGGCTACTTCGTCGTCACGCGCACGGAATTCAGCGACCAGAACGGTGACGAGGTGGGCTGGCTCACCTTCCGGGTGCTCAAGTTCAAGCCCGCCAACGCGGCCGCGGCGCCGACCGAGGAAACCGGTGGAGAGACCGCGCTTCCTACGCGAATTCGTAGCCCGCTCGGCCACGACAACAAGTGGTGGTGGGATGCGATCCAGCAGGAGAAGCTGCTGATCCAGAAGTGCAGCGACTGCGACGTGCTGCGACATCCGCCGCGCCCCATGTGTGGCCAATGCCAAAGCACGAACTGGCAGGGCATCGAGGCGTCCGGCAAGGGCATCGTATACAGCTACACGATCCTCCACCACCCGATCATCCCCGGCTACGACTTTCCGTGCCCCGTGGGTTTGATCGACCTGGAAGAGGGCACGCGCATCGTCGCCAACATCAGGGGCTGTGAGCTCGACGAGATCCACATCGGCATGAAAGTCGAGTGCATGTTCGAAGACGTAGACGACGATTTCAAGCTCCCCTTCTTTTACAAGCTGCCGTAAGGCGACTGGTTTCCTGGACGATCCCAATGGACTTCAACTTCACCGAAGAGCAGACCGCGATCCGCGAGCTGGCCCGCGAGATCCTCGAGAAGGAGGTCTCCCAGGAGCGGCTCAAGGAGATCGAGAAGCAGGGCGACTTCTTCGACCGCGCCAGCTGGGCGGCGTTGGCGGAATCGAACCTGCTGGGTCTGGCCATCGCGGAAGAACACGGCGGTATGGGGATGGGCTTCCTCGAGCTGTGCCTGCTGCTAGGCGAGCTCGGACGCGCGGTCGCTCCGACGCCGGCCTTCGCAACACTCGCGCTGTGCGCGCTTCCAATTGCACGCTTTGGCAGCGATGTGCAGCAGAAGGAATGGCTGGGCGCGGTGGTGCGCGGCGAAGCCATCTTGACGGGCGCGTTCGAAGCAGCCGACAGACTCGATGCCCGCCGAGTTGGCAACGAGTTCGTGCTCGACGGCGTGTGTCACAACGTTCCCGCTCTCGAGCTGGCCAAGCGCGTGCTCATTCCGGTCAGCGTCGACGGCACCGAGCTCGTGCTGCTGGTCGATCCCGAGTCGGACGGCGTGACGTTCGAAGCGCGCAAGACTTCGCGCCACGAGCCGATCTTCGAGCTCCGCTTCGCGGCGACCCAGGTTCCGGGCGACTCCGTTCTCGAAGGCGAGGGCATCCACGCCTGGATCCTCGAGCGGGCGCTGGTCGGACTGGCTGCCCTCCAGGTCGGCGTCTCCGAGAAAGCGCTCGAAATCACGACTGGGTATCTCAAGCAGCGCGAGCAGTTCGGCGCGCCCCTGGGCGCGCTCCCCGTGGTCCAGCACCGCTGCGCCGACGCTTACATCGCGCTCGATTCCATGCGCTGGGTCACGTGGCAGGCCGCCTGGAAGCTGGCCCACGAAAGACCCGCCAGTCGCGCTGCCTGGGTCGCCAAGTTCTGGGCCTGCGATGCCGGCAGCAAGATCGGCACCGCGACCCAGCACCTCCACGGCGGCATGGGCGTCGACTTGGACTATCCGATCCATCGTTATTTCTTGTGGGCCAAGAGCATCGAGCTCGCCCTCGGCGCCGCGACGCCGACGCTGCTGGCGCTCGGATCCGACATGGCCCGCACGGGGCCACAGGAGTTTGCATGAACACGAACGACGTAAAAATTGGTGACGTCAGTGTCGGGGACACGCTTCCCGAGCTGCCGATCCCGCTGACGGTGAGCCTGATCGTCTCGGGCGCGCTCGCCTCGCGCGACTACACGCCCGTCCATCACGACAAGGCCAAAGCCCAGCAGGCCGGCCTCGGCGACGTCTTCATGAACATCCTGACCACGAATGGCCTGGTGGGCCGCTTCATCACGGACTGGGCGGGTCCCAACGCCATGCTCCGCAACGTGAACATCAAGCTGGGCACGCCCAACCTGCCGGGCGACACCATGACGCTCACGGGAACCATCGTCTCGAAGCAAAGCGATGAGGTCACGGTCGACATCACGGGCAAGAACGCCTGGGGCAATCACGTCACCGGCACGGTGCGCGTGGCACTGGCAAGCTAGAGCGGAGGAAAGCATGGGCACGACGCTCCACAATGAGGCCGTCATCGTCGGCATCGGACAGACGGACTTCACCAAGAATTCCGGACGCTCGGAGGTGCAGCTCGCCGCCGAGTGCACGAAGGCGGCAATCGCCGACGCGGGGCTCGAGGCCAGCGACATCGACGGCATGACGAGCTTCACGCTCGACACGTCGGACGAGACCGAGGTGGCACGCAACGTCGGCTGCGGCGACCTCACCTTCTTCAGCCGCATCGGCTACGGCGGCGGTGCGGCGGTTGGCATCGTGCACCAGGCGGCCATGGCCGTCGCCACCGGCGCGGCCAAGTACGTGGTCGGCTTTCGCGCCCTCAACGGCCGCTCGGGCCAGCGCTATAGCCAAGGTGTCTCCGGCAACATCGTCACCAGCGACCTGGTGCACTGGGGCTACTACATGCCCTTCGGGCTGCTGACGCCGACCTCGTGGGTCGCCATGTTCACCCAGCGCTACATGCACCAGACCGGCTGCAAGTCGACCGACCTGGCCGAAGTCTGCATGGCCCAGCGCGCCCACGCCGTGAAGAATCCGAACGCCTTCTTCTACGAACGGCCCATGACACTCGATGACCACCAGACGTCGCGCATGATCTGCGACCCGCTGCGGCTCTACGACTGCTGTCAGGAGACCGATGGCGGCTGTGCCTTCGTGATCACGACGCCCGAGCGCGCCAAGGACCTGGCGCAGAAGGGCGCCGTGATCCGCGGCATCGCCCAGGGCTCGGGCGAAGATCAGGAGCAGATGACGAGCTTCTACCGGGGCGACATCGCGCGCATCTACGAGATGGAGGTGGTCGCCAAGCAGATGTGGGAGGTCGCCGGCATGAGCGCCCGGGACATCGACGCCGCCATCATCTACGACGCCTTCAGCTCGATCGTGCTCTTCCAGCTCGAGGCCTTCGGCTTCTGCGAGCCGGGCGAGGCGAAGGACTACGTCAAGGACAGCGCACTCGGAGTGGGCGGTCGGCTGCCCACCAACACCCACGGCGGCCAGCTGTCCGAGTCCTACATCCACGGCATCAACGGCGTGAACGAAGGCGTGCGGTTGATTCGCGGCACGTCCGTGAACCAGCCCGAGAAAAACGACCACGTGCTCGTCACCGCCGGCGTCGGCGTGCCGACGAGCGCGATGGTGCTCGGGCAGATGAATTGATACGGCAACCAAATAGCTTACAGAACGGGGACGTTGTTGAATATTCAACTCGCTTGAGGCAGCGAGTCAGCGGAAGCGGGTCCGAGTTGAATATTCAACAACGTCCCCGACTTCGAGGAGGATTGAGAACATGCGTGAAGCAGTAATCGTCGAAGCCCTGCGGACCCCGATCGGGCGCGGCAAGATGGGCCGGGGCGGCCTCTCGGGAATCCATCCCGTCAAGCTGCTGGGCGAAATCCAGCAGGCCGTGATCGACAAGGCCGGCATCGACCCCAAGGAGGTGGAGCAGGTGATCGGCGGCTGCGTGACCCAGGCCGGTGAGCAGGCCTGCAACGTGACCCGAAACGCCTGGCTCGAGCGCGGCAACGGCTGGCACACCGGCGGCACCACCGTCGACACTCAGTGCGGGAGCGGCCAGCAGGCCAACCACCTGATCTCGGCCCTGGTGCGCGCCGGCAGCATCGACTGCGGCATCGCGTGCGGTGTCGAAGTCATGAGCCACGTGGGACTCGGCGCCAACGTCACGGGCGGCCCCGGCTTCTTCATCCCCGAGGACTATCCCTGGGACCAGGCCTCGACCCAGTTCGAGGCCGCCGAGCGCATCGCCAAGAAGGCCGGCATCACGCGCGAAGACGTCGACGCCCTGGCCCTCGCCAGCCAGCAGAAGGCTGCGGCCGCCCGCAGCGAAGGACGCTTCAAGCGCGAGATCTTCCCGATCGAGGCTCCGGTGCTGGGCGACGACATGAAGCCCACCGGCGAGACGCGCGTCATCGACGCCGACGAGGGCATCCGCGAGAGCACGCTCGAAGGCCTCGCCAAGCTCAAGCCCGTCGCACCCGGCGGCATCCACACCGCCGGCAACTCGTCCCAGATCTCGGACGGCGCCGCCGCCGTGCTCTGGATGACCCAGGAGAAGGCCGACGCACTCGGCCTCAAAGCCCGGGCCCGCATCGTGCAAGACGTGGTGGTCGGCACCGATCCGCATTTCCTGCTCGACGGCCCGATCGACGCCACCAAGGAGATCCAGCGCAAGACGGGACTCACGCCCGCCGACGTCGACATCATCGAGATCAACGAGGCCTTCGCCTCGGTCGTGCTCTCGTGGCAGCGCGAGTTCGACGTCGACATGAGCAAAGTGAACGTGAACGGCGGCGCCATCGCGCTCGGCCACCCGGTCGGCTGCACGGGCTCGCGCCTCATCATCACGGCGCTCCACGAGCTGGAACGGCGCGATGCCGAGAAGGCCCTCATCACCATGTGCTGCGGTGCGGCCGTCGGCACGGGCACCATCATCGAACGGCTGTAAGGGCTGTAGGAAAAGGAATTTCGATATGAGTCAGGATCTCGAAGGAAAGGTCGCCGTGATCACCGGCGCCGGCGACGGGCTCGGCAAGCTGCACGCCCTCAAGCTCGCCCAAATGGGCGCCAGCATCGTCGTGAACGACCTCGGCGCCTCACTCCACGGCGAAGGCCAGGACAAGAGCAAGGCCGATGCCGTCGTGGCCGAAATCCAGGCGGCGGGCGGAAAGGCCGTCACCCACTTTGGCGACGTGGCCGACTGGGAGACCGGCAAGGCCTTGATCCAGACCGCCATCGACAGGTTCGGGGGACTCGACATCCTGATCAACAACGCCGGCATCCTGCGCGACGCCACCATCTTCAACATGAGTGAGTCCGACTTCGACTCGGTCGTGCGCGTGCACCTGAAGGGCCACTTCGTGCCCAGCAAGTTTGCCTGCATCCACTGGCGCGAGAAATCGAAAGCCGAAGGCAAGCCCGTCCATGGCCGCCTGGTCGCAACCTCGAGCGAAGCGGGCCTGATCGGCGCACCGGGCCAGCCCAACTATGCCGCCGCCAAGGCCGGCATCATCTCGCTCACGCTGGGCATCGCCCAGCTCATGCTGAAATACGGCGTCACGGCCAACGTGATCCTGCCGCGTGCCCGCACCCGCATGACGATGGACGGACCGACGGCCCAGTTCTTCCAGAAGCCTGAAGCAGGATTCGACACCTTCGGCCCCGAGAACGTGCTGCCGCTGTTCGCCTACCTCTGCTCCCCGCAGAGCGAGAGAATCAGCGGCTACGTCTTCATCGCCTACGGACAGGAAGTGCGCCTGGTCCGCCGGCCGACCGTGCAGGAGACCTTCACGACGGACGGCGTCTGGAGCGTCGAAGAGCTCCACGAGAAGATGGCACCGACGTTCGAAAAGCTCGAGCCGGTGAAGGACGGCTTCAGCTTCCCGCCGGGCTAGCTTTCAACTTCGCTCGGCTTCGCCTCGCTGCGCGCGCTTTGCGCTTGCACGGCGGAGGCTGCTTGAAGCCGCACGAATCTGAGCCCGGGTGTCTGCGAACATCCGGGCCGTTTCGTTCTGGGATCGGAACGGGTTAGAGATTCAGGAGCAGGTGGACGAGGGCGGCAGCGAGGCCGGCGCCGAGCGCAAGGGTGGGGACCAGCCAGGTCCAGGACGGCTCTTCCACCCCCAGGTCCTGGTGGGCGCGTATCAAGCGCGCCGCGTCGATGGCGGCCGCGACGCCGTTGTCGGGCGGAACTCCGAAGCGGTCGAGGATCTTGAGCACGCCGCC
>Ga0209988_10000646_pt1 | contig 22108 bp, 26 predicted proteins | sample N075metaG_FD_183115 | JGI IMG/M metagenome (GOLD analysis project Ga0209988, IMG submission 183115) | Deep subsurface microbial communities from Kermadec Trench to uncover new lineages of life (NeLLi) - N075 metaG (SPAdes) (version 2) | ecosystem: Environmental > Aquatic > Marine > Ocean trench... | reverse complement strand
CCTGTACCCCATGAACCTTTGTTATCAGTTTTTGTATTGGGATCACCCCCCTGAATCATAAATCCAGGAATAATTCTATGGAAAAGAGTTCCATCATAGAATCCATCTTTGGCTAATTTTTCAAAATTTCTAACTGTCTCTGGTGCTAATTCAGATATAAGTTTAAATGAAATCTTTCCAAAATTGGTTTCAATACTTGCTGTAGTCACTAAAATTTATTTATTATCTTATCATAAGAGTCTTTTGCGAAAATTTCTTTTAAATTATTTATATTTTAAATATATTGAAAAATTTATAATTATTAATATATATTTTATTGATAAATTTATCGTAAAGACTGTGAATTTTTATTTTTTTAACAAGTAAAAGATCTGGCTTTATTAGATGCAACATTTCTGAAATTCAAAAAGTTAGTCTTATATAGAACAAACAAAATTTAGAATTTGTTGAATCGCACAAACCAAAGCACGATAATTAAAGAAGCGATTAATTCTTATCTTGACAAAGGGGTAACTGATAAACAGGATATCTATACAAAAGTTGTTGATGAACTTGGTGTTCCAAGACCAACTGTTAGAAGAGTTGCAAGAGATCTAAGAACTGAATTACTAGAAAAGATCCAAATCTTACAATCTGATATGCCTAAAGTAATTATTACTTCTGAGAAAGACGAATAAATTAGGCTCTTTTTTCTTTTTAATTATACTATTTTATGATTTTTAGCATTACTGTTATAAACAATGTTTTTTTCAAATAATTGATGGGCTATTTACGAAATCACTTAGCAACAGTAATAACTGGAATTTTTGCTGCAGTACTAACTGGACTTTGGCCATATTTTATTGACTTTGCACCAGATATGAACATTATTTTCATCATATCAGTTCCTATAACATGGTTTCTTACATTGATGTGTTGGTTAACCCAAAAAAGTACTGATTACATACATAAACAATCGTCAGTCCAAACTGATATCCAAAAAAGTACTGATTACATACATAAACAATTGTCAGCCCATACTGATACCAAAAAAAAGCTTGAGTAATACCCAAACCATTGTTACTATAACTACAGGTAATTAAGTCAATTTTTCTGAAATAAAATAAATTCAAAATTAATTATCTTTTAAACTAAATGACATAAAAGAAATTGTAAAACTAAAAGATAGTGAAATTGATAGATTAAATCAAGATATCTAAAATATACAAATTCTTGTTAGGATTGAATCACTAGAAACCGAATTAGATAATCTGAAAATATTGTATTCTAAAAGAGAAAAATAAGTAAATAGATCTAATCTTTACAATTACAACATACTACCCCATGATTATTCTTACAACTAGGGCAACTTACAGCACCACCATAATGGCATTTACATGAACACAATTCAGTTGGATCTTTTTTCAAACTTAATAATACTATTTCTTTGCCATGTTAATATTTTACGTTTGAACATAAATGAATTAGAATAAATTTTATTCTAAAATAGAGTTATTCTATAATATATTAAACTCTGCTCTTTACAAGTATTATTATTGGTTTGTTAATTATTAGATTTTCTAATACACATTTTTAACAATTATGAATTTGTTGCAAGAAATAATATGAACTAATACACTTTACTTAAATTACAGGAAATGAAAATAATTTTTATGAATACAAATTTAGATTACTAAACTCTTACGACGATAAATCTAGAAATATTTTTGATGTTAGTTATCTATTAAAATTTTCATAGAATATCTACACTCTAATCTTGACGTAATTTAGAAGCAAGTTCCAAAGTTTCATCTACCATTTCTTTTAGTCTATTTTGTGCATTTACATCTGAAACAGAATTATCAGTAATTGCTTCTGTTGTGAGAAACACAGCCTTTGGATTTGCTACTACTCTAAAGTATGATAACAGTTGTGTGATTAATGTCTGAACATCCGTGAAACCAATATTTCCAGAAGCTAAAATTGCCATTCCCGCTACTTTTCCTGCAGTTTTTTTATAATTGATATATTCAAACAAATTTTTTAATGCTGCACTAAAAAACGAATTGTAGATAGGAGTTCCTATTATCCAAACATCAGCATCTGTAATATCATTTGCAGCTATCTTTGTAGCTTCATTATATTCTTCACCGTATCCTCTATAGCATTCAATTTGACCATCTGAAAGATTAATCAATTTTGTGTCTTGATTTTTTGATTTAGCATAATCATAGACATACTTCATCATAACTTGTGTAACAGCATTTTTTCTAGGACTTCCAGAAATAACTACAACTTTCATATTCTCAACAATCTATCTTTGTATATAAATTCCCACAACTTTTAAAATTTAACGGGCTTGGAGGGCTTCGATCCCTCGACCTGTACCTTAGGAGAGTACCACGCTATCCATGTTTCGCGTCAAATGACTCTGCGCCACAAGCCCAGCAAAAAAAAACACTCTTAATTATTTAAGCGTAATCAAGATTATCTCTAATCATTTCTTTAATTCCATTCCAATTTTTGTTTTCTTTGTCGTTCCATTTTTCAAAATACACGACATCTTTTAGATCAAGTCTTGGTAACCAATTTGCAGTCTCAAGATCTGGTTTTTCTGCAAATTCATTTACATATCCTAAACACAAGTATGCAACAGGAATTACATGTTCTGGTAATGCCAGAGTTTCTTTTAGAGTTTTATTTGAAAGAATACTTACCCATCCAAGACCCACTCCTTCTGTTCTTGCTGATAACCATAAATTTTGGATTGCGCAACATACACTGTATAGTCCTGCTTCAGGTATGCTTGATCTACCAATAACAAAAGGACCAAATTTTGTTGGATCATATGTAACACAAAGATTTACTGGAGCTTCTAAAATTCCTTCTAGCTTGAATGAAAGATATTTTGATTTCTTTGGTTCTTCAATTAATTTTGACGAACGATTTTTTTCTTCCTTAAATGATTCTTTAATTTTCTTTTTTGTTTCAATATTTTTTATCAAGATAAAATTCCATGGTTGAGAAAATCCTACTGATGGAGCATGATGTGCCGCATGTAGTATTTTTGATAAAATATCATCTTCTATAGGTTTTGAGATAAAATGAGATCTTACATCTCTTCTTGAATAAATTGCCTTGTAGAATCCTCTTTTCTCTTCTTCAGTAAAATCCTCTGTCAACTATTTCACATTTTTTTCCTTTTTATTCAGCCTTTCTTTTGTTAAACGTTAATAATGCCTGCACCTAGTCTTGTTTTTCAATGGGCCGGTAGTCTAGCTGGTTAGGATACCGCCTCGACACGGCGGTGATCGTGAGTTCGAATCTCACTCGGCCCACTTTTCTATTAAATTTCAATTTTGAATTCTTTTTCAATAGTCATCCATGTAGACTGAGTAGTAATACTTCCTTCTGCTGAAAAACTAGTAATTCTATTTTCTATGGCATCTTGATAAATTTCTGAATTAACTTCAGTTTTTTCAAGAACAAATATGTTTTTCAATGGAAGTTCATTACCTGGAAAAAATGCAGCCCTTCCTGGCATTGCAATATCAAATGTAGAGTATTGTGCTGAACCTAACAGAACACCATCCCCATAAAGTTGATACTCAATTAGTGGAACTGTAAATGTTTTATCACTTGGATTTTTTACAAGAAACGTGACATCAAATTTTACTTGATTATCTGTTGTGCTAACCTCTCTTAGTTCTACATTAATTAATTCAATTTCAACTTGCTCAATCTGCGCAGTATCAAGATTTCCATAATAAAAAATTCCTCCCATCAAAGCAAAAACTCCAACTAATGCAGCATAAACTGTCATTTTACTTTGAAGAGCCATTTCAATGCTATCAGATTATCTACAATTAAAAAAGGTTGTTAAGATCCAAATACATAATATTTGATTTAAAATATCATATTCTATGACTGCATTAGAGCAAGCAATTCTAACTTGGATTCATCTTATTGCAGCTGCAATATGGGTAGGCGGTTCACTTTTCATTGGTATTGTATTTTCTCCACTTCTAAAAACAATGGCTGATTCTCTTGAAGAAAGAATGAAAATAATGATTCTAGTTGGAAAACGATTTAACAAAATTGCTGTTCCATCATTGATAATTTTAATGGCAACTGGATTGTATAGTTCTCATGTGTTACTCAGTAAACCTGAACTTCTTATTTCAACAAGTTATGGAACATTTCTAATTGTTAAGATAATTCTTGTAATTGCTCTAGTAATTACATATGCAGTACATGTTAGAGTAATTCGTAAGGATGTTGAAGAAAAAATTATGTCGAATAAAATGTCAGCATCACAAATTCAAAAATTAAGAAAAAAAATTATTATTCTTGGGGAAGTTACAGTATTTTTATCAATAGCAATTCTATTTTTTGCATCATTACTTGATGCTGGAGTTTGAGCTTCCCTCAATAATTACCTCAAATCCATTAGTTAATCTTCCAATTCCATATTTACAACCTGTAATTTTTGATGTAACAAACAAATTTGTCTCCAAGTGTTTTGTAATCTCTCTCACCTGAAATGTTGTTTTTTTCTGACCTAAACTTGCAGGAACTACAAGCATATCTGCTAAATTCTCATCTACTCCTAGTTGATTTTTAACAAATCTATCAAAATCTAAATCAAATCTTTGTGTTTTTTTATTAAACAACGCATCAACTCCTATAATTGAATGTTCATCAATACTGTAAATTAACAAAGATGCTCCTGAATCTATTGCTTCTTGATTTCTAATTTCTGTTTCAACAATAAAATTTTCTTTAGTTAATTTTTCTTTGATTTCATCAATTTGTTTTTTAATTTTTTCAATTGGAAGTTTTGAAAATGTACAAATTAATTTAACAGAATTTGTTTTTCTTTTTGTAAATGATACTGGTTTTAGAAGCGATGGATATACTTGTAAATTAATTTCTCCATTTCCTTTTGGATAGTAACCTCGTTTGCTTAATTTAACTGAAAATTTTATTCCCATTCTAGAATATGCCTCTCTTAGTATATGTTGAGTATAATCAATTGAAGGACTCCAAAGTACATCTGTACCACCCTTAATTGTCAAATTGAGTTTTTTTTGAGAAATAGCAACTATGGGAATTAAAACTTGTAAAATTAAAGAAATACTACCAGCTGTTCCTACATCTTCAATTAATTCTAAACTTTCGATATTATTTGGGATGAATTTTAAATCAATAGATCCTATCTCTGCTCCAATCACTTTAGCATTTGTAATTTTTTGAAGAATTTTTATCGTTGTAAGGTGTTGTGGTCTTAATCCTGGTATCTTCCTATTTTTTCTTATATTTTCTAAATGAATTGGTTGTTTTGTAATACACGAAAGTGAAATTGCTGAACGGATTATTTGTCCACCTCCTTCACCAAATCCCCCATTAATTTTTAAAAAATCCATAGTTTTTTCTAATTACAACTCTTTATGATAGTTTTTTAAAAAGAAATTATCTATATTTTTGTATGAACGGTTTGTTGATTGGGCGATTCCAACCTTTTCACTTGGGGCATCTTGAAGCATTACAATTTGCACTATCAAAAGTTGACAAATTATGGGTTGGCTTGGGCAGTTCTAACAAACCTGCACAAAAAAACAATCCTTTTTCTGCAGAGGAACGAAGAGATATGATTTTATCCTCAATTGATGATTCAATAAAAGAAAGAATTTCAATTTATTTTATTCCAGATTTAGATAATCATGTTGAATGGATTGAAAAAATAGATACTATTGTTCCAAAATTTGATATAGTTTTTTCAAACGATGAATTAACAAAACATCTGTATTCAAAAAGAACTGTTAAAATAATTACTATTCCATTTTTGAAAAGAGACGTATTATCCGGAACTAAGATTCGGAATCTAATTACCAGCGATCAAAAATGGGATGATCTTGTTCCTGAAGGTACAAAAAATTTTTTGATCAAGAATGGTGCAAAAGAGTATTTAAAAAATCTCTAATTATAAATAAACCTCATAATTCACTGACATCGTAGATTACAAATGGAATATCTTTCAATGCTCCCAGGTCCAACAAATGTACCTAATAGAGTAATGAGGGCAATGCTTGCACCTATTATTAATCACCGAAGTGATGATTTTGTAGAATTATACACTGATGTTGTTGAAAAAACTCAAAAAGTATTTGAAACACAAAATGATATTGTAGCTTTATCTGCATCTGGAACAGGTGCAGTCGAAGCAAGCGTAATTAATCTAGTAAAAAAAGATGATAAAATCATAATTCCTGTAAATGGAGAATTTAGTAACAGACTATCACAACTTATTGAAGGTCAAGGAGCTAATGTTGTTAGACTCCAAACTCCACCAGGACAAAATGCAACTTTTGATCAAATAAAAGAAGCATTTGATAACAATAAAGATGTTAAAGCATTCTATGTTGTTCACAATGAAACTTCTACTGGAACAATGGTAAATTATCTTGATAAAATATCTGACTTAACATCTAGAAATGATGCATTCTATGTTGTAGATTCTGTTTCTTTACTTGGAGGTGTTGAACTTCCAGTAGATAAATGGAATATTGATGTATGTCTAACTGGAGCACAAAAAGCACTTGCCGCTCCTCCAGGTATTTCACCAATATCTATAAGTGCTAAAGCCAAAAAATACATGATAGAAAACCCACCATCCACAGTGTACTTCAATTTAGCAAGATATTTCAAATATTACGAAGAATCAAAACATACTCCTTTCACTCCTGCATTACCTTTACTTTATGCATACAGAGAAGCACTAACAATAATTTTAGAAGAAGGATTACAAAATGTCTATAAGCGTCACAAGATTTGTTCTGATGCATTATACTCTGGATTAAGTGCAATTGGTTTAACACCATATGTTACAAAAGAAGAAGATCGTTCTATCACAATTGTTGCCTTAAATTATTTAGATGGACTCGAAGACAAGACTTTCAGAAGCACACTAGCAGACAAATTCAGAGTCTTGGTAGCAGGTGGTTTTGGAGATCTTAAAGGAAAGGTATTCAGAGTTGGATGTATGGGAGAAGTTAGTCCATATCATGTAATGCGAACCATTTCTGCAATTTCATCTACTTTAGCAATGATGGGATATGATACAGATGCTAAAGCAGGACTTAAAACTGCAGAAGAAAAACTAAAAGCTCTCTAAACTCTGTTAACTTAATATAAGGAAATTCGAGACCGAACACATTGACTTTCAATAAAGGCTCATTAATTCTAATAGATTATACTGCAAAGGTAAAAGATACTGATGAGGTCTTTGATACGACCATTGAAGAGGATGCAAAAAAACATTCTATTCATGAACAAAATGTCAAATATCAACCAAAACTAGTTTCTATCGGTGAAGTATCTTATCCTGTTCTCAAAGGATTAGATGAAGCACTTGCAAAAACATCTGTAGGAGATAAACTTACAGTTGAAGTTTCACCTGACAAAGGTTTTGGTGAAAGAGATCCAAAAAAAGTTAGAATGATTCCTATTCGAAAATTAGGCGAAGATGCAGAGAAAGTTTCAGTAGGTGATACAATTGATGTTGATAATAAAAGAGGAATTATTCGTTTAATTGGTTCTGGTAGAGTTCAAATAGATTATAATCATAGGTACGCAGGAAAAACAATTCTATATGATGTAAATGTAATAAAATCACTTGATTCTCCAAGTGACAAAATAGATGGAATTCTTAAAAATAGACTTCCTGTAGAGGAATCAAAAATTGTATTTGACTTAAAGGATAAACAAGTAAACATTACAATTCCTGAGGAAATTTTACGTGCAGATGGTTTACAAATAATGAAACATTTTATTCAATTAGATATTTTCAAGTTTGTTCCAACTTTAGAAAAAGCAAGTTTTGTTGAAACACATGTCAATAAACAAACTCAGGAGAAGAAATCTGAAACAAAAGAAAAAACAATTGAACAAAAGACTACAGAAATTAAATCACTTTAGTACTCTTTGCAAGACTTCGTGCTCTTTTTTCAGTCATTTTAATTTCTTTTAAAATTGTATATCTCTCTGGTCGCAATCCTTGTGCCATAGTTAGGGCTTTTATTATTACATCTGGTTTAAGACCAATTTGTTTTGCAGTTGTCGGAGCTTTGACATCTTTCAATGTCTTTACAATTTTTTTCCAATCTTGTCCTTGTAATTTTGCAATCATTATAGAACCAATTCCACATTTTTCTCCATGAAGTCCAATACCAGGAGCTATTTTATCAAGTGCGTGTGAAAAAAGATGTTCTGCACCAGAACATGGTCTACTGCTTCCTGCAATACATGATGCTACTCCTGCACTGATCAATCCTTCCACAATTATTCTTGCATCCAATCCTTCCTTTGCAAATCTGGAAGAATTTTCCATAACTATCTTGGCGCTCATCAAGGCTAGATTTGCAGCATATCTACCATAGTATTCTTTCTTCTTTTTGTGACCTAATTGCCAATCCTTTACTGCTATGAGATTTGCAATAAGATCTCCACAACCACTAGCTAACAACTTGGCTGGAGCTTTTCTAATTACATCAATATCTACAAAAACACCCATAGGTGCAGATGCCACAATCGAATGTGGCAAATCACTTTTTACAGAAACAAATGGACTTGCCATTCCATCATGAGAAGCTGCAGTTGGTAAACTTACAAATGGTTTACCTAAATTATATGAAATCAATTTTGCTATATCTACAGAACGACCTCCACCAATCCCAACCACCAAGTCCGAATTGTCTTTTTTAACATCTTTTTGAATTTTATTTAATGATTTTATTTGATTGTCTTTTGATGTATGCCAAATAAATCGAATTTTTTTTGCTTTGAGTGATTTTTCAATTTTTTTCCTTAAAACCTTTTGAACATTTATTCCAGAAATTAAAGAAACTTTTTTTGGTTTGTTTAATGAATTTAGAAATTTTCCAAAATCACCAATATTCTTCTCACCAATTTCAATGAGCCTAGGAAGTTCCATCGTATGCGATTGCATGCGATCTTGATTTTTTGTCATTATTTATGATTTTCAGGGATCAAAAAGTTATTTAAAAGGGAACCTGCAATTCACTTTATCTTAATAGGTGTAATTTTTGTCGAACAACGTTGAAGAAAAAATTTTGCATGGGACAACCACTGTAGGTATCAAAGCTACCGATGGTGTTGTCTTATGTGCTGATATGAGAGCTAGTGCAGGTTATTTTATTGCAAACAATAACACGATGAAAATTCAAAAAATTGATTTGCACGCAGGATTAACATTGGCAGGTGGTGTGGCAGACGCACAAAATATTGTTGATATTTTACGTTATCATGCTAATCTTCACAGAGTTGAAAAACAAAGTCCAATCGCAATTCATTCACTTGCCAGACTTTGCTCATTGATATTTCATCAAAATAGAGGTTATCCATTCATGGCTGATATCTTGCTTGGTGGTTATGACACAAACGGCCCTGCATTATTTAATATTGATATGTTTGGTTCAGTTGAAGAAAAATCATATGTTACAACTGGTAGTGGTTCACCAGTGGCTTATGGTTTACTTGAAGAGGAATATCAAAAAGATATTACAGTTGAAGAAGCAAAAAAAATAGCTCTACGAGCTGTTAAAGCTGCAATAGTTAGAAATATTGGTACTGGTGATGGAATTAACATCTCAGTAATGGATAAAGATGGATTCCGTCTTTTGACAGATGAACAAAAGAAATCAGTCATCGAACTTTAGTGATTTTATGCAAAGAAAACAACAACAAAAAGAATTACCTTCTAGCCAAAATATAATGGCCACCATACTGCAAAGTATTCCAAAAGAGGCAGGTATTACAAAAATTGAATATGAAGGACCACGAATTGCTCTTTACACAAAAACTCCTCGTTATCTGATGGAAAATAATGAAACAATATCAAATCTTGTTAATGTAATTAAAAAAAGAATTGTTGTAAGGACAGATGAATCCATTAGAAAACCTGAAGATGAAGCTAGACGAATTCTTGCAGAATGTGTTCCAAAAGAAGCAAATCTACAAGGAACTATTTTTGATACAGCCACTGGTGAAGTTTCAGTTGAAGTAAAAAGACCTTGGTTGTTACAAAGAGATGCTAAGGAATTCAATCACGCTGAAGTTACCGAAAAAACAGGATGGAAATTACGTGTTAGAAAATCTACAACTATACCTTCACGTACAATTCAAACAATCAATGCAACTTTGAAACAATACTCTTCTGAGAGGAGCAAACAACTCAAACAAGTGGGTGATGAAATTTTCAGACCTAGGCTATCTCAAAGAACTGAAGTTTCTCTTTTTACTCTTGGTGGATTTGGTCAAGTTGGCAGATCCTCTTTATTACTATCTACTCCTGAAAGTAAAATCTTAATTGATTGTGGAATTAATCCTGGAGCACGTTCACCAATGGATGCATTTCCAAGACTTGATTCTCTAAATCTGACACTAGACGAACTTGATGCAATAGTAATTGGGCATGCGCACTTGGATCACACTGGATTCTTACCAACATTGTGTAAATATGGTTACAAAGGTCCAATTTATTGTACAGAACCAACCCTTCCTATGATGAATCTAATTCAATTAGATGCAATCAAAGTAGCTACTGCACAAGGCAGAACTCCAATTTACTCAGAACGAGATGTTAAACAAGTCATGAGACAAGCAATTACTTTACCATATGGAACTGTTACTGATATTTCTCCTGACATAAAATTAGTTTTTGCAAATGCAGGTCATATTCTAGGTTCTGCTTTATGTCATTTTCATATTGGAAATGGTAATCATAATTTTGTTTATTCAGGTGATATAAAATTTGGAAAAAGTATTTTGTTTGAAGCTGCTAGTTGGAATTTTCCAAGAGTAGAAACATTGTTGATTGAAAGTACTTATGGTCTTAAAGAAGATATTCAACCAAGTAGACAAGAAGTAGAATCTGCTTTCATTAATGCAGTAAACAATACTTTGGCAGATGGAGGAAAAGTTTTGATTCCTATTCCAGCAGTTGGTCGTGCTCAAGAAATCATGATGGTAATAGATCACTATATGAAATCAGGAGAAATGATTGAAGCACCAGTCTTTACAGAAGGAATGATTTCTGAGGCATCAGCTATTCATGAATCCTATCCAGAATATCTAGCAAGAGAACTTAAGCAAAAGATCTTAGAAACTGATGATAACCCATTTGATTCTGAATATTTCACAAATATTGAGCATTCAGATGCTAGAGAAGAACCAATGAGAGAAAATTCACCATGTATTATTTTAGCAACATCAGGAATGTTAGAAGGCGGTCCTGTTTTAGAATACTTCAAAAACATTGCACCTGACAAAAAGAACAAAGTATTGTTTGTTTCTTACCAAGTTAATGGAACTATGGGAAGAAGGGTTCTTGATGGTTCTAAACAAGTATCTATGTTAGGAAGAGAGGGTAAAATTGAAGTTATTACCATTAATAGTAGTGTTGAAAGACTAGATGGATTCAGTGGTCACAGTGATTATAATCAATTGATGTCATTTGTACAAAGACTACGACCAAAACTTCGAAGAGTTCTAGTTAATCACGGAGAACGTAAAAAATCAGAAAATCTTGCTATGAATATTAGACGAATGTATAGGTTACCTGCACATTATCCTCAAATTCAAGAAGCTATAAAATTATTTTAGATCGTATTCTGGTTTCCAGATCTTTATGTTAGATGGAGCAATAATAATTCGTTCTTCTCCTAATCTTGCAATATCTGCACCAGCTGTTTTTGCAATAGAATATAATTCTTCAACTACTTTACGAAGTTGTTCTACATCCTTTTGTGCTAATGGTGTAACCCTTAAAATCAAAATCATTCCTTTTTTGATATCTTCTTTGATAGAATGAATATCACTGATGTCTCTAATTGTTATGGCCTTTAGATACGTTGGACTTTCTTGTTTTTGCATCCTTGTTGAAAATCTGATCTACTCATTCAAAAACTCTTCCTTAATACTAACTAATTTTAAATTTTTTTACGCCTACATTCTGAATTTAATGTAAGATTGCTCTTCTGCACATTCTGAACTAACTTCATCAGTTGAATCTCTATTTTTAACAGAAACAATACTGTGTTCAGTTTTTGGTGCATCTGAATATCTTAGAGTTACAGCTGATGCAAATTCTACATGTAACTTTGCATTCTTACCACGTAAAATTGAAACTGGTCCTACGTAATCTTTAGCTTCAAGTAAAATATCACCAGGTAACGCTAATGCTTTAATCATTTCATTTTCATCTTTATTTCTTCCTACAACAAATTTTGTTTCTTCATCTAATCTAAAATGTCTTCCAATTTTTAACAAATCAATTTCATTAATTGTTGGAGTTTCCATATGATCAAACAAATCTTTAGCTTTAATTCCAAATTGTGGCTCTGTTAATAGACAACCACCACCTGCATTTGGTGGATTTTCAATTCCATATTCTTTAGCCATTTGTATTTGAATTTTTCTTTGTCTTCCTTTAATCATTCCAAGATTTTCTCTTTTGATCAAACCATCTTTTTCAGCATCTGTTGGTGGTAATAATCCAGCAGATAACGGTCTAACAATTTTTCCAGTTAAATTTGATTCTTTTTCAATAATATGTAATGATGGTGCATGTTGACTCATTGGGCGTTGACCTAATACTTCACCTGAAATAATAAATTCTGCACCAATTTCTTCCATATGTTTTTTTGCAGCATCAAACATCATAGTTCTACAATCAACACATGGATTAAAACCAGCACCGATTCCATGTTTTGGATGTTTTAACATCTCAATGTATTCATCACCAAGATAAACTGTCTTTAAATTAATATTAAGATCATCAGCTCTTTCTCTAATTTCAAACCCACATCCTCTTCCACAATCAAAATCACAAAATGGAGTTTTTATTGCAACAGCTGAAACTTCAAAACCTTGCTCTTGCATCATTCTTACTGCAAGTTGACTATCTAATCCTCCTGATAGTAATGCAACGACTTTCTTCTTTTCTTCTGTCATAAAGATCCAATCAAAATTTGCATATACAAACTTTACATCATACATAAATTGAGAAACAGAGATTTTTTTGTATGAAACAGCGTAGAAAAAATCTTTTAAAATATGCACAAAAGATCGGCTGTGATACACTAGTCACGTTTGAGCCTGAAAATTTGTTTTACATGACTGGATTTTGGGGTGAGGCAATAGGATTGCTTGAAAAAAATGGAAAAACAACTATCATTGCTCCAGAACTTGAAGTGGGAAGAGCAAAAGGAGAATCTCAAGACTGTGATGTAATTACAGCGGAACGTGGGACTGGTTTGATCTCTTCTCTTATAGAAAAAATTAAGAAAAATCAGGTTTGTACTGATTGCCAAAACTATTCTACCATGATGTCTCTGAAAAAATCAATTCCAAAAATTAAATCATCTACAGAACCATTTTATAATTCTCGTATAATTAAAGATGAAAAAGAAATCCAAATACTCAAAAAAGCTTCTAAAATCATAGATGAAATGTTCGATATTTGTTCGAAAACAATGAAAGTGGGTCAAAAAGAATCAGAATTACAAACAATTTTGATGGTATATGCAATGGAACAGCAAATGTTTGATACTGGATACAAATCTACACTAAATCCTCTAATTATTGCTGGAGGCCCTAATGGAGCTCTACCTCATGCTCAAGTATCTCAGAGAAAATTCAAAAAAGGAGATCTTGTAGTTACTGATCTTACACTAAGATACAAAGGATATGTTTCTGATGCAACTAGAACATTTGCAGTAGGAAAAATTTCAACTCAAGCAAATGAAGCATATGAAATCGTTAAAGAATCTCAAAAACTTGGTTTAAAAGCTGTTAAACCAAATGCAAATTGTAAAGATGTAGATTCTGCCTGCAGAAAATATATTGAAGAAAATAACTATGGTCAATACTTTATTCATTCTACCGGTCATGGAATTGGATTAGAAGTACATGAACTTCCAACTGTTTCATATCAAAGTGAAACAAAATTGAAAGAAAACATGGCAATTACAGTAGAACCTGGAATCTATATTAAAAATAAATTTGGAATTCGAATAGAGGATTCGTTAATTGTAAGAAATCAATCTATTGTGATGCACAAATTTACTAAAGATTTAGTCACAATTTGAGGCTAATCATAAAAATCTACTAAATTAATTATGTATTTTGATTCTTGATTATTTGATGTAATTTTCTCAGAACTCACATCTACATTCCAATCATAATTCATTTCCCCTTTGTGTGACTTGAAATTTAAAACAACTTGGTACTCTTCTGAATTAATATTTGATACAATTAGTTCAACTTTGGTTTTTTTGTTGTCATAAATTTTTTCATCTGGGTATTCTTCATCTATTTTCATTGAAATTGCATCCATTACAGTTAATCCAGAATCATTTGGTCCATCATATTTCATTAAGATATCAATAACTTGTTGTTCTTCAGATGTAAGTTCTGGAAAACTACTTTCTAAATCCCCTTTCATCAAATCAGGAACTACAAATAGAATGAATAATCCCATGATACCAAGATAAATTGGTGCTCTTTTTCTAAGAAATGCTTTAAAATCAGATTTTTTTGGTTTTTTTTCTTTCTCTTTTCTATCTTTACCCATCTTTTTCTCCGAATCTCTAGTATTTTGCAGTTAAAATTAAAACTTGCCATGGAAAAATAATTTTACCATTTTTCTTTGTATATTGAATTGTTTTTTCTTTTACTGACTTCTTCAATTCTTTTCTTTTTGAATTTTCTAATGCATCTAGCTTTTCTTTTAATGGTTTTGCAATGTATTTAATATAATTTTTCCAATAGTCTTCAAATTTTCCAGGACTATAATAAAAAATAAATTCTTGTATAGATATCTTTGAGAATCCTGCTTTACTGATCTCTTCTCTTAATGCAGACTTTGTACCAAATCTATCGAGGTTTGGTGAACCAGGAGGGATATAATCTGGAATATACTGAGTTACTGAATCTAAAATACTGCTAAAAAAAGGAACTCTATCTTTACTTCCGTGAACTGAAATTCCTATTTTACCTGATTTTTTGAGGCTATTTCTCATATTTTTTAGTGCTTTTTGGGCATTTGGAAAAAAGAACAATGCATATTGACAAGTAACAATATCAAATTTTTTTGAAAAATAAAATTTTTCTGCATCTATATTTACAAAATCTAAATTTGTTTTTCTTTCATTCCACTTTTTTGCTATTTTAATTGCAATAATGGAAGTGTCAACACCTACTACATATCCTACATTGCCAATTTTTTTTCGAATTTTTTTTGTTACTACACCAGTACCACATGCAATATCTAATACTGTGTCACCTTTGTTGATGTCCACTAATTCTATTAACTTTGAAGTACTTTGAAATGGTCCTATACATACACTGGCCCATCTTTTATGATAACGAGGTGCAACCTCATTCCAAATTTTCATGTTTCTTTGTTTATATTCAAAATGTTTGAGTTTCATTTGTAGAATCACTTAATCTATGACGTATTTTATGTAATCTCTTCAAGATCAGATTTTAGCATTCTGCCAGTTTCATGATAGTATCTATGTTCAATTTGACCTAATTTTTCTTGGAATTTTTTATCCTTTAATTTTTTTAATTTTAATTCAATTTTTTTATATTCTGCAATTAGTTTTCGAAGTTCTGATTTTTTCATTTTATTTTTAATTCAATTTGTTTTTTGATAAACTTTGCAATCCTTTGTTTTTTCATCCATCCTGATACAACAACTTTCTTTGAATCTACAATGATTACTTGATTATTTTGAGGATTTTTTTTGTATCTTGATGAACCAATATCGTTTGCTACTATCATATCTGAAGATGATTCTTTTAATTTTTTTTGAGCAGATTTGATTAATTGATTTTTTGTGAGATTCGTCTCTGCCTTAAAACCTACTAGTAATACATTTTTTTGATATTTTTTGATTTGATCTATAATTTTTGGTACTTTTTTGAGGCTAATTTTTATCTTATTTTTGGAACTTTTGATCTTATTTTTGCTTGGATTTGTTGGAACATAATCTGCAACTGCTGCAGCCATAATTACAATATCAAATTTTTTCTTTAATTCTGTTTTAACAGCATTGTGCATTTCTTTGCTAGATGAAACATTGATAATCTTTGCACCCTTTGGTGGTTTTTCTACTCCAGGACCATAAACAAAAGTAACTTTGGCTCCTGCAGAAATTAATTCAGATGCTAAACTAACACCTGTTTTTCCTGTACTTTGATTTGTTATTACTCGTACAGGATCTATGTGTTCAATTGTTGGACCTGCAGTCATTAACACTTTTTTATTCTTTAATGTTGATATGAATCCAAATTTCTTTAAAACATATTCTAATACCTCTTCTGGTTCTGAAGCTTTAGCTTTTCCTTCAATCATTTGTGGTGCAAGAAATTCAATTTTATTTTTTAGAAACTCTATGTTCTTTTTTACAGCTAAATTATCATACATTGATTCGTGCATAGCTAAACACATCAAGATTGGAATTTTTGATCCAAATCCTACAGTAAGTATAGTGGAAATTGGTGTATCATCAATTCCATTTGCTAATTTTCCTAATGTATTTGCAGTTGCAGGATATACAATTACTAGATCTGATTGATTATAATCTGCTAATCTAATATGTTCAAGTTCGCCTGTAAGTTTTGTAATTACTTTATTTCCTGTAGCCCATTTGAAATAGTCAGGCTGTATTAATTTTGTAGCTGCATTACTTACGACACATGTAACATCTGCACCATGTCTCATAAGTAATCTTGCAAGTTCTATTGCTTTGTATGCTGCAACACTTCCTGCAACACAGAGTACAATTCTTTTTTCTGATAATTCTACACCATGTGAACTAACAATATCTAATGATGGATGATCTTTTTTCTTTATTTTTTTTTTAACTACCAATTTGATCACGTAATTTTTTTAATTCTTTATCATCCATTGAAAACCAGTTTTTTTCTGATGGAAACACGCCTGATTCTACATCTTTTTTGTAATTCTCAAGAGATTTTACAATATCTTCAGATAAATTCATGTATCTTTTTGCAAACTTTGGTTTTATCTTATCGTACATTCCTAACAAATCTTGAACAACTAGTACTTGTCCATCACAATTTACTCCTGAACCAATTCCTATTGTGGGAACACTGACAGTTTCAGAAATTATCTCTGCAACTTCATGACTAACCATTTCTAATGCAATACTAAACACACCAGCTTCTTCAAGCTCTTTTGCATCCTCGATTAATCTCATCGCTGTATCTTTTGTTTTTCCTTGTACTTTGTATCCTTGTGATAATATTGTTGTTTGAGGTTGTAATCCAATATGGCCCATTACTGGAATTCCAACATCAACTATGGCACTAATTGTTTCAGCCATAATTGAACCTCCTTCAAGTTTTACTGCATCAGCTCCTGCTTTGATTAGTCTACCAGAATTATTGATGGCATCCTCTATACTTGCTTGGTATGACATAAATGGTAAATCAGATACTAGTAACGAATTTTCTCTTGCTCTACTAACTGCTTCTGTAAACATACACATTTGATCCATTGTTACAGGAATTGTATTTTCATAACCAAGCATTACCATTCCTGCACTATCACCAACTAACAATACATCAATTCCTGATTTATCACATAAAGAAGCCAGAGTATAATCATAACTTGTAATTACTGAAATTTTCTTCTTTTCTTTTTTCATGTTTAGAATATCTAATACTGTTTTATGCAACTCTGGCTCTCCTTGTAAGATTATTTTTTATTTGAATTACATTTTCTGTAAGATTTTTCTTATTATCAAAATTATTGATAATTTTCTGAAGAATTTTTCGATTCTTTTTAGATAGTTTTTTAGATTCATCAATTAACAAATCAATTGCACGTGTGACATTATCAACAATTGTAATGTTGGCTGTCTGTGAAGTTCTAGAAAGAGGATTTAGATCAAATGTGATAACAATTTTTCCTGCTTTTCTGAGAGCCATTGTTCTGTCTCCATCTTCTAATGGTACAACCACAACATCAGCTGCAAAAATTCCATTTTTATCAACAATTCGTCTAGCTGAATCAATACCTGATAGTTTTGTAGATGAAGTCTGGCTTGTACCTAAAATCTCTCTTGCACCATTCCTTCTAAGAGTCTTAATTATTGCTTGTTGTCTCTTTTTGTTAGCATAAAACAAATTCACCTCAAGTTTTGCCTTGATTTGTTTTGACAGTCTTACGATTTGTTTGGGACATAATGCTGCTATATTTCCATTAACAGAGATTACAGGTAAATCAGCCAAAAGAAGTTGTGCAGCTGCAGCCTTAATGGCTTGTTTTGCAGCCTTTCCTGTTTTTTCTCCTAACAGATAATCAAAAGCTTCTCCTCGCCCTTGAGCCAAGAGACCTTCTTTTGCAACTAATCCATTATCAAATCCACTTACTAGTTTTTCACGAATTAAAAGTGATTTAGCTCTCGGATGTGATTTAGGAATTAAAGGCATGTAATTTCAATTAATTGTAAAGAACTCTTGCCCCATTATCATCTAACTCTGATTTTATAATTATTCCATCTGGATATTTTTGTAAAATCTCTAAAACTTTATTTTCATCTTCTTTTGGAACCATTGAAAATATTGTCTCTCCAAAAAATGCAATTCCACACTTTATATTATTTTCAGATAATTCATTAACTAATTTTTGCATTTTTGGAGTTATAATATCTACAAATTTTGCAAATTCTAATGACATGTCTTGAAAATGTTCATAATTTTTTGATTCTAATAATCTATTTACCATTTTTCCACCAAGACCATTAATTTTAGATAAATGTTCTTTGATGAATTTATTCGTAGAAATAGGAGAAAAACATATCATAATTATAGAAATTTTTTCTGTAAAGATTTTTTCAACACTACCAATTCCTGGAGCCCCAGGTTTCACGCGAATTTCAAAACCACCATGAAATGATGCTAAAACATCACCTAATCCAGTTTTACAATTAACTTCTGCATTATGTGCAATTTGTCCAATTATTGTTTTATCTAATTTTGTTTCAAGAGCTTGATCTAATGCATATGATAGTGATAATGCAACTGCACCACTAGAACCTAAACCATATCCAACTGGAATTGATATCTCATGTTCAATATGAAAAAACTTGTTTGAAAATTTTCCAATCTTTAAAAATTCATTTAAAACAAATTCTGAAACATCTGTTTTATCTGATTGATATCCCTTTGTTGTGATTCTAAAGTTTGATTCTTGGTTATCTCTTGTATCAATTTTAACTCTTGTTGTAACTCCTAGTTTAATTGAGAATCCAGCTCCCATAGAACCTAAATTTTCTAAAGAACTTTGATTATCATCTAAATGAGCCTTGAAAAAGCCTGTAATGTGAGCAGGACAAAATGCCGTAGCCTCCATTAATCTTAGTATAAATTTTAGACAAAATATAAGAATATGGCTTAAATTAATTAAACTAGTATAAATTGACTAAATTTATTCGGCGCCTACAAAGAATTGGAAGTAGTATACTAGTATCTCTACCAAAAGAGTGGATTGATGCAAATAATCTAGAGAAAGGTAATCAAGTCGAGATTGAAACCGGACAAGGTAGCATATCAATTTCTGCAAACATAGAAAAACGCCCAACAAAAGAACTTGTAATTTCTTATCCGTTACCAAAAGAAGAAAACATTGTAGCTGACATTACAGGAGCTTATCTTTTAGGATATGATATCATTCAGATTAATTCAAAATCATTTGTTCCTGGAGAAGAGAGAGAAAAGATTCGTAATTCAACGAGGAGATTAGTTGGAATGGAAATTATTGAAGAAGATGCATCTCATATTAACATGCAATTTCTTTTGGATGCAACAACACTAAATCCAGAAAAAATTCTCAAACGAATGAGTTCAATTTCACTTGGTATGTACACTGATGTATCAAATGGATTAATTTTAGATGATAAATCAAACTTACAGACATTAGCAAATCGTGATGTTGAAGTAAATCGACAGTATTTTTTACTTGTTCGTTTAATACGTAGTACACTTGTCGATAAAAGATTAGCTAATATATTTAATTTAGAAAATATTGATGTACTTGACTATAGAGTTGCTGCAAATCTTCTTGAAAATGCAGGTGATTCAATTGTTGAACTTTCAAATTCTATTTATAATTCATCATTATCAAAAGAAAATTCAAAAAAAATCTTTGATGTAGTAAAGGATTTTAGTAAACTTGCAGAAAAATCTATTAATGCATTTACAAAACCTGATAGACTTTTAGCTATTGAAGCAATATCATTGCATAAAAAATATGAAGAAAAACTTGGTAAACTAAGAATTTCATTAGGTAATAAAAAACAGATTCCAATAGAGTTTCTTGATTTAGTGTATATGTTTAAAAAAATAGCACAATCTTGGGCTGATGTAGCAGATCTTGTACAGCCTATATACAATGAATAATTAGTATAGTTTCTTTTTAGCAGCAAAAGTTAAAACTGCACAAATTGTTTTTGAATCTTCAATTTTTCCAGATTTTATCATTCTAAGCAATTTTTGCATATCTATTTTTACTACAGATAATATCTCATCGTCATCTAGTTTCAAATCAGAAATTTTCTTTAATCCTGAGGCTACAAAACAGTGAATTTTTTCAGTATTGTAACCAATTGATGGGTAGTATGTGATTAATGGAGTCATCTTTTTTGCTCTATATCCCGTCTCTTCTTCTAGTTCTCTAAATGCACATTTTATTGGTTTTTCTCTTTTTTCTAATGTTCCAGCAGGAATTTCTAAAACATATCCATGAGGAAATCTATGTTGCTTAACAAGAATTACTTTGTTTGTTTCATCAAAAGCAAGTATTGCAGAAGCTCCTCGATGTTCGATCATTTCACGTTTGACTTTTCTTCCTTCTATTTTTCCTTCATAAATGCTAAGACCTAAAATTTTTCCTTCATAGATTTTCTTTCTCTTCACAAGTAATAATAAAAATTGTTATTATTTAATTTGTTTGATATGTTAGATGTAATTTAGATGATTTTTTGAAATCATTAATGGCTTTTTCTAACCATTTAGTATAAAATAAAATTTTTTTTGGAATGAATAAATCAGCAGATTTAACATTTTTGATAGTTCGAACTTTTTGAGTTAGTTCATCCATTTTGAAAATATTATCACTATACATAAATAAGACAATTTGATTTTTTGCAATAAAAGGAATTTGTAAATATGACTTAGAAAAAGTATTATTCATATTTTCTAATGTTTCTTTTAGATTACCTTCTATCCAAGTAAGAATAACATGAGGAATAAAATTTTCAATTTTTCTAGAATTATAAACTAAAGTAAATTGAATTCCATCATTTTCCTGTAATTTTTCAATACATCTTGTTATTGTTTTTGTTGACAAGTTTATACTCTTAGCAATATTTTCAATTTTTTGTCTAGGATCTTTAATTAATTTTTCCAGTATCTCCAAATCTGTTTTTGTAAGATTTGAACTAGATCCAGTGTTCTCTGCTTCAAAAATTGATAGGACTCTGACATCCTTCATCAATTTACTTGCAAGTTCAACTTTTTGCTTCACATTTTCTTTTACTACAATACCACAAACTGTAATTCCACCTATACACGGTACAACAAAATATGGTTCACCTACTAGACTCACCTGTTCTAAAATCTCATTGATATCTTCACCTGATACAACAAAGTACAAAACACCATAGCCCAAGACTGGTGGCTCAACTTTAATGAAAAATTCTTCAATAATTTCTCTTTTTTCCATTTTTTGAATTCTGGCACGTACTGCTCCACCAGATATTCCTAATTCTATGCCTATTTGTCTATCAGGCTTTCTACAATTATTCAAAAGTGTGCTTAGAATTTTCATATCTAATTTGTCCATTTTATCACCTTAAGTAACTCCATTGATTATAGAAATTACTTATTTAATATAAAATTGTCTATACTTTCAATATTATAGACAATTACATTAAATATTAGACTATTTTATCAACTCTGTGGATTATAGATTAAGATTAGCAAAAAGAATGCTTTTCAACAAAAGAGGTAGTTTG
>Ga0209988_10000643_pt1 | contig 22134 bp, 13 predicted proteins | sample N075metaG_FD_183115 | JGI IMG/M metagenome (GOLD analysis project Ga0209988, IMG submission 183115) | Deep subsurface microbial communities from Kermadec Trench to uncover new lineages of life (NeLLi) - N075 metaG (SPAdes) (version 2) | ecosystem: Environmental > Aquatic > Marine > Ocean trench... | reverse complement strand
GAACTATTTCGCGGATCTCCGCGAAGAAGTCGCCATACTGGCCCAGGCCCAGCTGGTAGTCGCGTGCTTGCGGGACCTTCCAGCCGCGGTTGCAGAACTCGAAGCCTCGACCCAGCACTGGTCCCTGCCGATCGAGCTGCCGCCATCACTCGACGAATACTACGAGAACATCTTCTTCCCGAAGCTCGATGCACTCTCCCCCAGGAAGCGCCCAATCGAGTTCTACAAGCCGAACGATGGCGTCAGTGCGCTTTTGCAGCAGCGCTACATCAGCGACAACCCGCATCCGCTCGGCCAGAAGGACCTGCTCGATGCCTCCCTGGATGACAGCGAGTACAGCTGGAAGCACGCCCGCTGCCACCCGATCTTCCGTGAGGCCCGACGCCGCTTCGGCTACTACGACCTCTTCCTGGTCGACGACGAGACCCATCGGGTCGTGTACTCGGTCTTCAAGGAGACGGACTTCGCGACGCGGCTAGATTCGGGTCCGTACCGGGAGAGCGGCCTGGCGTCGGCCTATCGGCAAGCGCTCGACGCTGAGGAGGTCGTAATGGTGGACTTCGACTTCTACGAGCCGTCGTACGGCGCACCGGCTTCGTTCCTCGCGGCCGCGGTACACGACGACGGCGAACGAATCGGTGTGCTCGTCATCCAGATCCCCATTGACCGGATCGACAACATCATGACGGGCGACCGTGGTTGGGCCGAGGACGGTCTCGGCGAAAGTGGCGAGACATACCTCGTCGGTGGCGACTACCTGATGCGGAGCGACTCGCGTTTCGCTCTGGAAGACTTGGCCGGATTCGTGGAGGTCCTCGAGCGCCACGGCGTTCCAGCCGATCGACGCGAGCGCGTCCAGGAATTCGGAACGACGATCCTGCTTCAGGAGGTTCGAACCGAGGCGGTCGAGAATGCGCTGAGTGGCATCACCTCGACGACCCTCGTCGACGACTATCGCGGCATCCCCGTTCTGAGCGCCTACGTCCCGCTCGAGATCGAAGGCGTCAACTGGGTGATGCTGTCCGAGATCGATGCGGACGAGGCCTTCGCCCCGATCCGAGCCTTCGCACAGCGCGTGCTTTGGACGGGCCTGATCGTGGCGATTCTCGTGGTGGTGGCGTCCGCCTTGGTGACGCGTTCGCTGTTGAGGCCAATCGACGCCCTGGCCCAAGCTGCCCGACAGGTCTCGGCAGGCGACCTCGACGTCAAGGTCGAGGTCGCCAGCGGCGACGAGCTGGGCAAGCTGGCAGACACGTTCAACTCCATGGTTTCGAGCATCCGGCAGAAGACCGAGCTCATCACGCAGAAGAACCGCGAGAACGAGGCGCTGCTGTTGAACATCCTGCCACGTTCAATCGCGGATCGGCTCAAGAGCGGCGAGGATCACATCGCAGATGCCTTCTCAGACGTGAGCGTCCTGTTTGCGGACCTGGTGGGATTCACCGAACTCTCGAGGGACATGGATCCGGCAGACCTAGTGGTGCTCTTGAACGGGCTCTTCAGCGACTACGACGAACTGGCCGGCAAGCACCGAATCGAGAAGATCAAGACGATCGGCGACGCCTACATGGCCTGCGCTGGGCTGCCCGAGCCCAACACCAACCACGCCTTCCAAGCTGCGGAAATGGCGATCGGAATGATCGAAGCGACCAGGTCGTTCAACACCCGCAAGGGAACCGCGTTGGAACTGCGGATCGGCATCAACTCGGGCCCCGTCGTCGCCGGCGTGATCGGCCGCAGCAAGTTCATCTACGATCTTTGGGGCGACACCGTGAACCTGGCCAGTCGCATGGAGTCCCACGGCGTCCCTGGCGCGATCCAGATCAGCCAGACGACGCGCGACCATCTCGGCGAGCGCTACCACGTCGAGAGCCGCGGCGAGATCGATCTCAAGGGCCGCGGCCGGCACCGGACCTACCTGCTGATCGGTCGCCGCGCACCGGAGGTCGGCTGAAGGCAATTCCTCGCCTGCGCCAGGCTGCGCGGGAAAGCTGTCAGTGCAGCTCCACGGACACCAGCTTGCTGATCCCCTTGCGTTCCATCGTCACCCCATAGAGGACGTCGGCCACTTCGATGGTGCGCTTGTTGTGGGTGATCAGCACGAACTGCGATGAAGTCGCCAGCTCTTGGACGATCTCGTTGAAGCGGCCCACGTTGGCGTCGTCGAGGGCTGCGTCGACCTCGTCCAGCAGGAAGAAGGGCGAAGGCCGCACCTGGAAGACAGCGACCAGCAGGGCGATAGCGGTCAGCGTCTTCTCGCCACCCGATAGCAGGTTCACGTTCTGGAGACGCTTGCCGGGCGGCATGGCCATGATCTCGATGCCAGCCTCGAGCACGTCGTCGGATTCCGTCAGCCCCAGGCTCGCCTTTCCGCCGCTGAAGAGCCGCGGGAAGTTCTCCGAGAAGCGCTTGCTTACCGCCTCGAAGGTCTCGCGGAAGAGCTTGCGACTGGTGCGGTTGATCCGGCTGATGGCGTCTTGGAGCGAGGCCAGGGTCGTGTCCAGGTCTTGCTTCTGCTCGCTCAGGAAGCGGAAGCGTTCGGAGAGCTCCTCGTGTTCTTCAATGGCGCCAAGATTCACATCGCCGATCGCCAGCAGCTTCTTGCGGACATCGCTCAGCTGCTCTTCGCGTTCGAGGCGCGGCAAGCGCGCCAACTCGGCGTTGAGTCGAGCCTCTTTGGCAGCGTCCGGTGCGGGCTCCTCAGCAGCTTCGCCCTCGCCGTCGAAGAATTCGCCCTCGAGCAGCGTTTCGGCCGGCCTCGGCTCCGCGAGGTCCGATCGGGCGGCGGACTCGGCGGTGGCTGTCCCCGGCAACTCGGGCTCGAGCGGGGGAAGCTCCCAGCTGGCCAGCTCCACCTGCCACTTCTCCAGGATCTGTTCGTCCAGACGCGTCAGACGCATCTCGGTCTCGCGTACGGCGAGCCCGGCGCTGCCGGCAGTCTCCCGGTTGTCTGCGATCTCGGTCCGGAGCTCGCGAGACACTGCTTCGATCTCGTTCACGGTCGCCGAGGACCGCTCGAAGGCGTCACGCTTCTCGTCGATGCTGACGCGGGCCCGCTCCTCCTGGATCAGCAAGCCGTCCAGAGACTGCTGACTCTCCTCGACCACGGTCGCCAGCTCCGCGCGGCGATCCTCTGCGCTCGAGATCTCCTGCTGGCGCCGATCGATCCAGGCCAACGTCTCCTTGGCGGAACCACCGACCCGCTCGAAGATGGAGCGCAGGCGGTCGCGCTTATCCGTGCGCCCAGAGTGCTCGACCCGATGCTCGGTGGCGACGGTCTCGAGGCGGCTGAGCTCGCGGGTGGCCGAGCCGATCTTGAGCACCAAGCTGTCGAGCGCCCGTTGCTTTTCACCTCGATCCTGGCGCGACCCCTCGAGCGTACGCTGAAGTCGCTCGGCCTGTTCGGTGAGAGCTTCGTTCTCAGCGAGAATTTCCGATCGCTCCTCGACGCGTCCCTGCTGGGCCTCGCCCAGGGACTTCACCCGTTCGCGGGTCCGCTCGAGGTCCTTCTCGTGATTGGCCACGGCCAGTGCGGCCGTGTGATGGCGGTTGCGCAGGTTCTCAAGCTCGTCGGACGCGCGAACCAGCATCGCCTCGGCTTCCCGATAACGGGCTTCCTCGGACAAAACCGTGGCGTCGTGGGTCTCCACCTCCTGCCCCAGATCCCGCACTTCACGAACCCGCGCCAGCAGACCGGAGCTGGCTTCCTGGCCGCCGCACACGAGCCCATCGGGCGTCAGCACATCCCCACGAGGCGTGACGAACGTGGCTGGAATCCGCCCCGAGCCATAGACCCGAACCACCTCCTCGAGATCGTCGACGAGGTTCACGCCCGACAGCAAGCAACGCGCCAGATCTTCGTAGCCGGCCCGGGGCTGCACGCGCTCGAGCAGCGGCTGGCCCAACGGAACGATGCCAGTGGTTTCGGGCTCGGGAGTCGGCATTGCTATGAAAAGACCGCGGCCGGCTTCGGAGCGCCGCAGCTCGTGCAGGGCCGCCACGGCACCTTCCGCACGGTCGACCACCAGCGCCCCGGCACGCTCCGCCAACACCGCTTCGACCGCGGCTTCGACCGCGCGATCCGCAACCATCAGGTCGCGCACCAGACCCCGCACCCCGAAGCGGGTGCGGGCCTCCTCGCCGCTCTCCAGCAGGTGACGCGCGCCTTCGCCCAGGTCTTCGCGTTGTTCGAGCACCTCGCGCAGTGAATCGAGCCGGGCCCGTCGCGTCTGGCGTGTTTCGCGGAGCTGACGCAGCGATTCGGCCCGCTCGCGCGCTTCGCGGCTGCTGCGCTCGTGGGTCTCGAGAGCCCTGCGCAGCAGCCCCATCAGTCGATCGCGCTCGGCGAGAAGATTGCGAAGCCCCGCTTCTAGCGAGCGCTGCTCGTCGTCGGCGCGGTGGGCCTCACTCTGACCCACTTCGAGCACTTCATCGGTGCCGCGCAAGCGCGTTTCGAGGGCCTGGTGACGGTCCTCACAGCTGGCCAGCCGATCCTCGCTGCGCGCGATGTGAGTCAACAGGTCAACCAGGGACGCGCTGGCCGAGTCGCGCTCGCGCTCCAGGATCTGAAGGGCTTGGCGCGCCTGACGCGCCTCTTCCTCGGCGCGGGCCAGCACTTCACCGGCCGACTCGAGCGCCGCTTCCACCGTTCGAAGCTCGTCCCCAGCCTGGACCGCCTCCGCCTCCTGGGCCGTCAGCTGCTCCCGCAGCTGGGCCAGCTCCTGACGCCGCGCCGCCATCGTGTCGGCCAGGGTCTCGCGCTCGCGCCGGCCGTACTCGATGCGGCCCTCATCCTCCTTGATCCCGGTGCGCAGCGTCAGCAGCCCCTCGCTGCCCTGGGACAGCACACGTTCGCACTCGGCGAGCTCGATGCGATGCTCCTCGATGGCGGCTTCGCGTTCGGCGAGCCGCGTCTCGAGCGCCGTCACCTCGTCGCTGAGCCTGCGATGCTTCTGGCCCGCGCTCTCGATCTCCTCCAACAGGCCTCGGCGGTCGTCGACCGCGATCGACATCTCGAGGACACGCGAGGTCTCGCGCAACCGCTTGAAACGAGCCGCCTTCTTGGCCTGCCGTTCGATGGAGTTGATCTGGCGGCGGATCTCTCCCAGCACGTCGCTGACCCGAAGCAGGTTCTGCTCGGTCGACTTGATCTTGCTCTCGGCCTCGCGGCGGCGGGCCTTGTACTTGCCGATGCCGGCCGCCTCTTCGATCAGCACGCGCCGCTCCTCGGGCTTGGCCGAGACGATTTCGGCGATGCGGCCCTGCTCGACGATCGTGTAGCCCTTGGTGCCGATGCCGGAATCGCGGAAGAAGTCCTGCACGTCCCGCAGCCGGCACTGGGTCTTGTTCATCAGGTATTCGGACTCACCGCCGCGATACAGACGGCGCGCGATCTGGATCTCGGCGTACTCGGAGAACGCGGGCGGCGCGTCCCCGTCCGAGTTGTCGAATGTGAGGATGACTTCCGCCATGCCGACAGCCGAGCGGCCCTCGGAGCCGGCGAAGATCACGTCCTCCATCCCCTTGCCGCGCAGGCGCCGGGCCGACTGCTCACCCATGACCCAGCGCATGGCGTCAACGACGTTGGACTTGCCGCAGCCGTTGGGGCCAACCACGCCCGTGATCCCTTGCTTGAATTCGATCACGGTCTTGTCGACGAAGGACTTGAAGCCGTTGAGTTCGAGCGATTTTATGCGCACCGAGCCCTCGCGATCGGACCTCGGACCCGAGGGGCCCCAGATCCGTCGAGCTAGGGGTTGCCCGGAGGAACTTTGGGGGGGGGTGTGAAGTTTGTAACACCCGGTCGGGTCCGCTGCCAACGAGGAGTCGCCAGTGTGGCCGCCGCCCGCGGGGCATACCGCTTGCAAAATAGCGTTTGAATCCGTCTGGAGGCGGCTGCGCCCGCGGTATCAGGACCCTGCGGCGGCCAGGGAGCTCTCCTGACCCTCGTACTGCAGATGATAGAGTTCGGCGTAGAGACCCCCGAGGGACAGCAACTCGGCATGGGAGCCCGACTCGACGAATCTCCCGCCTCTAAGCACGTAGATCCGGTCCACGTCCCGGATCGTCGTGAGGCGGTGGGCCACCACCAGGGCCGTATGGCCCTGCATGATCGTATGGATGCCTTGCTGGATCAGCGCCTCGGTCTCGCTGTCGATCGAGCTGGTCGCCTCGTCGAGCACCAGCACGTCGGCCCCGTGTGCGAGCGCCCGCGCGAACGACAGCAACTGCCGCTGCCCGGCCGAGAAGTTGCTGCCTCGTTCACGCACCTGGGTCTCGAAGCCCTCAGGCAAGGCCTCGATAAAGCGGTCGGCCTGAACCGCCCGACACACCCGTTCCACGGTGGCGTGATCGATGTCCGCCCGGTCGAGGGCGATGTTCTCGGCAATCGATCCACTGAAGAGGAAGACATCCTGGAGCACCATGCCGATCCGGCGATGCAGGTGCTGCTGGGCGTAGTCCCGCAGGTCGACGCCATCGAGCAGGATCCGGCCGCGGGTCGGCTCGTAGAGACGGGTGAGGAGCTTCAGGATCGTCGTCTTCCCGCTGCCGGTCGGTCCCACCAGGGCCGCCTTCTCGCCGGCTTCGATCCGGAACGAGAGATCGCGCAGCACCCAATCCGTGTCCTTGTCGGCCTCCCCCGCGTAGCAGAACCACACGTTCTCGAACTCGATGACGCCGGCGGCCTCGGGGGTCACAAGGTCCCGGTCAGCGAGAACGCTGGCGTCCTTCCGATCCTGGATCTCGGGCTCGGTGTCCAGCAGCTGGAAGATCCGCTCGGCGCTCGCCATCGACGACTGCATGACCGAGTACTTGGCCGAGAGATCGCGCAGCGGCATGAAGAAACGGCGCATCAGATCGATGAAGAAGTAGATCTCGCCGAGCGATGCGGCCGCCGTCGCCTTCCAGAAGATGATGGCGAACGTCAGATTCTGGGCCAGCTCGACCACGGAGAAGAGCGCACCGTCGTAGCGGATCGACATGTACCAGGCATCCCGGTGGGACCTGTTCAACTGGTCGAACTCGCGAAGGTTGCGCTCTTCTCGACGAAAGAGCTGCACCTCGCGCATGCCCGTCACGTTCTCCTGGACGTAGGTGTTGATGCGCGCGATGCGGACTCGGATCAGCCGGTAGGCCTGCCGCACCTTGAAGCGGAAGATCATGGCGGTCACGGCCAGCACGGGGACCACGATGAAGGTGAGGAGCGCCAGCCTTGCATCCACCAGGAAAAGCACGGTGGCGAAGCCGACCATTTTCACCACATCGGTGACGAGGGCCACGATGCCGGCCGAGAACATCTCGGCCACGTTCTCGATGTCGTTGGTCGCCCGGGTGACCAGACGGCCAACCGGATACCGGTCGAAGAAGCCCAGGTGGAGCTTCTGGATGTGACCGAAGACGTCCCGGCGCAGGTCGCGCATGGCCGACTGGCCGGTGCGCGCCATCACGTACATGTTCACGAACTGGAACACCGACCCCAGAACCATCGACAGCAGATAGAGCGCCGCCAGCCACCCGAGCGAACCCATGCCCTCGGGCGGGTTCAGGATCCCGATGATCGGTTCGAGCATGCGCTCGAAGACACCGGGCGGGACATCGGAAAGCGCGGTGGGCAGCATCACCCGGTCGAGGCCCGTCTTGATGATCCAGGCGGGCGCGATTTCGATCGCGAAGATGGGAAAGACCATGAAGAGGGTCAGCGCCACCTGCCAGCGATAAGGACTGACCCAGTGCCAGAGCCGGATCATGAGTTGACGGTCGTAGGCCTTGCCGAGCGCCTCCTCTTCGTGCATCGCCTCGAGGGCTCTACCCCGACTGTCCTGTTCCGTGTTCGAGGCCTGTTCCTGGCTCGAGGGCCCGGATGCGCTCACGACGCACCTCCAGCGGGTGACCCATCGTGGTTCACCTCCGCCTGCTCCTGTGCCAATCGCGCGTAGAGGCCGCCACGCGCAATGAGCTCGGCGTGTCTACCCGACTCAACGATGCGACCTTCATCGAGGACCACGATGCGATCGGCGGTGCGTACCGCGCTCACCCGCGAAGAAACGATCACGACCGTGCGCCCCTTAAAGACGCGGTCGAGCTCCCGCTGGATGGCCGCCTCGGTTTCCGCGTCCACGGAAGAGAGCGTGTCGTCGAGTATCAGGATGCTGGGATCGAGGGCCAGCGCCCTGGCCAGGGCCGTCCGTTGCCGCTGCCCGCCCGAAAGCATGACACCGCGCTCACCAACCACGGTTTCGTATCCGTGCGGAAGATCGGCCACGTCCTTGGCGAGCTGGGCACGCTCGGATGCCGCGCGCACGGATGCGGCGTCGGTGCGCTCGAGACCGAAGGCCACGTTGTCGGCCAGGGTCTGGGAGAAAAGGAAGGACTCCTGGGGGACCATCGCGATGTGACCGCGCAGGGTCTTCAGCGGAATGCGATTGAGGTCGATGCCATCGATGAAGACCTGACCGTCGTCGACCTCGTAGAGGCGCGGAATCAGCGATACCAGGGTGCTCTTGCCCGAGCCGACCGGCCCCACGATACCCAGGGTCGTGCCCGCCGGAATGTGAAGGGAGACGTCTCGCAGCACCGCTCCGCGATTCTCCCCGAGATAGCGGAACGTCAGATGCCGGAACTCGATCTCGCCGCGAATGGATTCGACGTGCTGGGTCTCGGGCGTGTCCTGGATCGAGGGCTCGATGGACAGCAGCTCATCGATCCGCTGCATCGAGGCGGCGCCGCGCTGTACCAGGGCCACGACCCAACCCATGATGAAGGTCGGGAACGTGAGCTGGTAGATGTACATGGCAAACTTGAAGAAATCCTCGGGCATCATGCCGCCGTCAACGATCTTCTGGCCGCCGACCAGCAGGATCAGCCACATGGCAGTTGCCGGCAGCAGCATCACGACGGCCGGCATCGAAGCATTTGCTCGCACGACGCCGAGACTGCGGCGGTACAGCTCCTGATTCGTCTCGTTGAAGCGGCGCGCCATCGCGTCCTCCATGGCGTAGGCCTTCACCACGGCGATGCCCGAGATCGATTCCTGTAGACGATGCGAGAGATCGGCCAGGCCTTCCTGGACCAACAGGCTCCAATGGTGAATCGAACGCCCCAGCGTGCGCGCGATCAGGATGAAGGCCGGATACGGCAGCATCACCAGCAGCGTGAGCTGCGCATCGATCGAGAACATCACACCGAGGGCACCGAGATAGAGGATGGGCGTCTGGATCAGATTGAGAACACCCACGCCGAGTAGCATTCGCACCGCATTGGTATCGTTGACACAGCGGCTCATGATGTCGCCGGTGCGCCACTGGGAGTAGAACGACCGAGGCAGCCTCTCCAGTTGGGCGAACAGGTCGTTGCGAATCTCGTACTCGATTTCTCGAGCAGCGTTGAAGACGAGGATTCGCGAGAAGAAGCGCACCACGGCGCCGGCCAAGGCCACCCCCGCCAGGATCCCGGCACGCCACGCGACTTCATCGGCCCCGAGCCCGAGGCGCAGGGCTTTCACGCAATTGCCCACTAGCACCGGGATCGCGAGGAAGGCGGCGGTGTAGGCGAGGACAGTTGCCAGCCAGAAGGCGTAGTAGCCCTTGTTGCGGCCGACGTAGGCCGCCAAGCGCCGCCAAGCGCCGCGCCGTCCCGCAGCCGCGTGGGCGGACAGCTCGGCCGCGGTGGATTCGGTCGCGCTCGTCATCGACGGTACCACGCGGCGACACGCTCGCGTTCCAAGCCCAGCGCCCAGGCGACGGCAGCCAATCCGTTGCGGAGTGCAGTCCGAAACGTTCCGTTCTCCCGATAACGACGCGACGACGTGACGGCAGCAGGGCGGAGCAGCACCAGCCGCCCGCGGGCCTTGAGGGCACGGACCAGGTCGAGGTCCTCCATGATGGGCACCTGGGGCACGCCACCGATCTCTTCGAGAACCGAACGCCTCATGAACAGGGCCTGATCTCCGTAGGGCAACGCAAACAGCGCCTGCCGCAGTCGCACACCCCATTCAATCAATCGCAAAGACGGCGCGCTTTCGGCGAACCGGAACGAGAATGCGCCACCGACGACGCGCGGATCGCTGACGGCCCGTCTCACGGCGTCGTCCCAACCGTCGGGAAGCCTGGTGTCTGCATGGAGAAGAAGAATCACGTCACCCCGGGCGGTCTCTGCCCCGATCCCGAGTTGGCGCGCGCGACCCGGAAAGGTCTCGATCACGGTGGCCCCGGCCTCCCGAGCCCTGTCGGGTGTGCCATCGTCGCTGCCACCGTCCACGACGAGGATCTCGACGCCTTCCGCGGCAGCGCTGGCGATCGTGGCGCCGATCTGACTCGCTTCGTCGAGCGCCGGAATCACCACCGAGAGCTTCACCGACGGACCATAGCACGACGCTTCCTGGCCCCGTTTCGACCTTTCCGAGGCCCTCACACGGCGGATTCGATGCCACTCCTGTCCGATCGGTGGCACATTGACTGCAACTCTGCACTCCCCTATCCATCGGTCGTGCCCCCTCGCGACTCCTCGAAACCGCTCAAGGATCGCCCCGTCGACGACGCCGGCGCCAGTGCGCCCAGCTACGCGACCGCCGGCGTCGACCTCGATCGCGACGAGGGCTTCATCGACGAGATCAAGGAGATCACCCGCTCGACTCTGCGGCCCGAGGTCTTGTCGAGCGTGGGCGGCTTCGCGGGACTGTTCAAGGCACCCGAACGCTACAAGAACCCGGTCTTCGTCGCCGGCGCTGACGGCGTCGGGACCAAGCTCAAGCTTGCTGCCCAACTCGGTCGCTATGACACCGTCGGCATCGACTGCGTGGCCATGGTCGTCAACGACCTGATCGTCCAGGGCGGCGAGCCGCTGGTCTTCCTCGACTACCTCGCCATGGACGACCTCAACCCGGAAATCGCCCGGGACGCCCTGCGCGGCGTCGCCGAGGGCTGCCGACGCGCGGGATGCGCCCTGCTCGGCGGCGAGACGGCCTCCATGCCCGGCGTCTATCCCAAGGACGAGATCGAGCTGGTGGGCTTCGGCGTCGGTGTGGTCGAACGCGACCAGCTGGTCGACGGCTCCAGCATCAGCCAGGGAGACGCCATCCTCGGTCTGGCCTCGAGCGGCTGTCACAGCAATGGCTATTCCCTGGTGCGCAGCATCATCGATCGCGGTATCGCGGCCGGTCAGATGGACCTGCGCTCCGAGGTCGAAGAACTCAATACCTCGCTCGCCGGTGCCCTGCTGACGCCGACTCGTATCTACGTGAAGCCGGTCCTGAACGTGATGCGCGACTTCACGCTCAAGGGCATCGTTCACGTCACCGGCGGCGGCTTCCCGGGCAACATCCCGCGGGTGTTGCCGAAGGGCGTCCGTGCGCAGATCGACACGGGGTCCTGGCCGCGACCGAGCATTTTTGGCTTCCTCCAGAGACACGGTGAGATCAGCGAAGACGAGATGCTGCGGGTCTTCAACTGCGGTATCGGGCTGATCGTCATCATTGCCCGGGAAGACGCCGACGACGTGATGCAACGTTTCCAGGCACTGGGCGAACGGGTGTATCGCATCGGCGAGATCGAAGTGAAGGCCACGCCCGACGATCCGGCCCTCGTGCTCGACAAGGCGCGCTCGGCCGACGTCTGATGCGCGGGCTCCCGACGGTCGAAACCGCCCCGACGACTCGCATCCGCCGCTGGGACGCCGTCATCCTCGGCAGCGCGATTCCCGGTCTCGTCGCCGCAGTCCGGCTTGGAATGACCGGCGCACGCGTGCTCATCATCGAAGAGGAAGCCACGGAAAGCTCTTTCCCCGGCCTGCGCGAGCCGTTCTGGCTCTCGGGAGCCGACAAGGACAGCATCCTCGCGAAGTGCTTGCGCGACATGCACGTGCCCTTGATCGATCAGCGAAGCTTCGAGACGAATTCGATGGCCTTCCAGATCGTCTTGCCCGACATGCGCCTCGACGTCGGGGTTCCCCACCTGACAGTGGACGAGTGGGTGGCGTGGGGTCTGGCAAAGCCCGACGCGGCGCGCGCGCTCGCCCGCGTCCTGCTCGATGCCGGAACGGCCGAGCGCAACGCCATGCTGGCGGCTCCGCTGGCACGTTCGAGCCGACGCCGGGCCGCGACAGCGCGACGTGCACAGGGCCCGAGCGATCCAGGGAGAGCCGGAAGCCGCGGTCTGCCCCCCGAGCTCGAGACAGCGCCGGCGCCGTTGGCCGCGCTCCTGAACGCCCAGGAGCGTGCCCTGTCGAACCTCGGTGCGACCCGGCCGACCGACGCGGCCCGCGCCCGTCTGCTGGGTGGTCCCTTCGAAGGAGGGGCCTGGTCGCGAAGCTCGAAAACGTGGCTCCGCGACATCCTGCGCCGTCGCATCGAGAGCCTCTACGGCGAGTTCCGGTGCGTGTCAGGGGCCTTCCGACTGGTCTCGGCCGGAGACCAGCCCGGCCTCGCACCCGATGCCGCCGGCGAATCCGGTGAAGTCTGGGTGGGCCGCGCCTTCGTGCTCAACGCTCCCGCCCGTGCACTGGCCGCTGCTCTCCACCACCAGCCCACGCCCGAAATCCTGAATGCGCCGCCCATCACCCACCGCCGGATCCAGGTCCACCTGCGCGCAGACCCGGCGGTGGTGCCCGATGCGATGGCGCCACGCTTGATTGCGGTCAACGCTGCGGGAACCGAGGTCAGCTGCATCCAGCGCTACCCGACACCCGGGAGAGACGCCGTGGACCTGGTGGCGTCTACCGTCGCGGCCCACAGTCGCGCCGCCGAAGTGGAAGAGCGGCTGGTCGCGACCGTCGCCGACCTGATGCCCTTCAGCTCCGGACGTCTCTTGCGCGTACCCATCGTCACGGGGTGCTGGGACGACGTCGGCTGGCTGGCTGACCCGCCGGACGGCGGCGGCTGGCCCGACGTTTGTGAGATCCGGCTGGGCACGAAGCAGGAGATCTACCAGCTCGACCGCGCCGCCGTTGCAGGGCTCGGCTTCGAAGGCGACCTCCTGCTCGGCTGGCGGGGCGGTGACGCCATCGCGGCCGATCTGTCCTAGCCTGTCGCCTGCCCCGCGGCGTCGCCTGCTGCCATCCGTAGAGAGCGGACCGGTGTCCCTGAGAGATCACGAGCAGAACCGTCTCGAGCAGCTCGGTCTCCCTATGTGGCGGAGACTGCTCCGCTACGTGCGTCCGTACTGGGGCTTCGTCGCCCTGGCGATGACCATCACCCTCACGGCCAGTGCCGCCGACTTCTTTCGCGTGTATCTGGTCATGCCGCTGTTCGACGAGGTGATCCTGCCCGCCGGCAAGAATGCCGCCTCGACCCACTTGGACCGTTGGATGGACCAGCTGTCCATCCCGTTCGATCTCGGCGAGTCGCAGTCGCCGGACGCCGAAGGCCAGTCGCCGGGCGCCGAAGGTGAGACGACGCCCGAGGCGCCCCCGCTCTCCGAGGAAGCCATGGCGGAGCAGATTCGCAAGCGCTTCGTCCAGATTGTGATCGCCGCCGGCATCATCCTGCTGCTGCTACCCCTGGCTTACTTCGTCCGTGACTACTCGTCGGCCTACGCCCTCGGGCGCATCCACATCGACATGAAGCGCGACGTCTGTGCCAAGCTGCTGGCGTTGCCGCTTCGCTTCCATCAGGGGAGTCGGCGCGGCGACGTGTATGCGCGGGCCGTCAACGACGTAGGAACGGCTCATCAGGCGCTCAACCTGATCTTCAGCGACTTGCTTCAAGCGTCCCTCCGGATAATCGTCGGTGTCGCCTTCCTCGTCTACCTCTCGTGGCAGCTCTCCCTGATGGCCCTGGTCGTGGGCCCGCTCATCATCCTGGTAATCACGAGCTTCGGTCGCCGCATTCGCGCCAGCGCCCGCAAGCGCCAGCAGCAGTACGGCGAGGTCACCCAACGGCTGATGGAGATTCTGGCGGGTATCAAGGTCATCAAGGCGTTCCGCGCCGAGGCGGCCGAAGACGCCGCTTACCGACGCGAGACCCGCAAGCTCTTCAAGCGGGACATGAAGGTCACCAAGAACCGCTTGCTGGCGCGCCATAGCGTCGACCTGATGAACCAGTCACTCACCTTTGGGGCGATCCTCATCGGAGTAATGGTGATGGGCTGGCTCGAAATCACCATGGGTGAGTTGGCGGCCTTCTTCTTGATCTCCAACCAGACCTACCGGCCCGTCAAGAAGATCGCCAAGGCGTGGGTCCAGATCGCGGACGCTTCCGCGGGGGCCGACCGGCTGTTCGAAGTACTCGACACGCCGGTGGACATCCACGACGCGCCGGACGCCGTCGAAATCGGACGGCTCCGGCACGGCATCCGCGCTCGTGGTCTCTCGTTCTCGTACGGCGAGAAGTCAGTCCTCGAGAACGTCAACTTCGAAGTGAACGCGGGTGAGATCGTTGCCATCGTCGGCCGGACCGGAGCCGGAAAGACCACGCTGATCGATCTGCTGATGCGGTTCTATGATCCGACCGCAGGCTGCATCGAGATCGACGGGCACGACCTGCGCCAAGTCACGCGCGACTCGCTGCTGAGCCAGATCGCGGTCGTGACCCAGGAGCCTTTCCTGTTCGACGGAACGATCTGGGAAAACCTCCGGTACGGGAAACCCGACGCCAGCCGGGAGGAGATCCTGGAAGCCGCCCGCGCGGCTCACGTGGACGAGTTCGTCGACGAGATGCCCCACGGCTACGACACCGAGGTCGGCGCCATGGGCGTGAGACTTTCTGGCGGCCAGCGCCAGCGGATCACCATCACACGCGCCATCCTGAAAGACCCGTCGATCCTGATCCTGGACGAAGCCACCAGCTCCCTCGACTCGAAGAGCGAGAAATTCGTGCAACAGGCGATCGACACGCTCCTCGGCGGTGGGCGAACGGTTTTCGTGATCGCCCACCGCCTCTCGACCATCCGCCGGGCCGACCGGATCTTCGTGATCGAAGACGGCACCATCACCCAGCGCGGCACCCACAACCAGCTGCTCAACCAGGAAGGACTCTACCGCGAGTTGGTGGATCTCCAGAGCACGGCCACGTAGTGCTAGACGCCCGAGCGTCGCGGAGGTTGGTGAATGTTCGCGGCCGTCCTCACTGATCCGCGCTCGCGCAGGCCTCAGAGGAGTTCGCGGTAGAAAGCGTCCACTTCAGAGGCCAAGCGCTCTGGTGCGAAGGCGGTTCGCGCACGGGCGTGCGCCGCCGCCGCCATGCGGGCCCGGCGACCCGGCCGCGAGAGCAGACTGCGCCAGGCATCGACCAGCGCGCCGATTTCTTCCTCGACCACCAAACCCGTCTCGCCATCGATTACGATCTCGGGCAGCGCGCCGCGCCGGCTCACCACGGCAGGAACGCCGCAGGCCTGGGCTTCCAGCAGTGCGCGGCAGCTGCCGTCACTGCCGGGGACCAGGAAGGTCAGCAAGTCCATGCAGCGAATCGCGTCGACGTAGTCCCCCGCGCGGTACCCCGCAAAGATCACCCGGTCCAAGAGTCCGGAGCCGCTCTGCCGGTTCCCGGGCAACACGCTCGAGATGGGTGCCCCGTCCGAGAACGAGCAATCGGACCGTTGCATGCTCGTCCGCAAGACGACGAAGAGCTTCCAACACGAGATCGAAGCGACGCTGGGGCTGGACGCGGGCGATCACGCCAATGACCGGGCCTTCCCCAGCGACACCGAGAGACCGGCGCAGCTCCGAAGACGGGCTTCCGGGTCGAAACCGGTCGGGTTCGACGGCTCCGAGAAACGCTCGCGCCGGCCGTCCGCTGAACTCCCCGTGAAGGCGCGCAGACTCCGACGACGTGCAGAGGGTGCCGTCGGTCCAGCGGGAGAACAGAAGCCAGCTCCAGGGCCACCGCGACGGTGGCTCGGATCCGGACCAGGACCGGACGATGCGGGGTCCCGCACTGCGGTGCGCTCCGATGGCGCGGCGCACAAGCACGTGATCCCGGGTGTGCCAGACGTGGAGGATCTCGGGGCGTTCGGCCTGCAAGATCTCGCGCAGCCGGCGCGCGTCCGCAACGTCCCTCAGCGGCCGTGCGCCGCGCCCTCGAGACAGCTCCATGCGCGGCTGGATTCCCGCCTCTCTCGCCCGCGGCCCAATCCCGTCGGCTTCCGCTTCGGGCGACTCCGGACAGACCAGTGCCACTTGGTTCCCGCTCGCCATTTGCGCGAGCAGGAGTCTCAACATCGGCTGAGCTGCACCCGTCCACTTCCAGTCGCTGGTGACGTGGAGGACCCACACGCGCCGCAGCAACTCACGTGCGCAGTCGCTCGACCGACTGGACGCCTTTGATCTTGCCGATCTCCTTCATGACCGAGTTCAACGTCTCGACGTCGTTGACAAACAGGTCGAATGTCTGCACGGCCTTCCGATCTGGCGTCGTCGTGATGCGGGCCGCCCCGATGTTGATGTCCCGGCTGGAGATCGTCTTCGTCACCAAGGCCAGCAAGCCGGGACGGTCGAGGGAACGCACGCGCATCTTGATGCGCCAGGGTGCGGCAGAATCCGGCTCCCATTCGACGTCGATCCGACGCTCGGGATCGAGCTCGAAGGCCTTGGTGCAGTCCCGGACATGGACGGTCACGCCGCGACCACGGGTCACGAAGCCCACCACCTCGTCGCCGGGCAATGGACCGCAACACTTGCCGAAGCGCACCAGCACGTCGGGATGCCCATCCACCCGGATCCCGGCCTTCGAAGCTTCGCGGCGGCGGAACAGACCGCGCCGCTTGGCGCGCGGCTCGGGCTTCGGCTGCTCCTCGCCACGCAGCCTGCGCACGATGTCGGCGGCGGCGACCCGCCCATAGCCCACCGCCGAGAAGAGATCGTCCACCGACTGGCTGCGATCGCTCTTCGCCAGCTCGGCCAGCTCTCCGCCCTCGAGGAGTCGCGCCAGGGACAGATGGCTCTTGCGAAGCTCCCGTTCCAGCAGGCCACGCCCGAGCTCACGGCTGCGCTCCTTCTCGGTGGCACGCACGCTGTGACGGATCCGGTTGCGCGCTCGCGACGAGACGACGTACTCGAGCCAGTCCTTGCGCGGATGTTGGTTGGCCGATGTGATGATTTCGACGGTGTCGCCATTCGCGAGCCGCTGGCGCATGGAGACCATCTTCCCGTTCACCTTGGCGCCCGAGCAGTGAGCGCCGACCTCGCTGTGGATCGCATAGGCGAAGTCGACGGGTGTGGATCCCTTGGGCAGGTTGATCACGTCGCCGCGTGGCGTGAACACGAAGACCTGATCGGGGAAGAGGTCCACCTTCACCGTGTCGATGAACTCGTGGGGATCCTTCAGTTCCTGGTTGAGCTCGACCAGATGACGCAGCCAGGCGAACTTCTCATCGTCCGAGGAGTCGCCATCGCCACCCTCCTTGTACTTCCAGTGTGCGGCGATTCCGAGCTCGGCGTTCCTGTGCATCTCGCGCGAGCGGATCTGCACCTCCATGCGTTCGCCATAGGGACCGATCACGGTCGTGTGCAGCGACTGGTAACCGTTGGGCTTGGGAAGGGCGATGTAGTCCTTGAAGCGTCCGGGAACCGGTCGCCAGATCGAGTGGATGATGCCCAGCGCCGTGTAGACCTGATCCTTGGCACCGCCGAGGATGATCCGGAAGGCGATCACATCGTAGATGTCGTCGAGATCGATGCCCTGGGAATCCATTTTCGCCTGGATGGACGAGAGCTCCTTGAGACGACCGGTCACCTCGGATTCGAGGCCCGAACTCGCGAGGCGTCCCGACAGGATGTCGATCACCTCCTCGATGTAGGCCTGACGCTCCTCGCGGCTCGACTGGAGCCGCTCCTCGAGATCCTTGGCCGCGTCCGGACGCAGGGTCCGGAAGGCCAACTCTTCGAGCTCCTGTTTCATCCAGTACACGCCGAGGCGGTGGGCCAGGGGCGCGTAAATGTCGAGGGTCTCCTGGGCGATGCGCCGGGCCTTGTCCTCCTCCATGTACTGGAGGGTCCTCAGGTTGTGAAGACGGTCCGCGAGCTTGATGAGCAGGATGCGGATGTCCTCGGACATCGCGATCAGCATCTTGCGGAAGTTCTCGGCCTGCCGCTCCCGAGCCGACGTGTACTCCATCTTGGCAATCTTCGTGAGACCTTCGACGAGGAAGGCCACCGGCTCGCCGAACAGCCGCGTGATCTCCTCCGTGGTCGCGAGCGTGTCCTCGATTGTGTCGTGGAGCAGGCCCGCGGTCACGGTCACGATGTCCAGACGCAGGTCGACCAGGATGCCGGCCACCTCGAGCGGGTGGATCAGGTAGGGCTCACCCGACAACCGCTCCTGGCCCTCGTGGACCTTGGCGGTGAAGATGTACGCGCGCTGGAGCAGCTCGATATCGGCGCCCGGGTCGTACTCGAGGACCCGGTCGGCGATATCGTTGAACCGAAACGCCGGGCGATGTATTTTCCCTTTGTTGCCGGCCATTTGGACCAAGATACCGAGCTGAACGCCGGGGACAAGTCTCAAGCACAGGGTCCGAAACGCTGGATTCGGCGCAGTCCGTGGTGACCGGGTGCTAGGACCCGACCAGCCGGTCCCGGGCGGCGCTGGGATCGAATCGTCGGCGCAGCGCTCCGGTCTCGCCGGCGCGCTCGCCCGCCAGGATCGCGCGGACGTCCTCGATGCACGTTTTGAGATTGTCGTTGGTGACGGCGTAGTCGAACAGATCGATGGCAGGCAGCTCTACCCCCTCGGCCCAGCGCAGGCGCTTTCGCACCGTCTCCGCCGAGTCGGTCCCTCGGCCGTGCAGGCGCGCTTCCAGCTCCTTCATGGAGGGCGGCAGCAGGAAGATGAAGCGCGCATCGGGCTCACCCGCGCGCACCTGGCGCGCTCCCTGGACCTCGATCTCCAGCAGGACATCGTGGCCATGCTCCCGCAGCTTGTGCAGCGTGTCCCAGCTCGTGCCGTAGAGGTTGCCGTTGTACTCGGCGGACTCGAGAAACGCGCCCTCGGCGCGCAAGGCCTCGAAGTCCTGGCGCGACACGAAGTAGTAGTCGACACCATCGGTCTCACCATTCCGCGCTGGGCGCGTGGTGTGGGAGACGGAGAATTCGAGCTGGTCATCTTCGGCGACCAGGCGCCGACAGACCGTCGTCTTGCCGGTTCCGGACGGTGCCGCCACGACGAAGGGAATGCCCCGGCGCCGGCTCATTCGCCCTCCTCGGCGCCATCGAGGCGCAAGCGGGCCGCGATGGTGTCGGGGTTGATGGCCGAGAGGATCACGTGGTCGCTGTCGGTGACGACGATCGAACGGGTCCGACGGCCCTGGGTCGCATCGACCAGCTTGCCGCGGCTGCTGGCCTCGTCGCGCAGACGTTTCATGGGCGCCGATTGGGGCGAGACGATGGCCACAACCCGGGAAGCGACGACCAGGTTGCCGTACCCGAGGTTCAACAGAACCGGGCTATTCAACGTTCTGCACCTGCTCCCGCATGCGTTCGATTTCGGCCTTGAGCTCGATGATCTCGTGGGCAATGGGCGCATCGCAGCCCTTGGAGCCGATGGTGTTGGCCTCGCGCCCGAACTCCTGGAGCAGGAAGTCGAGGCGGCGTCCGACCGGTTCGCCGGCATCGGCTCCGGCGAGGAAGCGCTGGAACTGCTCGACGTGGCTACGCAGACGGACGATCTCCTCGGTGATGTCGAGGCGGTCGGCCGCCAGCACGACCTCCTGGTGCAGGCGCGCCGAGTCGAGCAGTCCTGTCTCCTGCTCGAGCTGCTCGGCCCGCTTGCGCAGGCGTGCACGCACCGCGATCTGGACCTCCCCGGCTCGCCCTTCCAGTGAATGCGTCAGCTCTCCGACACGACCCAGGCGGGACTGAAGATCGCGTTCGAGGGCCTCGCCTTCGCTGCACCGCATGGAATCGAGTTGATCGAGCGCCGCATCGGTCGCACCGAACAGGGCGTCTCGCAGCAGCTCGACGTCGATCTCCGACTCGTCGAAACGAGCCACACCCGGCAGGGCCAACAGCGTGTTCACGTTCAGTGTTCCCTCGACCTGGGCCTCGGCCTGCAGCGCGGCCGCCGCCTTGACGTACTGTCTCACGGCCTCGATATCGACGTCGAGCTGGGGTTGGGGTGCGCCCCCACCGGGTGTATTGACGGAGAGGTCGATCTTGCCGCGATCAAAGCGGGACTGAATGCGACTCCGGACTTCCGCCTCGAAGCTCCCGATGAGTCGGGGCAAGCGGACGCGCGTGTTGAGATAGCGGTGGTTTACCGAACGCACCTCGACGTCGAAGTGGATGCCATCCACTTCGAACGAGGCGCGACCGAAGCCCGTCATGCTCCGGATCACGATCCGGCTCCGGCCGCTTCGACGGCCCCGCCAAGCAACTCACGGACTTCGGCGGCGCTGGCCGTGGCGGTGCCCACCTTGCCCACCACGACGCCGGCGGCGGCGTTGGCAATCACCGCCGCTTCCAGCAGCGACGCGCCCGCTCGAAGCGCCAGGGCGAGCGCCGAGATCGTCGTGTCACCGGCACCCTGGACGTCGAAGACCTCGCGCGGCGCGGTGCGAACCTCCACCGCCTTGGTGCCACCTTCGAAGAGCGTCATGCCCTCGGCGCCGCGGGTCACGATCACGTCCGCTCCACCGAGGTCTTCGCGCATCCGGGCGGCGGCCGCCGCGAGATCCTGGGCGTCATGAATCTCAATGCCGGAGAGTAACTCGGCTTCGCGCAGATTCGGCTTGACCAGCGATGCGCCGCGGAAGGTCTCGAGATCGGACTTCGGATCCACCACCACAGGCAGGTTGCACGCACGAAAGATCGCCATGGCGTCGCTCCCCATGGGCGGCGCCAACACGCCCTTTCCATAGTCCTCGACCACCACGCCATCGCAGTCGGCCAGCGACGACTCGAGAACGCCCCTCAACCGACCCGCGACGTCGTCGTCTGTGCGCTCGGAGGTCTCGCGGTCGAATCGAACGATCTGCTGAGAGCGAGCCACGACCCGGGTCTTCCGCGTGGTCGGGCGGGAATCGGCAACGACGAGACCCCGGGGATCGACGTCCAGGTCTTTCAGCAGGGAAGCCACGCGACGCCCGGCCGCATCGTCCCCCACCACTGAGCAGAACGAAACACCTCCACCGAGAGCCACGATGTTACGCACCACGTTTCCGGCGCCGCCCAGCATCACGGTCTCTTCCCGGACGCGCACCACGGGCACTGGAGCCTCCGGGCTCACGCGGTCGACGTCGCCCCAGATGTATTCGTCGAGAACCACGTCGCCGAACACCAGCAGTCGCACCCGCGCAAAGCCGTCGAGCAGCGACTCGAGGCGTGACAGATCGAGACTCAACGCTGCACCTCCGGCGTTCGATGGTAGTCGATCCCCTCCTCGGCGAGCAGCGCTCGCGCAGCGCTGACGACCTCGTCGGGCCCGATGTCCATGCCGCCCGACTCGGACCGCAAGCTGCGAGACGGTGTTTCCCGCCACGGGGCATTCTCGATCGGATCGGTCGGGCCCAGCAACTGGATCACGGGCGTGCCCACCAGGGACGCCACGTGCATGGGCCCGGTATCGCCACCGATGTAGAGACGCGCCGTCGCGAGCAGTGCCGCCAGCTCCGCCAGACTCGCTGTTGCCGGTGCCAGACGCGCCGCTCCCTTGGACTGCTCGACCACGGCGCTCGCCCGGGCGTGGTCGTCCCGGGCCGGCCCCCAGCTGACGATACTCGGAACCGCGTCCCGCTCAGACAGACGGCGCGCCACCTCGGCGAAGCGCTCTGCGGGCCAACGCTTGTGGTGCGTGCGGTCGCTCGAGCCCGGATGGATCACGATCGGTGTCGGACCCGGGTCCAGCGACTTGGCCACCCGCTCCTGCAACGCCGGATCGACAACGAGGGGCGCGGCGACCGGCTCGCGAGAGATCGCGAGGTAGCGCAGCAATCCATCGTTGCGATCGAAGCGGCTGATCTTCTGATCGATCAGTGTGGCTCGCTCCGTGGCCAGCCACTGCGAACCTTCACGACCCACCGGCGCCGCATAGCCAATCCGACGCGGCGCCCCCGACAGCCGGGCGAGAAGAGCTGAACGCAGGATCGAATGAAAGTCGAGCACCAGGTCGAAGCGCCGGCGTCGTAACTCCCCAGCGAATCGCAAGAACGAACCGGCCGCGCCGAAGAACGCCCCAGCCCGCTGCTTTGGCGAGTAGGACTCGCGCAGCTT
>Ga0209988_10000642_pt1 | contig 22146 bp, 16 predicted proteins | sample N075metaG_FD_183115 | JGI IMG/M metagenome (GOLD analysis project Ga0209988, IMG submission 183115) | Deep subsurface microbial communities from Kermadec Trench to uncover new lineages of life (NeLLi) - N075 metaG (SPAdes) (version 2) | ecosystem: Environmental > Aquatic > Marine > Ocean trench... | reverse complement strand
ATTCACCCAGTTTGAGTCAATGTATGCGCGCCGCGCATTCCCGGTGTTCGACGAGCCGGAGTTCAAGATTCCTTACCAATTAACGATCAATGCTCCTGCCGGGCTGACGGTCGTCTCCAATACTCCCCAAGCTTCCCGCTCCGAGAAGGACGGCTGGCAACGAGTCGAATTCATGCAGACCAAACCGCTGCCGAGCTATTTGATCGCCTACAGTGTCGGACCGCTCGATCGGGCCGAGATCAAGGGGATGTCGGTTCCCGGTTACATCTATACGCCGAAGGGGCGCGCTGGCGACCTGGGTTTTGTACTCCGCGAGACCGCAACGATTGTTGGGGCGCTGGAGGAGTATTTCGGTTTCGACTACCCCTTCAAGAAGCTGGATTTTCTTGCCGTGCCCGAATTTGCCTTCGGCGCAATGGAGAATCCCGGCCTGATTACGTTTCGGACGGATCTTCTTTTGCTGGGCGATGAGGTATCGGGAAGCACCGCCGAGACAGCGCTCATGGTCATTGCACATGAGGTTGCGCACATCTGGTACGGCGACCTGGTCACCATGAAGTGGTGGAATGACCTGTGGCTCAACGAGGCATTCGCCACCTGGATGGCCATGTCGATCATGGCGCGCACCTACCCCGAATACGAGACCGGCCTGAAATTACCGCAAGCCAACGCGTTCCCGGTCGACCAGCGCACGACCACGAAAGCGATCCGCAAGTTGGCACGTAACGAGGAGGAAATCATGGATGGTCTGGGCTTGAATTACAGCAAGGGTCATTCAATATTGAACATGCTCGAGGCCTATGTAGGCCACGATGCGTTCAGGACCGGCGTGCAGGCTTACCTCAGGAAATATGCCTGGAGCAACGCCTCGGAAACCGACCTGTGGGATGTCATAAGCGAGACATCCGGCCTGGACGTCTCCGCGATTGCCAGCGATTTTTTGAACCAGCCCGGGTTTGCCACCCTGGCCGTAGAGGATGACGGCACCGTCACGCAAAAACGCTACCTGACCTACGGCCGCAGCGCTGGTGATCTGGAATGGCGGATACCCCTCAACGTCAAATACAAGAAAGACGGCGAGGTTCGAAACACTTTTTATTTGCTCAAGGACAAATCAGGCACGATCGACCTGCCTGCCGGCGCAGACTGGATTTTCCCTGATGCCGGCGGTAATGGATATTATCGCTGGAGTGTCGATTCAGCACTTTTTTACAATCTTGTAGACGATGCTGACGAATTAACGGCACGCGAAAAAATTGCCTTGTTGGGGAACAGCGAGGCGCTGCTCAATTCGGGAGACATGTCGCTTGCTGATTATCTGTTCGTCCTCAATCGCATGCTCGCCGATCCTCATCCGCTGGTCTTCCTGCCGGCGCTGGAAAAGCTTAAATTGATTGGTGATCAATTCATCGATGACAGCAACAGCGAGCTCTTTGCTCGCTTTATCGATCAGGCTTTAACCGAACGCTTCCGGCAGATTGGTGTTGCGACAAAAGATTCTGATTCGGAGTCCGTCATCCAGATGCGACCCCGCTTGATGCGCGTTCTCGGCCAATATGGGTCAGACCCGTCGGTCACCTCGGCTGCCAGGGTGATTGCTCTGGAATATCTGGACGCACCTGAGTCCCTGTCGGGCGATCTTGGCCGGGAGGCGTTACGTGTAACCTCTTTGCAAGACGACGGGTCGCTCTATGCGACATACAAGAACGCTTACCTTCACTCGGCGTCGGAAGACCTGAAGAGCAACATCCTTGCCTCGATCTATTTTCTCAAGCCCGAGATTATTCGCTCGCATCTTGATTTTAGCCTGTCTGCCGATGTTCCGGCAGGTGACACAAGATCCGCGATACGTTATTACTCCGCCATTCTAGAGGACCACACACTCCTTTACGATTGGCTCGGCGAGAACATGGACGACTACCTGGCCAAGTTGCCGTCCATCTATCACCCCTCGTTACCGCAGTTGTTCCAGAGTGCCTGCAATGACCTCACGCTTGGACAGTTGAAAGAATTTTTTGGCCATCGTGGTGATATTTATGGCCCTTCGCTGGCAAAAGCGACGGAGACAATGGAGAACTGTATATCGAGGAGGGATCGTGAAAGCGATGCTCTCGCGGAGTTTTTGACGCAGTACTCGGAGTAGAGCATGGGCAAGCGGCCCTTATGACATCTGGCCCGGACTATTCATGAATAGTCCGGGCCAGGAGATGATGCCGAAAACACACTGGTCGGTGTGCGTGCCGCCGCGCGACCCGCTACTTGATGTGCTTCAGGATGCCGTCCAGTTCATCCAGGCTGTTGTAGTTGATAACAAGCTTGCCTGAACCCTTGCTCGAGTGATCGATCCTGACTTTCGCGCCCAGCTTTTCAGAAATATCGATTTCAAGGCGGCGGATATCCGCGCTCGGTGTGTATGCCGATGACTTTGCCTTGCCGTCTGATCTGGCCATGTAGCGTCGTACAAGCCGCTCGGTTTCGCGGACGGACAGTCCTTTCTTCGTGACTTCGCGAGCTGCTTCGTACTGGGTTGTTTTGCTGGTCAATGACAAGAGCGCTCTTGCGTGACCCATTTCCAATTGCCTGGATTCGAGCATCGCCTTGACCTTGTCCGACAACTCGAGCAATCGCAGTAAATTGCTGACCGTCGCTCGCGAGCGGCCGATCGCTTCCGCGGCTTGCTGATGGGTGATGTCGAACTCGCGTATGAGACGATCAAGTGCTCTCGCCTCTTCCAGGGGGTTCAGGTCCTCGCGTTGAATATTCTCAATCAGCGACATCGCAATCGCCGCGTGATTGTCGATGTCGCGGATGATGACCGGCACTTCCGCAAGACCGGCTATTTGCGCGGCGCGCCAGCGGCGCTCTCCGGCGACGATTTCATAGCGCTGTCCGTTACCGCCTTTTTTTGACAGCGCACGAGCGACGATCGGCTGGACGATGCCCTGTGCTCTTATTGAGTCAGCCAGATCATCGAGTGTGTCCGTGCGCATATCGACGCGCGGCTGGTACTCGCCCCGTTGCAGCATTTCCACAGGAATATTCTGCAAGATGTCTACTTCGTGACCGGTGACGGCCGGTGTTTCGGTGATCGGCTTGCTCAGGAGCGCTTCAAGGCCCCGACCCAGTCGTCTCTTTTTAGGCATTCACTTTATCCGGCATTGCGTTCGTCGTTATTTAAGAGTGTAGATCATTCGTGCTAATGCCGCGCCGCAGCCGCACGATCATCTTCACGACGCAAGACTTCGCCCGCCAGTGCCAGATACGCAATGGCGCCGCGTGACTTCCGATCATGCAGAAGAACCGGCCGGCCAAAACTGGGGGCTTCCGCAAGGGTAACGTTCCTGGGCACCATCGTGCGGAACACCTTGTCTGCGAAATGCTCGATCAACTGCTCGGACACTTCGTTGGAAAGGTTGATACGCGGATCAACCATTGTTCTAAGCAGTCCGTACACTTCCAGTTCCGGGTTGACGGAACCTCTCACCTTTTCAATCGTGTTCAGCAAAGAGCTCAGGCCTTCGAGCGCGTAGTACTCGCATTGCATCGGGATCAAAACGCCGTCCGCCGCCGTCAATGCATTGACGGTCAACATATTGATGGAAGGCGGGCAATCAATGAGGATGAAATCGTACAGCCCTTTGACCGGCGCAAGTGCTTTGCGCAACTTCATTTCCCGACCGATTTCCTGCAATAGCCTGACTTCTGCCAAAGTCAGATCTTCATTGCCGGGCAATAGTGCAAAATTCGCCTCCGGGACCGAGACGATTGCATCGGCCGCCGACACGTCACCCAGGAGCACATCGCAGGTCGTGCTCTCAACTTCCGACTTCTCGACACCGCATCCCATGGTGGCATTTCCCTGCGGATCTATATCGACCAGCAACACGCGCCGATGGGTTGCCGCCAGCGATGCCGCAAGATTTACGCAGGTCGTGGTTTTGCCTACGCCACCCTTCTGGTTGGCAACGGCGAGAACGCGCGTCACGCGGCGCCACCGTGGCGCCGCTTGAGGGCGACTATATGTCGAGCGTGTGATTCCAACCCTGGTACCTTTAATTCAGTCACTGTGTATTCCCAATCGTCGGGTAAATCATCCAGCTCTTCGGTCGGATATTTCCCCTTGAGCGCCAACAGCACACCGTCCTCTCTTTTAAGATGCGCCGCTAGCTCAATAAACCGCGGCATGGCCGTCAATGCACGGGCGATCACCGTATCAAAGCGATCGCCGGGTGCATAGTCTTCAGCGCGCGACTTGACCGCGCTCGCGTTGTCCAATTCAAGCGCAGCAATGATATGCCGGACGAAACCGATCTTTTTTCCGTGGCTGTCCAGCAACTCGAACCTTCGCTGCGGCTCCGCAATCGCAAGCGGCAGGCCCGGAAACCCCGCGCCGGTACCCACATCCAGTATATCTTCTCCATGGAGGTGTGGCCGTACCGACAAACTATCAAGGATGTGGCCACCCACCATCGCGGAAAGATCCCGAATTGCGGTGAGATTGATGCGTTGTCCCCAGCGAGCGAGTTCTTCAAGCAGCGTTGCGAGCTTCTCGGCGGCACCGGCAGGCAGCGATTGCTTGAGCGTTATCGTGCCCGTTGTGATTGCCCCAGCAAGCTCGTCGTGAGTCACGGCGCCCCGACCGCGGCCTGTTCGGTTCCGATCAGGTACTCGCGAAGAAAAAGAACCGTCGCTTGCTGATAGATATCACGGTTTTCTTTCTTGCGATAACCGTGTCCCTCATTCAGCGCGTTCATGTACCAGACTCTCTGGCCTTGCTCGCGCAATGCCGCAACCATTTGCTTCGCCTCGGTGACCGGCACACGCGGGTCATTTTCACCCTGGACGACCAGCATTGGTATTTTGATCTTCTCGACGTTATTAAGCGGACTGATTTTTTCCAGGTATGCGCGCATCTCCGGATCACGCTCATCGCCATATTCCACGCGGCGCAAGTCGCGCCGATAATCCTGGGTGTTTTCCAGGAAGGTGACAAAACTGCTGATACCAACAATATCCACGGCAGCTTTCAGCCGGTCACTGTAGAGAACGGCGCTGGCGAGCACCATGTAGCCACCGTAGCTGCCACCGAATACGGCGATTCGGGATGCGTCAAGATCCGGTTGTGTACCTATCCAGTCGAGCAGTGCGCCGATGTCACGAACGGAATCTTCGCGTTTGAAGCCGTTGTCGAGCGCAAGATAACTTTTTCCGTAGCCCGCAGAACCCCTCACATTGGGTACCACCACTGCGACCCCCAGGTTCTTGAGCCACATCTGGTAGGTGCTGGAAAAAAATGGCCGGGCCTGGCCCTCGGGCCCGCCGTGAATCGAGACAACGACAGGAAACGGTCCCTTGCCGGGCGGTTTGTAGACCCATGCAGGAATCTGCCGCGGCGCCCCATCGACCTCGTCGAATGTCGGGAACTCGATCAGTTGCGGGCCCGGAAATGACGAGGTATCGAGCCCGCCGACCTCACTTACGGTCCAGCGCACGAGCGAACCGTAGTCGAGGGGGCCGCCCCCCAATGTCAGTACAAAAGTATCGCTGGGTGTCCTGGGCGTGTTGAGCGTCATTGCGAGGCGTCGATCGTCCGGGCTGAAAGTGAGACCGAATGCGGTGCCTGTCGGAATATTGTTGACCGGCCTGTATTGCCTCGTTTTAGCATCCATCAAGTAGACGCGCGACAAGCCGTTTTCGTTGACGGTAAAGGCAAGCCGGCTCCTGTCATGGCTGATAGTCACACTGCCGACGTTCCACGGAATATCGCCGGTGACAATCTCAACCTCCGCACCGGGTTCGAGTGCTTGCCATGCCAGTTGGGTGAATTCTCCGCCGCGATCGGTCGTCAGCCAATAGCCTTCATCGTTGGCGGCGAAGCCCACGGGTTCGTTTGCGCCGCCACCCTCTGCACCGCCAACCAACAACTCGTGGGTCTCGGTATCAAGGTCGAGCAAGTGCACCCGCGAGTCCGTAATGCTGACGTAATTTTCGACCAGCACTTTGCTGCCGCTCGCGGAAAACTCTGCCGCCCCCCACGCACTGCCATCCGGAGACTCGAGCACCACCCTGGCGCTGTCCTTATCGTCCGGATCCATCAACCAGATATCATTCGACGCGCCGTTTCGACGCGTGCTTCGATACGCGATCCGGCGACCGTCTCGGTCCCAGACAACGCCGCCGTTTCGCGATTCGCCGTCCGTCAGCATCGTAGCGCTGCCTTCGTTCGGATCGAGCATGAAGATCTGCGAAAATTCACTGCCGCCAGCATCTCTGGTGAATGCGAGTGTCGAGCCATGTGGCTGGCGGGTCACGCCGCCAATTGGTTCGTCATAGAATGTTATTTGCGTTCGCGCGCCACGCGGCATGTCGACACGATGAATCTGGCTTACGTCACCAAAACGCGTCGATATGTAAATGCCGCTGCTGTCTTGCGTCCAGTCGCGGAATGCGGCCGAGCGAACGTTTTGGTATCGATTCAGGCCCGCAACGATTTCTGCCGGTATTGCCGGCACGTCTTCCATCACCAAATTGCCGTTGTTGGCGGTTGAAGAAACAATCTCCGCGTTCGCGGCTGCGATCACGAAAATGCCAAGGGCGAATCCGCTGATCTTTTTCATTGGTGTAATCATAATTAATCGATCCTTATGAGCTAAGTATGGCTCATGAAACCAGCAATGCCATGAAATCATCGACGGCCGTCGCCAGCAATTTCTCGCGCTCCGCACACAGTGCGCTCAACTGGCTCCACTGTCGCTCAGCCAGTTTTTGCGAGATGCTTGATTCGAACTTCTGAATCAAAACGGGAATGCCCTCTGCGCGCCGCTCCCGGTGACCAATGGGGAAGTCGACTGCAATACGGTCAGTGCTCGTTCCATCCCGGAAGAAAACCTGTATGGCGTTACCAATGTATCGTTTTTGCGGGTCGAAATAGTCTTTCGTGAAGGACTTGTTTTCCGCGACTTCCATCTTAGTCCTGAGCGCGTCAACTCGTGGGTCATTTGCGATGTCGTCTTCGTAATCGGCGGCGGTCAGGCGACCGTGGATCATTGGAATCGCGATCATGTATTGAATGCAGTGATCTCGATCAGCCGGGTTATCCAGCGGTCCGGTCTTGTCGATGATTCGAACGCCGGGTTCCTGCGTCTCTATATGAATTCTGTCGATTTCCTCGAGTCGGTCTTTCACCTCCTCGTGCAGCGTCATCGCAGCCTCAACCGCGGTCTGTGCGTGAAACTCGGCCGGGTAGGAAATCTTGAACAGGATGTTTTCCATGACGTAAGTGCCATAGCCCTGTGTGAAAGCAAACGGCTTGCCCTTGAAGAGCACGTCGTAATAGCCCCAGGTTTTGGCGCTAAGTGCCGACGGGTAACCCATCTCGTCAGTCATTGCGATCAGCGCAAGACGCACCGCGCGACTGGTTGCGTCACCGGCCGCCCAGCTTTTCCTTGAACCCGTGTTTGGAGCATGCCGATAGGTGCGCAAAGCGCCGCCATCGATCCAGGCGTTGGAGACCGCATTCAGAACCTGGTCGTGAGTTCCTCCGAACATGCGGGTTACGACTGCGCTCGAAGCAACTCGAACGAGCAGCACGTGATCGAGACCGACCCGGTTGAAGCTGTTCTCAAGAGCGAGAACTCCCTGAATTTCATGCGCCTTGATCATCGCGGTGAGTACATCAAGCATGGTCAAAGGCTCTTTGCCAACGAGTCTCGCTTGCCGGCTCAGGTAATCCGCCGTCGCAAGTATGCCGCCGAGATTGTCGGACGGATGGCCCCATTCCGCAGCGAGCCAGGTGTCGTTGAAGTCCAGCCAGCGAATCATGGTGCCGATATTGAACGCCGCCATGACCGGTTCCAGCTCGTAGGATGTCCCCGGTACGCGTGCGCCGCCCGGCAGCGTTGCCCCGGGCACGCTCGGGCCGAGTAATTTGGTGCAGGCCGGGTAATCCAGCGCCTGAAAACCGCAGGCGAGGGTATCCATCAGGCAATAGTGTGCGGTCTCAAAGGCAAGGTCTGAATTTACCTCCGTGTTACAAACGTAATCGGCGATGTCGACCAGGACCTGGTCGGGCTCCGCGCGTACTGCCGAGCGAATATCGTGTCCGGACATGAAGTCTCCTGAGATTAATGGCCGTTTAGATTCTGTATTTCCGTATTGTTTCGCGACGGCGCTCTCGCACAAGAGCTCCAACCGGCACCGCCGGTATTACTTGCGATCGTCTATCGCTACCCACGGCTGCAAGGATGGCCCGACGTAGTCTGCCGCGGGTCGTATCAACTTGTTATTCGAGCGCTGCTCCATAACGTGTGCCGCCCAACCCGTGATTCGGGAGCAAACAAAAATCGGTGTGAACAAATACGTTGGAATGCCCATGAAGTGATAGACACTTGCGGCGAAAAAATCCGCGTTCGCGAATAATTTCTTTTCGTCCCACATGACTTTTTCGATCACCTCGGATACGTCGTACAAACGCATATCGCCGGCTTCTTCAGCCAACACTTTGGACATGTTTTTGTTCACCGAATTCCGTGGGTCCGAGACCGTGTAAACCCGGTGTCCGAAACCCATTATTTTGTCTTTGCGCGCCAACATCCGCAGCACTTCTGCTGCCGCCTCTTCGGCTGTATCAAAACGCGAAATTAATTCCATTGCGGCTTCGTTTGCGCCCCCGTGCAACGGGCCGCGCAGCGCACCGATGGCACCGGAAATTGCAGAGTGCATATCTGACAAGGTACCGGTGATAACACGTGCTGCGAATGTCGATGCATTGAATTCGTGTTCCGCATAAAGAATCAGTGACGTATCGAGGCTTTTCCTGTGCAGATCGCTTGGTGGTTTGTCGTGCAGCATGTGCAAAAAATGTCCCGAGATCGAATCATCGTCAGTTTCCACGTCTATGCGTTTGCCGTCTGTATGGAAGCGATGCCAGTACAGCAGCATTGAGGGCAAACTCGCCAGCAGCCGGTCTGCAACATCCGCTTGATTCGAAAAATCACCTTCGGCTTCAATGTTGCCGAGAAACGAAACCGCGGTACGCAACACGTCCATCGGGTGTGCATTCGCAGGAATCATCTCAAGGACGGTCATCAATTCATCGGGTAGTCCGCGCAGGGTTTTCAATCGGGCAATATAAGCATCGAGTTCAGCGCGATTCGGCAGCTTGCCGTACAGCAACAGATAGGCCACCTCTTCGAAGCTCGCATTGTCAGTCAGGTCGTAGATGTCGTAGCCACAGTAAGTGAGACCGGCTCCTTCCTGCCCGACGGTGCATAAAGCTGTTTCTCCCGCTGACACACCGGCCAGGCCGCCCACTTTTTTTGTTGCTGTCATTTTTGACTCCCGCGCCCTTGTGCCTGGCCCTGCGTCAGGCCCTGGTCGGCAAACAATTCATCCAGTTTATCTTCGTATTCGTGATAGCCCAGAACCTCGTACAACTCATCCCGGGTTTGCATGTTCTCGAGCAGCGATTTCTGTGTGCCCTCTTTGCGTAAGGTTCGATAGGCATTTTCCGCCGCAGCCGCCATCATGCGACTCGCCGTCAGCGGATACAGTGCCATGCGAATTCCCACCCCCGCCAGTTCATCTGTCGTGAATAATGGCGTCTTGCCGAACTCGGTCAGGTTTGCCAGCACCGGCACATCGATGACGGCTGTAAATTGCTGGTATTCCTCCAGCGTCGTCAGCGCTTCCGCGAAAATCATGTCGGCACCCGCTTCAACGTATGCGTGTGCCCTGTCGATTGCTGAGCGCTGACCTTCGACCGCGTGCGCGTCGGTCCGCGCCATGATAGTGAAGCTATCGTCAGTGCGGCCATCGACGGCTGCCTTGAGGCGATCGACCATTTCCGCGGTATTGACCAGCGCTTTCCCCGGCCGGTGACCACAGCGTTTCGCCGCTACCTGGTCTTCAAAATGGCAAGCGGCAGCGCCCGCGCGAATCATTTCGCGCACGGTGCGGCCTATCATAAACGCGCTGCCCCAGCCCGTATCGGCATCGACCAGCAGCGGCAGGTCGCAGACGTAACTTATACGGCGAATGTCCTCGCACACGTCGTTCAGCGTCGTCATCGCCAGGTCCGGCAGGCCGAACGATGTGTTCGCAACACCCGCTCCGGACAGGTAAATAGCCCTGAAACCCGCTTTTTTTGCGAGCAAAGCGGCGTAAGCGTTGATCGTCCCGACGACCTGTAAAGGCCGTTCCTGCTCAAGAGCTTGCCAGAACCTGGCAGCGGCACTTTCTGTCATTCTCATCTCCGGGTTTTAATCTGGATTAAAATCGGGGTGCGGATTCTAAACCACCGGAGGGGCGTTTCCCAAATTGAGCGCCTGGAAAATATAAATTGTGTGGTCGTTGCCCTGGAGCGTTAGTCCATTTCGACGACGGTCCGGCCGACGACCGACCCGTCGAGATAAGGCGCGAAACTCTGCGGCAGGTCATCGAAGCGGATTGTCTTGCTCGCGATCCTGTCGAGATGTCGCGGCCGCAGGTCGCTGCCAATGCGTCGCCACACAACGAGCCGCAAATCCCGGGGGGTATCCACTGAATTGATTCCCAACAGGCAAACGGCGCGCAGGATAAACGGTAATACGGTCGTATTGAGCTCGAATCCTGCCGCAAGACCAATGCTCGCGATGTTGCCGCCGTAACCAACGGTGCGAGTCAGCCAGGTAAGTGCCTCGCCTCCCAGATTATCGATCGCTCCCGCCCATGCGGTTTTTTCCATCGGCCGCCGACCGTAATCAACCTCGCCTCGCAGCAAGATGCGCGCAGCGCCAATGCCCTCAAGGTACGCCGCCTGGTCCGACTTGCCCGTGAACGCGACGACTTCATAGCCGCGCACACTCAGCATGTCGATTGCAACGCTGCCTACTCCGCCGGTCGCGCCGGTCACGAGAATGGGGCCGTTTTCCGGCGCTTGACCATTTTGCTCCATGCGGTGAATCGCCAGCGCGGCCGTATACCCGGCCGTGCCAAGCTGCATTGCTTCTGCCGCGCTCATGCCATCCGGGATGGGCACGACGGCATCGGCAGGTACGCGCGCGTACTGGGCGTAGCCGCCATCGCGCACTTCGCTCAAACCGCAACCATTGACGAGTACGGCCATACCTTCTGCGAACTCATCGTGCGCGGAGCTCACGACCGTGCCCGCAAGATCAATACCGCCAACGAGCGGGAATTGCCGCAAAATTTTTCCTTTGCCGGTGGCCGCAAGCGCGTCCTTGTAGTTAATCGTCGAGTGACTGACCTTGATGACGACATCGCCTTCGCTCAGATCGTCAACTTTAAGCGTACAAAAACCGGCGACGATTTCGCCGTCCTGTTGATCGATGCGATAAGCCTTGAATTCCTTCATTTCTTGCCTCTTGCCTCTTGCTAGTGAGCGTGATCGAGCCAGAACTCGAGTCCCATGGTGTTCAATTCCACATCCATCCCGACGATACCGCGAAGCGCTTCATCGCTCAACGTGCTGCCATGCTCGCGAAGCTCATCCAGAAGATAGGTGTACATGCTTGCATGCAATACCGCCGTGCGATCATCTTCAGTGGCATGGCGCCTGGCAATCGCGACAAAGTCATCGATGCGCCGATGCATGTCGTCTGCCAGCCTGGGCAGGTCACCGACCTTGCTGTAGTGCGTCAGATAGAGTTGCTGCGGCTGGCACGCGATGATCCGGTCGATCGCTTTGTGCGCCTCCGCTGGATCGAAATGTACCGGTGTCGTGGTCGGGTAGATGAACTCGCCATTGATCGTGTCCAGTTCGCGATAGGAGACGCCAAAACTATCCCCGGTGAACACGCCTTTCGATGTGGGATCGTCAAGACAATAATGGTGCCGCGCGTGACCCTCGGTAAAAAACGCACGCAAGGGTCGATCCGCCAGGCTGAAACTCTGCCCATCGTCCGCAACAATGACTCGCTCTTCCGGTATGGCGATAATATCGCCGTACATTTCGAGGTAGGTCTGCTCACCGTAGACAGCCGTTGCTCCTTTGATCAGCTTTGCCGGATCAACCATGTGCGGTGCGCCGCGCGGGTGCAGCACAGCTTTCGCGTTTGGCAAATGTCGCATGAGTTGCCCGGCGCCACCGGCGTGATCGAGGTGTACGTGCGTCAGGAAAACGTAGTCAACATCACCAACATCGAGGTTTTGCTTTTTGAGGCCATCCAGCAGAAATGGCACGCTGAAGTTTGTGCCGGTGTCAACGAAAGCAGCTCGGCCGCTTTCGACAACCAGGTGACTTGCATCAAGCAACGGTCGAACGTAGTCGGTATCAATGGCTGTAATGCCATGATCCAGCTCGGTGGTTCGTGCCGACTCACTTAGCATCGCTGCTCCTGCGCAATGGATTGTCCGCTCAACGGATGCCTGCATGGTAGAGATCACGGTCCGATAATTCCACCGGTGTCGGGGAATCCGTCACCGTTTTCTGTACTATCAGGTTGCTATTCGTCTTTACATCCCCTTGCCCGGAGGGCGCTCAAAGTGAAACGCTGGCCGATAATTCTTCTGCTCGCTGTTGCGGTGCTGGTTTTTGTTGCGCCCGGCATTGTTGGTCGTCTCGCCGAGAAACAACTTGACGACAATTTGACCTGGCTTGAACAGGAGAATGACGACATCGTCATTACCACCGAGAAGTTCGATCGTGGCTGGTTTACTTCGGTGGGACGACATCGCGTCACCATGAGAAACGGATCATTACTACAAATGCTGGCTGCCGATGAAAGTTCTGACAGCAGCAACATGCCGAGCCTGATCATCGATACTCGCCTCGATCACGGTCTGGTACCCATCACATCGCTGGGTCGTGAAAACGGGTCCCTGAAACCGGGTCTTGGCAGCAGCGTATCAACCCTGTATGTGGACGATGGTAGCGGTGAGCTCACCGACCTTCCCGGCAAAATTTACAGCACTATTGGTCTTACCGGAGATGTAAGCCTTCGTTACCTGATGGAAGAGGGAAGTCTAACCCGCCAGAACGCATTGATAACGTGGTCCGGTGCAGACATCACTCTGACCACGGATTCGACTAAGCAATCGTTGGCGGCGCGGGGAATTATCGAGCCTGCCAGCCTAGAGTCCTATGGCGTCACCACAGACATCGGCCGGGTTTCTTTCGCGCTCGAGCAGGACAAGAGTGAGTATGCGTTTGGCGTTGGCCGGGCGAGCCTGGAGATCGATTCGTTCACCGTCACCAGCCCCGGAGAACCGAAGGCTGGCTTCGCCAAGGTGAGCATAGAGGTGGCCAGCGAACTGGTCGATGATCGTTTGAACGGCATTGCAGCGCTTGAGTTCGGGCACATCATCATGCCCGGGCTCGGCGACATGAATTTGTATTTTTCTGTCGCGGCGAACGGTCTTGATGTGGGCGCAATGGAAGTGTTTGTCGGTGCGCTGCGCGAAGCGCAGGCGAGACAACCGGATGCCTCAATGGAGGTGTTGTTACCGCAAGTCGAAGACGAGCTGGAGGCCCTGGTCATGAAGGGCGTGGAAATCGATATCACCCGACTGGATATCTCTTTGCCGCAGGGAGATTTGTATGCCAGGATCAACATCACGATTCCGGACTCGGGCAGTGGCGGCTCGTTTTCCTGGCCAGGAATCATACTGGCGACAACCGCTTCTATTGACCTGAAAATATCCACCTCGCTGTTTGAAATGGCGCAGGACATGAACCCGCAGGCAAGCGCTCTGCTGGCAATGGGAATCGTCAAACGCAACGGTGACAATTATGAAATGGAAGTCAGGTACGCCAAGGGGTTGATGACAATCAATGGCGCGCCGATGCCGATTCCTCTGAGTTTGTCGCAGTAGCGGTTGTTTGAGTTCATCGCGGTCGCGCGTCCTGACGCGCAACTACAAGGCATCTATTGAGATTTGCCTGGAATCGGTAATCGTCAGGTCCAGTTCGCTGGCACGGTGACAGGCCACAATGGCGCCAGCGATATGCTCTTTTTTCGGCGCCTGGGTCCTGCACCGGTCCTGCGCGTGTTGACACCGCGGATGAAAGACGCAGCCGCTGGGCGGGTAAATCATCGACGGCGCTTCGCCCAGAACGGGCGGCTTCGTTGGCGGCACGTTCGGATCGGGAACGGGAATGGCGTCAATCAATGCTCGACTGTAAGGGTGCAGAGGTTTCGCGAAAAGATCGGCGCTGTCTGCTGCTTCGAAAATCTGGCCCATGTACATGACCAGCACGCGATGGCTGATTTGCCGCACCACATTCAGATCGTGCGAGATGAATATGATGGATAACGCGGTACGTCGTTGCTCTTCGGCGAGTAGCGTCAGAACTCCCTGGCGCACCGCCCCGTCGAGCGAGGCAACGGCCTCATCGCAAATCAGGACGGCCGGTTTGATAATTAGCGCCCGTGCGATCGCGACTCGCTGTGCCTGGCCGCCTGACAGCTCGTGCGGAAAACGCCGCAGCAGCTTCTTATCGAGACTGACCCGCTCCAGCATGAGCGTGACGCGGCGATCTCTTTCTTCCCTGTCCATGCCCGGCTCATGAACCTGCAGTGGCTCAGCGATCGCATCGTGTACTCGCATTGCCGGATTGAGCGACCCCACCGGGTCCTGAAAGACGAGCTGCATTTGTTTTCGGTCGGAATTGCTGCGCCCCTCCAGCAGGCCTGACAACTCCCGACCAAAGAAACAGACCCTGCCGCTTCTTGCTTGCACCAGACCCAGGATAGCCCGCGCCAGGCTGGTCTTGCCGGAACCCGACTCGCCCACAATGGCAACCGTTTCTCCCGGCCGCACGCTCATGCTGAGAGCTTGTACGGCCACCAGTTCTGTCTTGCCCCAAAGCCTGTCGGTTCTGGGTTCGATGTAGCTGACGGCCAGATCTGAGACCTCAAGCGCCGGTTTGCGTTCCGGATCGCGCAATTCGGCCGCCTGGCCGCCCGCGTTTCGCGCTGTGTCCAGCATGGCGCGCGTGCGCTCATGGGCCGGGCTTGCGAATACCGCTTTCGTTGTGCCCTCTTCCAGAAGGCGTCCTTCGTCGAGGACCAGCATGCGCTCACAATTGCCGGCGATGACACCGAGATCATGCGTAATCAGCAATAGCGCGGTACCCATCTCTTCCCGTAGCTCGCGCAGCAAGCTCAATACCTGCACCTGCACGGTCGCATCAAGCGCCGTAGTCGGCTCATCAGCAATCAGGAGTTCGGGTTCGGCTATCAGGGCTGACGCGATCATCACCCGCTGCCGCATACCCCCCGACAGTTGGTGCGGGTAGGCTTGATATTGTCTCTCCGGATCGGGGAGGCCTGCTTTTTCAAGCATTGCGATTCCACGTGCATCGATTGCCGCGCCGGTCGCCATGCCATGCCGGATGACGATCTGGCGAAGCTGCTCGCCGATGCGAAGATAGGGGTTCAGTGCCGCGCCGGGGTCCTGAAACACCATCGCGATTCGCCGTGCACGAATGGCGTTGAGCACCTTGTTTCCGGCGCCCAGGATTTCCTGGCCCTGATACCGCACACTCCCGCTCGAGTGTGCGTTGTCCGGCAGCAATCCCAGCAGCGCCAGCGCTGTCTGCGTTTTACCGGACCCGGACACGCCGACAAGACCGACACTTTCGCTCCTGTCAATCGCAAAACTCAGCCCGTCAACGACCGGTCGTGGCGAAGATTTATAGCGAACCGTCAAGTTGCTGACACTCAGTAATGTCACCCCGACCTCTCTTTCGGATCAAGTTGATCGCGAAGGCCGTCGCCGAGGAAATTGAAGCACATCAATATAAACGCAAGAATCGATGCCGGGATAAACAACATCCAGGGCGCGCCCTCCGTGTGTCTTACCCCGTTATTGACCAGGGAGCCCAGCGAGGTTTGCGGTTCCTGTATCCCGAGCCCGAGAAAACTCATGAACGACTCGATAAGTATTGCCTGCGGCACTGTGAGGGTTACGTAGACGACAACAACGCTCATCAGATTCGGCGTGATATGGCGAAAAATTATGCGTGTGGGCGACACGCCAATAAGACGCGCGGCTTCAACGAATTCCCGCTCTTTCAGGCTGAGGGTCTGGCCGCGGACAATCCGCGCCATATCGAGCCAGTTAACCGCACCAATTGCAACGAAAATGAGCAGGAAGTTACGCTCGAAAAACACCATCAGGAGAATGACGAAGAAGATGAACGGCAGCGCATAAAGCGTGTCAACCAGCCGCATCATCACGGCGTCCACCTTGCCGCCTGCGTAGCCCGCTATCGCGCCGTACACAACACCAATGACCAGGCTAACCAGTGTTGCAACGATCGCCACGGCGAGCGTAATTCGAACACCCATCAATGTGCGCACGAACAGATCACGACCCAGATCATCGGTGCCGAAATAACGCGTTGCGTCCATCGTGGGTGGCAGCAGGCGGACATCCAGGTTTGAATCAAGATACGTGTACGGACTGAACAATGGCCCAACGATAGCGATTAAAGCAATCACGACCAGCGCGCTGGTCGTGATGACCACAACGCGGCTGCCACCCAACTGCCGGCCAAGCTGGCCTAATGCGGCAAACGTGCTCATTGCCTGCGAATTCTCGGGTCAAGAAAACCGTAGGCGATATCAACCAGCAGATTGAAAACGATCACGAGTGTTGCGTAAAAAATCACGATACCAAGCACCAGGGTGTAGTCGCGATTCAACGCGCTACGCACAAACAACTGGCCCAGGCCCGGTATGCCGAATATTTGTTCGACCACCACAGAGCCCGTTAAAACAGCGGCTACCGCCGGCCCCATATAGGACAGCAGCGGCACCATGGCGGGCCGCAGCGCGTGGCGACGCACGATGGTAAAAGTGCTGAGCCCTTGTGCCCGCGCGGTACGTATGAAATCACTGTTCATTACCTCGATCATGCTGGCTCGCGTCATGCGCGTTACGTAAGCAACCTGCGGTAACGCCAGAGCGATCACTGGCAGCACATAGCGCAAACCACTTTCACTGTCGCCCCAACTCGCGGGCAGCCAGCCCAGATAGACCGCGAAGACGAGCAGGAAAAGCGGTGCGATGACGAAAATCGGGATTGAGATACCCGTCATCGCAAGGCCCGTAACCATCCGGTCGAGAAGACTTCTCTTGCGTACGGCAGCCAGAACGCCTGCGCCAACGCCAAGAATCAGGGCGCTTAGCATTGCCAATGCGCCCAGCTGCAGCGAATACCGCATCGCGCCGCCGATCAGTTCCGCAACGCTGTAGCCCGGGTATCGGTAGGACGGCCCAAGATCTCCTCGCAACAAGCCGCCAAAATAACGCCTGAACTGTCGCGGCAGCGATTCGTCAAGGTGATACGCGCGTTCGATGTTGGCGGCTGTTTCCGGCGGTATCGCCCGCTCTTCATCAAATGGGCCGCCGGGTGCCGCACGCATCATCATGAAGGCCAGAACAATTATCAGGAACAGCGTCGGGATGGCGCTTAGCAAGCGCGTCAGGGCAAAACGGAGTGCGCCTCGTTGCTGCATTCTCTGCGGACCAACCTGATTCAGTCGAAACTCAGATGCTGACTGTAATGATAATCGAGCACGTTGTCTTGCCAGCCGCGAACCGAAGGGCTGACCAAGTGTTTGCTAACATGATAATAGATTGGTATCACAGGCAGGTCGGCGAGCAACACCCGTTCCGCTTCCTCAAGATAAAGACGTCTTCGCGCAGGGTTAGTCTGCTTTGCCGCGCGCTTTAATTGCAGGTCATAGTCCTCGTTGCTGTAACCGAACATGTTTGAAGGATTATCGCTCTCGAACATGGCCAGAAAAGCGTACGCGTCATTGTAATCGCCGTTCCAACTGGAGCGAAAAATCTGCGTGATTTTCATTGCGCGCATGTTGGTCACGAGCACGCGAAATTCCTCGTTAATAAGTTCCGCTTCAAAACCGAGTGTATGTCGCCACATGGCCTGAATTGCCAGCGCAATATTCTTGTGGGTCTCTGACGTGTTGTAACGCAATTGAATTTGCAGCGGGTTCGCCTCGTTATATCCCGCCTCTGTGTACAGGCGCTTCGCCGCTGCATTGCGCTTTTCTGTGCTCAGGGTCGCGTACGACAGAACGGGTGATTCATAATTTTGAACGCCGGGCGGAATCCAGCTGTAGGCGGGCTGCTCGCCGCGGCCGGTTACGCTCGCGGTAAGGGCTTCCCGGTCGATTGCCATCGACAGAGCCTGACGAAGTTCGGGATTGTCACCCAATGGCGGATAATTCAGATTGAGCCCGTAATAATAGGTGCCCAGGAATGCCGATACACGTAACTCGGCTGGCCGCTCATCACGAATCCGGGCGAAGGCTTCGGATGGAATCGTGGAAGTGACATCCAGCTCTCCGGCGCGATAGCGAAACAATTCGACACTGGGTTCTACGGTGACATGGTGGCGCACGACATCAATCGCCGTGTTTTTGTTATTCCAGTATTGCTCGTTGCGGATGAGCGTGATCGCCAGGCCTATTTCCCATTTCGCCAGCCGGTACGCCCCGTTACTAACCAGCTTGCCGGCTCGTGCGAATTGCTCGCCAAATTCCACGACCGTCGCCTCCCTGACGGGGTAGGTTGCGGCCTGTGCAAGCAGGGAAAGGAAATACGGTGTGGGTTCCCTGAGCGTAATCTCCAGCTCGAAGCGGCTTGTCGCCTCGACTCCCAGCGCTTCCGGCGGTTTATTTCCCGCAGTAATTTCTGCTGCGTTAACGACACTATTGAGCGTTTCCGCATAAAACGCAGCGGTCTCCGGATCGACGAGCCGCCTGAAGCTGTACACGAAATCCCGGGCTACGACGGTTTCGCCATTCGACCAGCGACCCTCGGGGCGCAGCCAGAATTTGTATCTCAGCCCATCCGCCGAGATTTTCCAGCGCGACGCTGCGGCGGCAACCAGCACGCCCTCGGCCGAGTAGCTGACAAGCCCCTCGAAGAGGTCCCGCAAGGCAATATGTGACTGCGTCGTGCGCGCCAGTTGCGGATCGAGCGTTTCCGGCTCCGGCCCGATACCTCGATTGAGCAGCCGGGCCTCCGGCAGCATTGTGCCATCCGACTCTCCGCGCCTCTCGCAAGAGCAAAGCAACGTGAGACTCAGAGCGACGACCGCAAAGGCCGTCTTGATCGCTGTGCTTCTCGCCTTCATTTGAATCGCATCACCCTCATCGCTTTACGCAATTCAAGGATACCGCATCCCCGGTGCGCCGACGCGGATCAGCGCACGCTTTGCTCAGGCCGACTTTCGCAGCTTGCGCCTCTTAAGATGAATGAGGAGCAGGGAAATGGTCGATGGGGTGACTCCTTCCAGCCGTGACGCTTGCCCGAGCGTCTCCGGTCGCGTGGACACCAGTCGCTGCCGCGCTTCGTTGGAAAGCCCGATGACCGTCGAGTATTCGATGTCCGCGGGAATGGTCAGTGATTCCTGGTTTGCGTGCCGTTCAATTTCTCGCTGTTGCCGCTCTATGTATCCTTGATACTTGGCTTGCACCTCGATCTGTAATTCGACCTGCTCTGCCTGTTCGTCCGTGAAACCCGCCGCCCAGTCACCCGCGCCCACCGCAGAAAGCGCTGCCACGTCACGGTAGCTGACTTCGGGCCGCCGCAAAAGCTCGGAAGCCCGGCACTCTCGCTTGAAATCAGCACCCAGGATTTTTTTGTCAGCGTTCGTCAGGCCTGTCGCGCGAACCAGCAAACTGCCAAGCCTTGTCTGTTCTTGCGCGACAGCTTCGCGTTTTGCCGTGAAGATTTGCCAGCGGTGCTCATCCACCAGGCCCATATCACGGCCGAGGGGCGTCAGCCGCAGGTCCGCATTATCCTCGCGAAGCAACAATCGATATTCTGCGCGGCTGGTGAACATCCGATAGGGCTCACTTACACCACGCGTCGTCAAATCGTCGATCAGGACGCCCAGGTAGGCTTCGTGCCTGGCCGGACACCAGCCCTCCTCGCCACGCGCCCGCTTCGATGCGTTGATGCCCGCGAGCAAACCCTGTGCGGCGGCCTCTTCATAACCGGTCGTGCCGTTGATCTGTCCCGCGAAGTAGAGCCCGGCCACATGTTTCGTCTCGAGTGTCGACTTCAAATCGCGAGGATCGAAATAGTCATACTCGATTGCGTAGCCCGGCTGCGTAATATGTGCTTTCTCGAAACCGGCGATTGAGCGAACAAAGCGAAGCTGAACCTCGTACGGCAGACTGGTTGAAATACCGTTGGGATAAACCTCGCTTGAGTGGAGCCCTTCAGGCTCTACGAATATCTGGTGTGCGTTGCGATCGGCAAAGCGCACGACCTTGTCTTCTACCGATGGGCAATACCGCGGTCCTACGCCTTCAATTACACCCATGTACATCGGCGACTCGTGCAGCGACTCGCGGATGATGTCGTGTGTTTTTTCGCAGGTTTTGGTGATATGACAATTCACCTGCTGTGGATGATCTCGCCGGCTACCAACAAAGGAAAAAACCGGCCGGGGATCATCGCCCGGCTGCGGCGTCATCAAATCGTAATTAAGGCTGTTGCCATCGAGCCTTGGCGGCGTACCGGTCTTCAGCCGAGCAACTCGAAACGGCATTTCACGCAGCCGATCCGCCAGCCTGTTTGACGGCGGGTCGCCGGAGCGACCGCCGGCCTTTTCGGTATCACCAATGAGGATGCGGCCGCCGAGGAACGTGCCGACAGTCAGGACTACGCTGGGCGCGAGAAACCTCAACCCCAGTCCGGTTACAACACCGGCAACCCGATCATGTTCAACGATCAGGTCTTCCACCGACTGTTGAAATATCTGCAGCCCCGGTTGATTCTCCAGCATGCTGCGAATGGCCTGCCGATAGAGTTGCCGGTCAGCCTGTGCGCGGGTCGCGCGAACCGCCGGACCCTTGCTTGAATTCAGGGTACGAAACTGAATGCCCGCCTGGTCGATCGCGCGCGCCATCGCGCCGCCGAGCGCGTCGATTTCCCGGGTCAGATGGCCTTTGCCGATGCCGCCGATCGCAGGATTGCAGCTCATTTGCCCAAGCGTCGCGATGTTTTGGGTGATGAGAAGGGTCCGGGCGCCCGAACGCGCGGCAGCAAGCGACGCCTCCGTTCCGGCGTGACCACCACCGATCACAATTACATCAAACACGTTCTCGACAGACATTGGATATTAATCAGGCAATTAGGGAGGCGGATTCTATAGCCCCGACCGCCCGACCGCCAGCGTCCCGACCCATTGAGGGCCGCCTGCACGCCCCCGGCACGCTTTACTTGGGCCCTGGTAATCGGGAAGATAGCGCGCTCCTGAATACGCGGTGCAGCGCTTGACGCTCACAAGAATCCTGGCCGCCGCAGGCCTTGTCCTGCTCGGCTCCCCCGACACCCGCTGCGGACCCGTTGGTCCCTATTGCCGGCGGCCCGGGCCAGGCCTCCTCGGAGTTTTATGCTGCAACGGCCCAGGCCTTCGAGTTGATCCGGCGGGATCGCGACATTGTGTTGCTGGACCAGCGCGGCACGGGCGACTCGGCGCCCATGGATTGCGCTATCGACGACGATATTGTCGGTGGTCGGATGACCACCGAACAGACGCGTATTGCGACCGAGGCCTGTATTGACGCCCTGCCCCACGATCCCCGCTATTTCACGACCAGTGTCGCCGTCCGGGACTTAGAAGCGCTGCGCATAGCGCTGGGCTATTCGCAATTCAATTTATACGGCATTTCCTACGGCACTCGTGTTGCGCAACATTTCGCGCGCCGTTTTCCGGACGCAACCCGCAGTGTCATTTTGGACGGCGTGATCCCTCCACAGATGGCGCTTGGGCCCGGTATCGCCACCGAGGCGCAGGATGCTCTCGACTCCATTTTTTCTCGCTGTGCCGAAACGGCGGCTTGCGAGGCGCGCTTTCCCGATATCGCGGCGCGTTTCAAGGCGCTTAAAATCAGCCTTGCCGCCAAAGATGCAGTAGTGATCGTACCGCATCCGGGCACCGGTGCGCTGGAAACCGTGACCTTCGGCGCGGATGAATTAGCGGCTGCGATTCGGATGCTCTCTTACCATCCGAGCACGGTTGCGCTGATCCCATTTCTCATAGACGAGGCGACCAACGACCGATTCGAACCACTCGCCGCGCAGCACCTTATGATCCTGGAGGCGCTCTCCAATGCGCTGAGCATCGGCATGCATAACGCCGTGATTTGCACGGAAG
>Ga0209988_10000640_pt1 | contig 22151 bp, 24 predicted proteins | sample N075metaG_FD_183115 | JGI IMG/M metagenome (GOLD analysis project Ga0209988, IMG submission 183115) | Deep subsurface microbial communities from Kermadec Trench to uncover new lineages of life (NeLLi) - N075 metaG (SPAdes) (version 2) | ecosystem: Environmental > Aquatic > Marine > Ocean trench... | reverse complement strand
GTAGCTGGCGTATGCGATACAGACTCGAAGGGCGTCAGGAGAAGGTGACGTATGGTCAATATCCCGCATACGGCCTCGCAGAGGCCCGGGTATGGCGTGACAAATGCAAGTCGATGCTGGCACATGGCCAAAGCCCGATGCAGGATACCGCGGCCAAGAAGGGGCTCTGCGATTATCCAGACACACTGAAAGAGTTCGTTGAACGATGGCTGGATGAGGTGGTGAGTAAGTCCAACCGCAATCCGAGCAACATTCGAAGAGTTCTTGAAAAAGACATTCTGCCCTTCATTGGACACAAGAGATTGGCGGACGTCACGGCGAAGGACGTTCTGGACATCACTGATCGGATCAAAGCACGAGGGTCTGACCAAGTAGCTCTCCTGGCACGGAATATCATCAAGCGTATTTACGGATTCGCTGTAGCTAGGCGCGAGGTGGATAGCAACCCTGGTGCGGAAGTTGAGGCCAAGTACATTGGTAACCAGCGGAGCCGCGAAGTCTCGTTGACTGATGAAGACATCGGCATCCTTTTCCGCGGCCTATACAAATCGAACATGCGCAGGAGCTACGTTCTAGCCCTGCATCTGTTGCTTATTTGCATGATCCGAAAGGGCGAGCTCGTCAACGCGGGATGGAAAGAATTCAATCTAGAGGCAGCTACTTGGGAGATTCCGGGGTCACGCAGGAAGACTGGTAAACCCCACGTGGTGTACTTGTCGTCTCATGCAGTGGACCTGCTTATGGAACTGGAGAAGGTTGCTTCTGGCTCTGATTTTGTTTTACCGAGCCGTTCTAGTCTGAACAAACCAATATCTATCACCACACTGAACACGGCGATCCGCGCCTTAGATTTGGATGTCAAAGGTTTCGTCATTCATGACTTTCGGCGCACAGCGTCCACGCTACTTAACGAAGCTCAGAAGAAATCAGGCAAGCCGAGGTTCGCCCCAGATTGGATAGAAAAAGCGTTAGGCCACGAGCAAGGCGGTATTCGAGGGGTCTACAACAAGGCTGAATACTCCAAGCAGAGGAGAAAGATGCTCCAGTGGTGGGCTGACTTTGTGGACAACCAAATATTCGGGGATTCACCCGCCGTCAGAGCATCTAACGTTATCCGCGCTCGCTCAATGAGCGTAGGCAAATGATGCAGACGTGGGGCGATTTTCTCGACGCTCAAACCGACGGCAGCAACGTGACGATTGGAAGATTCGGTAAGGGATTGGTAAGGTAATACGCTCGTCGGGGATGAACTGAACACGAGCGAGAAACAGGTACTGAGCAAACATGTTGACGATCTGGCCGGAGCAATGGTCCTTCAGCCGGTTTCGTAGGTTGCCTTTGCCGTTCCTGCCCGACATGCCGACATAGATCACTTCGTCGCCTTCATTGATGATGTAGACGCCCGGCCTGTCCGGGACGGTCGTCCAATCCACATCACGGAAGCAAGTGGCCTCGGACAGGCTGATGTTATTGAAGGTTTGGCTACTCATCGCTTCTCGACAACGCTGCCCTAATCTCAGCCGCCGCCTGATCCAGCGTCCCGTTCTCAGCTTCCGGGAGCATCACGTCGATGATGCCTTCGAGCCTGGCGACGTGCTCACTGGGTATCTCAACCTGTACTTCGCGCTCGTTCATCGTCTCGCCATCCCGATGTTGAATCAATGGGACATCTGCCATGCCCCCGTGGGAGCTTACCGCTTTATGCCCGGTACTCTCTCTTGCAAATCGAAGGGGTTAGGCGCAGCTTGCGGTTGAGACCAGTCGTGGGGGGGATTCATGCAGCAACTTGCAGTCTGGGTTCTGTGCTTGTCGGTCGACGACCCAGGGTCGGCTGTCGTCATCTACCGCCTTGCGTCCACCTGCGCTGTTGAATCGCTTGGATTCCAGAAACACCCGTTTTGTTTTGCAGGGCCGTGACGGGGAAAACGCGGGATGAAACAGCCAACCCTATGCATCTGTCTTCTGTTAAGCATCACTGCCCTGGCGTCGTCCTCGGCAGAGCCGCGGCAGGACACCACAAGGAAAGCGGACACCGAACAGGCACCCTCGGCGGCGGACCAAGAAGCCTTCGCCACAGCGCACTTGATCGTCGTTGAGGGTGATGTCAACAGTCGACTTGCCCGGCGGGTGCGCAGGGGACTGGAGAACGCCGCAGCGGGCGCCGCACAGGTGGTTATTGTCGAGATCGACACCTTTGGCGGTAGGCTCGATGCCGCCGTCGAAATACGAGATGCGCTTTTGAATGTGGACTTGCGCACTATCGCGTTCATCAACAAGCGCGCGATCTCCGCTGGTGCACTGATCGCGCTGGCAGCGGATGAAATCGTCATGACACCCGGCGCAACGATCGGGGCAGCCACCCCGGTGCGATTCACGTCCGAGGGCCCAATACCGTTAGGTGAAAAGACGATCAGCTATTTCCGAAAAGAAATGAAGGCCACGGCCGAGAGCCGAAATCATCCCACCGCACTAGCGGAAGCCATGGTAGATCCAGACGTGGTAATCCCCGGCGTGATAGAGAAAGGCAAGCTGCTCACGCTAACCACGCAGGAGGCGTTGGCCCTCAAGCTGGCGGCCGCCCAGAGTAACGATCTGGAACAGCTTCTGCGGACGTACGGGCTTGAACTGATCACGAAGGATCGAGCCGCTCAACGTTGGGATGTGGGAAGCTGGTTCAAGCAGTTTCGCAGATGGCAAGTTTGGCTCATTCTGGGCCTCGTCTTGGCGGCGGCAGAGATCTTCGTTTCGGGATTCTTTCTCCTCTGGTTCGCAGTGGGGGCGCTCCTGGCTTCTTTGTTGGCCTGGCTGCAGGTGCCATCGGCGGTTCAGATCGGCGCCTTCCTCGTTAGTTCGTTCCTGCTGCTCGTATTCTCACGCACGGTGTTGCACAGTGTTCTGTTCCGAGGCCAGGCAAACGTCGCCACAAACGTTGACGCCTTGGAAGGCCGTAACGGGATCGTAGTAAAGAGCATCGAGGGGGGCTTCAAGCCAGGAACAGTGAAAGTAGGGGGTGAGGTGTGGTCGGCAGTCTGTTCGGACGACATTGAGATCACCAAGGGGTCCAGAATTGAAGTCGTTGAGATTGTTGGGAACAAAGTAAAAGTTAAACCACTCTAGGGGGATGGTATGGATAGTGTGATAGAAATACTGACGGCGGTCGATGCAGGTGGATTGATTATTCTCATTCTGATCGTTGTGGGTCTGATCACTGCCGTCAAAGGCGTCATGATCGTTGATCAAGCCTCGGTTAAGATTGTGGAGCGGTTGGGAAGGTTCCACAAAGTGGCCCGCAGCGGCATCAACTTCATCTGGCCGTACATAGACAAGATTCGACCGTTTCTGTCGGGGGGCAGAGGGTTGCAGGCCATGGACCTGCGCGAACAGATAATGGATTTTCCGCCCAGCGACGTAATTACCCGTGACAACGTCACTATGCAAGTGGACGCCGTGGTGTTCTACCAGATCACGGACCCCATGAAAGCGATCTACGAGATTACAGACCTGGGATATGCCATCGTTCAGCTCACGGTCACGTCGTTGCGCAACGTTATGGGGGAGCTTTCGTTAGATGAAACCCTGACCTCCCGGGAGACGGTGAACACCAAGCTGCGTGATGTGCTCGATGATGCGACGGACAAATGGGGCGTCAAAGTGAATCGCGTCGAACTGAAAAACATCGCGCCGCCCAGCGAAATTCAGGATGCGATGGCTAAACAGATGAAGGCCGAGCGTGAACGCCGCGCTGTGGTCACCGAGGCGGAGGGCACAAAACAGTCGGCCGTCTTGGAAGCAGAAGGCGACCGTGAGGCCGCCATCGCTAGAGCCGAGGGAGAAAAACGCGCGACCATCTTGGAGGCTGAAGGAACCGCAGAAGCACGGGAAAGAATTGCCCAGGGCGAAGCGGAGGCGCTCATACGTGTGCGCGAAGCGCTTAACGAGGAAAATCCCTCGAACTATCTGATTGCCCTGAAGTACCTCGAGTCGCTTGAGAAGATTTCCGCAGGCCGGGCGACCAAGATTTTCCTGCCCTTCGAGGCCAGCGCTATTCTGGGCTCATTAGGGGGTATCCGCGAGATGCTCAGATCCGAGGAGACGGTGCCCGCAAAGCGCGAGACTGTTGATGAGATCGAAAACCAGCGGATAGAGAACGAGGAGCCAACCGGTCCCGAAACGGAAGAGCAATCACCCAAACACTTCACGGATCCAGTGTGATCAACGAAATCGGGTGCGGCCGGAGAGACCGCATCTGAATATTCGTTCCGCGTATGCAGCCGTTTAAGCGAACTCGTTTCCGGGAGCTTGGCGGACTTGCCATCCGGTCCACGGTTGCAGCTATAGCAGGCAAGCACGAGATTCCAGACGCCATCGATCAAGCTCGGCGTGGTGACGCTGTCTTTCAACATGTGCGGAAAGAAGTGGTCAACATCCGCGAGACTTCATCGAGAGCAACCATCCACTAAGGGAGACGCTAATACGACAGACCGGCACATCGGAACCGATCAGGCGCGGATTTTTGCAGACGATGTACAACCACGCGAAGGACATCCTCATCCATACATGGAGTCCGAGAGGGTGATGCGAAACGCGGAATTGCAACGGCTCACCCGCGAACTGTATGACGAAGTAGAGGGAGACACACTGATGAACCGCACCGTCGCCCACGCCGCCGTTTTCCTGGAAGAGGACACCGGCGATGACTTCGTCATGGTCAACCTGATTGACATGTACGACACGCCCTTGCAGATCGAGGGCGTCGAAACAGGCGAGAGCAGCGACGACGTCCTCGGCAAGTACATGGCCTACATGTTTCCCGCGCTCTTCAGGCGTGCCTGCCACCCCATCCTGTTTGGCGAGGCCGCCAGCCGCGCGATGGACCTGATGAACGCCGAGGGCATGGAGCACTGGACCCGCGGCGCTGCCATGCGCTACCGGTCGCGGCGCGACATGATGGAAATCACCACCAACCCCGCGTTCAGCGGCTCGCACGACTTCAAGGTGGCCGCCATGCGCAAGACCATCGCTTTCCCAATCGATCCGTGGGTCCAACTGGGTGACCCGAGGCTGGTGCTGGCGCTTCTCCTGGGGCTCATTGGATGCGGATTGAGCTGGTTGATGTCCACGCGCGGGTCCTAGCCTGCCGGCCGATCAGTGACAAATGAGTTTTTGGCCACTCACGGGCTTGACTTCGCTGGGCTGGGTCGCGAGCAGGCGCGTGCGAGCCAGGCCTGCGATCCTATGGGCGTGGGCGGCCCGATATTTCGGTAATGCTAGCATCGTCATCATTGCTGTCGTGGACGGATAGACCGCGATCACGATCTGGTGCCACTTGCCATCATCGGTCCCCCATAACTGACGGGATGCATAGCCCGACCATCCAACCCGCCCACCCACGGCGGCGAGTGAACCGATCATTCCACGCCCGTAGTGTTCGTAAGCTTGTGCACCCTTGATTGGCGTCGAGGGAGCGACGTCCTGCGCGTCCTCCGTGTAGTTGGCTTCTTCTTTAAACTCGAGAAAGTTCAGCATCCAGATCGGTTGATCGCCTTGGCGTTTAAGTAGCTCGTTCCAGCGTCCTTCATAGATTCCGTTTTCTGTTTCTCCACCCAAAATGTGTGCAGCCTCAATGAGCGATGGGAGCTTCTCCGCGTCATCGCTTGCCGGTACAGACTCGCGTCCGAACAGGCCAAGGGTGGAAGGTAACGTGCGGCCGATCAGCGACTCGATGCGTCCCGCAGGCTGCGCAGCGTAGGTACGAATCGCATCGCCAAAGCATGACCATTCTTTGCGTCTGGTGAAGGCGGTCTCACCTGCCTGCTTCGTCGGGTATTGCGTGATGACCAGGAGGCGGGTCATATGATCAGCCTTCGAGGCTCGTTCGTCTGGAACGATCATCGGCATAATTACATCGTTAGCAAGGACTCTACTGCCACCAGCCTCTTCGGCGAGTTGAGTAGCAAGGTTGATGAAGGCGTGTTTCTCCTCGGGTGTCCTCGTCTCGACCAGGTCGATCAGTGCGTACGGAGATCTGTGCATCCACCCTTTACTGGCTGAAAACCAGATTAGTGCGGTTGCGATGACGCCCGCTATAAGTATGAGGAGAAGAAGTTTCGTCATGATGGCGACGACATCCGAAGTTTGCGCTCAAGCCTCTTGAGCTTGGCCTGGATCGCTGGCCGGAGTCGGCCGACGACATCGGGCATCAAGACGGCCAGCTCACTCATTTCTGTAGTTCCCGGCTGGTTTCCCGGACGATCCTCTGTCCGGCACGTGCTGCCAGTCCGAACGCGTACTTTCGTTTCTCGTGATCGAAAATTGACGAAACCAGCATCAGCTCATCAGCTCCGGTTTGTTCGATGAAGTCTGACATGCCCTGAGCTACTTCTGCGCCAGTGCCCACTGCGGAACAAACACTCATCTGTGACAGTATGGCTTTATCCTGCGGTTCCATGCGTTCCTCAAAATTCGCGATCGGAGGCGGCAGCTGACCCGGCGTACCTTTTCTCAAGTTGAGAAAGGATTGCAATGATGATGAGCGCAGATAGTGTGCTTCTTCGTTGGTATCGGCCGCACATATGTTGAAACCCAACATGACGTATGGACGCGCGAGCTGCTCCGACGGCTTGAATTTATCTCGGTAGATATCAAGCGCCTGCAGCATTTGTTGGGGGGCGAAGTGCGACGCAAATGCAAACGGCAATCCCAGCATCGCCGCCAACTGCGCACCGAACAGGCTCGACCCGAGAATCCATATGGGGACCTTCGTGCCTTCACCGGGGACTGCTATCACCCGTTGTCCTGGCACCGCTTCTTGAAAGTAGTGTTGCAGCTCTACGACGTCCCTGGGGAAATCCTCGGCGCTGCCGTGAAGTGTCCGGCGCAACGCCTGTGAGGTCACCTGATCTGTGCCTGGCGCTCTGCCAAGACCCAGATCAATGCGATCAGGATATAGTGAAGCCAGCGTTCCGAATTGCTCCGCGATGACCAGTGGTGAATGATTGGGCAGCATGATGCCCCCGGCACCGACTCGAATGGTCGATGTTCCGCTGGCAAGATAGCCGATGACAACCGAAGTCGCTGCGCTGGCAATACCGCGCATGCTGTGATGCTCTGCGACCCAGTAACGATGGTAGCCGAGGGTTTCAGCATACCTGGTCAGATCGAGCGAATTGTGCAGTGCGTCCGCTGGGGTGCTGCCCTGAGTTACGGGAGCGAGATCGAGAATTGAAAATTTGGTCGCCATAGACCCCTGACAAGTTGCGAGCGAACAGGGATTTTAACGGGTCTTTTTGACGCTCGCGCGAAGTATCGCACTCGACGGGTTGGGGCTAAAGCCAACGTCCAGCGGTGAGCAAACACTGCTATACCCTTATGGTCTGGGGATATTCGCGGATCAGCTTTTCCCGGATTTTAGGTGCCCCCAGGTTGGTCTCTCTCGTTTGATGGCGAGGATTCGGCGCTCAATCTGGAACGGCAGCTGGTTGGCATAGCGTAGAGGTAGACCACCAGCCAAGAGTACCGTCCACGCTGTGCTGGACCGACACGGCCGCAGGTGGCGGATACTACGCAAATGCTTGCGGAGTACTATTCACTGGCATGACTGCAGTTTGTGCCATTCATTTGTGTCTCATTCAAGCCGGCTAGAGGACAGAAATTCTAACAGGGATACTCAGCCAGTTTGCTGAGTATCGAGGCAGCGTCGGTAGCCTCGAGAGCGTCGACCGGTTGAATCCACGCTAAGGAGCAGACCGCTTCGCATGCTCGTCGCCCGAATACGCTTGAAAAGGCGTTTCCATCCAATCCCCCCAACTGGATGGGTTGGAGTCTACCTACGGTACCGGCGTATTCCTATCGATCAAATTGGCGAATGGGAACGCTGGACGAATGTCTCCTTCGGCGTCGAAAGCGGACGCCTGAGCTGGCCTCGATCATCTTTCTCAACCAGCGACTATGTGCCCATATGCGACGTGCGGCGGACGGCGGTTTTGCCGCACCAAAAGGGCCTAGCCTGGCAAGTTCGGTGTCGGTAATTCGATCACAGCGACGACGGCTGGCTCATCCTCATGGACCTGAGTCGACTATGAATACCCGATCCAAGGTTCGCCTTCTGGCCACTCAGCCCACTTTTCCAGCCCATCGTTGATGGCAGCGAGGGGAAGGATCGCGCTATCGCAGTTCGCATGATGGGTCGGTTGCCACGATTGGATAAATTCATTCATTTTGTCGGTAAACGTCGCAGGGAACACACAGAACATATCTACTTCCTCCTCGCCGTCGTTAAACCCCGTCCTAGGACGAGCGAAAATTACGGTCATCATGGTGACACCGCATTCGGAGCAGAACAGCCGGCCAATGCCACCAAAATTGGGATTGTCGTCCATGCTTTCGTAATTGGGGTTTCCAGGGCCTGGCGCGGCGGGCGTCAATAGTTCAAATCCTTTTGTAATCGTTAGCTCAAAGTTTCCTTCCTTTTGTCTGCCCGTTTTCGAGCAGATGTTCGCTGTCGCTACGAACATCATCTGATACATAGGTGCGGAGTGGGCTCTTCTGCATGCTTCGCAATGGCAAAAGGCAGTCAAGGTTGGCGAATCTGTCTTTAAAATGATCTCAACTCCACCGCACAGGCACATTGCCTTGGCTTCGTTCTTCGTTCCGCTTGGATAGCACTTCGCAGCGAGGTCCGCATTGCCGCCTGCAGCTGTAAGGTTGGTCGACATAATTTGTCCTCAGGGGTCGTAGATCTGAAAAGGCGTGTTGATCTCGTAGGCGACGCCACTTGTTGAGTGTGCTGTTAGGAACTATAGCCCGAGTGACCCATTCGTCTCCATTTGTCGGCGGGTCGGTCGCCTCAGGCTAAGTATTTACCGCGATTCGCCAGTTGCTCTGCACGATACGTTGGTCGCCTCCTGGCCGATCTGAGACGGTCAGGACCTGGTTGACGAGTGTCGGCGTCGGAAGCGGACAAAAGAAATCGGGGGCCGAAGCCCCCGATCTTGGATCACCCGTTCGACACCGAACGCCGTAACTGCTCCAGCCCGTGGCTGGCGGCGTGTAGCACCTGAACCGCCTGCTTCGCTTGATTCGATAGCGGGTACTGCCCGCGTAACGATTCGTGCGATAGGCCGACGTAGTGGGTGAGTTCGCCCCAGAACCTCGCGACCGATACCGGCTCAAACGGCAACGGAATCTGCTCCGTTGGACTCGCTTTCGCTGGTGTGGTTGGTCGATTCTGGGAGGGTAGAGTGTCCACTTCGTGTGGACGCGACGTACGCTCATGCGTATCCTGAGTAGCCATGCGGCTCTCCTTTGCTGAAGGGTTGTATACCGAGGGGTCTGTTAGCTTGCACGCGCAGACCCCTCACCTTTTCCGGATCACGGAAATCCGCTCACCAGAATGTCACGATAGCAACGAACGGCTCAGCAGGCGAGCGCCCGAGGTGAAAGTAGAGGCGGACCCCCCGTGATACCTGGGAGCAGGCGGCCTCAATCCCAGTACGCGCCCGCTCCAATCGGTTCGTCCGCCGACCTAAATGCACTACGTTTCGGGCAGGAAACGCTGCGCTGTGATCAGCCAATCCAGAATTTCGCGATCTCCCGAAGCAACACGTCGATGATCGCCTCCAGCTTGGAGACGTGCGCCTCTAGGGTGTCGAGGCGGGCCTGGGTCTCGGGGTCAGTCACCATGCCTCGTTGGTCCTTTTGTTCCCTCCAGTTTGCGCCAGAACCAGACATAGAGCCTCCCTATCGAGTGACCTAACCTAAACAGAATGGGCTGTCGCTTCTGAGCATCGCTGTCTCCGGTCGAATGCGCTCGCCGTTCGGAGATGAGCGGGACTACTGCACGGAGGATGAAGTACAGAACAACGGCGGCGAGCAGATACATCCACCATTCCGTCAGGACGTATCCGATTCCGCGAAACAACCCGCGAAACATAAGAACAATCACGCCGATCACGAAGTAGACAGGCACCATCAGATCGGCGTTGATCAGCCATTCCCAGATGTCTTTAAGGCTCATATCGCATCCAGTTTGGTGACGTGCGCTTCCAGCATTTCGTCAAATACTGCCACGGCTCGCGCACGTGGCGTCATTGATCTCCACTTCACCGACGTAATCGCCGTCGCTCGTGAAATATGTATACAGCAGAGGAACACCTCCCAAGAGATAAAGAGCCTCCGGGTCTGAACAGGCAGCGTTCAAGACCGCGGCTTCAGCCTTGTCTTGCACGTTCTGGAACAGCGTGAACATTGGTGAATTCGCATCAATCGAGTATCTGTAGATCACGGTTCCGTCGGAACGCACAGAGGTGGTGGCGAGTACTGTTGCGGAATCGATGTGTTTGGGCAGCGTCTTGTTGTACTCATTCGCAAACTCCCGTAGCTGGCTAATCGTTAGCGCGCTGGAAGGCCGAGAGTCGGTCTGAGACGGACGCTCGTTGCCAAAAAAGAGAAGCGTAGGAACGACAAACAGACCGACGATGAACCAGGATATCAGTCCCCCTGAGCGACCCGGACGGAAGAGAAGGAAGAAGTTGTCTAACTGGAACGCAATTAGAAACGTCCCCGGCATCATCCACAGCAGATGGTATGGCGAGAGACCGCTCGTATACACGACCCAGAGGATTGGAGCCCACCACAGCGCGCTGATCCACATGGATTTCGGGTAGTACTCGCCTCTTCCGATCTTGATCCAAACGGCGAGAGGCCATGCTACGAGGAAGAACAGCGCGACCGCATATGCCAAGTTCTAAGATCACGTGTCGCGCTGCCACTCTGGATCGGCAATGATGACGTTCAGTGCAAACACTATCTCCTCGGTAGCGAGGTGATTGTGCGTTTCGGCCATTCGCCCGAGTTGGCGCGACCCGTAGACGAAGTTTCCGATCAGCAATGCAACAACTATCGAGCCGACGGCAACGGCTGCGGGAAATGCCCCGACGGCGGTCCATAGAAAGATGCCGCACAGAGCGACAATCAGCACCAGGCCGAACGCGAGTCTGGTTATCGTCTTGGCCTTTCTGCTGTACGCCGACAGGTCTTCGAATAGGGCTATCGCGGCCCCCATGGAGGCCGTCCGTGGTTCGTCATCCGTGGCAGCGGTCATGGCAGCTAGATAGAGGTGATTCACCTGCCCCTGCGAAGTTGCAATCGCCACGTCGTAGGACAACGTTTGGGAAGCCAGCGCAAAGCGTTTGATGCGATCCAACTGGAACTCAGAAAACTCAGTTGAGGAAAGATCAACTGCCAGAAATTTGTCCAGTTCACTCATACCTCAAGAAGCCCCCTTCAACATGAAAGCGGCGACAATCACGCAGAGCATCGCTGCTCCCTGCGCAATGGTGGCTCCTGGGATCGATTCTTCGTTGGTGCGCCGTATGCTGAGTGAGCAGCGGCAACTAGAACCAGCGTGGCTGTGAATCGCTTCATGAAACCTCCCCAGAGATTCAGTTAAAGTCGGCAATCCATGACCTTGACTCAGGCTAACATAACTTCAAAGGAGATAGCCTCTCATCAACACGCAGGGGCTGGTCAGTCCTCCAGAGCGCTCATATAGAACTGACCTCTATCAGATACTCGTGGAGACGACTCGCCGTGACGTTGACGTTCTCCGCTATGTTCGCGTACGTCACGTCGTATTGCGGCACCTTGAGATTCTCAACGATGAGTGCAAGGAACACTTCGAATGCTTCGGTTGGGTCGCTGTACGTTTTCTCCGTACGATACTTCTCCTCGAAGTTCTGCCTGTAATCGTCGTAACGAATCGCGGCAGCCCGCACCATGACCTTGGGCAACGGCGTCTCTCCTCGCTCGTCTAGCCAGCCTACCAACTCGATGCGCCCGATGCGCCCGTCATCCGGCTCCTCCCACTCGACGAACTCAATCTGACCTTGAGAGGGTCGAATTTTTGGCGGACCGATTGCTCGTGACAGATCAAGATCACTGTAGCTTGCGCCACGTACGCCTCTCTGCCATAGCACTAGTGGCTCTTTCGAAAGACGACAGGCCACCGTGACAGAGCACATTACATCAATGTGATTGTAAGCTTGGCCGTCGTCATTGTTCAGCGGTATGTGCCAACTGAGGACGTCTTCGTCTCTCAACTCTTCAGCAGCCCGGAGCGCCTTTTCTCGAATCAGCAATGACCATCGATTGACCGTCTCCATCGAGGACGTCAGTGCTTCATCGCTACGTCGATCTGAATCGGCCTGATCCTCGCGCGCAGCTTTGAGCAACGCATCGGCGCTCAGTTGCGGGGTCGCCGAACCGTCTCCCTTCTGGTCAGGGACCACGCTGCGCGCGAGGTAGGGTTGGACTCGCTCTGACACAGTTCGAATTAGCCGAGGCAATGGGACCTCGAAGAACTCTCGATTGTCTTGGACTCGGTAACGACTTAGAGCCTGGTGACAGGCCTGCTCCGCTGAATCAACGTCGTTGACTACGAAGTAGGCGAGAGCGGTGTAAGTACCCAGATTCGACGTAGAAGCCGTGAGTTCCTTCATCCGGTCCTCAACGATGCGTTCTGTCTTCCCAACCTTGAACGTGTTTTCGCCGTCCCGAGGGTTGTGGGCTACGTAGACGACCCCATAAGACATCTTCGTAACTCGCACTGACCGCTGTCGCCAGGATACGACATCGAGGACTGGCTGAGAATGCAACGGCCTCGACAACCACGTGAGAGGTCGTCACGGCGAATCCGATGCGGTGCGAGGGGACCGAGGCGCATCCCTGCTGTGCGCGGGGTCGGTCTGAGCGAGCAGATGGCCCGTGAGAAACGCCCTCCAGAACCCGTACCATTACCCCGGCGTGGCGCATACGCCTATCATCCGACGTAAGCCCGTCTGCGAGGCCTTTCCATGTCTTCTCCCGAGGTGCGTTTCTATTTCAGTTTTCGCAGCCCCTATTCGTGGCTAGCGTTTGAGCGCTGGGACAGCGTACTGGGCAGCTTTCCGATTCGTCGGGAACTCATACCCATTTATCCGCAACTCGACAAGTTTCCCAACGATCCCGCAGCGGTACCGGAGAAGGTCAAGTACATCGTCCAGGATCTGCTCCGCCTCACGCAGGCTTACGGATTGTCGTTGGCGCCTCCGATCAGTCTCGATACGGACTGGGCGAATGTGCATGCCGCATTCGTTGCTGCGGATCAGGAGGGTCAGGGTGAATCGTTCGCCCGAGCGCTATACCGGGCACGCTGGTGTGAGCAGAAAGACGTAGGTTTGGACGACGTTATTTTCGAGGCGGCCGAGCGTGCGGGTTTGGCTGGCGATGAAATCGTAAAGGGCGCGCACGATGAATCGAAGCGAACCCAGGTCATTGAAAACATGGAGCGCGGTCGCGAACAGGACGGAATTTTCGGCGTCCCCACTTTCATCTTCAATGGGCAGATGTTCTGGGGCCAGGACCGCATGGAATTCCTTGCCGAGGCCGTGCGCGAAAGCCTCCGACCAGAACGCTGACAAAGCGCCGCCGCAATGTACCGGTGTGGACGGATCGGGCCACCGTGGCTGTCGTGTGGCGCAGCGGCCCCTGCCCCCACTGTTTTGATTCTCTCCTCCAGAAAGAAAAAAGTCCCGCTGAAGCGAGGCTTTCACAGTACTGCGACTGATCATTGCAATGACCCGAAGCCAGTGAAGACATTGCGTTAGAAAGGAAGTGACCGTAACCTGCTATTCCGGTGAGCAGCAAAGAGGTGACATCTGCATCCGGCACGGACATGAATGTTGCCCCCCGGGGGCCCAAGATGGGACCCATACTCAGGCCCGGGAAATTGTGTTGACGGCGTACCGGGTACGCACCAATTGAGACCGTGCGTGGACCTATCCCCTAGTCGGTTTGGCAATCTGCAGGACCTCCTACGGTCTCACTATTCACCTGTACACTCATGGGATGGCTCTACCCAACGTCACGTCGTTGATAGGCCAAGGCGTAGAAGTCGAGTCTTGGTCCGAAGCGGAACTTGAAGGACAGCCTTATCTACTTTGGTACATGCGAACGGAATCTAGGGCTAAATCACAGGAGGCGTCAGCGGTGAGAATTTGTCGGGCAACAAGTTGTACAGTTCCTCGTAACAACGTCTGAACGGCGTCGGGTCCTTCTGGCGATATCACCCATGTCTACGCCCACGATGGCAAGGGGCCATGTTGTTTCCGCCGGACGTCGCCGTCGAACATGCGCTGAGCAGGAACCGGCGGGCCATCAATACCGGTACATTGGATTGCTAGACATCAGGGAAACTCGACATGAACATCGAATTGGACCCGTCTTCAACGCCCAACCGCGATGAGCTAGATTTAGACGTCAGCGTCGCCAAATCGCTATTTGTTGGTCGCATCACGGAAGAGAATCTCTTCCCCTACCCTCGAATCGGCGCCGACGAAGCCGAGACCTTGGCGATGGTCTCGAATTCGCTTGACAATTTCCTGCAAGATAACCAGGAAGAGTTTCCGCGATGGGATCGCGAGTCGGCCCAGCCAGAAGCGTTTCTAAAGAGCCTACGCGAGCTCGGCCTGTTTGGGCTCATCATTCCCGAAGACTACGGTGGAATCGGCTTATCCAATGCCGGCTATACCCGTGTCGTGGAGCAGCTCAGCAGCTATGACAGCTCGGCTGCGCTGACGGTTACCGCGCATAGTTCCATCGGCATGAAAGGCTTGTTGCTCTTCGGCACGGATGAGCAGAAGGCCCGATACCTTCCGAAGCTCGCGAGCGGCGAGATGATCGCAGCGTTCTGTCTTACGGAATCCGGCTCCGGTTCTGATGCGGCCTCGGTTAAAACCAAGGCTGAAAAAAACCAAGACGGCAGCTGGACGTTGAATGGCGAAAAAATCTGGATCACCAATGGAGGTATCGCGGACTTCTACACTGTGTTCGCGCGGACCGGTAACGACGCAGGCGAGCTGTCCGCGTTTTTCGTCGAAAGATCCTGGCGGGGGGTCAACACGGGCGCCAAGGAAGACAAAATGGGCATTCGGGCTTCGTCTACTACGTCAGTGAGTTTTTCTGACGTCACGGTCCCCGCGGAGAATCTCCTGGGCAGGCAGGGTCAAGGCTTCAAAATTGCCATGTCGATACTCAACAATGGTCGGACCGGGTTGGGTGGCGGTAGCGTGGGCGGAATGAAAGCGTGCATTGCCCTGGCGACCGCGCAAGCTCTCGAACGCAAGCAGTTCGGTCAAAGCATTGCCGAATTCGGCCTCATCAAAACGAAGATCGCCCAGATGGCCATCGATTGCTTCGCGGCCGAAAGCGTGGTTTGGATGGTCGCCCACTACATCGATTCCGGCTGCAACGATTACTCCATGGAGGCTGCAATCAGCAAGGTATTTGCCAGTGAGGCTATGCAACGCGTTGCGAATGAGGCGTTGCAAATCGCTGGGGGTAACGGCTATATGAAGGAGTTTCCCTACGAACAGATAGTTCGTGATTCACGGATTCTGACGATCTTTGAAGGCACGAGTGAGATTCTGCGCTTGTACATCGCTCTGTCCGGAATGAAGGAAGCAGGTCGTTTAATGGAAGAATTGGCGGAAAGCGTCGAGGATGTATTTAACAATCCGATTAAGGGCCTGGGTGTGCTATCGGAATACGCTGGGCGGCGGATCGCCCAGATCACACCTTTTCGTAGAGATAAAATGGTGAGCTGTGTGCCTGCAACCCTGCGCAACGAGGCATTGATCTATGACAAGTATGCGTCGGAGCTGGGTCGGGTGGCAGATGTCCTGTTGAGACGCCATGGCAAAGAAATTGTCAGCAAGCAGCTGGCGATGAAGCGTCTCGCCGACATTGTCATTGACCTCTTTGTGGGGCTCAGCGTGCTAGCTCGAGCGAGTTCGTTCACCGACGATGGCGAGACCCGGTACCAACAAGCAATCAATGTCGCAAAGCTGTTTACTCAACAGGCAAAACGCAGAATGAACCAAAACTTCAGACGCATCATGCGCAACGAAGACGACGACCTGAAACAGTTGGCGCAGTTCATATTTTCAGAAAGAGCTTACCCCTGGGATGTACTTTGAGGCGGCGCACCCAGGCTACATCCGAAATCATGGCGACAGTGAATTCTCTTTATTTGGAAGAATCATGACAAAGGTGGATCAGTTCGAGAGTATGTTCCGTTCGGCCTCGCGTGAGGTCTTTGTCTATGAACGGGTCAACATCGAATCGGTTCTCGTCGTAACCGATCTTGACGAGGCAGAAGCCAGATCGTTCGGCGATCAGGTCCGCCAATTTTTGACGGTCATCAGCGACGATGAAAAGGTTCGCTGGCGCAATGTTGGCGGATCTGAATTTCAAACGGCGGGCGAACTCATGGCGCTCGTTGAATCAGCCGCTCCAGATATCATTTGCACCTACCGCAACCTGCATAGCAGCGCCTGGAAATGGTCCTACAGTCTGGGTACGCACGTTGACCTTTTGACCCAGCACACCCCCAGTCCGGTCATGCTGCTGCCACACCCCAAGGCGGAGCGCTCCGCGGGGCACGCGTTCGAGAATACCGACATGGTGATGGCCATTACCAGCCACCTGACCGGCGACAACGTTCTCGTGAACTATGCGGTTCGATTTACCGAGGAACACCAGACTTTGTGGCTGACGCACGTGGAGGACGAAGCCACTTTCGATCGCTACATGGATGTCATCTCAAAAATTCCCACCATCGAAACCGATGAAGCCCGCAAGGATTTTATGGAACGACTCATGAAGGAACCGGAAGATTACATCGATGACTGTGTTGATGTTCTTCAGGCGGCGGGCGTACGCGTGCAAGTCCGACAACTCGTTACGTTCGGACATCATTTGCCGGAGTACGAACGGTTGATTGAGCAACATGATATAGATTTACTGGTAATGAACACCAAGGACGAACATCAGCTTGCCATGCACGGTATGGCTTATGCGTTGGCGGTGGAATTACGTCAGATTCCGCTCCTGATGCTGTGATTGCACGCCCGGTTTTGTCATCATTTGATAGCTAGCTCAACTCATGAACGATGTGCTTGTTGCGACTGCTGATATCCATGCGGGTACCGGCGTGCCGTTGGAGACAACCCTTTTCTTTGCAGCGTTGCTTGTCGGGCTGATCTCGTGTCTGGCGTTCGAAGACAAGATCCATGCAAAAAAATCAATCATCGCAGGGGTGTTTGCGCTTTCTTCCCTGTTCCTGGCAAACGTGTTCCACCTCTACGAGTACGTCGATCACAAATTCCTGATCATGCTGCCGCCGTTCGATTCGGGGCAGGGCCATATCGTCGAGTTACCCGTCTACATCCCGGCGATCGACTGGAGCGTCATCGCGCTGATCTTCGGTGCCAGTCTGTTCATCGATATCACCTCCAAGTCTGGCCTCTTCACCTGGATCGCGGTCAAGCTCACCAAAGCTTCCAAGGGGGACCCGCGCAGACTCCTGTGGTTCTATGGGCTGATGACCGTCGCCTTTTCCGCCGTGCTGAACAACGTTACGGCGATGATCATCGTCGGATCGCTTACGGGCGTATCGCTCAGGAAACTCGGCCGCGTAAATTTAATGCTCGGTTTTCTTCTGATTGAGGCGTTGCTAACGAACATCGGTGGTCTGCTGACCTTGATCAGTTCGGTACCCAACATTATCGTGGGGAACGCCGCGGGGATCAGCTTCGTAACTTTCTTCGTTAAGGCCGCCCCGTTTGTGGCCGTGGCGACGGTTGGCACGATCATGCTCGGTGCCCGAATGTTTAGCATTACCAATCTCGTCGATATAGAGGAAAAAAAGGAGGCAGAGTTACTGGTTGGCGGGTTCGACGAGAACGACGGAATCGAAAGTAATAGTTTCTTTTGGTTCGGTGCGATTATGCTGCTTTTGTTCATCCTTACAATCGCTACAACATCGGTCTTGCCCGTTGTCCAAGACCTCGGCATGAGCTTCGTGGCGCTCGCTTTTGCAACCATTATGTTGGTGCGCTACAAGGCGACAGTGGATCAGTTTTATCGAGCGATTGACTGGGATCTGCTGGGTTTTTTTGCCGCCTTGTTTATCGTTATCAACGTAATGGAGCATGCACAAGTACTTGATTTGATCGGCATCGGGCTCGCGAAAGTCATCAGCCTTAACGACACTGTGGGACACGGCGCGGGGACTGGGGTGATCCTCGTTTCCTCCGCTGTGTTCAGTTCGGTGACGGACAACATTCCCCTGTCGGCCATGCTGGCGAAAATTCTTCAAGCTCAAGGCACGGTTTCAACCGATCCTCTTTGGTGGTCCGTCGTTTTCGGCGCTAATTTGGGTGGGAATCTGACGCCGATTGGTTCAGCGTCGACGCTGGTTGCCGTGACCATCATCCATAAAAACGATCTCGCGATGTCGTTCATGCGTTTCGTAAAGCTGGCCTTCCCCTTCGCCGCCTTGCAGATCGCTTTGGCTACTGCATACGTCCTGCTGTTTCTACAGTAGATTCAAGCGGGATTTGCCCCAAAGCCCAGCAACGACACGGCCCCACAAAGCGGACATTCGATCCACTGCAAGAAATGTCTGCTTTCGACCCCGAGAAGGTGTTGGTGGTACGCTCGGCATCGGGAGGGAACAGTAGTTCGGCTGCTCAGCCAGAGTCGTTGTGCCTGCCAGTTATCAACATCTAGGAGGCTCTAATGAGATATCTGATTTTGCTTCTGTCCGTGGTTTCAGCCAGTGCGTATGCTCAGGTCCTGTCCGTCTTCATCTGGGATGCGCCACCCGGCAACGATGCGCAAATGTATGAAATAGCCGGGAAAGCCAAAGCGATACAGGAAAAGCTTGGCGCCGAGGTTTTCATCGGCACTGACCAGCGGGGTCGAATGCACTATGGCATCACCTTCGACAATGCGGCCGCGCGAGGTAAGTTCACCGATAGCCTGATGGCGGATGAAGCGTGGCAGGCGTTGATAGCGGACGCATCTCAGCGGGAAGGCGCCGCCACGTTGCAGACTGTGCACAACTTGAGAACGGCAGTGGCCGGCAGCGGCGAAAACGGGCGTGTCATCATGGTGTACCAATGGCGGCCCAAGCCGGGTCGGGGTGCTGAGTTTATCGGCCAGAGCACGAGGGCAAAAAAGATCCACGAGAAACTGGGCGCCGATGTTTCTGTCGAGGTAGACGAGAAAGGGAACGTCTTCTATGCGATGAACTTCGCCAGCTGGGAGGCGCAGGGCAAGTTTGCTGACGCGACTGCCGCGAGCGAAGAATGGTCGGCGTTCCTGGCCGAGGTCAGCAAAGACCCCACCGCCAAACAAGTGGAGACGTATCGCATCACGACAATGCAATAACTGTCGCGGCAGAGGGTGAGGGCATCGTGCCCTCGCTCACTGCCGGCGATATGACGAATCGATCGTCAAGGTTTTCTACTTGGCGCTCAACTCAGTCGCCGGGACGAGTACGGCAGGATGTGGCGGCGCAACGGCCGGGCACCGAACGAGCTGGTTGGCGTCGGTTTCGCCGCACAAGCGTTCGGCAAGGCCGTCCACTATGACGTGAACCAGGCATCCAGAACTTCACGGGTGGCATGGATCCGGGACGGAGTCACTGATGACGAAGGAAGGATCGGAACGTCAGGACTAGGCGGTGGCGCGGCGGCCCAGGAGCTCGACCGCTACGACACCCGGCTCGGTTCTCCCGAACATGCGGTAGTGCTCTTCGAAACCCCGGCAGGCGGTGCCGTCTTCTCCGTTGGGTCCATCTCGTGGTTCGGAGCACTCGCCAGGAATCGTTTCAACAATGACATAGCCCACATGACCGCGAACGTGGTGCGTCGCTTTGCCGACCCCGAACCATTCGTCTATGAGACCAACAACCCCAACCCTCGAGACCAGGACTAGCGTGCGGGACCAGCGCTTAGGCATACTGTCGTACTCAACGGAAAACCAGGTCGAGGAATACACATGAGCATCTCATTCTACGACGCGAGCGTAGGCACCTATCAGCAAATGCTGGCCAGTGTGGCGGGGATCCTGGACAAAGGAACGGCCTTTGCCGCCGAAAGCGAAATTGACCTAGAAGAGATCGTGGGCACGAAACTTCGCGACGACATGATGCCCTTCCATTTTCAGATCGTGTCGGTATGCCATCACTCGTGGGGTGCCCTGCAAGGTATGCGCGACGGACGATTCTCGCCTCCTTCCTTTGAACTGGACAAGGACTACCAGGGGCTACAGACTCTGGTCGGCGAAGCTCAAGAGGGTGTCGCATCCTTTTCGGAAAGTGAGGCGGCTGATCTCGCCGAAAAGTCGATGGTCTTTGCGATCGGAGATCGTGAGATGCCTTTTTCGAATCAGAACTTCTTGTTGTCTTTCTCGTTGCCAAACTTCTACTTCCACGCAACGACGACCTACGACATATTGCGCATGTTAGGTGCGCCGTTGGGTAAGATGGATTTTCTCGGCAAGATGAAAGTGGGTTAGCCACACATCGTGAGGGCTGAGTCCTCGCTGAAGAGATTCATAGGGTTTCCCATATCGCGGGAGCCAAGAAAGCCTCCACCCACCTTCGACGCATCATAGAGCGCGTCATGCGTGCTTTGGGCACTTTCGCATCGGATTTCAGGTTGATTCACGACACAGCGAGCTTCGCACGTTGTCCAGCGGGAACCCACCACGGCCCTTTGCCAAAAGCGACAAGAAAGCTCACACAGATACAAGAGAAGCCTGCAATCATCATCCAGGCGGGCCACCCCCACAATTCGACAACACGTGGTAGTCCCAGATTGAGGACCAATCCAGACAATGGCGCCAGCGTCGCCGTAATCCCAAATGCACGGGCGACACCGTAGGGACTAATGGACTCTGCGGTTTCCGAGTAAATGGCACACCAGGCGGGATAGATGAACCCGGCGAAAAAACCCGTTGCCGACCAGAGGAGGGTTAAGGTTGTCTCCGAAGCATCGACTGGCAGCTGCGCACCAACGAGAAAGCACAGTCCCGTGGTGATACCCCCGAACGCGGTGATCGTTTTTCGCACACGAAGCTTGTCTGACAGCCAGCCTGAAACGAAGACACTGAACGTGAACACGATCCAGAAGTAGGAGGTAATGCCCGCGGCACGTGCGGGTTCCAACTGATGATGCTGGATGAGGAAGGTGGGCACATACGCCGATACGGTGACGTAGGTGAGCGCCCAAAAAACGATCACGAATGACAGCAACCACAATCGCGAGCTGCGATACACCAAACGACCGTCGTCATACGCGTCACCCGCCGTGGTTTGTGGGAGCTCGGAATCAGCCATAGACTCCCGACCCTTCTGGATCTGGCCGCGTACGCGGAGGCTTAGATCGCGAAAAAAGATGAAGATGATCAGCGCCGTTATCCCCGCAAACCCAGCGGCTATCCAGTACTGTGATCGCCAGCCCGGCCAGATCGGCAACGTTTGTGCGGCGACCAGAGTGGATAAGAGTGCTCCGATCGTAAACGCTAAAGAGACCCACGCGTACACCATTGCGCGGCCCATGCTGGGGGTTAGATCACGGGAGGCTGCGTGCACCGCCGGGTTCATGCCTGCCATCAGAAAGCTACCTGACGCTATCAGCGCCGCCAGCATCCAGAAGGTCGAAGCCATAGCACCGCAGACAGATATGATCGCGTAAGCGAAAACCGGCCAGATCATGAGCGGTCGGCGTCCGAATCGGTCGCCCGCCCGACTGAGTAGAACCGCGCCGAGGCTGTACACCACGCCAAATGCGGCCGCGGCATAGCCCCATTCAACCAATGATTTATCGAAGTCCTCGAGAATGTAGACCAATACGGGACCGTTTTTCAGCGCCTCGTATTGCTCCACCGCCCAGCCGAGAACGATCAAGCCCAGCAACCACCAACGCAGGCGACCTGTTGGGAAGTGATCAATCTCGCGCTCTTTGAGGTAGGACCAGAATGGTCGTTCAGGCAATGAATCGCTCCCCGCTTGACGCGAGTATAGCCCTCACTCCCAACCACATTGCAAGAGTATCTTACGCTCGCTTCGAGTTACCTTTGCCGCCGTGAACGCTCGGGAGTATCGTACCGGTCGAGGTCAACGGGGAACCAATCATGCCGAGCAGGAATGGCCACTTGCTCATCAGTGCCGACTCGCAGGTGGCGGAAAACGAAAATTTGCGAGCACGTCTCCCTGAGCATTTGCGCGAACGGATGCCGCTACTGGTGCCGGACACGGGTGG